>ENA-UPSB01000206-UPSB01000206.1-bioreactor-metagenome-genome-assembly--contig:-NODE-206-length-106608-cov-34.416947_pt1 | contig 106608 bp, 73 predicted proteins | sample MGYA00238182_ERZ773286 | MGnify/ENA primary metagenome ERZ773286 (study PRJEB29026, sample SAMN07631240) | bioreactor metagenome | isolation source: Switchgrass digestor | place: USA: Dartmouth... | reverse complement strand
CTAAATTTATATAGAAAAAATTAGTTAAATTATTTTCTTCCATTTCATATTATCAAGCGCGACCGTTTTATGTTTTATGTAACAGTACATTTTGTTGATTTACTTTTTATAATTTATATTAAAATGAAATAAGGTAAAAAAGAATGAAAATGTATTAAAAAAACAGAAAAAGACTTGAAAATATTACATATTAAATGGAGGTTAAATACATCTCATGGTGCAGATTACTTTAGAAGATGGCACCGTGATAAGCGCAACAGCGGAGGGCTTTTAGTACATAAATCCACACATCATTTTGACCTTGTAAACTTTTGGTTGCACACAAGGCCAAAAAGCGTATTTGCTCAGGGAGATTTGATGTTTTACGGCAGGGAAAATGCGTAAAACAGGGGAATTACATAGTTTTATTACAGATTTGTGCCGTATCACCTGTCAATTTCGAAGAGAAAAAATTTCCTGTACCGGTAATTATTTGATTGCAGGGACATTCAACCGGTATGCATATTTATTTGGGAATTCCAAAATATCCACAGGATGAAACTTTAATAAAAAACGGTGACAAAGATTTTGCAATACAAGCGGTCAAAGAAGGTTATGCGGATGTGGTTATGGAGCAGCGCTATATGGGGAATTCCCTTATCCTGCACATAGTAAAATATTTTGATATGGGGGATTATTGTAGCTGTTGTTTGTTATTTATAAATAATTGGAATTCGTGAGCTTTATGCTAATGGAAAATATACTAAAAACTCTTTCGGTATTTTAGAGGAGAAATACCCACAATGGATTTAAACGTTTTACAAAAATGATTGGCAGATGAAAAGCCGACTTCTTCGGCAATGGTTGTAATATTTTTGGTTGTGTTAAGCAATAGGTAAGTGGCTTGTTTAATACGAACTTTGTTAAGATATTCAATATAGGTAAAGCCGGTTACTTTTTTAAAGGAACGGCTGAGATACGACGGACACATATAAAATTTTTTGGAAAGTAAGTCAAGGGAAATATTACTTGCGTATTCCTGGTTGATGTACCTTACAACTTCAAGGATTTTGTCACTTTTAACATCTGACAATGTACGGAAGGCTTCATTTTCGGTTGAGTACCTGTCCAGCGTTACCAGCAATTCGCCCATAAGTGATTTTAACATGATGATATCCCTTTTTTGTTGATATTCATTTAGCATGGTATGTAAAATGTTTTCTATTTTTTCTTGCTTTTGTTTGGGGATGGAAATAAACTTTTTTTGAAAAAAATCCAACAGGTTTGGGTTATATGCCAAAAACTCTTTAATGAATTCCTTGGTAAAATATATAAGAATGCGGGTGTGGTCAGGACATTTTAAGGTTTGAGTTTTGTGTAGTGTTTTGGATGGTATGCAGACCATGTCACCCTTTTTTAGGATATAGACATTATCTTCAATAAAGTATTGTATATTACCTGCCAGCAGGTAATATAGTTCATAGGCGTCGTGAAAATGGGTCTTCGGCATTAATTTTGTATTTTTTCTGGCACAGAGCTCAATTTCGAAGTCATTCAACATTTTTATCACCTCAAAGTCTAAGTATAATATATCACAAAAAATGAATATGGTAAATGTATCTTTTTTTATAATTGGTTCGTTTTTATTCTTTTTTTGACTGGATGACACGGGGACGTTTTTGTTGTCATCTAAATGACAAATTAACAATTTGACATTATAGCTGATTCTATATATAATTGGTAAAAAGGGCAAACGTTTCACACCAAGCAAATGGATGTGTTAATATGAAGTATAACAGTGTTAAGCTATGTGCCGAAAAAGAATATGAAAAATCAAGATGGTGCCTTGAAACTTTGCGTGGATTAAATGAAGCGGCTTCCAAGCATAGGGTTTCGTTACATATAAAACATAGTGTAAATGATATTATTGAGCAGGACACCGGAATAATTATGATATTGGGGACTACCCAGTCGTGGATAGAAAGTGTCTTATCGAAGCTTAATCCTTATGAATGTAAAATCATAATTATCAGCAATTCTCCTTTTGATTTGAGAGGAAATGTCAGCCGTGTGATTTTCAACAGAGAAGAATCCATGATAAATGCCATGAAATATATTAAAATGACAGGCAGAACGGCGTGTGCCCTTTTTGGCTTTAATCCCAATTCTTCATCAGATGTAAAACGTTATAAAATATTTTTGGATAATTGCAATCAATTTGGTATTTCAACGACCGAAAAAGATTTATACTTAAACAATGGTTCGGTTAAGAATTGTTTTCATGAATTGTTTGGAAATCTCGGGAATTATAATTTTATCATATGTGCCAACGACCCTGTTGCAATATATCTGATGAGGAATGCTGTTGCCGGTGGGTACCGAATTCCTGATGATTTTTACGTTTTGGGTTTTGGCAATTCGATTGTGTCAGAACTTATTACACCTTCTCTTTCAACCATATTTCTTGACTATTACGAAATTGGCAGGCAGGCAATTGATGCTTATTTATATCTTTTGAAACATCCTGAAATTTCTTCGATGGATGTTTTTATCCCATGCAAAATTATACCGCGCCGTTCTACGGAGTACAAAGAGTTTTCTTTTTCAAGTGAAACAATATACAGTCCGGTGTTCAATAGTTATGATTTGTTTTTTGACGATCCGGATATTAATGAATTCTTTCGCTTGGAACAATTTTTTGAGCACTGTGATGAAATTGATATGGAAATCATCAAAGGGCTTCACGAAGAAGTGCGGTATGAAAGTCTTGCGCAAAAACTTCATATTTCCGAGTATACTTTAAAATACAGGCTAAAAAAAATATATACGCAAACCAATACCGCCAATAGAAAATCATTTAATAAGCTGATGAAAAAATATAGAATAAAATTCTAGATAAAATATCATTTTGTTCATTAGAAGATTACAAAAGAGGTGGAAGAAAGTGAACAAATTAAAAATACTAAACGAATATAAGGATAAAATGATCATATATGCAATAATTGTCATTGTATTTTTTATACTTCTTCTTCCGGTTTATTTCAGCACATTAAAACTTGTGAAAACGAATATTACAGACGATATAACCATGTCTGTAGCAAGTGGTTTTAAGCAGTTTGATGCAGAAATTGACGGTATCAAAAACCTTTGTGTAAAGTTGAATACCAATTACGATTTTCTTTACATAAAGAAACTGGAAGAAATATCCTACCAAAAAGATTTTGTCTATATAAGAAACTTTTCCGATTTTTATAAAAATGTTATAGGTTTGAATAATATTATAATAGATTCAGTAGTTTTTTTAAAAAAAAATCATCTGGCATTTTCCAAGGAATATATTTTTGATAATCCCGAAAGGGATATTAGTGAATTGATGTCAATAAACGATATGAGTTTTGAAGAATTAAAAAAGTTTGCCTTTGATCATAGCGATGATCAACTGATGTATCTAGAAAATTTTAAAAACAAGTATTCTTCCTTACCTTCGATTTTATATATCACATCGATGACTCAAAAGCTTTTCAAAAATGAAGACGCAGTAATGCTGAATATTATTGATATGAATAGATTGTTAGAAGTAATGGGCCTTTTGGAAATAAAGAACGAAATAGGCTTAAAATTTCAGGATAAAACCGGAAATACTGTTTATGCCGATGAACGATGGCGGCCAAAAACCGAGAATATAACCTTTCAAAGCCTTAAAACCGGTCTGAAAGTAAATGTGTATATTCCCAATAAATATATTAGTGATAAGATGATATCCGTTAGAATGTTAATTTTGATTTATGCTGTTTTTGCCGTTCTGCTAAGTGTCGTGCTTTTATTGTTTGTCATTTATGTGAATTCAAAACCGTTAAAAAAACTCATCAAGCTTACTGAAAGCATAACCGGAATAAAATATGTAGAAGGAAATGAATATGAATATATCAAACTGTCCGTTAGTACACTGAACAGTAAAATCGTACGCCTTCGTGATAAACTCGTAAAAAACGATTATAATAAGGTACTAATGTCAAAACTTTCTGAAAAAGAATATGCAGAGATATTAAAAGAATATCCTGAATTCCCCATGCCTTGTATTATTGTTATTTTTTCGGGAGAAGGTATTATTACCGAAGCCATAGAGCTTTTACTAAAAAATTGCGGAATCAATTCCGGTGTCATTACCACAACGCCGGACGGCAATACGGTATTAATTTTGCCTTATACGGATGAACCAAATTATGAACAAAATATTATCGATAAGATGGATAAAGTGGTTAAGCAGTCCAACAACTTTGGGTTTGAACTGAATATATCCATCAGTATTCCATGCGAAAAAATAGAAAACTTATATCATGTTTATTCCAATGCTGTAGAAATGTTAAGGTTTATTGAACATGATCATATCATAAGCAGTAAAACGTTCAACGTGGAGTATAAGCCTTTTGTAGTTAATTTTGAAGATAGTAAAAGAATATATGAATATATCATAGCAGGAAATGCTTTTGAAGCGAAAAAATCGTATACAGGCAGTGGTACGAGTTGCTGGAGAGTCCGTATTTTGACAGTCGGATTGAACAATTGTTTTATATGCAAAACGGTATTATATCCAATGCTGCCATTAAAGTGAACTATGCAGGGGATTTGCCGGAATATAATAAAAAATATAAAATTAATGAACTGGCTTTTTTAATAACCAATACCATAGATGATATATGTGATTTTGTATGTGATTTAAGGAACAGCAATCAGGACGTATATAACGAAATCATAGAGTTTACCGATAAAAATTTTAATATAACCAATTTTTGTTTAACGGATTTAACGGAAAAATTCAATCTTTCAAGAAAAACCGTCACTAATGTTTTTAAGCAAATGACAGGAATGACGTTTCAGGAGTACATTGAAAATAAGAGAATTGAGATGGCAAAATATTATCTTGCGGAAACTGACAATACTATTTCGGAAATTGCGAATCAATGCGGATATGGCACCGAAAATGCATTTTATAAGTCATTTAAAAAGAGTGTAGGGATCACACCGGGCACTTACAGGAAGTCACATGCAAAGAAAAATTAAAGAAAGACAATGTCGTCAATTTAGGTTATCAATATCTACCGATTTTAATGGCGATTCTTGAATCGCCACTACAGTATTAATAGAAATGTTACGTTAAAATGGATACTTGCTCATATATGAATAAATCGTTATTGCTGTAGGGGCGACCTGTGGTCGCCCGCAGAGTTACGGTGAAGGCAAATAGACTAATTTAAGAATATATGAACATGTATCCATTATATAACATCTACGACATTGGACCACAGCTATGTAAAAAAAAGATACTTATTCATATATCTGTGAATAGGTATCTTTTTTGTATTTTGTGCAACAGCCTTCTGTAAGCCTTTTTCAGGCTGTATCCCAATTTTACATACCATTACCCATTTTTAATGTTGAAATATTTTTTCACCATGTTGTATATTAAAACCGTAATCAAAAAACATACCTGAAAGGATGTGTATTGGATGAACAGGCTAAGACAAACAAAATTTATCATTTCTACTATCCTAGTTTTATCAATCTTTTTATCAATATCATTATTCGGATGTTCAAAGGACCAACAGACATCGAACAATACAAACGAATATGTAATGGATCCCAATTTAAATCCGCCGGGCCAGTTCCCCGTATGTAAGGAAAAGGTTACATTTACTATCGGGATTCCCAGAATGCCACAGGTTATCGATTATAAGGATAACTCCTATACAAAAGCTTTAGAGGAAAAAATGAACTGCGACATTCAGTTTGAATTTTTTCCAGAGTCGGAGGCCACTCAGAAGGTGGAGCTGATGGTTGCAGCAGGTGGAGATGATTTGCCTGATATTCTTGTGGGAATGTACTTAACGGACAAGGCTGTGGCTACGTATGGGAAAAACGGCATGATTGTGCCGCTTAATGATTATTATGAAAAATCTTCCTATTATCTTAAACAGGTGGTTGAAAAGGAAGGTCAAAACTTTTTAAATATGATCACTATGGATGACGGGAATATATATGTGGTACCCACCTATAACAAAATTCTGCAGAATGAGCTTGCAGTAAGATTATGGATTTATCAGCCGTGGCTTGATAAACTCGGACTCCAAAAACCTACCAATACAACGGAGTTTAAAAATGTTTTGACGGCATTTAAGGAAAACGATTTAAACGGCAACGGAAAACAGGATGAAATACCGTTTATCGGCTCATCAACAGGATGGACGGCAAGTTATTTTTTAGATTTTTTCATGAGTGCTTTTGTATATGCAGACCGAAAAAGTAACTACCTGTATCTTGACAATGGACAGATTAAGGCAGCATATTTACAGCCGGAATGGAAAGACGGAATCAATTATTTGCATGATCTTTGTAAGAACGGGCTTCTTTCTCCGTCGTCTTTTACAATAACATTGGATCAGTTCAATCAGATAGTAGCCAATGCAAACGGTGTTATCGCAGGGTCTTTTGTACATACGGAACCTTCCAGTCTTACCGTTGATGATCCAAGGAGAACGGAATATAAATGTTTACCTCCGTTGGAAGGACCTAAGGGTGTAAAATATGCCGTTTATACTCCGTCTATGCCTAACAACAATTTTGTGATAACCAAAACCTGTAAAAATCCGGAAGCCGCATTCCGAATGGGTGACATTATGTGCAGCGAAGAAATGACCATTCATACAAGATTCGGACAAAAAGGTGTAGACTGGGTACCACCGGAAGAAGGTGACAAAGGTGCCTTTGAAAGCCTGGGATATCCGCCGCTTATTAAGCCGATTATGGTTTGGGGGCAGCCGCAGAAAGCCAATTGGCAAAATCAAACACCGGGTTACAGGGATTATCATATTGGCTGCGGTCTGGTAGGCTCGGATCCGTTAACGATAGAAGGTGCCAATGTACTTCCTGATTATATAGCTGCAAAGCCAAAAGAAGTAATAGGAAAAATCATATATACAGAGGAAGAATTGGATACAATCAGTGAGATTCAAACGGCCATTACATCCTATTTAAATGACATGACGGCGCAGTATATTGTTGGGACCAGAGATATAAACGCCGATTGGGAAAATTTCCAAAACACACTTAAGAATATGGGTGTAGACCAATTGTTGAAGATTACCCAGCAGGCATATAATCGTACCAACAGGAAATAAATTATAATTTGGGGGCATTTAAAGTGGCATTTCAAGCGAAAGAATTATATCAATACAAGGAGTCGGTAAGATACGCATCCGTTTCCAATAGAGTTGCAAAAGTATTAAAAAAGAATTGGCAGTTGTATCTTTATATGTTGTTGCCAATGCTGTATTTGATTATATTTGCATATGGGCCTATGTTTGGCATTGTAATAGCATTTAAGGACTTTTCGCCGCAGCACGGTATTTGGGGCGAAAGTAACGGACATGTATGGAAATCCTACGGAAGAGCGTATATTGACGTCATTCCCTGTCTACGTAACCAATGTTGGCACGGAATGGTTCAGAATGGCGGCTGATTCGGTGATAGCTCAAAAATATTCTCTTTTTTGTGAGAAATATGGACATGTAAATGAAGGAATAACGGTTGACAATGCGTTTCCAAAATTATCCGAGTTGGGAAACAGTATGATTGCCAACAGCAGTTCCGTTGATGAAAATTTAGCACTTCGTTTATATGACCTATATAGAATATTGGAATACGTTGCCGCATATAAAGGAGCGGTTTATAACGGTTTGTATGATTTGAACCCCGGTTCCTTGGAACTTGCGCAGTCCTATATTGCCCAAAAGAAATCCGGGGAAGAAAAAAGTACCCTTGTTTTCAGTGATAAGATTCTTCGTTTTGCAAATAGGCATTATAACCTTGCCAAAAGAGCATTGGAATTGGAAGACTTTGAAGCCAATCAGAAATTTGCCGCTCAAAACGGAATGCTTTATGAGTTGACTGCAAATTGGGCCAGGTTGTTGGCCGAAAAGGAAGAAGTCAATAGGGATATAGGAATTTTATCCTATACTTATCCGGCTTATATTAATGCAGCAGCACCTTCCAATGTTCCTATAGAGTACACGGTGGAAAACAGAAGCAGCCGCAATATTGACGGTTCTGTGGCTATTCTTGACGAAAACGGCAATAGGATTGCTCCGAGTGTGAACATTTCTTTAAATGCCGGTGAGACAAAGGAGATTCAACTTGCCGTTCCGCTTGGAGTTGATATCGGACAATCCGGGGCTTATACTATTTGCTTGTATGAGGGAGAGAGAGTTATTAACAAGAAAATGCTGCCATATACGGTTGAAGACTCAGGAATACCACTTTATGCACATTTAAACAATATAGAATTTGTTCAGAAGGAAAACGGCAAAAGCGCGTCTGTAACTTTTTCGATCCATAATCGCACGGAAAGCTCGCAGGAATTTATAGCGTTTGTTGCAGCTTATAAAGACGGAGAACTGTTAGACGTCTGTATAGAGCCTATTACCGTACAACCTGGTACCAATAGCTTTGAACTGTCTTCCAATGTAATGGACTTAAAAGACGATTTTGGTGTTAAACTGATTATTTTGGATAACTTAGAAAATATAAAACCGTTATTAGTCATTTAAATGGTATTTATTAATCTGTTTGGAAAGGTTGAATAGTATGCGTTTTCTAAAGATGATGATATTAACAGTAGGATTGTTGCTCTTTATTCCTTGTTCTTCCAGTGCAGAAGAAGAACTTTTTTACGACGGCATAAGCGGGGAAATATCCATAAGCGGATGCTTTGAACAGGAAATGTTTAACAAATACGTTTCCATTATGGTATCTGCCAAGGGAGACAGTACTTTTTCTCCCGTTTATGTGGACACGATTTATGTGGACAAAAAAGGGTATTACTTCCATAAGTTTTATCTGCCGGATGATACGGTCAGCGGAGACTATGTTTTGAGAATTGGTACTTATGAGTTATCTAAGCCTATTGAATATCCGCTTGATTTTTATGTATCCGTTGAAGATAGGACAAGATATCTTGTTGAACTGAATCATGCTGAAGATTTTGCCTCATTTGTTGTACAAATGAGGCAAAGCATCCATGCTTTTGGCCTGATGCCAAAGTCAACATCCTTACCGGATAATACTTGGAATGCCATTTACAAGGAAGTATATGAGAAACGGCCTTTTGACAATCTTTTTTCCTGGAGGGATATTTACTATCATTCCGTTGCACCGCATGCACTGGACGAAGCTAAAATAGATGAAATCAATAATGTCCTGAAAGAGTATGAACGGATTTTTGATTTTAAGAGTCAGGAGTGTTATGAATTATACGAGAGTTTTGGAGAGGACAGGGCGCAGGCAAATTTGCTTTTCTATAACAAGGACGTGTCCACTTTACAAAAGGTTTATGAGGAATTCAACAGAAATGTTTTGTTGTATGCCATAAGTACTGCGTATTCTCCGGGAAACATTAAAGAGTTAATTGACAGGTATAAGCATTTGATTACATTTGATTTATATCTGTATAATACCAATAAGGATAAGGCGGTTAACAAAATTCACGGCGGTACCTATACTTCTATGGAAGAATTGGAACAGGCTATTAAAGCTGCACTAAGCGGCGATTCGGGAAGCAATACCGGTGGCAATGGTCCTGCAAGTTCCAAAATAGGAAAGGAAAAATCAACAATTCATGTAACTCCTAATGCAGTTCCTGATGTAACTACTATTGTACCTAATAACACTAGTCTGAAACAATTTAATGATATGATGGGATATGAGTGGGCATTGGAAGCAGTTTCATATTTGGCGGAAAAAAATGTAATAGTGGGTGACCCCAACGGAAACTTTGCTCCAAATAGAAATGTTACCAGAGAAGAATTTGTGAAAATGGCAGTAGTGGCTTTTGGATTGTATGACGAGAATGCCGGTTGCCTTTTTGACGACGTAAGCGTTGAACATTGGGCATACAAATACATTGCTTCCGCTGTACAAAAGGGAGTTCTCAAAGGGGTCGGAGAAAATAGATTCGGAACGGGTCAACCAATAAGCAGGGAAGATATTGCTGTAATCCTTGTTCGAATAGCAGAGGCCAAAGGGTTCATCGTTGAAAGCGCGGAGCCGGAATTTGCCGATGTTGATAATATTTCCGCCTATGCCAGGGAAGCGGTTGGAAAGTTAAAGGCACAAGGTATTATTCACGGTTATGGGGACAATACTTTCCGTGGCAAAGCGAATGCAACACGGGCGGAGGCGGCGCAGATTATTTTCGGACTTATGAAAGAGGTGAGCAGGCAATGAGAAGAATCGGATGTTTCATCATTGCATTATTGATGATATTTTTCTACTCATACCTTATAAGCAGTGCACAAGAAGACACTGTTGACGATTACGCAGAAGAAATGGGATTGCTTACAACTTTAGGCGTACAGAGCTTTTATCATGAGCAGGAAGTTACCAGAGGGGAATTTTTAAAAGCTGTATTGAAAATTATTTTTGACGGCGATTTTTCAACCGGAAAATTAAAATTTACCGATTTATCCGAGGAACAAGACAGGCAAATCGGGGCGTCCGTTGCACTGGAACTTGGGTTTATTTCCTATGGAGACGGCAATTTTTACCCATCCCGTACCATAACGGTGGCAGAAGCTGCCAAAATACTTGTGGATGCAACAGGGCATGGAGTAAAAGCTGCTGCACGAGGCGGATATCCTGTCGGATACATGACAACGGCGAAAGAAATCGGAATTTTCAAAGGAGTGAATGTTAGTTCGGCGGATAAGGTAACCGGAAAAGTTGCTGTCAAGTTACTGGTCAATTTGTGTGATGCGGAAGTGTTGGAGCCTGTTTCGTACGGAGAGTCACAAACTTTAAAGCAATATAAAAACAATACGGTTTTGTATAAATACAAAGGTATCATTAAAGAAAGCGGAATTGTTACTGCAACGGAAATTACCCGGTTATATTCTCCGGTTGGATTAAGCAAGCATCGTGTAATGATAGACGATGTGGAATATTATGATGAACAAGGATTGGTTTTAGACCTTATAGGTAGACAGGTAACATTTTATTATAAGTCTGATGACGGAAAAAATAATATTTTGTATGCATTTGCTCCCAATGAAAAAAATGATATTACAGAGGTTTCATCTGACCGAATAGCCGGTGTGACAGGTCGTAAGTTTTCTTATTACGAAGGGAATAAGGAACGTATTAATGTTATTCATATTCCAATTGATGTAAAAGTGATATATAACGGCAAGGCCAAGCTTGATTACGATCCCTCTACGTTCAAGCCTTTAATAGGCAGTGTAACCTTTATTGATAATGACAGCAACGGCGAAGTGGACGTTGCTATTGTCAGAGAATATGAAAATATTTTTGTAGGTGCAATTGACAAGGAAAATTCCATTGTTTATGATTACTATTCCTCCAAAACCAAAAACGTTAACTTTGAAAAACAGGACAGAAAGACCGTTATTCTAAAAAATTTTTTAGGTGTAGATATGGAAGTTTTCAATATTGAAATCGGAAATGTAATTACTGTCCTTAGAAGCAATGATAATAATTACATATGTGCAACTGTTTCAAAAGAATTTGTCAGAGGGGAAATTGTCTCTATTGCAGTGGAAGAAGAAGGGGATATCATTGCCCTTGCAAGCGGTGACCAATACAGGCTGGCCAAGGATTTTCCAAAATACGTACTAAAGGTTGGAGACAGGGGGACATTCTATAAAAATATTGACGGAACAATATCGGGCTTTCTAGCCGATACTTCCATGGATTTTTATGCCTGTATATTAAAAGCATCCGTTACTTCAGGGGTAGATAAGAAACTGCAGCTTATGGCAGTAAAAGAAGACGGCAACAGGGAAATATTAACGGTTTCGTCAAAGGTATTTATTGACGGTTATAAATATGATAACAGCGAAGAAGCTTTTGGTGCGTTGCCTGATTCTTTTCCGTTTCTCATAAAATACTCGTATAATTTGCAAGGAGAGGTTTCTGTTATTGATACCGAAGCGGAAAACCGTGACCGGACGGATCATGATTTTTATTGTTTTTACAGTGACTATCAACAGCTTACCTATTATAGAGGGCATACGTTTAACGGAGTGTATGAAACCAGCGGCACTTCGGTTGTATTTTATGTTCCTAATAAGGCCAGCTATGAATTGGAAGATTGTTTGGTAGATAACAGGCGTTATTTGAGTGATTATAGAAAATATTCCGTCAAGGCCTATGCAAGAAATGCTTCGGATGCAGTCGTTCCTGACTTCTTTATTGTTAAAATTGATGAGACTCAATATATTGAAACATGCCTGCTTGTTATCGACATTATAAAAACGATTGATGCCGGCGGTTTTCCTGTAAAGAGAATCAGAGTTGCAGAAACAGGCGGAGCTATTTATGAGTATATTTGCGAAGATGAAAGTATATTATCCAATGTTAAACCGGGAGATATTATCAAATATGCTTTAAGCTTTGACAGGACGAAAATAACCAGAGCAGCGGTTATATATAGCGCTGAAGAAAGAAGAGTTGTAGATGACAATCTTGCAGGAACCTCAAGAACATTTTTTAGCAACTATCATTTGGTGATCGGAGAAGTTGCCGTTAAAAAGAATAATATCATCGGAGTGAAAAAAAACCCCAATTCTAATAATTTAGAATATTATTTGATAGGAGATAGGGTTACTTTTGTTGTTGACAGTAAGTACAAGAACCGCAATGCCGAGATGTATGTGTTGCGTGGCGGAGTAGATGATATTCTTGATGCCGCAAGACATGGAGAAGGAAGCCATGTTGTAGTGATTAATCATAATGGAGAAGCGTTTATGGTTGTTGTTTACAAATAGGTTTACAGAGGAGGGAGGATTTATAATGCTTAAAAAATGGCTCATTATGATGCTTGTAGTGATAACGGTTGGATGTTTCTGTCAACTCAACTGTTTTGCCGATGATAGCGTAAAAGTGAATATATCGGTTGAGTTTCCTCCTGGAACGTATCATGGTCTGCAAAACCAAAAAGACGCTAAGATGTTTGTTTCCTTTCTGCTTTTGTCCGAATCAACAGAGGATTTTACCGTTCAGTATACCATTGATGACTGGACAACCGTATATGAGGAACAATGCCATGTGATTCCGCGGAATCTGGTGGTAAAGGAAATACCCCTCAGCCATTTGCCCAAAGGCGTTTTTACACTTAAGATAAGAGTAAAGCATAATGGGGAAACAGTTTTTGAAGAGAGCAAACCATTAGTTCTTATAAAATATGTTGAAAGCAGTTATTTAGATAAATACAGTCGTATTGGACTGCATTATAGGGTTTCAGACAGAACTGATGTCAGCAGGGAATGGCATACGGAACAGACCATGGCTTTATATTATGCAGGAGTAAGAAAAGTACGTATTGGTCAGGGTATTGAATGGCATAATTTTGAAAGACAGAAAGGTGTATACGATGCGACATTCAGTGAGTATAAGTATATGGATTTAATCCATGAATGCGGTATGGAAATTCTTAGAGATTTAATGGCTATGAACTATGCATATCAATCGGGACATCCGAGATTAGCCAAACATATGATACCGTGGGGAAAATCTTTTACGGAATATGCTCGGCTTCCTTATGATTATTATGCGCTTGAAGTATGGAATGAACCTGATTTGAAAAAGTATTATAATGGCGATGATTATGGCGTAATGCTGGCAAATTTGACGTGTACTGCCGGCTTGGCTCTTTTTGATTCCGGGCGGGATATTCCGCTTTTAGGAATGTCATGTTCCGGAGATGCGAATGCACCTCAATATATGAGGCAGTTGTTTAAGTTGGGGGTTTATAATTATATAGACGCAGTCGCCTTTCATCCGTATTATGTTGCAAGTGATATTGATTCCGAGGAATATCAAAAAAGGTTTTACGGCTATGTTAATGTTGTGCGCGAACAAGGCGGATGGCTTAAGCCGTATATTACTGAAGTTGCATGGAGAATAAGAGAAGGCTTAACTCAGGACGATATAGGGGAATATCTTACAAAGTTATATATTTATGGCGATGATATCGGTTCGGTTGTTACTACCTGGTTTCAAATACGGGATGAGGATGAGCGCGACTGGCATGGTATTTCCTACATAAACGGAGAGTTTAAAAAAAGATATGCTGCTCTTGCTAATGTAGGAGAGATGCTTGGCCCATCCGAATACATCGGGAAAATAGATGTCGAGCAGCCGCTTCAAGGGCGTATTTATACCAGAAAAGGTGAACCAATGGCGGTTTTGTGGAGCACAGACAAGCAGAATGAGTATTTATTTGATTTGTCAACACTGTCGGGAAATTTGCATCATCTTATTGTTACGGATATGTATGGGAATCCGGTGGATATATCTGATGGAACAATCCGTTTAACAAGAAGGCCTGTCTTTATTCAACATGTTGATAAAAAGTGGATAGCGCAGGCATTATCCTATGAAGCCAAGAGGACATATACCGATTTGTGTTCAAGATTAAAAGAAATAACCGATATTGACTTTTTAACTACTGCAGAATTAAAAATGAATCTATCTGAGCTTCCACAAAGCCATGAACTTCTTGAACTTTTAAAATATAATTATGGTTTGGGGGATATTTTATTTGAACGTTATAACAATGCTACCAATTTTGATTACTATGAATTGGCCCTTGCTCTTTGGGACATACACCAGTTGGGGGAGAAAATATCCCGGGCATTCGCGGCGACTGTAGAATACGAGAGACCGTTGTATTCCGCAATTCATTTGGAAAAGCTTACAAAAGCGGCGGACCAGAAGAGAGAGGGAGAAAAGTATGCAGTGCTGCGCTTCACGGATAAAATCATTCATGAGGCACGTTATTATTCAAAAAAGGCTTATTATATGAAAAACGAAGGGACCGACCAACTAAAATACGGTTTGGCAGCAGGTGCTGACGCCGTATCAACGGAGCTCTGCCGTTGGGGATTGTTCATGTTGAATATTGAGAAAGCAGACAAAAACCGCGGTATATTAACCTATGTAGATAATCCGCAGGTTACGGCTTATAATGGTACCAATGTAGAAAATATATTTACTGTATATAATAATATAATAGGAGAACCAAGCCCATAGACGGTAAAATTGTTGTATTTAATGAAAAAGGCCGTCCGGTTAGTGAACCTGTGGATATTAAAATGGGAAATGAAGAAGTAAAAGAGTTTAAGTTAAACTATTTGCCGGATTTCACAAAAGACGGCGATATTTTGGAATATACTATTAAAATCATTGAAGATGATGAAGTAATAGCCGGTGAATTTGTTTATATTCAGCTTAAATCAAGAGTCATTTTGACTTTGGAACCTTCCATGGAGCTTTTTAGTAATCTTTCTTCTATAAGAGTTACAGTGGAAAATACATCACCTTCCGAATTTAAAGGAAATCTTGAATCCGTTGCCCCGGAAGGTTGGGAAGTTGACGGAAAACTGCCTGTTACGCTTGCACCAAGTGAAAAAAGGACTTATGAACTGCCAATTATAAAGAAGACACCAAAGCCGTTTAATGAATATGAATTTGGTTTTATATTAAAGGATGACAGCGGTACGGCAATCATTAATTCAAAACGTTTGTTGGATTTCCAAGTCATTGTACAAAATACCGGAACCATTTCATTAGATGGATTTGATGGTGATATTTCCGATTGGAGCAATGCGTATCCGATACATCTTGGAGTTCCTGAAAACTATGAATCACCGGATGATTTAAGAAATGCCGATGTTGCAGCAAGAGCCTTTATGAAGTGGGATAATGACTATTACTATGTATTGGTAGACGTGTACGATGATAATTTTACTCAAAATTTTGACGGAAACCAGATTTGGCGTAACGACAGTGTGCAAGTAGCATTTGATTCTTTTGCAAAGGCTCTTTATAAAGAGTATGACGATGATGATAATGCGTATACGTTTAGCTTAACGAAAGATAAGAAGTTATTAACCTATTGTGGCTGGCGTGCATTGGTAGATGGGGTAAAAGTACCGGCAGGGCCTGTATCCGGTGACTGGTTCCGAGTTATCAGGAACAATGAAAAAAGGATCACCCGCTACTTAATTAAAATTCCTGCCAAGGAACTTTCACCAATGGTATTTAAAGAAAATTCACAATTTAAGTTTAATATAGCGGTGAATGACAGCGACGTTGAAGACCGAGAGGGTTATTGTGAATACTCTTACGGTATCGTCGTAGAAAAAGATCCGTCTTCTTATAAAACATTTATTTTAAAAAGATTTGAAAAACATGAGGTGGATTTGTCGGACAGTACGGTTGAATTGGATTTGAAATGAAAAGCGGAGGTTTGTTGTAGCTGATGGTTAAAACGCTAGGAAGGAGTGAAAATATGGTTATGTTTAAAAAAGCCCATAAGACTATGGTAAGCATTATTGCCTTTTGTACTGTACTTTTTGTTGTACAATTGAATTCTTTAGCGGTTACGTATACTAATTATCCGGAAGCTGTTGTTTGTACATCGCATGGAGATATGAAAACAAGTATGGGGTTTGCGTGGTATACAAACACGGAAATAACCGAATCGATAATACAGCTAAGGGTGGCCGGCGATTCACAGGATTTTGGTACGGATCCGAATTTGACATTTACAGGGACCTGTGAAACCGTATCGCACGGAGAATTAAGTTATAATGTCCATAAAGTCGTAGCTACAGGGCTCCAACCGGGAACAAAATATGAGTACAGGGTAGGTGCCCAAGGTTATTGGAGTGACGCTTCGGAAAGTTTAAACAGTGTAGGCAGCTTTGAAACCGCACCGGAACATGAGGAAGAGTTTACATTTATCAATTTAGCAGATATCAATGCAGCAAATGAAGATGCTATGCGTGCTTTTGGTAATTCACTTCAAAGATCCGTAAATTTGTTTCCATCCTATAAGTTCATCGTGCAAAACGGTGATACGGTGGATAATACGAAAGATAAGGACATAAAAGAACAGCAGTGGAAATGGTTTTTCCAATATGCTCAACATATTTTGAAGAATACCATTTGGGTTAGTGCTATTGGCAATCACGATGCAGCACCGGATGATGCCAATTATAATCAACATTTCAACTTTCAGTCTGTCGGAGAAAACGGAACCTATTTTTCATTTGATTATTCCAATGTACATTTTTTGGTTCTTGATACCAATGTAAACGGTCAAAAACAAGTTGACTGGGCTCTATATGATGTCGTTAAAAACAATAAAAAATGGAATATAGCAGTTTTTCATAGACCGTTGTATTCAAATGGCTCACACTCTAACGAAGCAACTATACGTAAAGTATGGTCAAAGCCGTTGTGTGACATGTTAGGCATTGATTTAATACTTACAGGTCATGACCACGTTTATAATAGAGGGTATTATTTGAAAGACGGACTGCCGGTATCTGATTCGGTTAATAAAGAAGAAGGGGAAGAAAACATTGTTACGGATCCAATCGGCACATTATTTGTTCTTCCTAATTGTGCCGCAACAAAGTTTTATACGCCCAACGATGACAATTCAGATTACATCAAAGTTTCCGCTCAACCGAAGAAAAGTACTTATGCAGGTGTTACGGTTACAAACGATACACTGAAATATAAGGTATATTATTATGATAACAGTAGTAATACAGATGTCCTTTTAGACCAGTTTGGTATGAAAAAAACGAAAAAGCCGCCGTTGCCGCCAAAAAATGTCAGAACGGTTTTCAATCGTGAAACCAAGTCTGCAACATTAACATGGGAAGTCAGCAGCACGGAAAATGTACGAGGATATGTGATATATGACGAAAACAATCAATATATCCCACATTGGACTTGTTTCATCAATGACCCTGATGTGAGGTCACATATAATAACAGGGTTGGATAAAGATAAGTTTTCCCAATATAAATTTGTGGTTAAAGCGGTAGGAGATAAATCATTCTCAGAAGCAGGAATACCGGAAGCAACAGTAATTGATAGAGAAATATCCAACATTGTCAAAGATGCTAAGCTTGTTGACGAGGCGGGAAGAGTACTTGTTAAGGGGCAACTGGACCAATCTTTTGCAGGCCGGCCCATAACATTACTCTTGCATAAAAAGAATACCGGAACTATAACAAAACAGGACATTCTGCATATTGACCAAACAACCGTAAAACAAGACGGAAGCTATATTTTTAAATTCTTTATTAACAAAGATGTGAATGAAATAAATGATTACCAGCTAAGTATGTATATGGAAGATGAATTGGTCAATGACAGTGTCACATTGGCAACGGTGGGGTATTCATGGTTGGATGCAACAGTGGAATTACTTGATGTAAATGATGATACCGTGTCCGGTAAACTTGTCATCAACAATTACTTTAATATTGAAGGTTTAACCTACACAATTTGCTTTGCGTTTTATGACGGCAACAATAAACTTTTAGGGGTTCAAATGATGGATAATGTAAAGGATATTAATCAGGAAATTACAATCGGATACTTAAGCTCTTCCATACCTTCCGGGACTTCCGGCGTTAAAGCCTTGGTATGGTCAAACTATACACAGTTGATTCCATTGTGTAATGACTATATGGAAATTCATTAAATCTTGCAGTTACTATTACATTACAATATGGTGGTTAGGCATAAAAATGCTTAATCACCATATTTGTAATATATTTTAAATCAAATCCTTCACATATTTTTTTGCTCTAAACTGATTAGGAGTATATCCGGTCTGTTTTTTAAATACATAACTGAAATAGGATTGTGAAGTAAAACCGGTCTCTTGTGATATAGTCGCTACAGAATCTTCACTGGTTAACAACATGTCTTTTGCTTTTTTGATTCTTGTTTCAATGACATATTCATGTGGAGTTTTTCCGACTGCAGAAGTAAACATGCCATGAAAGTAGACGGGACTTAAGTTAACATGCTTGGAAATTGTTTCAAGGCTAAGCTCCGTATGGAAGTTTGCTTCAATAAAATCAATGGCCTTTAAAATAATTTTATGGTCTATAAAATGGGTGCTGTTTATTTTCCGGTTATGCATTGAAGCTTCATTATTCAAATGATAGATCAGTTCTAACAATTTGGATTGTGTTAAAATCTCACATCCTTCAAACGGAGAATTTTTGTAAGACATGAGTGTACGGATAATATCTATGAGGATTTGCAATCGTCCGACCTTCATCATATCAGGCGTATGTAACAAATATTTATCCAAGTATTCGTCCGGTTGCAAATGAATATAGTAGCATTTGAACGGAAATATGCTGTTTCGTACTTGTCCCGGTTTTGCTATAATTACATTTCCTTTTTCCAGTGTATATTTTTTGGAATTGATAATAGATATTCCACTGTTTTCGAAAAAAATTTCAATTTCATACTGTTGAACCGTTCGAGGTTTGGATTCTTTCATATTTTTAAAAAATATGCTACTGTCAAATAAACCAACGTGTATTACCTTAATTTCTTTCATCATTCATATCCCACCGAAAAAGTAAGATTTCTAAAAAACAAAATAATAATTCGATATACAAAAAAGTGTTAATATTATACGATATTATTAGACGTAAAACAATATATCACAGTTTTTTAAAAAAGTAAATATTTAATATCAAGGAGGATGTATTATGGAACGATTAATGAAAACAGGGGTTGTAAAACCAAAACACTCATCTGAAATCCACCATTCCAGAATTGGTATAGGCTTTGAAAAGCTTGACAGGGATGTTTTTGATCCGGAAAAAGCGTATGACAAAATAGCCAATACCGGGGTAAAATGGGTCAGAATTCAGTCAGGATGGCAAAAAACAGAGAAGGTGAAAGGGCAATATAATTTTGAGTGGCTTGATAAAATCGTAGATAATCTTCTTAAGAGGGGAATGAAACCTTGGATGTGTTTATGCTACGGCAATCAGCTTTATGATGACATGGCCAAAACAGTATTTGGTGCCGTAGGTTGTCCGCCGATTTATACGGAAGAAGCCAGAAATGCCTGGAGTGCATATGTTTCTGCATTAGCGGAGCATTTTAAAGGCAGAATCGAATACTATGAAGTCTGGAATGAACCGGACGGCAAGTGGTGCTGGAAGAACGGAGTCAATGCAAAGGAATACGGCGAGTTTGTCATTGCTACCGCAAAGGCCATTCGTCAAGCCGACAGCTCGGCTAAGGTAGTTGGAGGGGCTGTTTGTCATTGGGATATGCATTATCTATATGAAGCGTTAATGACAGGTATGAAAGAACATATTGATGCAATTTCTTATCACATGTATACGCCGAAAGATATCCAAAGATTTGAACGTTTCTATTCTATAAAAGGATTGTGTCAAGCGCTTAATCTTGATGTGGAAATTATCCAGGGTGAGTCCGGCTCTCAGTCACGTAGTGATGGAGCAGGTGCATTAAAGGGTTGTTCCTGGACCCCCAGAAAGCAGGCGAAACAGTTGGCAAGGCAAATCATGATTGACCTTATGACAGATGTAAAATTTACATCCTATTTTTCGTCGATGGATATGATAGAAGCTCTTAACGGCATCGTGGGAGATAAATCCAGCTACTTGGATTATGGTTATTTTGGAGTTTTGGCAGCCACATTTGATGAAGACGGATTTGCAACAGGGGATTATACACCAAAAATGTCTTATACCACTCTTCAGACCATATGTTCTGTTTTTGCCGATGATTTTACCGTTACGGAGTTTCCTGTTTTGCCGGTTCAGGCTGAATCACGGCGTGTGTTTGGAAGAGATATGGATACTACTTCTTTAATAAAAGGCGGTTTTAAAAAGCCAAACGGATCATTTGCGCTTGTATATTGGAATTCGTGCGATCTTTTGACAACGGAATTTGAATCTACCATTACCTTTAATATTGTAGGAATACCAGGAAAGGTACAGCTTGTTGACTTACTTACCGGCACAATATATGATATTCCGGAAAGTATCATGAAAGAAACAAGCAGCAATTGCTACATATTTGAAAACTTGCCTGTTACGGATTATCCGTTGTTGTTAACCTTCGGGGATTTTATTTAGAAGATACAGGAACGGATACAGATTTATATGCAAATAAATGGTTATTGTAGTAGGGGCGACCTGTGGTCGCCCGCAAATTTACATTATGCAAAAGTTGTAGGGACGCCATACATGGCGTCCGTATATTCTTATATAATAAAAACAAAATTATACCTCACAATATCTATTATGTCAAGAGGAAAAATTATGTTGAAAAAACTCCTTCTGTTTGTAATTGCTGTATAATGAGCACCTTGTTACTATAATCATGTAAAAATTATTAAGATAAAGGAGTTTTGGCTATGAGTTTCATGTTTAATCCACATCCCTATGATGATTTAACGGCTATTAACCGTCCTAAACTGTCGGACGAGACCAAAAACGCAATTATAAGCGGAGTGGTTTCCAGTGCAAAATACATTTGTGATGCGATGGTCAAAAGACTGCAGGAAAGAGGGAGTTGCGTTGCCGCTTTTGACGGTTACGCCGGTGCGGATTTTTCGCAATTTATAAATCTTGCTTCTCAAATGTTGAAGCTGAACAAAGTAGATTTTGAGATGGTTGATATTTCTACCGTGTATAAAAGCTCCAAAGTTATTGAAGAACAGTTGAAGGATTACCTGCCCACGAACCGAGTGGTAGACCCTGTTTTGCTTTTCGGTAAGATTTACAAGGGCGATTTTGAAGACTTTTTTGATATGGAAGCATTGAATAAATTAATAAATTGTATTAAGGAGAACAAAAACAAAGTAATTATTGTTTACGGTATTGGAAGCTGTGCAAAAACACTTCAGGATTTTTATGACATCATAACCTATCTGGACGTTACACCCAAACAGGTTTCATTGAGGGCGAAAAACGGATTATTTAAAAATATTGGTGATGATGAGGCAAGGCCGTTTAAGGAACTTATGAGAAGGTGCTACTATGTTGATTTTGAACTTGCCGCTCATTTAAGAGGAAACCTTTTAAAAGCAGGCAAAATTGACAATTACATAATGAGTGACAATCCTGATAACATTAAATTGATTCCTAAAAAGGCATTGGATGAGATTTTATCCTCCCTGGCAAAATATCCCTTTCGTTGTAAACCGGTTTATCTTGAAGGGGTTTGGGGAGGTGAATATGTAAGAAAAATTAGAAAACTTCCTAAAGAAATGAAAAACTGTGCGTGGGTGTTTGACCTTATTCCTCTTGAAGTAAGCATTCTTGTAGAGGCTGGCGATAACCTCCTGGAGTTCCCGTATTTCACCTTTGTTCAAAAAGAGGGTGAAGCCATTATGGGGAAGGAATGCGTTGAAAAATTCGGCGGGTATTTCCCCATACGCTTTAATTATGACGATACCTTCCATTCAAGCGGAAATATGAGCATACAGGTTCATCCCGTTGACAAATATGTGAAAGAGAATAACGGTGAATTCGGCCGACAGGACGAGAGCTATTACGTTGTTGCAATCGGCCACGGTGCAAAGACCTATTTAGGTTTTAAAGAGGATGCAGATGTTGACGAATTTATCAGAGAAGTTAAAAAATCCGAGAAAGAATTTACTCCGGTTGACTATGAAAAATATGTGAACAGTGTCCCATCTACGCCGGGAATACAGTTTATGATTCCGGCAGGTACCATTCATGCTTCAGGACGCAATCAGGTGGTGCTTGAAATCGGAAGTTTAACGGTAGGTTCTTATACATACAAGATGTATGACTATTTGCGCGCAGATTTGGATGGAGTGCCGAGGCCCATTCACACCTACCATGGTGAAAGAGTAGTGGACAGAACACGTAAAACCGGATGGGTGAAGGAAAACCTTGTTCAACCGCCGAGGAAGGTAAGAGGCGGCGACGGCTGGGCGGAGTATATTGTAGGAGAACATGATTTGCTGTATTTCAGCCTTAGAAGGCTTGAATTTGAGAAGGAAATTGAGGATGATACCAACGGAAAATTCCACGTTCTTACTTTGGTTGACGGTGAAAAGGTACTTGTGCAGTCTCTTGAAAATCCGGAACTTTGCTATACGCCCAATTACCTTGATGTGATTGTTGTACCTGCAAGTATAGGAAAGTATGTTATTAAAAACCTTGGCGTGGGTCCTGTTTGCATACACAAAACAATGTTAAAGGACGGATTTTATGAGCAAATATAATTATGTGCTTGCCATTGATGCAGGCGGCAGTTACTTTAAATCCTGCATTGTGGATGCAAAGGGAAGAGTTGTTCAGGGGTCTCATTATAAAACGCCGGTTGATTCCGGAGGAAGTGCCGACAATATATACATTGCTTATGAGAACACCATAGGAAGGGCATTTGTATTTGCCGAAAAAAACGGTTTAAAAATAGACGGCATTGGCATTTCGACCCCCGGACCCTTTGATTACGCAAATTATACGAGCCTGATGAAGCATAAATTCCAGAGCATATATGGTGTTAATTTAAAGAAAACGCTGCAAAAAAGATGCAACCTTCCGAATGATTTGCCTATTCAATTCATTCACGATGCCCACGCTTTTTTGCTTGGAGAGCATTGGAACGGCGCGGCCAAGGGTTTTGCCAATGCGGCAGGGGTTACCATCGGAACGGGACTGGGATTTGGACTGATAAAAAACAATAAAATTTGCAGCAATGAAAGCGGCGGCCCGTATATCAGCCTTTATAAAATCCCTTGGGAAGATGGAATTATTGAAGATGTGGTTTCCAAGAGAGGGATTATTGGATTATACAAGAAACTGTCTGGACAAGAGAAAGACATTGACGTCATTGATATTGAGTTTTTAGCAAGAAACGGAGACCAAAGTGCAATAGATACCTTTGCTTATGTCGGCCGGGCACTTGGTACGGTTTTAGAACCCATTGCGCAGGAGACAGGCATTGAATGTCTTGTGCTGGGCGGGCAAATATCCCGGGCTTTTGATTTTATGGAAGCAGAACTAAAAAAAAGATTGCCCCTTAAAAAAATAGCCATGGGGCAAAATATTGACAATTCCGCACTGATTGGTGCAGCAAATTCAATATTTGGGGGGTTTTGACCATGAAAATTTTAATGATTACGGCAAAGGATTATGATGATTCGGAAGTTTTGTATCCGTATTACCGTTGTATTGAGGAAGGCTTTGAAGTGGACGTGGCGTCTTTTGAAAAGGGCAGTGTATCCGGAAAGTATCATTTTGTCATTGAAGCCAACAAGGCATTTGAGGATGTGGTGCCTTCCGAATATGGTGCACTGGTTCTTCCCGGAGGGAAGGCTCCGGAAAAATTACGTCAAAATAAGAAGTGTATTGAAGTAGTTCAATACTTTTTTGAGAAAAACCTGCCCGTTTGTGCCATATGCCATGGACAACAGATATTGATTTCTGCAAATGTTTTAAAAGGACGAACAGCAACTTGTTATCCGGGGATAAAGGATGACCTGGTAAATGCAGGGGCGAAATATATTGATGATAAGGTTGTGGTAGATGGAAACCTTGTTACATCAAGACGTCCTGATGATTTACCGTATTTTATGAGTGAATTTATGAAACTTGTAAGGAGATAGGGTAAAAATGATGGATATTACAAGAAAACCAAAAATGGGGTTGCTTCTCATAGGGGCGAATCGTTTTCGCCCTTTAGGAAAGGGAACTGCGGACGGAACCTATGAACAGAGAAAAGAAAAGGAAGCGGAAGCCATAGTGGCTTCGGCAAAGAAAATTGCAGATGTGGTGTTTACAGGCATTGTGTATGATAAAGATATGCTGGCAGCGGCCATGGACGCTTTTTATAATGAAAAGGTAGATTTTGTTTTCTGTGCGTACCTTTCATGGGCTGAGGATTTTGCGTGGGTTCGTTTCCTGCGTGATATGTATAATATTCCCCTGTTTTTTGGATGTATTATGCGCGAAAGCTGCGAATTTTCAGATACTTCCGATGAGAATGAATTTGTTGATTTCTTGTCCTCAGGCGGAATAGTGGGTACGCTAGAAGCATCGGGTTCCCTTGCAAGGTTTAACCGGAAAATGGTGGCAACGGGAATAGGAAAACTTGATACTTTAATGAACCAGGTTTCTGCTTTCGGACAGGCGGCTAAGGTTAGAAGTATTTTAAGAAATTCTGTATTTGGGTTGTTGGCTTGCTATAATGAAGCCATGTGGTCAACGTATGTGGATCCGTATAATTTCTTTGCAACGGTGGGCCCGGAACTTCGGTTTCTTTCCATTGCTACATTAAATGATGAAATCAATTTGCTTTCAGAGCAGGAAGTTCAAAAGACGGTTGAAGAATTAACAGCAAAATATTCCGTTATGCCGGACGTTGGCAGAGACAAGTTTTTTGCTTCCGTACGTGCGTCCATGGCCGTTGAAAAAATGCTTCGCAAAAATGATTTGGATATGATAATATTAAATGATATTGACCGCGTCTTATTTGAACAGGTAGGGCTTCGTCCTGGTTTTATTCCGTGTAGCCACAAGGATGCTATTGTTGTGCCTGAGGGAGATATTGGAGCCGGGCTGGCTGTTTTCGTGTTAAAGGTTCTGTCGGGGAAACACGTTAGTTTTATAGAGCCTTTTTACATTGATGCAAAAAGCGGCTGCTTCGGTGCAGGCCACGCAGGGCCTAATGACTATACCGATCCGTCGGGCAGCGTAAAAATCGCCCGCGATGTACGTTTTGCCAAAACTTCCTATAAGCATGCAGGTGCACCTTTTGCGTGGTATAAAATTCCGCCGGGTGAAAAAACAATGGTGCATATTTCTGAAAACAACGGCAGGTATAAGCTTGTGTGCAGCCTGGTGGACGCACTGGAATGCGAACATTTTTTGGCAAGTTATTCTCATGGGGTTTTGAAACCGAGAAGTCCGATTGATATATTTTTCGGCAAGCTTATGGAGATAGGCGTTACACAGCATTACGGCCTGGTAGAAGGCAATTACGTGAAAGAGCTTGAAGCATTTGCCAAAATAATGGATTTTGAATATTATCATATTTAAGGAAATCCTAAAATGATCGATTGGGGGTATAATATGATTGACATTCATTCCCTTTCCCTGGAACAAAAAATACTGCAGACCAAGGTAGCCCTTATGGAAAAGGGAAAGAAGCTGAAAGACAAGCCCGGTGCCGTATTCTTTTTCGGGCAGATTATAACCGAAGCGGACGACCAGGGCCTGGAAGAGTTGAAAAAGTATGTGAATGAGGTTTACGAGGATGCTGATATCCCGCCGCTCATTACTTCCGATTTTGAAAACGGCTGCGGCAGCATGGTAAAAGGGCTGACACCATTGCCTTATTTAATGGGGCTTGGGGCTACCAACGATGAACAGCTTGCCTATGACTACGGCAAAGCTACCGCCCTGGAGGCTCTTTCCATCGGTGCAAACTGGACATTTTCACCGGTTGCCGATTTGAATATCAATCGGCGTAATCCTCTTGTCAATGTGAGGGCACTTACCGATGACGCCGATTTGGCAGTACGAATGCTAAAACAGGTAGTACGGGGCATGCAGGATACAGGGCTTGCAGCCTGTGCCAAGCATTTTCCGGGAGACGGCCTTGATTACAGGGACCAGCATATCGTGACCACCAATAACACCTTGCCCTTTGATGAATGGAAAGAAAAATCCGGAAGAGTGTTTCAGGAGCTTATCAATAGTGGAGTATATTCCATTATGGCAGGACATATAACGTTGCCGTCCTATCAAAAGGAACGTGACAGTGAATTTGGTTTGCCGTTGCCTGCAACCCTTTCCCGTGAGCTTATTACCGATTTGTTAAAAGGTGAGATGGGGTTCGAGGGAGTTGTTGTAACCGATGCCCTCGGTATGGGAGGCATAAACGGCTGGTATGACTCAAGGGAGCAAACTGAAATAGAGGCATTCCGTGCAGGCTGCGATATGGTTTTATGGCCTACCGAACATTATGTGGAGAATATGAAAAAAGCCATTGAATCGGGATATATTCCCATGGAAAGACTGGATGACGCGGTCAGGAGAATTCTTACGTTAAAAGAAAAGCTGGGATTGTTCAACAAGGATAGAAAGCGGTTCAGGGAACTTAGTGAATCGGAACGGGAGTTCATTCGAGAAACTCAGAAAAAAACCGCAGAGAAAAGCATCACCCTGATACGGGATACGCAAAATTTGTTTCCCATTGATCCCCGTAAAACCAAGAAAATATTATTAATTCCGGTTATTAATCATGAACCTTCTTTCCCTGTTGCAGAACATTTGCGGGATAAAATTGCGGAACGTGGTATTGAAGTTTTATTCAAGCCCAAAATAGATGGAAAAGAATTCTATCGTCTTTCGGATGAAGTGGACTTAATCATCTTTGCCATGTTTTCCCGTTCGTTCAGACCCATAGGTTTTTTGGACTATTACGGCAGTGCGGCGTCAGCATTGCAAGTGGCTTTAAATGCAGGGCGTAAGAAAACCGTTGGTGTATCTTTCGGTTCGCCGTATTTCTTTAAACAGTATTTTGAACGGGCCTGCACTTTTGTAAATGCTTATTCCATGTTGGATATTGCGGTGGATGCATTTGTTGAGGCAGCCTTTGGAGAGAAAGAATTTAACCGGTTTTCGCCTGTAGTTTTATGATTGAAAACATATATGGATAACGGATTCGCATATGGATAAATTGTTATTATGAATGCTACAATATTTGTAGGGGTTGGTCTATGCACCGACCCCTACAATTTTATTAATTTATGTATTTGCATATATTTCCTTTTAAAAACTATAATAAATATGAAAAATGCAATTATAATCGCATCTTTTATATGAATTTTGCAATAAATTCGGCATAATGATATATATTTTGAAGTAAAGTCTGAACGAAATGATAAATCCAGAAGTCTTGTATTTTTAATATAATTGCTCTTTTGTAGTGAAGATTGATAAAAATTCCATTCTATGATGTCTATTTTATGATATAATATAATTTAAGGAAGGTGATTTTAATGCTTGCAATAAAAGGTTATTTTAATGGGAAAGAATTTGTTCTTCTTGAAAAAGTGAATAATATTAAGCCAAATCAAAAGGTTATTATTACTGTTTTGGATGAATATGTAGATGTAAAAAAGAGTTCTGAAAAGCCGTTTTTAAAATATTTCGGAAAACTTGACGATGAAAGCTATAATGAGATTGAAGAAGCCTTGAAAGAATGTGAAAAGGTGGATGCAGATGAGTGGTAGACTGATCGATACAAATGTAATTATTAAATTTCTTAATGGGAATGAAAAAGCTTTAAAGATTTTAAATGAGGCAGATGAGCTTTTTATTTCTGTTATCACTATAGGTGAGCTATACTATGGCGTATATAAATCAAAGCGAGTTAAAGAGAATATACAGATTATTTCTAATTTTCTTTCTGAACAGAGATTTTTAGATATTGATGAAAAAGTAAGTAAGAAATATGGGGAAATAAAATGTCAATTAGTCAAAAAAGGAATCAACATTCCTGAGAACGATTTATGGATATCATCAACTGCAATAGCTAATAATTTGAGTCTTGCAACATTTGATACGCATTTTAGTCATATCGATGGGCTACATCTAATCAATAGCTAATGAATGCAGTCATAATCACATTTTTTATATGAATTTTGTACCTTTTTATTTTGACAATTCCTCCATATTAAATTTCAGATTTTTCCTATATTCCGAAGGGGTTTTTCCCATAATTTCCTTAAACACGCGACGAAAATGAACCGCAGAAGAAAAACCAACCTTTGCGGCAATTTCTTCAATGGAGTAATCACTGTCTAATAAGTTGACTGCTTTTTGCATGCGGATATTATTACGATATGTGATGGGAGAACATTTCATTGTTTTTTTAAACAAAGCATAAAACCTTGATTCGCTCAACAGACACATTTGTGCTAAATCAGCTATTGAAAATTCACAATCGCTGTTGCGTTCAATGTATTCAACAGCAGGTCTGATATTATTTATTGCGGTATTTTGTATTTTTTCATAACTTAACAGCGGCACAATATCCGCATATAAATCGTAAAACAATGAATAGGCTTTCAGTTTTGCCGTTCCGCCTGCTAAGATATACTTACATAACTGTTCGAATCGGGACAACAGCGATTTCATTTCCACTGATTTTATTTTTTGCAGGCAAAATCTTTGCGGAGAAAATTCCGAATGAGGATTTGTTATATGGAAATGTATTGCATAGTAGAGGACTCCGTTTTCTCCAAACCAGTAGGATATGTATTTTGAACCGACCGGTATAAAGAACACGTCAAAAGGACCAACTTCTATAATTTCATCCCCCATTATAAATTTTCCCTTTCCTTTTTGCATGACCGCCAGGGTGGAAAACGGGCGGGGATTTTCACTCCAGTCACAAGTGTGATCGGAAAGATATTCATATTTGGCTGCCTGCAGTTGGCTTAATCCAAGAACCGAATCGTTCATTATATCCTCCGGAAAACAATAGGATTGTTATCATTAATAATAGGATATCATATTGATGTTTCGTTGTCAATGAAGTATGCTTGATAGGGAGCATGTTTGTCAGTTGATGAATATTATTCCAAAAATGTTTTTTCCATAATATTCATCAATTAAATTAAATGCACCCTGCTTGGTTTGTAAAGGTGATTTGTATAAGGAGAGAAGGTGATATTTATGATCAAAATTGGGCAAATCGGGATGGCACATGACCATGCTGAGGGGAAAATGAGTTGCGTAAGAAAATTTCCGAATATTTTTGAAGTGGTGGGGATTGCCGAAGAAAATCCCCAGGTATTGAAAGCCATGGGAGGACAAAGTTGCTATAAAAACGTACCTTTAATGAGTGTGGATGAACTGCTCAGTATTGAAGGCCTTGATGCGGTGATGGTGGAAACGGATGAACTTTCTTTGGTGAAGGTGGCACAAAAATGCATAGACAGAGGGGTTCATGTTCATCTTGACAAGCCTGCCGGGGCGGATTTGGAGGAGTTTGCACGCCTTCTTTCGGATGCGAAGAAAAAGAAGTTGATTGTGCAGCTTGCGTATATGTACAGGTATAATCCTGCGGTGCAATACTGTTTGGATGCGGTAAAAAACGGAGCGTTAGGTGAAATATTCCGTGTTCAGGCAATTATGAATACCTATCATCCGCCGGAAAAACGTGCATGGATGAAACCGTTTCCGGGCGGCAATATGTTTTTTTTAGGCTGCCATATGGTTGATTTAATCATGCTTATTATGGGACCGCCGGAAAGAATTATCCCATTTAACAAGTCTACCGGATTTGACGGAGTAGATGTGATTGATACAGGTTTTGCCGTGTTTGAATATAAAAATGCAATTGCGACAGCCGAAGCATCGTCAAACGATGTAAACGGATTCGGAAGGAGATCCTTGCTTGTGTGCGGCAGCAAAGGAACCATTGAAATTCGTCCTCTTGAGGGGAGTTTTGATTGGAAACCACAGTTGACATTATCGTTGAAAGAGATGACGCGTGAGCGCTATTATGCAGATTGCAAAAGTGATATCCCCATGCCTCCCGTAACAGGAAGGTATGACGCTATGATGCTGGAATTTGCGGATTTAATTGAGAAAAAACTGGAGAATCCGTTTACGTATGAATATGAACTTATGGTTCAAAAGGCAGTGCTAACGGCATGTGGTGTATTTCAAGATGGAAAGTTTGATGAAACATTATAAAGGAGGTTTTTCTATGAAAGCAGTGGTTATAACGAAAAATAAGAATTTGGTATGGACAGAGGTTCCTGACCCGGTTTTAAATGAGGGAGAAGTTTTGGTTGAGGTTCACGCGGCTGCACTAAACCGTGCGGATTTAATGCAACGTGAAGGGGTATATCCACCGCCGCCCGGTTGTCCGGAGTGGCCGGGGCTTGAAATTTCGGGAGTCATAAAGGAGATGTCTGAGCAGGCTAAAGCGCAGAGCCAATGGAAAATTGGCGATAAGGTCTGTGCACTTTTAGGGGGTGGAGGTTATGCGGAGTATGTAGCCGTACATCATTCCATGCTAATGCCGGTTCCGAAAGGGATTTCCATGGTAGAGGCAGCAGCTCTTCCTGAAGCGTTTGCAACGGCATATTTAAACCTTTTTATGGAAGGTGGTGCAAAAGAAGGCGATACTTTATTAATGCATGCCGGAGCAAGCGGCCTTGCCAGTGTTATCATTCCAATGGCAAAGGCCTTTGGACTTAGGGTTATTACAACCGTGCTATCGGCTGAAATTGCCAAAACCATCACTCACCTTAATGCAGATGTGGTCATTGATACATCCACCGAAAATGTGGCGGACAGGCTTAGAATGGAAGCTGAAAACGGGCATCCGGTCAACATTGCCATTGACTGTTTAGGCGGTGAAAGTCTTGGTGAGTGTTTGCCGCATGTAGCTTATGGATGCAGATGGATTATGATTGCTACGTTGGCAGGCGATATATCCACTATAAACCTGCGTACCTTGTTTATGAAAAATATCCGGTTAATAGGAAGCACACTCAGAAGCAAGCCGCCGGCTGTTAAGGCACAGATTCTTTCAAGGCTGGTACGGGAAGTATGGCCAAAGGTAGAGTCAGGTGAAGTTCGGCCTACTATTTATGCAACGCTGCCCATAACACAGGCGGAAGAAGCTCATGCCATTTTGGAACAAGGTAAAAATGTCGGGAAAGTAGTATTAACGGTAAAGGAGACTTCCTTATGAAGAAAATTTTAGTCTTAGGCGGAACCGGTGCAATGGGTGTGTATTTGGTTCCGGAATTGGCATCCATGGGATACAAGGTGGACGTTGTATCGCTTGATAATGTAGTCAGCCGGAATCCCCAAATTACATATATTCAGGCAAATGCCAAGAACGATGATTTTTTGCGTGATTTACTTAAAAACAGATATGATGCCATTGTAGACTTTTTAATATATTTCCCAAAGGAATTTGAAGCAAGGTATGAAATGCTGCTGAAAAATACGGAGCATTATATATTCCTTTCGTCCTACCGGGTATATGCCGACAGCAAGGTGATTACGGAAAAATCTCCAAGGCTTCTTGACGTATCCACCGATTCGGAGTATTTGTCGTATGCAGAAACGGAATATTCTTTATATAAGGCGTTAGAGGAAAACATTCTAAGAGAATCAGGCTTTCATAACTGGACTATTGTACGGCCTGCCATTACCTATTCAAAATTTCGTTATCAGCTTGTAACTCTTGAAGCCAATGTGGTTGTATACAGAGCGTTAAATAATTTGCCTGTGATTTTGCCAAAAGAGGCGTTGGACATCAAGGGAACCATGAGTTGGGCGGGAGATGTTGCCAAAATGCTTTCTCGCTTGGTATTGAATCCTTCGGCGCAAAAGGAAGCGTATACCGTTGCTACGTCTGAAAATCACCCTTGGCGGGAGATAGCACAATATTATAAGGAAATTATTGGCCTTGAATATGTGGAAGTGGATACCGAAACGTATCTAAGCATTTTCGGAGGAGACATACATGCGGCTTATCAACTGAAATATGACAGATGTTTTAACAGGGTCATTGATAATTCCAAAATTTTAAAAGCGACGGGTATGAAGCAATCAGACCTTATGCCGCTAAGGCAGGGACTTGAAAAAGAACTGATGTCTTTGCCCGAAGACGTTGTATGGAAGGAAACGCCTATTAATGAAAGGATTGATGAGATTTTAGATAGAATGAAGTGAATCATCAATGAATAAAAGTTTTGGCGGATACAATTTTGAAAAACTGTTTTTAAAAGATATGAAAGAAATATATAGAATTATTAATTGGAATATGTATAAATGATGCGTTTTTGCTATAGGGAAATAAGAAAGACTTCTAAAATAGGCCTTTCAATGAAAGTTTCAGTTGAATACCAATCTTTTCAGACCATACGGACGTCATATAAGGCGTCCGTATCACTTTTTCATTCATTGTGCGCTTTACCAAATTTCAATATTCTATGCTAAAATTATTTATTAGTTTGATGATTAAATTGTGAAAACAGTAAAATTATCAGACGTAAAAAGCAAAAATTTATGACTAAATCAAAAATTTATTACATTGTTAGAAGTTTGTTATGATAGTAGAATTATTATAGAGTAAAAAAATTAATAATATAAAATGTTGCAATTAATAGAATTGCGAAGCCTTTATTAAAAATCTGAATAATTTTTGTATTCAATTCCATATGTGAGCAGTGAAAAACTTATTAAAAATCAAAAGAATAAAGGAGACAATTCTATGAAAACTATTTTCATTACCGGGGCGACGGAAAATACAGGTTATGCCATAGCACGTCATTTTGCCAAAAATCATTTTAACGTTGCAATTTCAAGCAGGGTGAGAGAAAAAGCGGAAGCAGCCGCAAGAAAAATTGAAGAAGACTTCGGAGTTCAAGCACGAGGTTATGAACTGGATTTAACCGATACTGATAACATTTCTGACGTATTTTCCAGAATAAAAAAAGATTTTGGAACCCTTGACGTGTTTGTACCAAACAGTGCGCATTTAGGTGTGGGTTACGGCATTTTTAACACGACGCCTGAAATTTTTGATGAAATTACGAGAGTCAATGAACGAGGAACATTTTTTTGTTGTCAGAACGCTGCAAAAATTATGAAGGAACAGAGATCCGGGAATATAGTTATTATGGGCTCCATTCAGTATACAGGGGCAGTTCGGGGGAGAACGGTATATTCCATGACAAAGGGAGCACTTGCGTCTTTAACCAGAAATCTTGCATTCGAGCTTGCGGAATATAACATAAGAGTGAATTACATAGTAGCAGGAGCAATTCATACAAATAGATGGGATAATTCTCCGGATGATGTTGTGATGAAAAGAAGAAGTCAGTATCCGCTCGGAAGAGAGGCAAGTGGTGAGGATATTGCCAATGCAGTATATTATTTGGCTACAGATTTGTCATCGAACATTACGGGTATTGACTTGGTTATTGATGCGGGACTTTCCGTTTGTTTGTTACCATATAAGAAAGCGGGAGAGGAATGATTCCATGAAAATTACCGATATAAAGACTTACATAATGGACGCCTTCAGAACCAATTGGACCTTTATTAAAGTTGAAACGGATGAAGGACTGTACGGTTTTGGCGAAGCGTCCCTAGGAACACAGGAAATGGCACTTGCCGGTTGCGTGGAAGATTTAAAAAGATTAATTATAGGCAGGAATGCACTTGAGATTGAAAAAATGCGTTTTGAAGTATATAGGGATATATATTGGAAAGGCGGCCCTGTATTAATGTCGGCAATAAGCGGTATAGAAATGGCTATGTGGGACATTATGGGCAAGTATTATAATGCTCCGGTGTATACATTTTTAGGTGGCAAAACAAAAGACAAAGTAAAGATGTATGCAAACGGATGGTTCGTTGGGGCAAGAACAGCCGATGAGTTTGCCGCCAAAGCAAAGGAAACCGTTGCTCTTGGAGTAAAAGCACTAAAGTGGGATCCGTTCGGAAAGGCGCACCTTACAATAACAAATGAAGAACTGGAAAATGCTATCAACATTGTAGGTGCCGTTAGAGAAGCTGTTGGAGATAAAATTGATTTATTGATTGAATGTCACGGAAGATTCAATCCGTATACGGCCATAGAAATATCACGTCAGCTTGAACAATTTAATCCAATGTTAATGGAAGAACCTTGTCCGCCTGATAATATTGACGCCATTGCAGAAGTCAGGAGAAAATCTTATATACCAATATCTGCAGGAGAAAGGGTTTATTCCATATTTGGTTTTTATGATTTGTTTGAGAAAAAAGCCGTAGATATTGTACAGCCTGATATTTTTCATGCCGGAGGAATATTGGAATCGAAGAAAATAGCGGCAATGGCGGAAGCCCAACATATTCCGGTATCTTTTCACAATCCAAGCGGACCTGTTTCCAATGCTGCAATCCTTCAACTTGCGGCAACGGTGCCCAATTTCCTGATACATGAGATGATGATTACGGATGGTTCGTTTAGGGAAAAGATTTCCGACGAACATGTAGTTTTTGACGATGGATATATATTAATCCATGACAAGCCCGGCCTTGGTATAGAAATCAATGAAGATGAGGTGAAAAAACGTCCGTATAAGCCAAGGAATTTACGGCATTATACCGGGAAATTGACGGATATTCGGGATAAAAACGATACGGTATTTTATATTAAAGGGATGAAACAATAAATGAATATAGGAGTATTAAAAAAACATCGATTTATCGCTATATTGCGTCACGTAAATCATTCGGATATAAAAGAAGTTGCTCGGGCTCTTTATGACGGCGGAGTGAGAATTATTGAAGTCACCTTTGATCCCAGCAACCAAGAGACTGTTTATAATGTTACAAAATCCATTAATATAATAAGAGGGTTATATGGTGAAAACATACATATCGGTGCAGGAACCGTGCTGACAATGGAATTTGCAGAAGCTGCATATAGAGCAGGAGCGGAATTTATGGTCTCGCCATGTACGGATCAAAAAATCATTGCTTATGCAAAGGGACATGACATGTTATCCATGCCGGGAGCATACACTCCCACGGAAATAATGAACGCATATAATATGGGAGCCGATGTTGTAAAAATATTTCCTGTGCTTCCTGAAAATATTGGCTATCTAAAAACCATAATATCTCCGCTGTCTCACATTCCTTTTGTACCTACAGGCGGGATTAATCCTGCAACCATACAAGATTTTTTTAATACCGGTGCAATAGCCGTTGCCGCCGGAGCCTCACTGGTAAATTCAAATATTATTCAAAACAGGGATTTCAAAATCATAACGGAGAATGTAAGAAAACATTTAGATAGGATAAAGGAGAAATGACAAAATGAAACCGGAATTGATTTTTTATAACGGAGCGAAGCTATTGGAAGCACCGTATTGGGATTCAAAAAACAGCATACTGTATTTTGTTGCAATAAGGTATAATGCTGTTTTTGCCTTTAATACCGAAACTTTGGATGTTCACACCTACAAAACAGAGGGGCCTGTTGGCGGTGCGGTAGTAGATTGTAACGGCAATCTCCTGGTGGCGGAAAAACAAGGAATTTATACACTAAATCCTGTTACGAATCAAAAAACATTTATTGCACATTTATTTAAATCCGATCAGGATATGCGATATAATCATCTCATTTGCGATTCAAGAGGAAGGATTTTAGTTGATGTCATGGGCGATAAGGAACGCTATCCGAATGGCGGATTGTATTCTATAGATAACGGTGTGGTTAAGAATCTTATATTTGGTACAACGGTAGCCAACGGCATAGCATTTTCCAATGACGAAAAAGTTTTATATTTTACAGATTCTGTGACGAAAAAAGTAATGGCGTACGATTATGATATTGAAACAGGTAATATTACAAATGAAAGAGTTGTCATAGAATTTGATGAACACGAAGGTAAACCGGACGGGTTATATATTGATTTGGATGATATGCTGTGGGTAACCGAATGGGACGGTGGTAAGCTTTCCAAATGGGATACAAAAACTTTTGAAAAGATAGATGAAATCCAAATGCCGTGTAGGCACGTTACCGCCTGTTGTTTGGGAGGCAAAAGCATGGAATATATGTATATTGCTACTGCAAAAATTGATGATCATGAAGCGGCACCCGCAGGTGGATTGTTTAGAATTAAAGTAAGGTAAAGGATGATACAAATATGATTAAGATTATTTTTAAAGGAGCGATGCTTATGAAAAGGTTATTATGTGTTTTTATGGTAATTGCCATTTTTTTAGGAACCATGATATGTGCTTTTGCAAAGGTGGAGCTTATAACACCTACCCGATGGACAACGATTGTATCGGTTAAAAACAATGAAGAAGAAAAAACTTTAACAGTTACTAAGAGGGAAAGTGGGCAAAATGTTCCTTATGTTTATGAGAATCAGTTTATAAGGAGGGAAAGTCCGCCTCAATATTTATTCCAATATACAAATGGCTCAACAACCTATACATATACCTTGTTAGATAAAGACGAGGACGGCAATTACTTTATATTCTGTGCAGATCGTTACGGAAAGGTAACCTTAAAAAATCTGCGTGTCAATAATGTATTTGATCCGGATCCGGCAAGCACAGACCCAAATTTTGCCGGCGACTTAAACATTGCTGTTTGGTTAAACAATGATTTTTTGAAAGGATATACGGGAAGTGAACCGGATGCAACAGGTACCATTGTAACAGATAATTCTTATGACAAACTGGATACGGTAATACAGGATTATATTGTGTTTCATGATTGGGAAGTTGAGGGAAATAATCAGGGTAAAAAAGATCAGTATCATTTGACCCCTTCATCAAAAACCGATTATAAAGTTCATTGTAAAATTGCATTGCCTTCCATCAGCGAGTATATAAACTACTATGATAAGATAGGGTACAGCTCGGTACAATATCTTAAAAAGGGCAATTTCAATGCCAATTCAATGGTAATGTTCAGAACACCTTTTTATAATGGAGCTACACCGTTTTATTATTTTTTGGAACAGAACGGTAATACATCGCAATGTACCACTACTATAGATGCGAACAGCAGTTATGCTCAATATTATTTCCGTCCATGTTTCTATGTAAGTCGGGATTACTTTAAAAACGTTAGGATTGAAAATCCGGGCGAAGAAGTTGTAAAAATGCTGTTAGAGGATTTTACTTATGAGGAACTTTTAAATGTATATACGCCGGAAGAATTAGCTGCATGGACCGGCATTCGCTTAAAAGGTACCTCAATCGTGGGCAAGCCTTCGGTAGGTCAGATGCTTACCGCTTATTGCGATTATGAAGCCGGTACGGCAAAAAATGTTTCTTTTGAGTACAAGTGGTACTGGTCCGAGCAGGCTGACGGAGAATTCCATAGGATTGACGATGCTTCAGATCAACATTATGTGGTTGAAAAACAATATGAAAATAAGTACATAAAATTGCGGTGTAAAATTTACAATAGCGAGACAAATGAAAGTTACGGCATTTTTGAAAAAGTAAAATATATATCTTCGCCTGAAAGTGTTGTGGTTGTTCCAAGGTTTAACGGTTCCTCTGCAGATTTTGTTATAACGAACAATACGGGTGAAAGAAGAATGCTAACGTTAATCTTGGCAGCTTACGATTCAAATAATGCAATGGTTGCTTTTAAAGCAGTGAATGAAGCGGCTGAGAATAAAACGGTTAATGTTGTACTTGATGAAGCTCCTGAAGGTGCGGCTTTTTATCGGTTAATGGCTTGGGAGTCGTTTGCTTCTCCACTACCGTTATGTTCTTTGACGGTTACTCAATAATACAGAAAGGTGGATGTGATAAATGTCTATGAAATTTGTAAGGGTTTTGACATTGATGATCGTAATGGGATTTTGCATAACATCTGTATGCAGTGCAAATATCAATTTTACTTCTCTTGGTGATGCCTATTATCTGTCAGGTTGCGTAGAAGGGGTTATAGACAATGTACTGACCATTAAAGTGGCAAATGAATCCAATATTGCTCATGTTTCGTATATTCCTTTGGATACTGACGGCAATTTTACGTACAGTTTTCGGATAGCAGAACATGTTGAGTCCGACATATATAATGTTGAAATATGGGGAAACGGTGTGGGTAAAGTTTTTGAAGAAAGTTTGGAATATGCCAATGATTTAAAGAAGGAAGAGTTAATGAGGGAGCTCAATAATGCGGATACTGCGGAAAAAGCAAAAGCAGTTGTGGAGGAGCTCATAAGGTTTCGATTGGTTTTCTTGCCTGATAATACTCCTGTCTTTGATGATTCGGCTAAATCCAAGTTTTATAATAGAATTTGTGGAATAAGTGATTTTACTTTAAACAACTACAGAGATAAAATTCAGACAGAAGTCGCAGTTGCAACGTTTCAAGCCGCAGATCAAACAACGATATCTTCTGTCGTGGACTTATTTGGTGATATTTTCGATTTTGAATCCCAGCCTTTATATGAGATATATGAAAAAGCGGATAAGCAAAAAGTGTTGAAAATCATCTTAAAAAATGATATAAAGGATCTGGAAAGCATTAGGAAATCTTTTAATATAGCTATCGTTTTGAATGAAATCAATTCGAAGGACAGCCATGGGGATATTATTTCTGTGATTAATAATGAGGATTATGCTTCCTATCTTCCTGAAAAAGTTCTCAATTTACCGGAAAGTAAAAAGATGGAATTGGCTCTTAAATTAGTAGATCGGGATGTTTATACAATGAGGGAGCTTGAAGATTTAATTCCTCAGGAAAATGACGATGATGACGATCATGGTTCAGGTTCATCAGGTGGTTCCGGACGTGGCAGAACCGGTAAAACCGTAGTCAGAACGGAAGTTGTGGTTGATCAGGAGCTTGCTCAGTCAACGACAGGAATCGAATCCTTTGCGGATATTGCTGATGCGGAATGGGCAAGAACAGCTATTGAGTATCTTTTGAATAGGAAGGTTATCAATGGCTATGATGATGGAGATTTTAAGCCGAATAACAATATTACCAGAGAAGAATTTGTAAAACTTGTTTGCAAGGCTTTTGGCATCGGTGAAAGTGGACCGGATTGCGGTTTTATGGATGTCGATAAAAACCATTGGGCATACGGGTATATTTGTGCGGCAAAAGAAAAGGGCATTATAAAAGGAATCAGCGATACGCTTTTTGGCATAGGAAATAACATAACAAGACAGGATATGGCGGTGATTATTGCCAATGTATTAGAACTAAGCGGTGCTGCAAACGGTAGTTTTACTGATGAAGAAACCATTGCCGATTATGCAAAGCCTGCTGTAAACGCATTAAAGAATGCCGGCATTATTAGCGGATATGAAGACGGAAGTTTTAGGCCGTATAATTTTACAACCAGAGCAGAAGCAGCACAAATCATATATAAGGTATTGCAAAGTAAATAACTCTGCTTATAAGAAAGGATGATTATGTTCATGAGAAAAATAGCCATATTGTTGGTATTGACTATGTTGACGAGTTCTTTTACGTTTCACGTATATGCTTCTGACAATACTTCGGAAGTAAGCCAGGAATATCAGCAGGCTTTGAGCCTGCTGACGGATCTGGGGGTCAGAAATCTATCAGTTCCTGATAAAACGGTAAGTTATTCTGCTTTTGATGGAGCAATTAGGACAGCTTTGGGCCAAAATACGTCGAATTATGATATTACCGATATAACAGGCATTAAATATAGCACTGCAAGTGCCAACAGGGTAATGACTTACATGGATGCCGTAAAAACCCTTGTTATATTGCTTGGTTATAAAGTGAAAGCAGAGGCTAACGGCGGGCATTTGTCTGCTTATTTGTCCATTGCACGGCAGATTGGCCTTTTAAAAGGTACGGTGGTAGACGCAAACAGTGTTTTGACAACACAGACTGCTGCAATTCTTCTTTACAATGCGCTTAACACCGAAGTATTACAACCGATTTCCACGGGCACCAAAAATGAATATGGTACGGAAAAAGGATATACCCTCCTTTATCAATACAGGCGCTATGTTAAGGAAACCGGTATTGTTGAAGCCAATCCTTTTTCTTCACTTTATACGGATGAAGGCATGCCGGGAAATTATGTTCAGATTGACGGAGCAAGATATGTGGACAAGGAACAAAAAGCGGTAGATTATTTAGGATATCGTATTGACTTCTACTATTATGACGGTGATGACGGAGAGCATGAGAGATATGAAATAATATCCGTATACTTGAATCCAAAGTATAATAACGAAATAGTTATTGGTGATAATTATGAGAGCAGCAACGGGAGAACAATATATTACACCAGTGATAATGGAAAAGACATTTTGCATGAAGAAATACCTGCCGAAGCTGCCATTCTTTGTAACGGTGTGGCTTTATATAGTTATAACAACGATACTTTTGATTTGAAGGACAGCAAAGCTATATTAATTGATAACAACGGGGATGACAAAATTGACGTTGTTTCAATAAAACGTGGGGTAAACTTTTTTGTAAACAATGTAAATCTTGAATTTGGGATTATCTATGATGCTCTTGGAGGCAATATTCTTGATATAAATGATAAGGTTCATAAACGAGTAAGAATTTTTAATGAGGCCGGTGAAAGAATAAACTATGTTGCAATAGAAAAAAATACGGTAATGACGGTTTATGAAAGTGAAAACTTGGTGTTGGTGGATTGCTACTTGTCGAGAACAACGGTAACCGGTGTTATCGAAGGAAAGAGTACGGATAATGCCCAAGAATATATTACGATTAACGGACAGGATTATGTTTTATCAGAAGAAGCCCGGCAACATCAAGACGAACGATATGTTTTGGGAACTTCAGGCGTGTTTTACATGAATTTGGAAGGCAAAATTGTTTATTTTGATACTTCGGTAGATACAATGATTTACGGATTTTTAATTGACAGCCAAGTAAAACGGGGGCTTGGCAATGTTGTTGAAACGAAAATTCTAAGCCAAGACGGGAAAATATATTATTATGATACCAAAGATAAGGTAAAAATTGACGGTTCAACGATAAAAACAGCCGAAGAAATTGTAAGCTTGCTTTCTCCCAGACAAATCATCCGATATGCTATTGACGAAAATAATTGTATTGTTGAGGTGGATACAATTGTACGAGGGGAAAACGAATCTCCTGATTCCCTTACCAGTTTTGGGCCTCCCACTTCATCAAGGTATGCAACTTCATACGGATTTGGTGGTAAATTCTTTTTGAATGCTGCACCTATTATTTTCGTTGGGTCTTCGGATCTGACGGTGAAGGATGATGAAGAGTTTGGTGTGGTTCCTTTGTCGTATTTGACCAATACTGCTGCTACAACCGCGTCCTATAGTGCTTCAGGTTATTGCAGTTCACAGTACGGATTTGAAGCTGAAGCCATGGTCATTCATGAAAAAATGAGCAAGTTCGGATACAGCATAACAAATACAACATCGTCGTTTATGTGTGTGGCTTCTATTAAAAAAGTGATAAATGACCAAGGCGAGGTAGTATATGAGATAGCAGGTTTTAGTTCTAATACAAAAGCAACATATAAATGTGCAAATCCTTCCATCGGTGAGGGAATGGATATAGGAATAGGGGATATTGTGGCTTATGCTTTGACAGGAAAAGGAGAAATTGGTTATCTGGAAATGGTATATGATTACAGTGAGGATAAATTTAAGTTGCCTGACTATGCAAGTAGTGAGTATAGAAATCGTTGTTTTTTGGATATGGGGTATGCAATATGGAATAACGGAGAGTATGTACTTGCATATCGTCATGATATGCCGGATTCTATGGAAGAGGCTCTTGACAGAAATGAACTGACGTATATTAGGATAACAAACCTAAACGTATGTGTTGTCGATTCGAACTACGGTGAAAATGATGAAAGGCATGTACGGGGAGGATCGGTTCTTGACTCCAAGCCATACATTACCCACTTTAAGGGTTGTTCAAAAATTTTCTTCAGAGGATACGACAGCAGTCCAAGATTTCTTGTTATCTATAATTGATTCCTGGGAGGTGATTGAATCATGCGTAGGCTTTCTGTATTGCTTATCGTATTATACCTATTAAATATAAGCACCGTATGCGCTCAGGCGGATTCTGTGGAAGTGTCCATTATTGTTCCGGATACCTTTTTGACGGTTCAAGAATATAATGAGGCGCATGTAGGTATTAAAATAGTAAATCATGGTTCTGCAGGAGAATTTCATGTAAAATATTCAACGGATAAATTTAAGACGGAATTTGACGCCGGAACCTATACGATAGGTTCCGGCGCAACAAAAGTGATTGAAATCAGGGAGAATTTAAAGCGAGGAAGTTATTTTTTTACAGCCAGGGTTACAAAAGACGGAAAAACCTATGAAGCGGCTGCACGCATGGCGGTAGGGGAAAAGTACCAGCCCCATTTTATGGATGATTATACAGTTTTAGGTGCTTGTCTGCAGGTTCCCATCACAAATGTAACTTCAAGAACGCGGGCACAGAGCAAGCAAAATGGAGAGAATGCTATAAGACTTCTTGAATACACGGGGCTTCTTCATAATCGCTTTGGTACTGGAACGAGAGCCGAATTCAATATTGTCGGCGGTTTCGGTGCTCCGCTTGGCAATTATACGGAAAGTAATACCATTTACTATTACATAAAGAAACTGCGTGGAAAGTGTTTAGGCGGAATTCCTGTTAGTGTGGGCGGAGACAATTCACCAAGTACAAATACACGTGAGTTGTTACAGTATGCCATGGATTATGTCAGGGACAAAGTGCGGTTAAAATTTGGCACACCTACCGGTATATATTGGGAACTTGGCAATGAACCTGACCTTGAGAAATATTTTGCGGGAAGAGATTTGACAGCCATTTATTATACTCAGCTTATGCGTTACCATTTCCTGAATTTAAGAGAGGCAGATGACAATCTTAATTTTGTGGGCGGCGTTGTAAGCGGAGGAAACAATGCGGTAAACACTCTTAGATATATGCTTGCGCAGGGCGGATACAAATATATGGATGGCTATTCCTATCATCCTTATATAAAGGCCTTTAAAGTGGATGATCGATATGATTCCTTCTGTGCACCATATGAAAAAGTTGCAGATGGTTATGGTGGCTGGCTTTTCAGAGCAATTTCAGAGATGGGCTGGGATTCTCAACTTGAAAGTGGCGGTTCTGTAATGAGTTATGAAGAAGCTGCAGTTGAGTATGTGAAAGCCTTTTTAAAGGCCTATTCCCATGACCTTGAGTTTTACACTCATTACAGTCTGATAAATAATCTTGGAATACAGACTCAGAATGACACTTCAATTGCAACTAACGGGACTATTGCATTAACTTTTCTAACAAAAAATTTAAACAGTGCCGTATATGCAGGTCAACTTGAGTTAACCGAGGGAATACAGTGCCAAATGTTCTATTCATTAGGCGAGCCGTTGCTGGTGGTTTGGATGCCGGGAGATGAGCCTTTTGAGTACAAGTTCAATACACCGGTTGATGTTTATGACATTTACGGCAATTTGGAATATACTTCGGATACGGTTGTCATGGATGAACAGGTGAAGTACATTCGGGGTGTGGAAAAAGACTATATTTATCGTGCGGCCTGCGAAGAAAAAGACAGGGCTTTTGAAGACATTTCCGAAACATATAACGGTAAATTCGATCCGTCCATATTTAATGAAGCCAAGGCAGTGACTCCGGAGGACATTGCGAAGGATTCATTTGGTGCGGTTAAGGCGATGTACGATGTAGGAGATAAGTTGATAGAGCAGTATGCTAATGGGCAGACAACCATGGAAGTAAAGGAAGTTTCGGAGGCCTTGTACAGACTTCATCTTGCCGGGCGCAAAATGATTGTGGCATATGCCATGGATTGTACCGTAAACAACGGCGTAAGCGGGAAATATGTTGAAGTTTCACGTAAAATGGATGAATTGAGGGGCGACAAATATAATCTAATTCTTTATTCGGATAAAATTATGAAGTTTGCACAGCGCCTTTACAACAAGGCCATGGATCTCAACGGAAGGGAAGACCACCCGTTAAAAGCAGGTGCGGTTTCTTCCAACAGCTATATGTCCGAACGGCTTGCTACTTGGGCTGAAAAGCTTTTACCCTTCCAGGAAGTGGATGATACGGCTGGTATTGTGTCCTTTAATTGGCCTGTTGAAGCAACTATGTACTCTACAATGGAATATACGGAAACACTGATGACCGTTGATAATTTCCGCAGCGTTCCTGTGGAAGGTGATTTGATTGTGTACAATGGTGCAGGAGAAGAAGTAGGGGAAAGAACCCACGTTAAGATTGAACCTTACGGTCAAGTCCAGCATACCATTAAAATTTACAACTCAAAATCACGTGAAGAAAATGAAATTTATACCATAAAGTTAGTAACTTCCGAAGGTAGAGTAATGATGGAAAAATGGTTCAGTGTAAAAAGAGTTTTCGGAGTGACGACGGAACTTGATGCGGCCCATGACACATTTGACAACCTTGAATATATTTCGGTTAAAGTTGCCAATAATACGCCTGATGTTACGCAGTCAGGCACTATAAAAATTACTTCCGTTCCTGATGGCTGGGAACTTAAAGAATATGAAAAAACGTATACGGTTCAAGGAAGTGAAACTATTCATGTTAAGTTCCCTATTGAACACAAAGTTCAAAAAGCATTCAATATGTACAATTTCGGCATACAAATTTTTGATGAGGATGGCGAAATTCTTACAGATAGAAAAGTGCCGTTGAATTTCCCGTTTGTAATGTATACCAACAAGGAGCTTACAATAGAAGATTTTATTTCAAGCAATGCGGATATGTCCTCATGGTACAATGCTTATCCGGTATATGCTACAAGAGGCTCTCTTACAGAAGGAAACTTGTTCCCCAAGGATCCTGATGATAAGCAGCAATGGCTCAATTCTTCCAATGCTGCGGTAATATTCTATAAGTTTGACAAGAATTACTTATACATTATGGCGAATCAGTATGACGATATGGTAACGGTTACTACGTTTGGTGAGGGGCTTTGGAACAGTGACAGTATTCAGACGGTTTTTGATACTTTGGCCAATGGCGGCAAGATTAATGTTGAAGATGATTATGCGTTTACCATCGGGCATTCCCGCGAGGGATTTCAGACTGTACCTACTTTCGGGAAGGAAACAACAGGCGTTGATTACGACCGTTGCATGTATGTACTGCGTGACGATGGGTTGTTCCAGACAAGGTATTTTATAAAGCTGCCGTGGACGGCATTTAACAATATGCTTACAGGTAGGGTAGGTACACGTTTTAGAACCAATATTATGTTCAATGATTCGGATGCTACTCCGGGACGTGGAAATTATATTGAGGTTCAGGATAAACTTGGAAGTGGAGGTAATTCAAGAGAACCCGGCTTATGGTGGGATTACGTGATGGTTGATGAGGAATTTCCAGCTGTTGATATTAATAATACAATTCTTGATTTGAAGTTAATCAATCCGATTATTCCGCCGGCAAGGTGATGTGCTTTGCACATCACCTTAAAACCTAATGTGTGTGAAGGTGGTTAAAATGAAGAAAATGCTAACTTTTTGCTTTCTTATTATCGCATTGAGTATGGCAAGTATTTCCGCTAAAGCTCAGCTAATTGCAGAGATAGTAAGCAACGGAAGTTTTTCCATGGGATTTACCTTATCGGTAAAATGTGATGGGGAAATCGTTTCATACCAATGGTACAGAGCCGCATCCCCCAGTACCACTACAGTAACGAACATATCGCAGGATGAAACCTATACGGTAGTATACGATGACATAAAAAAATATATAGGGGTTGTGCTTACGCTTGCAAACGGAACAACGATCTCCCCTGAAAGAGTATATATTGACGATATCTTATATGCATATAGGGGAACCGTAAATGTAGGCGAGTATGCCGATAAAGACAAACAATATGCTTTTTATAATCCTCCAAGGGAGACACCTCCGGAAAACATCTTTATCCATAACGGATATGCGTATATTTTATTGGACAGAGACCATGAGAAGTCCTTTATACTGGCGGATGATGTGTACGGCAAAAAAATGCTTGATGAATATCCTGCAAATAATCATTACCATCAAGACGCACCGGGAACGCTTGCCAAATGGCTTAATAACGATTTTATCAACGGTGATGTACCCCAAACGGAGGGCAAGTCGGTTGATAAGGCAATTTTGCCGTATCTTGTTGAGGTGTACTGGCGGACCGAAGGAAATAGAATTGCGGGTGCAGTCAACAGGTACGATAATGTTTCTAAAGGAAAGTTTGCATTACTTTCCATGACGGAGTTTATAAAGTATTCCGATAAAATAGGATATCAGCCTAGGAATTTGCGCGGTGTTACCATTCCCAAAATGATTATAACAAGAACTCCGCTTTATAATGACAATAGAAAATATTTGTATTACAGAGCAAATAACGGCAGTATATCCAATACCAATCCCACGGACCCCAATGGAACCAATTTTATGAATTTTTATATAAGACCGTGCTTTTACTTAAGTCATGATTTTTTTGCAAACGTCCGCTTGGATGTGGAAACCTTAGGTGCCAATGTTAAGAGAATGCTTGTTGAAAATTATCCTTATGAGCAAATGATACGGATTTATTCCCCAGCCGAGTTGGAAGCAATCGGTTATACGGAGGATAAAACTGTTGTGTCAAATGCAGGAATTCTTGGCAGACCTGTTGTCGGAAATCAATTATCCGTGTACTATGAGTTATATAATCTGAAAGATAATGTTTCCATTCACTGTTCATGGTTTAGTGCGGATAACAAAGATGGAGAATACACAAAAGTATGCGACGGTGAATATTTTGTGCCTACACCTGCATATAACGGCAAATATTTAAAAGCGGTTGTAACAGCCCAGGATACCGTAACCGGAGAGATTTACTCAACAACAGCGGCAGTTTCACCATCAATCGGCGGCGTAACGGATGTTTCAGCGGAAAATGTGAGTATTACTTTTGATGAACGGTATGTCCGTGCACAATTTACATTAAAAGGTAACACTGATTTTACGGTAGTACTAGCCACTTATGACGGCAGCGGAATTCTTACGGGAATAACGAGCAACAGGTATTCTGTAAACGGCAGCAGGACAGAGGCGTTTTCGGTTGAAATGGGGAATTCCGTTTCTGCAAAGCTTGTGATTTTAACAGATTCAGAATCTCTTAACCCTATTTGTGCAATTACAAAAAATAAATTGTGAAGAATCAAAAAATATGATTAGGTTAGGAGAATGGAATATGAAAAAGTTTTATGTAATTTCTTTCATTGTTTTTCTGTTTTTGATGTCCGATAGTGTTTTGGCAGACGACAATCGAAGCATTACTTTGACGAAGATGGCAGGAGGATATAGGCTGGAGGCAGACATTGATGATATAAGCTGCACTCAAATAGCATTTGCAGCCCTGTATGATAATGCAGGAAATATGATTTTTGCTGATTATGCACCGATAAAAACCGGTGGTAAGGTTTCCATGAATTTAGGTTTGCCAAAGGCTTTGAAAGGGTATTACGTTTTAAAGCTTTATTCGGACGGAGAGATGCTTTCAAAGGACATTTATCTTTCCGACTGTTATGATAGCAGTGATTTTGTAAAAGGCAGTGCTGTTTTAAAGCTTCCAAATGCGCCACTGTATATTCAGAACAGAACCGATGCGGTTATTGATGTTTTAACTTATTATGAAAATCCGAATGTTGCTCTTACTTTAACTTATACGATGGGAGATAGTCCTTCCGTTTCCGTTCCGCTTACCATAACGGAAACGGGTATGTCGGTTATTTCGGTGCCTCTTCATATCAGTAGAAACGGGATATATACGATTAACGCAGAACTTAAGGATGATGACGGCACAGTAATTTCTACATTGTCCCGAAATCTTACGGTATATGATTATTATACCCCACAGTTTTTGGACGAGTATTCCTACATTGGGATAAATCTTCGTACTCCGTCTGATTATGCTTCTGTTGATGAGAAAAGGAAAACGGTAGAATACGATGTAAAACTGCTTAACAGTTTGGGTATAAAGTGTGCCCGCTTCAATGCCGGCGGTACATGGGAGAATGTGGAACCTACTTTCGGCTATCCAGATTATAAATCCACCACGGATATATGGTATGAATTATGTAAAAATGCAGGAATCATGCTTATACGCGGTATTGGCGGAACTTACAGACCGGAACGTACACCTGTCAATAAGGCTATATTGGATCATTATGGCACTTACTACAATAATACGCTTTTACGATATAAGGATAATATCACATTTATTGAAGTGTGGAACGAACCTGAGCTTGACGACAAGCTGGTAAGCCATGAGGCAGAACATACGGTTGAGTCGGATCGATATGTATATGAACCGGGATATAACAAAAACCTTGCAATCTTATACAGTAATATAGCGAAACATGCTTCCAATCATACACGAATGAATTCTCCTGAAATGGACATTATAACCGGATGTGTTTCCAGCATCGGTCAGGAATTTTTGAGTAATATGTATAAGCGGGGATTATATAAATATTCGGATGGCTTTTCATATCATCCCTATAACAGAAACAAAAATCCGGATACGTCCTTTGAAGAGAAAATGGATGGATACTTGAAGGTTATAAGGGAAATAGGGGGCTGGCAGAGAATATATGCAACAGAGTTTGGCTGGCGTATTCGCCCTGAAGGCGATGTAGAAGACGAAGGCTTGTATGTGTCCAATGCAACAGTTGCCGCAAAGTATAATACAAAGGGATATATTATGCTTGCCGATCGAGGAGCGGAAGTAGCTGCAATGTATGCGTTATATGATCATACGGGTACTCTTGGTTTAATTAAGAACAATTATGAGCCTAAGGAAAGCCTGCTTGCCATTCCTGCTATGACCCGGATGCTCGGCAATGCGGTTTATGCAGGGCAACTTTCGGAAACAAAAACCGATACGGGTATCAAGGCCTATGTATTTGAAAAACTGGGAGATACGGTAGTGGTTGCATGGAATACCTCATCATCTCCAAAAACCATTACATTGCAATCTACAGCCGTTGTAAACTCCGTTGTGGACATATACGGAAATCCGTTTTCTTATGATGAGGTAAACAAGCGCATAACTTTATATGACGATAGTCCAATATATATTTATATTAAAGGACAGGATTTTATATGTGAGGCGGCAAGACATTTTGTTAATGAGTATATTAATAAGTTTATGGGTGATGTGGATTTAAGTTCCTGGTCATTTACCACTCGTTCGCTACCATCATCCGTTAACGCGGATATTGATCTAAATCAAGTTTATGCCATTGGTGATGAATTGATTGCCGCATATACTCCTTCACAGGATTTGAAGTCCTTGGCATTAAAATTATATGATTTGCATGTACTTGCGGAAAAAGCGGCGGTTGTTGCGGCATGCCGTGTGGGCAGTAATGATCAATACACGGAAAACTCCTATTATGATGAAACATATAATGAAATTACGGAGGAATATAAGTCAAATGATGTATTGAATCAAAAGGTGTTTACTGAAAAAATTCTTAAATATGCCAAAAAACATGACCGGATAGCAAAAAATATAGGTTCAAAGATTGACAGTGCACCGGCGGAAATAAAAAACTATCTTAAATCGAGAGCGTCGGCAAACAATATCATGGCACAGCGCCTTTCCAATTGGGCAAGAGCTTTGGCGGAAATTGAACCGGTTGACGATACGGCAGGGATTATTATTTATACCAGTAAGCCGAATATTTCCGCAAATATGCAGGGGGCCCGAGTAACCTTTAATTTATCGGTGGAAAATATGGCTGCCCGAGATGTCTCCGGAACCATTGTGATAGAAAGTGAAAGCGGAATATATAACATTGTAGACGATAATGAGATATCGGTTCCAAGCGGTGAATACCGTGAAAAAGCAATTACCTTTGAGGTTCCTCTTGACGCCTTGCTGGGTGTTACAACCTTAAGTGTTCGTTTTGTAGACCAGAGAGGTGTAACTCTTGACGAAACATTACTTCAAGGTAAAATCACTCCAATAGCAGAGGATGCAGACGAGGTTAATCAGATTATTTCTGTGAGTCCGTCAGAATCCAGTACAAACGTCAGAATTTTAACTAACATGGATGGAAAAAAGACGTTGGTTCTGGGGATTTATGATGAAAGCAATACGTTAATTCAGGCCTTTGTCCAAGAAGTGGATCTCGTGGCCGGAAGTAATGAGATTTCAATTGAAACCAATGGTGTTTCAGGAACCGTAAAAGTATTTTTATTTGATAATCTTAATAATATTCAACCTAAGGCAATTGCAAGAAAAGCGAAGTGATGCATATTACATTAGAGTATGTATTACAGTATGATTAATGTATATAGTAATGATCCCGGGCGACCACAGGTCGCCCCTACAACAATTGATGACATATTTGCGACAGATGGGTATACCTACATTAAAGGAAATTTTATTTCTACATTTGTTCCTTTTCCACGTTCACTCTCAATTGAAACACCTGCCGATTCACCGTAAAATAATTTAAGCCTTTTGTTGATATTGCAAAGTCCTATGCCTTTTCCTTTCAAATCAAAATCTTCATTGGCAAGTTTTGCTTGCAAAGTGTCCAATTGTTCTTTTTTTATGCCGCATCCGTTATCGTTCACGGTAATTATTACAAGATTATCTTGTATTTTGGAACTGATTCTTATCGTACAATGGGACGTAACATTTTCAAAAGCATGGTATAGACAGTTTTCCAACAAAGGTTGAAGGATTAGTTTTAAGGTACTGATGTTTTGTGTTTCTTCATCAATGTCCCATATAAATTCATATCGGTCCGGAAATCGTGCAGCCCATATGGACAAATAATTTTTGCTGTTTTCTATTTCTTCGGATAATAAAACCGTTTCCGTCGCTGAACTAACTGCGTAACGGAATATTTTTGAAAGCGTTCCAATGATTTTGCTTGTATTGATATCACCGTGACTTAAGACGTTAAGATTAATCATTTCAAGGGTGTTATATAAAAAGTGAGGATTAATTTGTTGCTGAAGCGCATTTAATTCAGCTCTTATTTTCAGGGTATTCATTTTTTCTTCCTTTTGCATCAGTTGTATTTTATCATCGGTTATTTTTTTTATGTGTTTCACCATTTTGTTATAAACCGTCAATATTTCCTCAATTTCATTGGATACTACAGGTTGAAGCTGATTGTTTTCATTTACTTCTGCCATGGCTGCTTTGATTCGCTCCAGGGGTCGCATGAACTTTGTTGAATACTGCCAGGCAATTAAAAGGATAATAAGTAAAAAGGTGAGTATAACAATAATATCAAATGTAATTATACCATATATGCTGCTTTTAATCTTGGCATATTCGCTGAAAGAATATAATGTCCAATTGAATCCTTCCATTTCTGTTTTGTGAATAATTTTATTTTTATCACCGTGAATTAGTTTTGCCTTTTCGACGTCATTAATATTCACATTTTGAGTGACGATATTGCTGTCCTGATCCAGAATGACAAATCCTATATTGGTATCTAAAATGATATTTCCGAAACTTTCTAACTTAAAAATCTTGCAAAGATAACGATTGTTTTCAATCCGATAAACCGATGCCAGGGCATGCTCACCAAACAAATCGGAGTTTATATTAATTAGGGTTCCGGTTACCTTAGTGTTTTTCAATGCATTTTTAAGCTGTTTATTAAATTTTGAGGAGGATGTATAGTTTAGGCTTGCAAAAGGTTGGCGGATTAAAGAAAAATTGCTGTCCAATTCCACCGTATATTTCAGTTTTGACTGCTCTGAGTAATCATTTGTTGTATTCGTCTCCGAGGTTGTTGAGCTTATATAGAAATCAAAAATATCATAAAATTCTTGTACCAAGTGTAAATGAGCGGAAGTGGTTTTATCTTTTATAAAATATTGAGTTGTTAAGTTCAGTGAGGTTAAATATAGGACGGAGGAAAACAAAGAAGGAATCAGTATGGCCAATGCAAATGCTTTGAATATGTTTTTGCTTATATCGGATCGTTTTTTTGAGGTATAATTATAATTTAAATAATCGAATTCCTCAATGGAGTCACTTGTGTAGTTTAAACCGAAGAAACCTTTTAATACTCTATACGGTTCTATAATTTCCGTGGCATACTTTTTTGCCACATGAAATGCCCATAGGATGATCAATATACAGCATAGAAGCATTAACAGAATAAAACAGATATCGGTAAAAGTATAGCTTATTTTTGAGGTAGTTATCAGTGTACACAAATTGATGCTATAGATAAAATAGTTATTGGTTAATTGATTTTGAATATTTTTAACAAAGCTGTCATCATTGGATTTAAGAAATATAATCTCTTTTTGATTGTTTAGTATTGCTACTGAAGTATTGATTAGTTTGGCATCTTCAAATAATGCTTCAAGGTATTGTCGGTTTATGACAATAATGCAAAATACATCTTTATATATTGTAGTATAAACAATTTGACCGTCCAAATTGTTCAGCATTTGATGATATTGTTTTTTCATATAATCATCAACCGGAATATCTTTGTAATTATTTTTATTAAAGATATGTAGTTTTTGATAGTTTTTTGAAAATTCATTGAATTGGTTGTCATTGATCAGTTTTGAATATTCTAATGAGCAAGTTTCCATGCCGGAAAAAATATCGTTTTGCTTATAAAAAGAAAATTGATTACTGTTTTTACCGATAACATAATATCCGGAAAAATAACGATTTGCAAGAACGGAGTTACTGAGTAACGTTTTAATTTTATCATATTCTTTTATAGTTTCAGTTTGATTTCTTAAAAGATAATTATTAGAACACAGTTGAATGGCTCCGGAATTATCCAACAAATAAAAAAGGTTATCGATTTTCATGGAAAGGGTGTTTATTCCTTTGCAGTAACAGCGATTTTGACTTTCGGTCATTTCGTAAAATGTGGTAAGTTTGGAATTTAAGTAGGAACTTAAAATAGTAAAGAATAAAAAAGCTTGTAAAATAATTGCTAAAATTCTTATAAATAATTTAATTTTTTGATCATAGGAATTAATGGATCTCAAAACTATTCACTCCTATAGCTGTATGGTGTACAGCCGGTGTATTTTTTGAAAATATAAGTAAAATATCTTGGATTCATATATCCTACTTGTTCGGAAATTTCATTGATTTTATACTTTGGGTTTTTTAACTTTTTTTTGGCTGCTTCAATTCTTAATTTCGTAAGAAGTTCTGAAAAGCCCATGCCGGTCTCTTCTTTTAAAACTCTTGATAAGTAAGTGGGATTTGCATAGATATGTTCAGCTACGGTAGATAGTGTAATTTGTTCGGAATAGTGTTTCTTCATGTAATCGAATGCAGCTTGTACGATGTGATTTTTGGAATGTGCTTTGATTTCTATATCGTTTTCTTCTTTACCCGATATTTTGTCAAGATGTTCAACAACCCTTTCAAAGGTGGCACGCCATTCGTCAATATCCAGCGGTTTTAACAGGTAATCAAACACGCTGTATTTTAAGCAGTGTTTGACGTATTCAAAGTCATCATATCCGCTTAATGCAATAATTGCAATATTGTTATTGAATTCGTGAAGCTTTTCAATGAGCTCAAGTCCGTCCATAACCGGCATTTTTATATCCGTTATTACGATGTCAATATTATTTTTTTCTAAATACTTCATTGCCGCCAACCCGTTTTCAACGGATGCAGCAACTTCAATATTAAGGGGATTCCAATCAAGACATGCTAAACCATTACGTATTCCAGGTTCATCGTCTACAATTAATAGCTTATACATCAGAAAAACACCTCCGATGCTATTATAATTAAATTATACATTATTTTTATTAAAAAGAATAGCTGTATTTGTGAATTCTGTAAAGATTTATGAAGAAAAAGCAATATTGCTACATTGCTAATCTTTTTTAACAATGATATAATTGCACAAACTAACAGTTCAAGAGGAATCTAGAAGAGATTGGTTTTTAGTATCTGGTAAAAATATATGACGAAATCAAAATATCGTCTCGTTGTTCAAAAAAACGGCAAGTGTTAAAATGAAACCGTAATAGTACATTAAGAGGAGGTTATTTTGATGATAAAAAATATTTTAAGTGTTTTTACGGTTTTCATTGTGGCTGTTACTATAGCAGGATGCGGCAAAGACACATCTACGGAACCAACTTCAAGCAATAAAAAGGAAATTATACGAATGACTTATGTGGCCGGGGAGTTGGATGCCACTTCATCGGATTTGGATGTTGTTTTTGAAAATTTCTACAAAAAGCATCCAAACTGTGAAATTGTTGTGGAAGAGGGCGGTACAGCATTAATGGCAAAAATTGCTGCCAATGATGCGCCGGATATTATTCGGGTAAAGTCCATTGACCAGTTGCCTACATATGTGAACAAAAATATTATCATGCCTTTGGATGATTTGCTTGCAAAAAGCGAGTTGTTTGATGAGAATGATATTTATCCTCTTTGTATAGACTGTTTCAGGTTTGACGGAAAAGAATTTGGAAAGGGATATATTTACGGTTTGCCAAAGGACTGGGGAACTTCAGCTATGTGGGTTAACAAATCCATGCTTGAAGAGGCTGGGCTTGAAATTCCCACTATGGAAAAGCCTTTGACCTACGAAAAAATGGCGGAGTATGCCAAAAAGCTTACCAAAAAAGAAGGAAATGAAATCAAGGTATTTGGACTTGCGGATATAAGTACTCCCGATAGGGTGGTAGAGACCATATTAAATTTAAAAGGCAAGTCAATGTGGTCGGAGGATTTTAAAAAGGTTAATATGGATGATCCGGATGTAAGGGCTGCTTTCAAATATGTTTATGACTTGAAAGTGAACGGATATACAAATTCACCTCTTTATCCCATGGAAGGAAACGGAAATCCTGAATTTGCAAGAGGAAAAGCGGCTATGAATATGTTTGGTTTATATTCAGGTAGTGTTTATGAAAATGATAAAGAAAGAACTGTTGACTATAAGGATATGATTTTATGTCCGTCGCCTATTCTTGAGGAAAATGGAAAATTGATTGTAACTGCAGCACCGGTGGGTGCAGTAATTTCTGCAAGTACAAAGAACATTGACCTTGTGTTTGACTGTTGGGAATTCATTCATCTTGGGGAACTTGCAGAAAAAAGAGCGGCAAAAGGCTTTAATCTTCCTGTAAAAAAATCAATTGCTGAAAATGTGAATATTGCAAGCGAGTTTCAAAAGAAGAATTATGAGTTTGCCCGAAAACTTGCTGAATGTGATTACATGTTTGTAAAGGTCAATCCATATGTTAGTAATACAAGCATAGCAGGCGTTATGGAAAAATATTTCACGCCGTTGCTTTTCGGACAATATACCTTTGATGAGGCTATGGATTTAATCGGAAAAGAAATCCAACTATTGATTGATGAAGGCGTGGCAAATTAGTAAAAAAGGATGAGTGTTATGAAGGACTTGGAAATAGCAAATCAAAAAAGCAAAATAAAAAAGGTAAAAATCAAAAATAGTTTTGAACGCTCAAAAGTACGAGCATTTTATGCAATAATGACTCCGTTTATCATTTTTTTGCTGCTTACAAAAGCTTATCCGCTTGTGTGGGGAATTTATATAAGCATGACAAATTATACGGGCTTTAATTTGGATAATTTAACGTTTGTCGGATTGAGCAATTATAAAAGGGTTTTTATTGACAGTGAAGCAATTCCGTCCATTATCAGGGTGATAGGCATTGGAGTAATTACTGTTCCGGCTAAGCTTATACTATGTTTGTTTTTTTCATTGATGCTGGCTAACGTGTTAAGAGGGGTAGGAATATTTCGAACATTGTTCTATTTGCCGTCAGTTATTCCTCCGGTTGCCATAGCATTGATGTGGAAGGTTATTTATTCCTTTAATGGCGGACTGTTTAACAGGATAAGAGAAATGTTCGGATTGGAGCCTGTTAATTGGCTTGGCTATGATTATGTAAAGACGGCGTTAATTATCATGATGCTGTGGACTGCAGGAGGCGGTGTGCTCAATAATATTGCTGCCATAAAGTGTATTCCGGATGATTTGTATGAGGCGGCGGATATTGAAGGAGCAGGAGCTTTAGCCAAGACATTCAAGATAACATTGCCCATGATTTCAAATATGATATATATGGAACTTTTAACGGCTGTCATATATACTCTTCAATTATTTGCACAACCGGTTCTGCTTGCAGGGGCAAGCGGTGAAGGGCTTACCGCGGTTCCAATCCGTCCGGTTTATACATATCTAGTCCATGTGTATCAGCAGATATTTGTCAATATGCGTTTTGGATACGGAATGGCTATGGTATGGGTAGTTTTTTTGATTATTATGCTTATAACGTTTATCTTTGAAAAGACTAAAAAATATTGGGTTTACACTGAGGTTAATTAGTAGAGGGGTTAAGCATGAAAAAGAAGAAAAGAAGAATTTATATCATTTGGTTTGCATTATGTGCTTTAATTAGTATAATATTTGCAGTTCCGCTTTACTATACGCTGGTGAATTCTCTGCGCTCTCTTTATTCGCTTCCTGTTTCCGTATTTCCAAGAGAACCGCAATGGATAAACTATAAGTATGCAGTAACATTAATACCGTTTATGAGGTATTTGTGGAATTCTATAATAGTAGTTAGCATTTCAGTAGGCTTTGGAATCACGGTAGACTTCTTTTATGGATTTGCCTTTGCAAGATTAAAGGTAAAAGGATCCGCAATTCTTTTTATGATTTTACTTGCCCAAATGATGATACCGGGGTTTGCATTACAAATACCTCAATATATTGCCTTTGTCAATTTTGGTATCAAGGATACTTATTGGATTTGGGTTTTGACAGGATTGGCAGGAAGTCCGTTTATCATATTTTTATACAAACAGTATATTGAGAGTATACCGAAAGAGCTTGAAGATGCGGCATTTATTGACGGATGCGGGTATTTTAGGATTATCGTTGAAATATTTATGCCAATGTGTAAAAGTATATTGGCCGTAGGATTCTTTCGAATATTTATTACAGAGTGGGGCAATTATATGACACCTTATATGTTTTTGACCCAAAAGAAATATCCTCTTGCCATTGCTTTATTCAATGCAAGTTATACTTTTCCCGGTGATCCTTCTGCCAATATGGAACCCATAAAGTGTGCGGCGGCATTGTTGTTTGCCATACCGTCCATTATTGTATTCTTTCTGTGTCAGAAACAATTGGTTTCCGGTATAACCGCCGGAAGCGTAAAAGGATAAAATAAAAAATTTTTAGAAAAGGAGAGATGTTTTATGAAAAGGTTATTATGTGTTTTCATGGTAATTGCCCTTATTGTGGGAAACACTCTGTGTGTTTTTGCAAAGGTGGAGGCTATAAACCCTATCCGAAGGACTCAAATTGTAAAAGTTAAAAACGATGCACAAGAAAAAACTTTTACAGTAACCAAGAGAGAAAATGGGCAAAACGTTCCTTATGTTTATGAGAATCAGTTTGTAAGCATGGAAAGTCCGCCACAGTATTTATTCCAATATACAAATGGCTCCACAACCTATTCATATACCTTGTTAGATAAAGATGCTGACGGCAATTACTTTATATTCTGTGCGGACCGTTACGGAAAATTGACCTTGAAAAAGTTGCGTCTCAATAATGTATTTGATCCGGATCCGGCAAGCACGGACCCGGACTTTGCCGGTGATTTAAACATTGCCGTCTGGTTAAATAGAGATTTTTATAATGGATATGAGGGAACCGAAGAAGATGCAACCGGTACCATTTCAACGCAGGGTTCCTATAAAAAGCTGGATACGGTAATAAAGGAGTATATTGTGGACCACGAGTGGGAAGTCGAAGGAAATAATCAAGGTGATAGTAAAAAAGCTGAGTTCCATGTGACAGATGCATCAAAAAACGATTATAAGGTTAATTGTAAAATTGCCTTACTTTCCATCAGCGAGTATATAAAATATTGGAATAAGATTGGGCATGCTTCAGTGCAGTATATTGATAGAGGTGATTTTAGTATTAATCCAATGGTAATGTTAAGGACACCTTTCTATAATGGACCTGCACCGTTTTACTATATTTTTGAAAGGGATGGTAATACATCACAAACTAGTAGCACTATAGATACTAGTAGTAGTTATGCTAACTTTTATTTCCGCCCGTGTTTCTATGTAAGTCGGGATTACTTCAAAGAAGTTAAAATTGAGAATCCGGGAGAAGAAGTTATAAAGATGCTGAAAAGCGATTTTAGCTACAGTGAACTTTTAGAACGATATACGGCGGAAGAATTGGCTGCATGGGGAATAACAGGTGGTGTTGAAGCAAGCGATGTGGCGATAACGGGTACTACTGCGCAATTTACGTTGACGAACTATAGTGATGCTTCTGTCTCTCCGGTGGTAATATTTGCTGCTTTTGATGCAGGAAATAACATGCTGAAAGACTTACAAATACAAAATGAGGACGGTCAAAAAGTATTGGCAGCCAATGGCGGTGTACAACCCTTTACGGCTACCTTTGATGCACAATATGCAAATTGCGTATTTAAAGCGTTTATATTTGAGTCCCTGGACAATATAAAACCATATTGCAAGCAGGTGGAATTCACTGAAACATTGGATTGATTCTTCATTTTGTACAACAAGACTATAGTTTAAAACTTTTTCATCAATTAGGCTGTGAATTGTCAGAAGGCAAAACAGGTTATGTTTGGCCTATGACAATTCACAGTTTTTATGATACATCATTTTTGGATGTGTCCGGTGATGTGCATTTGTGTTATTAAAATATATGAATAATCTGATTCCATAGTTCATAGTTTGACTCATATACCGTTTATCTGAATGGAAACTATAACAATGAAATTTTTAGATGGGGGTTATTTTTATGGCAATTCTATACTTTGAAAAGGAAAGAACATTTTTATTGCAGGGCAAGGTTAGTACGTATGCATTCAAAATTGACGATGATGGGTATGTCTGTCATTTATACTGGGGTGAAAAAATAACCGACTGTGCTGATTTGCCGACGCCATGGGAACTGGCAAAGCGGTTCATATCAAATGATTTGAAGGTTGATATACACGATACGCAAGAATATAGAGGTTTTGGGGGAAAATCCTTTATTGAGCCGGCATTAAAAGTGACATTTGCAGACGGGACAAGAAACGTGTTTTTAAAGTATGAGTCCCATAGTATAAATGGCGATACGCTTAAAATTAACTTGCGTGATCCTGTTTATCCTATTTATGTAACGTTGAATTACAGGGTTTGCAGCGAGTTTGACGTAATAGAGAGGTATGCTACGATAAAGAACACCGGAAATAAGGATTTTGTACTTGAAAGCGCATTTTCGGCAAACTGGCATTTGCCCAATAAAGATAAATACCGCTTGACTTATTTTACAGGAGCCTATTGCTGGGAATATCAAAAAAATCAGGATATATTAAAAGGCGGTCAAAAAGTTCTGGAAACCAGGCGGGGGTTATCAGGACCGGATGCCATACCGTTTTTTATGATCGATAACGGAGAAGCAACTGAGGATTTTGGCGGAGTTTATTTTGGTTCCGTTGTATGGAGCGGCAACTGGAAGTTAATTGTTGAACGTGATCATGCTTCCCGTACGGTAGTGACGGGTGGAATCAATAATTTTGATTTTGAGTATTGTCTTGAGCCGGGGCAGGAGTACGATACACCGATGTTTTTTGCGGGATATACCAATGGCGGTTTTGGAAATACTACTCGCAACCTGCATAAATATGAATTAAGTGAAATCGTACATCCAAAGGAAAAAAAGAGGATTCTACCGGTGATTTACAATACCCATGGAAGCCTTGAAAATAAAACCAATGAAGAAAACGTATTGAAAGAAGTTGAAGAAGCCCATAAGTTAGGTATTGAGTTATTTGTGTTGGATGGCGGATGGTCGGGAATAGGGGATATTGATTCACCTATTAATAACGGTCAATCCCACAGACTTGGATACGGAACATGGAAGGTTAACAAGGAGAGATTTCCAAACGGTTTAAAAGTAATTTCGGATAAAATTCATAGCTATGGAATGAAGTTTGGTCTTTGGATTGAGCCTGAGTCCGTATTTCCACTGAATGAATTGGTTACTGAACATCCGGATTGGATTGTGGGTTATGATAACCGGGATTTTGAAATTACCGGCATGGGTTGCTATTCCTTAAACATGGCAAATGATGACGCATGTAATTACATGATTAATCGTTTGTGTGAACTAATCAGTGAAAACAATATTGATTATATAAAGAACGATTTTAATAGGAGCAATCCCCATCTTGGATGGAGAAAGGCTCCTTTAAAGCATCAAAAGGAAAGTTGGGACAAATATGTCCGTAATATGTGGCGCTGTTATAGGACAATCAAAGAAAAATTTCCGAATTTAATTTTTGAGAATTCTGCAGGAGGCGGAAAAAGAACAGACCTTGGTATGTTGTATTTTGCCGGAAGGATGCATCGAAGTGATAATCAGGATCCGCTGGATTCCATAAAAATCCATGAGGGAATGTCTTATTTTATTCCGCCTAAATTTGCGGGAGGAGCTTGTTTTGTTTCCGACTTGTATACCCAGTATGTAAATCGTCGTGAAACTTCCATGGAATATCAGGCTCATGTTGGTATGTTAAGCGGCCTTTCGATTTCCCTTAAGTTAGCGGACCTTTCGGAAGGAAGAAAAGCTGAGCTTGCAAGGTTAATTGAATTGCATAAAAAAATCAGAAACACGGTTCAGTTAGGAGAATTTTACAGACTTATGTCTGCTTATGATAAGGAATATGGGGTTTATCAATATTTAGAAACCGATAAAAGCCGGGCAGTAGTATTTATTCTTGGTCAAAATATGCAGTTTGGCAAAATGCCTGAACGTGTTTGCCTGAAAGACCTTGATCCTGATGCAAAATATGAAGTAGTCGGCCACGGTACCTATTATAAATATTCTGCATATCCCCCCCGTTATCCGGCCGAAATCCCTGAAAAAGTAAAAAATTACGGGATATTTACAGGAAGAGGGCTTATGAATGTTGGTATACAGTTTGAACTTCAAGGACACGCGAGAAGTGAAATACTTATAGTTACTAAAATAAAATAACCAATCAGAGGTGTAAAATGATTGATATCCATTCACTTTCACTTGAACAAAAAATATTGCAGACCAAAGTGGCTCTTATGGAAAGGGGAAAGACGTTAGAAGACAAACCCGGTGCCGTGTTTTTTTTCGGACAGATTATAACCGAGGCAGACGATCAGGGGTTGGAAGAGCTGAAGAAGTACGTGGATGATGTTTATGCTGCTGCTGATATCCCACCACTTATTACATCCGATTTTGAAAACGGATGCGGCAGCATGGTGAAAGGACTGACACCATTGCCTTACTTAATGGGACTTGGAGCCGCTAATGATGAACAGCTTGCCTATGATTACGGCAAGGCTACCGCTCTTGAAGCCCTTTCCATCGGTGCAAATTGGACGTTTTCGCCGGTTGCCGATTTAAATATCAATAGGCGTAATCCTCTTGTTAATGTTAGAGCTCTTACCGACAATGCCAATTTGGCAGTAAAAATGTTAAGGCAGGTAGTCCGTGGCATGCAGGATACAGGGCTTGCAGCCTGTGCAAAGCATTTTCCGGGAGACGGCCTTGACTACAGAGACCAACATATCATGACAACCAATAATACATTACCCTTTGATGAATGGAAGGAAAAATCCGGCAAGGTGTTTCAGGAGCTTATTAATTGTGGTGTATATTCCATTATGGCAGGGCATATAACATTACCGGCCTATCAAAAGGAACGTGACAGTGAATTCGGTTTGCCGTTGCCTGCAACCCTTTCCCGTGAGCTTATTACTGATTTGCTAAAAGGTGAGATGGGGTTCGAGGGAGTTGTCGTAACCGATGCCCTCGGCATGGGAGGCATAAACGGTTGGTATGATTCGAAGGAGCAAACTGAAATAGAGGCATTCCGTGCAGGCTGCGATATGGTTTTGTGGCCTACGGATCATTATGTGGAGAATATGAAAAAAGCCATTGAATCGGGATATATCCCTATGGAAAGACTGGATGATGCGGTAAGAAGGATACTTGCATTAAAAGAGAAACTTGGTTTATTTCATAAGGATAGGAGACGGTTCAGGGAACTTAGTGAATCGGAGAAGGAATTCATTAGGGAACCCCAGAAAAAAACCGCCGAGAAGAGTATAACCCTGATACGGGATACTCAAAATCTGTTTCCTATTGATCCGTGTAAAACCAAGAAGATATTATTAATTCCGGTTATTAATCATGAGCCTTCTTTTTCTGTTGCGGAACATTTGCGGGATAAAATTGCGGAACGTGGTATTGAAGTTTTATTCAGGCCTAAAATAGAGGGAAAAGAATTTTATTGCCTTGCAGATGAAGTGGACCTAATCATATTTGCCATGTTTTCCCGTTCGTTCAGGCCCATAGGTTTTCTGGACTATTACGGCAGTGCGGCGTCAGCATTGCAAATGGCTTTAAATGCGGGGCGGAAGAAGACCATCGGTGTGTCCTTCGGTTCACCGTATTTTTTTAAACAGTATTTTGAACGGGCCTGCACTTTTGTAAATGCTTATTCCATGCTGGATATTGCAGTAGATGCATTTGTTGAGGCAGCTTTTGGAGAAAAGGAGTTTAATCAATTTTCACCTGTAACTTTGTGATGGATATAAATATAAATCGGCAAAGAGGAAGGAGCAGTAATTTTGATTTATAAAAATACTGTACAGAATTTGGATAAAGGATATGTACCACCGATTTTAGGAAATGGAAATATGTCTTTTCAAGTAGATTATGAAGGGGCTATGCAATATAGGCCGAAATTTGATGTGATACAGCACAATCCTTCTATGAGAATTTGGTGGGCAGGTAGGCGATATATGCATAAACCCGGGAAGAACCTCGTTTCTTTTGGATGCTTTCAACAGCAAGTTTTTTTAAAAGAAATGGAAATGGCAGCCCATCGTTTTAGACAGAAACTTGATGTAAAAAAAGCGATGATTACGACGGATTGTTGTTACAACGAGGATATTAAAATTCGTTCAGATGTATTTATACATCATGACCATAATTTGATTGCCATTAGAAAAAGTACGGATAGTGAAGAGGAGATTAAGCTTTGCTTTCATTATCGATTATGCGTGGAAGAGGATGTTTCAACGGCACCGGAATTGATGGACTATTGGTATACCATCAATGGCAAAGATATTGATATTCGTTATGAAATTTTTGCCGGTTTGTTTGATTACAAGGGCATCATACGTCTTTTCAGTGACGGCAATTCCAAGGTAAGTGCCAAAGAAAATTGTTTTTCTTTCGAAACAGTTTTAAATAAACATCATCCAAGTACATTTTACATTTTGTTTTGTGATAATGTAGATGCTGAAGATTATTTAAGGTTATCCGACAGAATAAAAGCAGATGCCTTGGAGCAAGGATTTGACGGAGTGCTAAAGACTCATATTGCAAAGTGGGAACAATATTATAATGAAGGGTATGCAGTAATTGAGAATTCTGAAATTAACAATTCATACAATACAGCACAATATCACCTGAAATGTTATACAACACGCTGGTCCTTGCCGGTTGGATTAAGTGATGCCTTGTGGCACGGCAAATATTTTGCATTTGATGAGTTTTACATGTTAATGGCTTTGCTTACGTCCAATCACATGGAGGCAGCAATCCGAATTCCAAAATTCCGGTTTGACGGACTTGACAAGGCTGTTTTTAGAGCTTCTTCCAAAAGAAGTGAAGCAATAGCCCGTTATCCGTGGGAGACCCTTGAGGACGGCAGTGAAGGATCCCCCTCCGGATTTTGGCATGATCATGTATTTCACATGGCGTGTATTGCTATCGGTCAGTATTTTTATTATAAATTTTCAGGAGATACCGAATTCTTAAGGAACATTGCTTATCCTGTAATAAAAAGATGTGCCTTGTTTTACTTGAATCACATGATTTACAAAACCGAAAACGGCAAAGTCATTGTGGGCAAATGTACGGATCTTGAAAGGCTTGGTTCTTCTGTTTCAAATGCGTATATGACCACATGCGGTGTAATAAAGACATTTCATGTTTTGTATGAAACGGCCAATCTTTTGATGGTTGACCATGAACTGGCGGGAAGGTGCAAACAGACTGCCGAAGCTCTGAAAGCAGGCTTGCCGAATAACGGCCAAAAGTATATTCCATATCCCGGGTGTAATGAGGAAAGTATAGGGGTACTAAGCGGAATATATCCCTTTGATGTTATTGAAAAGGACAACGAATTTCAGAAAGCGGCAATACAAAGCTATATTAATGGAGAAAATCAAGTTGGGAATATGTATGCCGTAGGCGGCGGTGTATGCTCATGGTATAGGACTTGGAAAGCTCTTGTGCATGCAAGAATGAGAGAAAGTGAAAAGGCATTTGAAGCGGTGTGCGATGCGGTTAAAAATGCAGGGTTTTTTGCTGAGATGTTTGAAATCAATGATATCCATACCAATACCATATTCAGGCCATGGTTTACAACTGCTGCCGGAATGCTTGTGCATGCCGTCAATGAGATGCTTCTTCAAAGCAATGATGAAATGATTTACATTGCACCTGCGCTTCCGGTGGATATAAAGAATTTTTCATTTAAACTTGCTGCTTATAACGGGATGGTGGTAGAAGTGCAAGTAGAGAATTACTGTTTAAAAAAACTTAAGGTTATGGCAGGACAATATCATAAAGGAATTATAAAGCTTAATGTGCCTCAACATATTATAATTGATAAGGATATTCTAAACGAGAATTCTTATCAAATAAACAATGAAAATCAAATCCTTATAGACTGTTCGGATGTTCTGACCTGAGTAATGTTTAATTTAATTGATAAATGAATAGAGTTTGATCATTTAAATAATTATATAGAAAGAAGGGGGAAATTATGAGGAACAGAAGAATAGGTTCATTGCTTATGGTCACCATACTGGTGATGTTTATTATTACCAATTCAATATGTATTGTTTCGGCTGATAACACTCCGCAAATTAAGAATGTCATTTTTATGATACCTGACGGTGGTGGATTTGCACTTTATGATTTTGCTAATGCAGTTAAAGAAGCAGGAGGATTTGACGATGAGTCATTTCAGGATTTGTCTAAGTATTCAACAAAAATAACAAAAAACTCAATGTATTTAAAAGATTATTTAATTGGTACTGAAACAACCCATTCCTTAATTAATAGCGTTACGGATTCTGCTGCAGCCGGAACGGCATTGTCATCAGGATATAAAACCATTAATGGTTATATAGGTGTTGACGGTAAAGGTGTACCCCGTGCAACAATACTGGAGGCTGCACAGTTAGCAGGTAAAAGAGCCGGTATTGTAGCTACTTATCCGTGGGCTCATGCAACTCCGGCTGCATTTACTGCACATAATATTTCGAGAAGTAATGTTGCAACTTTATCCGAGCAAATATTCAACCAAGGTTTGGATGTTGTTTTGGGAGTAGGTTTTGAAGCTAATGGTTATTATGGTTCTAAAGCGGAGGCGGAAAATAGAGGATATACCATTGTAAGCAATAAGCAAGATTTGACTGATATTCAGCCGGGAACAAAAATTTGGGGGAATTTTTATCCAAAAGATATTCCTTTTGATATTTATTTAGATGAAAACAAACCAACGCTGGCGGAAATGACAGAGGCTGCCATTAATGCGTTAAAAGGCAGTGATAAGGGATTTTTCCTAATGGTAGAAGGGAGTAAAGTAGACGCCGGGGGTCACGCCAAGGATATAGTAAAAGCTGTAAGTGAATATATTGCATTTGATGAGGCTTTTGCAGTAGCATTAAACTTTGCAAAAGAAAGAGCAGATACAGTGGTTATTGTAGCACCTGACCATGATACCGGTGGTTTGATACTGCCTGACCCTGACGGGGTAGGTGGAAATCCGGATTGGACTCAATATGCAGATGCGGTAGCGGAGGTTCGGCAAGGTATTAACAGTGATAAAATTTCATGGACATCCGATCAACATACGGCAAGAAGAGGCGGTGTTTGGATGTATGCACCTGAGGGTATTGAACCTCCGAGGGGGTTAGCGACTATACCGGGTGACAATTCGGAAAATCGGTCAAAGATAATAGATAATACGGAAATTGCACCCTATCTTGCCAACTTAATGGGGTTGGATTTGGAAGCAGCTACCAAGGAATTGTTTGTTGATGTAACCGATTTAGGTACCTTTAATCCGGATAATAAAACCTTTACTTTTAATGATTGGGATATCAGTATTAAAGAAAATCAATCCGTTGCAACCGTTAAAGGGCATACCATTGATTTGGAAGGGAAAGTTGCCGTATATTCCAATGATAGGTTTTATGTTCCCAGCACTTTGCTGCCTCGTGCAATAGATATTAAAAATGCCAGATATAAAGATGATTTAACCGGCAGAGTATTGGTGAAAGGTCAATTGGACAAAGCATTTGCAGGGCAGGAAGCATCGTTAATTTTGTCTAAACAAGGTGCTCAACGATTAACCAAAGAGAATATTGGATATATTGCTCAGACCACGGTAAATAAAGACGGAGCTTATGTCTTTAAATTCAATTTTTATGGTGATATCAGCCAATACGAACTGAGAATGTATTTAGGGGACCGAATGGTCACGGACAGTGTAACCGTAGCCACCGCAAGCTATACATGGTTAGATTCCGATGTGTTGCTGGTTCAAAAAGGTAATGTTGTATCCAGTGAGGTAATTATTGATAATCATTATGATTTGGAAGGTTTATCCTATTTAATGACTTTATCCTTCTATGATAATAACAATAAATTAATCAAGGTTATCAAAAGTGATAACATAAAACCCGTGGGTAATAAGATAACAATAGATTATTTGAATACTGAAATTCCTCAAGGAGCAGCAACCGTTAAGGCATTTGTATGGTCCAATTTAACTGAAATGATTCCGCTTTGTAAGAGTGATGCCATAACTGTGGAATAAAAAGTTTTTTGAAAGATGTATTTAATGAAATTTTTTGAAACTTCCTTTAGGGAAAGTTCTTATAACTAAAAGAACTTTCCCAATTTGTATAAAAACACTTTAAGATTGGAGAGAGGAGCCATGTGTAATTTGAAAAAGTATTCCAAAGTTACAATAACCATGGTTTTAACCTTAATTATTTTGTGCTTTGCGCAATTTTGTTCATTTGCAGTAACGTATACCAATTACCCGGAAGCTGTTACATGTACTCCTCATGGAGACCTGAAAACAAGTGTCGGATTTGCATGGTATACGGATACTGAGGTAACCGATTCCGTTGTACAGTTAAGAGTTGCCGGTGATTCAAGTGAATTTGGCACAAACCCAAATTTAAATTTTACGGGAACATGCGAAACGGTATCACATGGGGCATTAAGTTATAATGTTCATAAAGTCGTAGCTACCGGTTTAAATCCCGGAACCAAATATGAGTATAGGGTAGGTGCGCCGGGGTACTGGAGTGATGCTCAAGAAAGCTTGAACGGTGTGGGGTATTTTGAAACAGCACCGGACCATGAGACGGAATTTACTTTTATCAATTTAGGAGATATCAATGGTGGTTCGGTTAGTTCAATGCAAGCTTTTGGTAATGCATTAAGAAGGGCAATAAATTTATTTCCAACATCTAAATTTATTATGCAGAATGGTGACACGGCAACTAATATGGAAGACAAGGATAAAAAGGAACAGGAATGGAAATGGTTTTTTCAGTATTCTCAGCCTTATTTAATGAATACCATTTGGGTCGGAACCATTGGCAATCATGATGTCAGCCCGGATGATACCAACTATAATCAACATTTTAACTATAAATCTGCGGGGGATTATGGAACCTATTTTTCTTTTGATTATTCCAATGTACATTTTATAAATATAGATACTAATCGTCATTCTCAGGAACAAATTGACTGGGCAATATATGATGTGGTAAGAAACGGGAAAAGATGGAATATAGCATTTTTCCATGCACCGTTATACTCAAATGGTTCTCACGGCAATGATACCAGCACTCGCAGAAGATGGCAAGAACCGTTATGTGATATTTTAGGTATTGATTTAATATTTACAGGGCATGATCACGTATATAATCGATGTTATTATTTGAAGGACGGACTGCCGGTATCGGATGACACTAATAAAGAAGATAAAGAAGGTATTGTTACGGATCCAATCGGTACCTTATGTGTTCTTCCCAATTGTGCTGCTACAAAATTTTATACTCCGGATACATCAAAAAATTCAGATTACATAAAAATTTCAGCTCAGCCTAATAAGAGCACCTATGCAGGTGTTACGGTTTCCGGTGATAAGCTGGTATGTAAAGTATATTATTATGATGAAACAAAACCTAATGATGAAGATAAAGATGTTCTTTTGGACCAGTTTGGCATTATCAAGACAAAACAACCGCCAAAGCCACCCGAAAATGTTAAAATTGATTATGATTTTGTTGCCAATATCGCTACCATCACATGGGAAGATACCAATACGGAGTTCGTAAGAGATTATGTTATTTACGATGAGAATAATAAATATAAAGTAAATTGGACCCATTTTATGGGTGGTACGGAAGTGAAGTCATATACTATAACCGGCATAACACAAGATAATTATAAGGACTATAGTTTTGTTGTGAAAGCAGTTGGAGAAAGAGCTTTTTCAGATGCGGCAAGACCGGCGGTGGTAAAAAAAATGAATGTAAATAATGTTCGGTTAATTGACGAACATACCGGAAAGGTTCTTGTTAAAGGGCAGATTCCGGTTAGCAGTGATTTTGCACAAAACCAAGTAGTATTGCTTTTGCGAAAAAAGAATGCACCGGTTATATCAAAAGATGAAATTGCCTATATTGCTCAGACAACGATTAGCAGGGATGGAAGTTATGTGTTCAAGTTCCCATTCCATGGAGATATTAATGAGTATGAATTAATGATACGTTTGGGAGAAGAATTGAAAAATGATACCATAACTAAGGCCGTTGTGGATTATAGGTGGATCGATGCAGGAATACAAATATTTAAGATCAATGATAATCAACTGTCCGGAGAAATCCATATCAATAATTATTACGATGTAGAAGGATTGACCTATACCATTTGTCTTGCGTTTTATGATGAAAATAATAAGCTGATAGGGGTTTCCATGAAAGAAAATGTCCAAAATATCGGAGCAGGCATTACAACGGACGATTTGCGTGCAGATATACCTTCCGGGGCTGTAAAAGCCGCAGCAATGATATGGTCCAATTATACGCAAATGATTCCTCTTGGTAATAGAGACGATATGATTTTTGATTTTTTACATTGAATTGGTCACATATAAACCTGGATGATGAAATAATAATATTCTTCAAAACATATATATTCATATTATGGGGCTGTTGCACGAAATATAAAACTAGTGCAACAGTTCCGTTTTTGGATCAATTAAAGAAAGCAAATGGGATAATCCGAATTTAATGTTAGTGTTGTACCGTATTAAAGTATAGTGATTATGTTTTGGCATTTTTACGGTGTTGTTCAAGGAGGAACAGAATGAGAATTGTAATATTAGGAGACTTACAATATAGACGTAATGAAATCATTGACGGTATAGTGGATGATGTGAAATCTCTTTCACCGGACGTTGTAATATTGTTAGGTGATTACGGATATATTGACGGTTTTGGTTCATATGAGGTGTTTTCGCACATTGCAAGTGTCTTTAAAGAGGTTCAATGCCAGGAATTTATACCGCTTCTTGGTAATCATGACGTGCAGTATGAGGCAGGAAATATAAAGTGGGCAAGTGGCACCGTTTCGTCAAACTATACAAGAGCTTTTGGCTTTCCGCCACAAAATCGAATTATTGATTCTGACAACTTTCGAATATTTTGTTTTCATACTGATGTTCAGCCAAAAGATGATTTTTGGTTTGCAGGGGAATGCTATATTTCCGAAGAGCATTTTGAACATGCAAAATCAGAACTTGAAAAATATCCATATAAGCCGGTCATTATGATGACTCATGCACCACCTGCAGGAAGTGGTCTTTTAACGATACCTGAAGTTCATGTAAGGGCTTCAAATGCTTACTTGGATCAAGATCATGGTTATCAACGTTGGATTGATTTGGTAGGTCGTTATCGACAGATTATCATGTGGTTTAGCGGTCATTATCATATAGGGCATTCCTACAAGGATAGTATGTCAATAAAAGATGGTTTGGCATATTTTATTACCGGCACTGCAACTTCCACATCCCGGGACGGACAAAGGCATTCCAGATTATTAGAGGAAGAAAACGGAATGATAAAAGTTTTAACATTTGACCATGACAGCAAAACACTAAGTGTTGATTATGAATGTGAGGCGAAAATTAGAGGAAAGGCGAAAGATAGGGAATTAACCGGTATATTTACGGCCGGCTGTGGCAAAGTAGTTTCCAATGGATTAAAATGCGGGAGAAATGGACGAGTTTATGCAATGACCGATAATAGGTTTTTATGGGAAATTGACTTTGAAAACAGAATAGCCACGGGTACTTTGCATTACAGTAATATATATACACTTGAAGGATTTGCTATTGATCATGATTATGTTTGGAGGATATGCGGCGATAAAATTTTTGGGCATAGTTATAATGATGTAAACAGATTTATGAGAGAAAAGGATTATAGCAGGTGTAATTACATCACAAAGTCAAAATCAGAGCTTCCCGATGATCTGGGAGAAACCATATTATATGACGGAAAAGTTGCGTGTAAGCTTCACGATGACTTGATTTGTGCTACATTTAATGATTCTGATGGCAAACTATATTTTGAAATATTAAAAAGTGGTCATTAACATGATATAGCAACAACAGTTTTAGGTGTTGCTTGTGTGCAATTTGGCTGGAAATGCGGAATTCCTTATGCGAACCGTTTGAAATCAACAGCTTTTTATTGAATAGAAATTAGTAAAAATTTGTGAATAAATAACAATTTTTTGTATTGTTCATATTTTGGGTTAATATTACAAAACATCATTAATTATAATTTATTTATAATATTCAATTACGCTGTCCACAGGAAGTATCATAATTTATATATCAATCTTTATGTATCTAAGATTTTTATCTTAATTTTCATTTGATAAAAATATAAGAGAAATGTGAGCAAATATCATTTCAGGAGATGGTAAGCCGTTTCATATTCACAGATTTATTCTTAAATACGTTGGGAGAGGTTTATCATGGTTCGATTTAATTACTGTTGTCGGCGTATATTTTTTGCAGTCATTGCATTGGGACTGCTTGGTATTGATTTTGTGGATGCGCAGGAGTTACCTCAATTACCCAATCCTGCTATTCCATTTGTTATTCCTTGGGATGATGCCAGTGAAGGAATAACAAATGTTAAAGATTTACGGGGCACGCCAGAGAAGGCTGATAAGCGCATTATTGTCTCGGATGGGCACTTTCATCTTCAAGAGGCTGATGGTACCGTAGGTCGTAGAGTGCGTTTGTTAGGGACCAACTTAGATGGAGAAAGTTGCTTTCCAACTCGTGAAGAAGCGGAGATTATGGCTGCACGCATGGCTCGTTTTGGTATTAATTGTGTACGCCTACATAAAATTGATAGGTATTGTAAACCAAAGGGAATTTTTACCGATTCTAATTTAGATACAATTGACCCGGAACAGTTAGATCGTATGGACTATTTGATTTATCAGCTTAAAGAGCATGGTATTTATGTTGATTTGAATTTGCATGTCAGTCGTACATATCCTTTTACGAATGAAACACCTAACTATCAAGGTTATCCCAGTGGTTCCAGAGGGCTTGATATTTTTTATGAACCTATGATCAGAATGCAGAAGGATTATGCCAGAGAACTTTTAAGTCATGATAATCCATATATTCCCGGTCCGGCTACATATGCTGAAGAGCCGGCAATTGCGCTTGTTGAAATTAATAACGAGAATGGATTGCTATTTCAATGGTGGCAGTGGAAATTGGAGAGTATGCCCAGAGAGGGGGATGCTGCGGTTTATCGTAATGCATTAAAGGCCCAATGGAACGACTGGTTAACTAATAAATACTGTTCGGATGATATGCTTGAAGCGGAATGGGGCAAAGGGATTATTCCGTTTGGTGATGAAATGCTGGTGAACGGCACATTTTCCAATACGCTAAGTCCATGGTATCTGGAAAATCATGATAATTTGGCAACCTATACGTTAGAGCCTGATGGTGGACCAAAGGGTGGACCTGCTTTACGGGTTGACATCAATAATACAGCAGTGTCATATTACGTCAAGGTTAGCCAAAGTAAGCTTAGTTGTGAAAAGGGAATGCCATACACTGTGAGTTTTTGGGCCAAGGCTGATGAAGAGCGGACTGTCATGTTTTATATGGATAAAGCATATGGAGATGATCGCACTTTGGCAAGGTCTGATATTTCTTTGACAACGGATTGGAGGCATTTTACTGTAACTTTAACACCTAATGATAGCGACGATAATGTACGTTTTGGATTTAGCAATTTAGAAGCACAAACCGGCTCTGTTTGGTTCGCTGATGTTTCAATGAAGCCACGCTATGGACCTGAGATGTTGGACACTGAGATGATAGACGATACTGGAAAGTTGAAGTTTCCATGGTACTTAGAAAAGAATAAATCCACCTATGGAAATGCAACATATACTGCTTCTGAAACGCCCGACGGCAATCCTGCGGTTTGTGTTAATGTTTCAGAAGCATATCTTGAAAGTGAACTCTATAAACTGAAAGTTAATCATAGGGATCTGCAGTTTAAGCCTAATCAATCTTATATTTTAACTTTTTGGGCCAAAGGGGATAATGCACAAACCATATACCCATACATTGCTATGAGTCAATCTCCATGGAGTGTTATTGGTAAAGGCCCTAAATTAGAACTTACAACGGAATGGAAGCAGTATACTGTCGAACTTAAAAATTCTGCTAATGATGAAATTATTGGAAGATTATGTTTTAGTGATTTTGGAGGGAAGACAGGGCAAGTATGGATTGGAAATGTGTCATTGCGGACTAGCAGTGGTACAACCGGTGTTCCCGATGATGAAAGTTTGGGAAATATAAGTATTATTGATAGAGGCACGTATACTAAACATTCAGAACGCAAAATCCAGGATTGGATTCATTTTCTATGGGATACAGAAGAAGCATATTGGAGTGAAATGCGTAACTATTTAAAAAATGAATTGGGATGCCAAAGCCTTCTTATTGGTACACAATGCGGTCAAAGTCCGGGACCCATCCAGGAGAAGTATTTTGATGTAATTGATATGCACTCTTACTGGGAACATCCGACTTTTCCAAATGTGTCGTGGAGTGCGACGGACTGGTATATTAACAATACTTCCGTAACTACAAGTGCTGATGGTGGTAATATTACTCGTATTGCTTCATGTCGTATGGAGGGAAAGCCCTTTGTTGTTACCGAGATAAACCATCCGGCTCCTAATGTTCACGGTACGGAGGATATGATTTTTCACGCTGTTTATGGTGCATTACAGGATTGGGATGGTATTTTCTCATACGGTTATTCACGAGGCAATCATCAAAAAATTACGGGCTATTTTGATATGAGTCATCATCCGACAAAACTGGCTATGCACCCGATAGTAGCGGCTCTTTTCCTACGTGGTGATGTATCTTCGGCTGAAAATAAATATGTAGCTACCGTTTCTCCTAATATGGTTCGTGATTTGTTACTTAAACAACGGTCTGCGAAGATTAGTACCTATGATGTTGGAATCGACCAACGTATGGCTCTGCAATCAAAGGTTATGTTGGATGTTGATGAAAGTGTGCAGGATTTTTCCACATCGGTATCTGTAACGAATGAGGTGATTGAAAGTGACACCGGTGAGATTAAATGGGACAGTACCGCCGGACAACAGGCGGTAACCGTTGATGCACCCAAGTCCAAGGCTATAATCGGTGTGGTTGACGGTCGTACATTTGGATTTGATAACAACGAGCTTATGGTTACCGTTGGAGATACGGATAACAACTGGGCGGCTATTACCTTAAGTGTCATGGAAGGAAAAGATTTTTCTTCACCGGGTAAAATACTTCTTGTAGCTACAGGAAATGTCGGGAATACCGGTATGTACTGGGATTGGTACGATCAGGAAGGCGGACCGGTAACGGTTAGGAACAATTGGGGAACAGAACCGAGTATAGTAGAGGGAATTAATGCTTCCATCAAGTTGCCGGTTGCTGCGGACATGGTCAAAGTGTGGGTACTTGATAATCGCGGTCAGCGTACCGGTGTGACATTACCGGTTCAGCCGGTGGATGAAAATCACTCTTTTTTTGAAATTAATGAAAGCTATGCCACGTTGTGGTACGAGATTACCATTGGCGATAAAGATGTAAAAAAGATGAATATAAATAGTGTTCGATTAATTGATGAACATACCGGAAAAGTTCTTGTTAAAGGCCAGATTCCGGCTAGCAGTGATTTTGCACAAAACCAAGTAGTATTGCTTTTGCGTAAAAAGAATGCACCGGTTATATCAAAAGATGAGATTGCCTATATTGCTCAGACAACGATTGACAAGGATGGAAGTTATGTGTTCAAATTCCCATTCCATGGAGATATTAATGAGTATGAATTAATGATACGTTTGGGAGAAGAATTGAAAAACGATACCATAACTAAGGCCGTTGTGGATTATAGGTGGATCGATGCAGGAATACGAATATTTAAGATCAATGATAATCAGCTGTCCGGAGAAATCTATATCAATAATTATTATGATGTAGAAGGATTGACTTATACCATTTGTCTTGCATTTTATGATGACAATAATAAGCTGATAGGGGTTTCCATGAAAGAAAACATTCAAAATGTCGGGGCAGGCATTACAACGGATGATTTGCGTGCAGATATACCTTCGGGAGCTGTAAAAGCTGCAGCTATGATATGGTCCAACTATACGCAAATGATTCCTCTTGGCAAAGACGATATGATTCTTAATACTTTACATTGATTTGGTCATATAGAAACCTGGATGATGAAATAATAATATTCCTTCAAAACATGTATATTTATTTTATATTATGGGCAACTACAATAGTTGCCATTTTTCTTTTTCTCACATCTTTTCTTTTATATCGCAGTACCTATTGATAACTTTTTTGCAAAAACTATTCCTTTTTATTGCTAATTACTGTATAATTTAATTAGAAGATAATATTTTTGCCGCCTGTATATAATAATATTTGTTTTCGCCTGTATGTCCTGGCTTTTAAGATTACCAACTTAGAAGTTGGAGGTCTTGTGATATGTTTAATAAAAAAAAAATACTCGTTATTGACGATACAGAATTTATGGTGAAATTAATATCGGATATTTTAACGGATGCCGGTTATGAAGTGGTTACCGCTTCAGGAGGAGCCGAAGGATTGTTGAAGGTAAGGTCAGAGAAACCGGATTTGGTACTTCTGGATGTTGTAATGCCTGATATGGATGGTTTTGAGGTATGCCGTATTTTACGTGATGATGAAAGCAATAATCTGATGCCCATTATTATATTGACTGCACAGGATGATGAGGATAATAAACTGACCGGATTGGAACTGGGGGCGGACGATTATATTATAAAACCTTTTAATCCAAGAGAATTGTTAAGCCGGGTTCGAAATACCTTGAAGAGAATCGACAGAAACCGTTGGGCCAACCCGTTGACCGGCTTGCCTGGAAATATTGAGATTCAGGCGGAAATAAACAGCAGAATTGCACGGAATGAACTGTTTGCGGTCATGTATTTCGACCTTGACAATTTTAAAGCCTATAATGATGTATACGGCTTTGCAAGCGGAGACCGTGCTATCAAGCTCACTGCTGATATTTTACAGGATAATGTGAAGCTTTTTGGCAGCAGCAGGGATTTTATCGGTCATATCGGCGGCGATGATTTTATTGTTATCACGGAAGTGGATTTGGCGGACAAGATAGCAGATGCCGTTATTGAAGATTTTGATTCCAAAATTATTGACCTGTACACGCCGCAGGATGTAAGAAGGGGTTATATAACAACGGTTGACCGTTTGGGGAATGTGATTGAATCTCCTATTATAAGTATTTCGATAGCCATTATAACCAATGAGTACAGAAAGTTGGAAAATCCGGTACAAGTTTCGGAGATCGCTGCCGAAGTAAAAAAGAAAGCAAAGAGTATTAAGGGTAGTGTAAAAGTAAAAGATTTAAGAAGAAAGTAGGGGATGGATTTGCAGCAAACCATAAAAAAATCATTGAAGTTCATATGGGATCATGTTTTAATGCTGATTTTATCTTTTTTCCTGTTATATCCTTTTGGATGGTTGATTGAAAAGAAAAGCGGTTTACTGATTTATAGCAGTTGTACTGCATTATTATATTTTTCCATGATTTATTCGGAAGCGTGGAACGTGGCAAAACGGGATAAAAAACCATACAGTCCCAATAAGCCGTACTTTTTTAAAGGATTGGTTTTGGGGTTACTTGGTTCAACAGTAAATATAATATTGTGTATACTGTTTTTTATAGCGAAAGCAGGATTCTTTAATTTTAACATAATGAATGTGATTTATAGAGTATGGATGGTAATGTTTTTAGGATTTTTGGATGCATTCGGAGAAACAAGTAGTGCGGTGTTTTGGATGGTATTGTTGGTGAAACCCGTTGCGGGATTTTTAGGATATATTGCAGGACTGCATAATTTCAGCATCAGTGACAAAATTATCACATGGATTAATTATAATAAGTCCAGTCGTCAAAAACTTCAAAATCAAAATGACAAGTAAAATGTTACATATCACTCCTATTTATTGAATATTAATTAAATATGGTAGTTATTTTCAAACACTTTAAACTGTATATTGTTTAAAGTGTTTTTATGTATATGGCAAAATATATGAGCCGTATCTATGATTATAAACATTAAATAGGAGTGATTCATGATGATTGTGATTGTAAGAAAGACAAATTTAATGCTAATGGCTTTTATATGCGTATTATCTTATATGATATATAGCCTTTACGATACTTCATGGCATCAAAAACATGTTCCCACCGTTACGTTGCCAACAACAAACAAAGTAATTATTATTGATGCCGGTCATGGCTCACCGGATGGTGGTGCCGTAGGAGTAACCGGTGTGTTGGAAAAGGATATTAATTTAAAAATCTCCCAAAAACTTCAGGCGTTGATTGAGCAAAGTGGAGGGATAGCAGTCATTACAAGAGCGGATGATAACTCTATTCATGATCCGGATAAAAAAACCATAAGGGAGAAAAAAGTTTCTGATTTAAAAAATCGAAAAAAATTTTTGGAAGAAAGTTCGGCAGATGTTTTTGTCAGTATTCATTTAAATAAGTTTGAACAGCCTCAATACTATGGGGCACAAGTTTTTTATTCGACGCAGAATGAAGAAAGCAAGATTCTTGGAGAAACCATTCAGAAGGAGCTCATTGAAACCATTGATAACGGAAATACGCGTCAGGCAAAACCGGCACCGGATACAATTTATTTGCTCAGGAATGCCAAAATACCGAGTGTAGTGGTGGAATGTGGTTTTTTGTCCAATCCTGAAGAAGAAAGATTGTTGCAAAGTGATGAGTATCAGAAAAAGCTTGCCTGGGCAATATATATCGGTTTAATGAAGTTTTTTAATAGGTAAAATTTTTTTAAAAAATAAAGAAATTAAAAGATATTGCTATATAGTTAGAGAAAACAGGTAATAATTATGAAAAATAAACCATTGCCATATTTGCTACTCTAAATTGAATTCTATAATATTATTATTGTGATTAGCACTCATTGTTGGTGAGTGCTAATAAAAATGTTTACAATACTTACAATACTTAAATCTAAGGAGGTATAAATATGACAATTAAGCCTTTGGCAGACAGAGTAGTTGTTAAGATGGTAGAAAGCGAAGAAACAACCAAAAGCGGAATTGTATTACCCGGTTCGGCAAAAGAAAAGCCACAATTAGCAGAGATTGTTGCAGTAGGTCCAGGCGGTGTAGTAGATGGGAAAGAAGTTAAAATGGAAGTTGCCGTAGGAGATAAAGTTATTATTAGCAAATATGCCGGAACAGAAGTTAAGTTGGATGGACAAGAATATACCATTTTAAGACAAAGTGATATTCTTGCGAAAGTTGAATAATTGTATTAGGAAATAACTTATAAATTATTGAGGAGGTTGTACATAAAATGGCAAAGCAAATAATTTTTGGAGAAGAAGCCAGACGTGCTCTTGAGAGAGGCGTTAATCAATTAGCAGATACGGTGAAAATTACGTTAGGACCAAAAGGAAGAAACGTTGTTCTTGATAAAAAGTTTGGTTCACCTTTAATTACGAATGACGGTGTAACCATTGCAAAAGAAATTGAATTGGAAGATCCTTTTGAAAATATGGGGGCACAGTTGGTAAAAGAAGTGGCAACAAAGACCAACGATGTAGCCGGAGACGGTACAACAACAGCTACCTTATTGGCACAGGCATTAATTAGAGAAGGACTTAAAAATATTGCCGCAGGTGCTAACCCAATGATTCTAAAGAAGGGTATAGCAAAAGCGGTTGACGTAGCCGTTGAAAGTATTAAAAACAATAGTGAAAAGATTAAAGGTAAGGAAGATATTGCAAGAGTTGCAGCAGTTTCTGCGGCGGATGATTCCATTGGCGAATTAATCGCTGATGCTATGGAAAAGGTTACTAATGACGGTGTTATTACTGTTGAAGAGTCTAAAACAGCAGAAACCTATTCTGAAGTAGTAGAAGGTATGCAGTTTGACAGAGGATACATTTCTCCTTACATGGTTACCGATACGGAAAAAATGGAAGCTGTTTTGGACGACGCGTATATATTGATTACAGAGAAAAAGATCAGCAACATTCAAGATATTCTTCCTATTCTTGAGCAAATTGTACAGCAGGGCAAAAAGCTCCTTATCATTGCAGAGGATGTGGAAGGTGAAGCACTTGCTACATTAATCGTCAATAAATTAAGAGGTACTTTTACTTGTGTAGCCGTAAAAGCTCCGGGATTTGGTGACAGAAGAAAAGCAATGCTTCAGGATATTGCTATTTTAACAGGCGGCCAAGTTATTTCCGATGAATTAGGACTTGAATTGAAAGAAACTACTCTTGATCAGCTTGGTAGAGCAAGACAAGTTAAGGTACAAAAAGAGAATACCATTATTGTGGACGGCGCAGGTTCACAAGATGCTATTAAAGCAAGAATCAAAGAGATTAAAGTTCAAATTGATGAAACTACTTCCGATTTTGACAGAGAAAAACTTCAAGAAAGACTTGCAAAATTATCAGGCGGCGTAGCTGTAATAAAAGTCGGTGCTGCTACGGAAACCGAAATGAAAGAAAAGAAGTTGAGGATTGAGGACGCTTTGGCTGCTACCAGAGCGGCTGTTGAAGAGGGTATTGTAGCCGGCGGCGGTACAGCTTATATTAATGCATTACCTGCTGTTGAAAAATTAATGAATACCGCTGAAGGAGATGAAAAGACAGGAATCGGCATTGTTCTTAAGGCACTTGAAGAACCTGTCAGACAGATCGCCGCAAATGCCGGTTTGGAAGGTTCCGTTATTGTTGAAAAGATTAAGAACAGTCCTGTAGGAGTAGGGTTTAATGCTCTTACCGAAGAATATGTGAATATGATTGAAGCCGGTATTGTGGATCCAACCAAAGTAACACGTTCGGCATTACAACATGCTGCAAGTGTGGCTTCCATGGTATTAACTACGGAAAGCCTGGTGGCAGATGTGCCTGAGAAAGAAAATCAGGCAGCTGCAGGCGGCGGAGTACCAGGCGGTGGAATGTATTAATTTAGAAGTTGGAAAGTAGAAAGTGGAAAGTTGAAAAGTAGAAAGTAGAATTTAAGAAGTGAAAGATGAGGGAAGGGAAGTGAGAATGAACAGTGGTTCATTTTCACTTCCTTTTTTTTATTATCTATTAAAAAAATTCTTGACAATCCTAATGTATTAGTGTACTATATATATAGTACACTAATACATTAGGATTGAGGAGGCGTGGAGATGTATGGGGTATGATGATAAGGCACCAATATACTTTCAAATCATGAACGATATAAAAAAGGATATTATCACCGGTAAATTAAAAGCAGGCAGTAAGTTGCCTTCGGTAAGGGAAATGGCAGAGGCCAAAAGAGTTAATCCCAATACCGTGCAGAGGGCGTATCAGGAACTTGAAAGAGAGGGGGTTACATTTACTCAGCGTGGAATGGGTACTTTTGTTACAGAAGATACGACGGTTATCAATAACTTAAAGTGGGAAATGTCCAAAGGATTCATTATAGATTTTATTGCAAACATGAAAAGCTTGGGCTTTTCGGAAACGGATATTACGAATGTTTTAAAAGATTATCTAGAAAAGGGGAATGTGTAAATGGATACGTTGTTGCAAATAAAAAATGTTACAAAAAACTATGTTGGGAAAAGAGCCTTAAAAGGTGTAAATTTAACACTGGGTTACGGAAAAATTCTGGGGTTGATGGGGCCTAACGGAAGCGGAAAAACAACGCTGATGAAAATTATTGTAGGTTTGCAAAAGCCCTCATCAGGAGAAGTACTGATTACCGGTCAGGCTCCCGGTGTTCATACCAAATCAATGGTTTCTTTTTTACCGGATGTTAATCATTTATATAGTTGGATGAAAGTGAAGGATGCAATGGCTTTTTATAAGGACTTTTTTCCTGATTTTGATGCGGTAAAATGTTCTGAGATGCTATTGTTCATGAGATTGGATGCAAGTACAAATGTCAAATCACTTTCGAAGGGTATGATGGAAAAGTTAAATTTGTCTTTAACCCTTTCCAGAAAAGCGAAGCTCTATGTCTTGGATGAACCGCTGGGAGGTGTAGACCCGGTTGCAAGAGAGCAAATTATTGACTCTATTTTAAAGAATTATCGTGAAGACAGCTCGGTCATCATATCTACCCACCTTGTAAATGATATTGAAAGGCTTTTTGATGAGGTTGCTTTTATTTCGGATGGGAACATTATATTATACGGAGATGCTGAAGAATTAAGACAGGAACATGCAAAATCCATTGATGAATTGTACAGGGAGGTATTTCAAAATGTATAATTTGATGAAATATGAAATAAAGTCAAGATATAAAAGTTTATGCTGGTTAATAGGAATCTTTATTGTGTTCAATGTTTTTACCATGCTCAAAATAGCAATGGATGGCGGTATGCTGGAAAGTTTAAACGGAATAACTTATTCGTTGAAAGAGTCAAGCAGCAGTCATGTAAATTTTATGTTACTGATGATAGCCGGTTTTTATGGAGGTCTTGTTCCACTTCTTATTGCCATATGGGGACTTCAAAGTATGGCAAAAGATTTGCATCAGCCTACCGGATATCTGATACTTTCCATCCCTCAACGCGGTTATTCCATTGTTGGTGCAAAACTTCTGGCAGCATTGGTAGAGTTTACAATCGGTTTATTGCTGATAGTTGCATTTGTTATTCTTCACGTTGTTAACATTGCACGTCTTGGAAGCCTTGATTTGTATGTGCGTATGACAGAATATAACGAAGTTGTAGTTAAACTAAGTATTTTTATTATTCTGGGGCTTATCTATCTATTTATGTATGTAATGGTTGCAGGGTACTTTTCCACGGTTTTTATCCGCAGTTTTTTTGCCGGTAGAAAATTTGGCAATCTTGCGGCTTTTGTAACTTTCGTAGTCGTTTTATATTTGATGTCTCAAGTGATTCAAGCCGTTGAATTGATGTTTCCGGCAAGTATTGATATTAGTTTTTGGATATTTGACAAAATTCCGACTAGAGTGCCGTCCACTTCATTTAATATAGCAGGTACTATAACAGAAATAGCCATATTGTTTGGATTGTTTTGGGGAACAGGCTGGTTATTGGAGAATCAGGTGGAAGTATAGTTTTTTGGATTTATATGAACGTGTATCCAATGTAGGGACGCCATACATGGCGTCCGTTTATGTATATATACTATATAACAGTAAAATTGATTTTTTGAAAATATATATCTTGAAAATTTTTTATATTTCATCTATAATACAAGTGAATAAACGCGCGTTCAAAGGAAGGGAAATATGAAAAGCGAGGAAATAGCAAAGCTTGCCGGTGTGTCCAGAAGTACGGTATCACGGGTGCTCAATAACTATCCTAATGTTCCTGAAACTACAAGACAAAAGGTCATGAAAGTCATTGAACAATACCATTACGAACCCAATACCTCCGCCAGAGTTCTTGCAGGCAAAGGAACCAATACCATCGGCTTATTTATTATTAGCATTAGTGATAAAGACAATCCTAACAGGATATATCAGAATAATTATTTTGCACCTTTTGTAGATGCCGTGCTTGATAAAGCCAATGCGGAAGGATATTATGTATTGGTGCACACCGTCTATAAAAAACAGGATTATATTAAAATAAAACAAGCTTTTTCACAGAAAAGAATTGATGGCGGTATTATTGTAGGAACAGAAAAAGACAATGATTTCCTGTGTCAAATCATAAATATGAATCGCCCTGTTGCTGTTGTTGATTATGATTTAAACGAAATAGTAGATTCTGAGAATCTTTGCAGTAACTTAGTGGTGATTAATTCAACCGATTATGAAGGAGCTAAAAATGCAATTGAATATCTGATACATTTGGGGCATAGGGATATTGGAATTATTAAAGGAAGACTAACTACTTATTCCGGCAGGGAACGTTTCAGGGCCTATCAAGATACGTTAAAGAAACATCATATACCGGTTAATGAATCATTTGTCTTAAAAGGCGAATTTATTAAAAAGATTGCCTACGCTCAAGTCGAGAAAATGGTTGAATCAGGAGATTTGCCTACTGCTTTATTTTGTTGTAATGATGATATGGCGCTTGCGGCCATGGAAGTATTTGAGGCAAAAGGGATAAAGGTACCTCAAGATATTTCAATCATCGGATTCGATGATATACCTATTGCATCGCAGCTTATACCGGGTTTAACTACTGTAAAGGTACCGGTTTACAATATGGCCCGAAAGGCTGTGGAATCGGTTATCCGCCTTTATGAGAAAGGAACTTGTTCGGAGAAAGAATGTAGATTCAATACGGAATTGATAGTGAGAGATACTTGTAGAAAATTTTCATAAAAATTTTTTATTTACTTGTAAACGCGCGTTCACAACAAAATAGGAGGGGTTTTAATGAGATATGGACATTTTGATGATGTGAATAAGGAATATGTGATTGAAGTACCGCAAACTCCGTATCCTTGGATTAATTATTTGGGAACGGAAGATTTTTTTTTCGCTCATATCCAACACATCAGGCGGATATTGTTTTTATAAAGATGCTCGTTTGAGAAGGATTACGAGATATAGGTATAATAATATTCCCATTGATAACGGAGGAAGATACTTTTATATTCGTGATGATGGGGATATTTGGACTCCAAGTTGGATGCCGGTCAAGAAGGAGTTATCTTTTTATGAGTGTAGGCATGGATTAGGCTATACAAAAATTACCGGAGAAAGAAACGGTGTAAAAGTTGCTCAACTTTCCTTTGTACCGTTAAAATATAACGGTGAAATACATAAGGTTACGATAAAGAATACGTCAAAACAAGAAAAAAACGTAAAATTGTTTTCTTTTGTTGAGTTCTGTTTGTGGGATGCATATGACGATATGACCAATTTTCAGAGAAATTTGAGTACCGGAGAAGTAGAAGTCGACGGTTCCGTAATCTATCATAAAACAGAATATAGAGAAAGACGGAATCACTATGCATTTTATTCCGTCAATACAAAAATTGATGGTTTTGATACGGATAGAGAAGCGTTTATAGGGCTTTATAACGGATTGGATGCACCGAAAGCGGTGTGTGAAGGAAATTCCGGTAATTCATTAGCCAGTGGATGGTCGCCTATAGCATCACATTATATTCAAGTATCTTTACAGCCTGACGAAGAAAAAACATTTATTTTTATCCTGGGGTATGTGGAAAATAAACAAGAAGAAAAGTGGGAAGGTCCAGGAATCATCAATAAAGAAAAAGCAAGAAAAATGATAAGGCAATTTGAAACGGAAAGTGATGTGGATAATGCTTTTAATGAATTAAGAAGGTATTGGGATGGTCTGCTTTCAAAATATATGGTTGAAAGCCATGATGAAAAGCTGAACAGAATGGTTAACATATGGAATCCTTATCAGTGTATGGTCACTTTTAATATGTCAAGGAGTGCGTCCTATTTTGAATCAGGAATAGGAAGAGGTATGGGGTTTAGAGATTCAAACCAGGATTTATTAGGATTTGTGCATCAGGTTCCGGATAGAGCAAGAGAACGCATATTGGACCTTGCGGCCACACAATTTGAAGACGGTGGTGCATATCACCAGTATCAACCGCTGACCAAAAAAGGGAATTTCGATATTGGAGGAGGTTTTAACGATGATCCCTTATGGTTGATTTTAGGTGTTGCTGCTTATATTAAAGAAACAGGCGATTTTGATATACTTGATGAGTCGGTACCTTTTGACTGCAATGAATCCATTAGAGCTTCATTATTCGAGCATTTAAAACGTTCTTTTTATCACGTTGTTAATAATCTGGGGCCTCACGGACTTCCTCTTATAGGACGAGCGGATTGGAATGATTGTTTGAATCTAAATTGTTTTTCAAACGAACCTGGGGAATCGTTCCAGACATGCAGCAACATCGAGGGAAAAGTAGCGGAATCTATTTTTATTGCAGGGTTATTTGTGTATGCAGGAAAGGATTTTGTTGAACTTTGTTTAAGAAAAGGTTTTACTGAGGAAGCGGAAAAGGCTCAAAAACATATTGATGAAATGAAGGAAGCGGTATTAGAATACGGCTGGGATGATGAATGGTTCCTTAGAGCGTACGATCACTACGGGCAAAAAGTAGGGAGCAAAGAATGTGAAGAGGGACAGATATTTATTGAACCGCAGGGAATGTGTGTAATGGCAGAAATAGGTGTTGAAGAAGGTTTGGCAGAGAAAGCACTGAACTCTGTAAAAGAAAGACTGGATACAAAGTATGGTATTGTTTTGCAAAACCCACCTTATTCGAAATATTATTTAAATTTAGGTGAAATTTCATCTTATCCGCCGGGATACAAGGAAAACGCAGGTATATTCTGCCATAACAATCCGTGGATTGCGATCGCTGAGACAGTGCTTGGCAGGGGAGACAGAGCTTTTGAAGTGTATAGGAAGATAGCGCCTGCTTATCTTGAAGATATTAGTGATATTCATAGAATGGAACCATATGTATATTCTCAAATGATTGCAGGCAAAGATGCCGTTCGCTATGGAGAAGCAAAGAATTCATGGCTTACCGGTACGGCATCCTGGAATTTTGTGGCAATATCTCAAGCCATTTTAGGAATAAAACCTGATTATGACGGACTTAAAGTTGAGCCATGTATACCGGCAACATGGGACGGTTATACCGTTAGGCGTGAATTCCGAGGTTCTATTTATAGCATCAAGGTTATGAATCCTAATCATGTATGTAAGGGAGTAAAATCCGTTACTGTTGATGGTAAAATGATAGAAGGCAATATACTTCCGGTATTTGGTGACGGATTAGTTCATGATGTAGTAGTAGAGATGGGATGACACGGGTGGCAACAGGTAATGTTGTCAACTCATAATTACCGATGTTTACTAACTTGACGGGCGATTCTTGAATCGCCCCTACAAAATAGGCTACATGTCCATATATGGATGAACCGTCATTCTGGGTGCCGGTTTTTAAAATAATAGTTTTCCATTACGGAAACTTCATTGTTTTTGGGAATTTTTTCTCCATATCTTACGCTGTCATACAAATGGGTAATATCCTTGAAGTCTTGGGATACGATTTGTGCTTCTAATGATTTATTACAAATTTCTCCGGTGGTATCCGATTCCTTAATGATAATTTTTTTACTTAATTCTTCAAGAATGACAGCGTATAGAAACCGGACTTTTTCGACCGGATTTTTTGCTTGTTTTAAAAGCTTCCGTTTGTTTATCTTTTTTAGCGCTTTATTCTTTTGCTTCTTCAGAGTGGATTCGGAAAGCTTTTTGATTTCTATATAGTCGATGCACTCATTATTATTTCTAATATTCTCTTTAGTTTTGTAATGAAAAAACAGTTTCAATTTTTCAATGATACTAATAACGGTTTCCTTGATTTTTCTTATTATAAGGGGCAAGAGCCTATATGCTGCATATAATAGCAACAAGCAAATGATGATGTTGGCAATGGTGGATAAAATGGATTCTTTTGAAGGGCCAGGTTCGGGCATAAAGGGCTTAACATTTTGCACAGGTTCGTCCGTAGTTTGCTGCTCTTTATACAGTAACTGAATGATCATTGCAATCAGCCACAGAATTTTCGATAGAACAAATTTGGTAATGTTTAACAAAGCCATAACAATCTTTTTCATATTAAAAAGAAGAATAACACACAAAAAGAAGAACCCGATCAGTTTTACGTTGTTCTTTTGAATTTTTCTTTGTATCTCAGAGGCTTGAATGCCTCTTTGTTGAAAAATGTCTTTTAAGTTTTCCTGACTTTTCATAGCTACCGCGAGAAACAGATATAAATTGGTAAATATGAAAAAAGTGTTTTTTAAATATAAAAAATCCTTACTGTAGTAGGAAATACTCAGTGCTATAAGCAAAAGGACGATTCCGGTTCGGATTGCTGTGGAAAATGGTTCGGTAAAAAACAATCGAATGCCCAACACATAAAAGATTGAAACCGAGAAAATTTGGTAAAGCAAATATCCTAAGCCGGTATTATTAATATAAATTGATATAAGAAGAACAATTGCAAAAATAAGACATAGGAACGCGATTTTTTTCAAAAGGTTCCAGTTGCAGCTAATATAGCCTGCAATATACCCTAAAGAAACGGTGTTTATAATCATAACCGCATTGGGTATGAATTTGTTTTCCCCGAAGAAATAGGAAGTCAAAATAATGGTAACGGGATATAAAAATAAAAATGTTAATATAAAATAGACCAATGTTGTAACATTCGTTTTGTTTTTATTGATTTTCAACTTAATCAGCTCCAAACAGAGTTTTCATTTCCCGTTTTGACAGAACGTTTTCCATATTGGTTGTAAGAAAATGCACATTTATTCCGTTCAGTCGAATGTCAGGCTCCGTATAATTGCTTAACAAAAGAATTTCAATGGAAGTATTTTTGGCTTTTAAAACAGACAGGATACGGCACAGTCGATTGGTTAAATACGTAGTGACAATAATTATCTTTTTACTGTCTAACCTGGATATGTTGCTTTCTATATAATCTTCAAATTCAATCTTTTTTTGTAATTTAAGCTTAGCTAACAAGGTGAATAATAAGTGGGTGTGCATGCTTCCTGTTGACATATTCGTCCATATAAGCTGTTCTTCATTATCCACGGTACTTCCGTTGCAGATAAATCGAACGGGCATGTTGGTTTCTGCCGCTTTTTTAAACAAGGTAGCGGTGACTTTAATGCCTAATTCTATGATTCCTTTATTTACCACATCCTTATATTCACCCGGCGTGGATTGTATATTCAAAATAATATCCGTATGACGCTCATTGGTATATTCATTATTGCGTACCATTAGTTCCCCGTATTTGGCTACCGAAGGCCAATGGATTTTATTCATGGGGTCCCATAAATGATATTCCCGTATTCCGGATAGGATAAAAGGATCCTCTATGAGCCAATGTTTTACGATATTATCTCCCGTTGAATGATTCGGGGCTATAAACAGCGCATCCAGGTTTACGCATTTTGGAAACACAATTAATGTCTTGTTGATAGGAACCGGTATGGATTTGACGGAATGACCGAATAAATCGCCGGCAACAAGGCTTACGCTTTTGACGGTATATACTCCTCTTTTCAGGCACAAGACATTCCAGTGACGGGTAGTTTTTTGGTAACTTCTTAAAAAATACCCACTGGTCACAAATCGGCTTTCCTGGGAAACTACCGAATGGGTTTGCGCAAAATCCAGCCATCGTGATGAATATATTTCCACTTTAAGCCATTGCAGCGGAAGCAGCTTATTGTTGTGGACCTGTTCAATGAATAGGATGTTATCCCCTTCTACAGCGGTTTCGGTACTGAATTCACAGGTATAATACAGTTTTGTAAAAGCATATTTTTCAAATATAAATGACTGTAACCAAAAAGACAAAAGGACGATGATGATCAGTGCCAAGATTTCCATAAACCGTTCTCCTTTTTAGATATTCTCCACAGGAACGGGTACCGTTTGTAGAATTTCCCGGATAATCATTTCGGCATGTTCCGTACTGTTGGATACAACGTAGTCATTATGGATAATTCGATGAGACAACACCGGGACGGCAACTTCTTTTACATCATCCGGGGTTACAAAATCACGGCCGCGAAAAATTGCAAGCACTTGTGAAGCCTTCATCAGTGCAAGACTTCCGCGAGGGCTGATACCATGTACAATTTTATGATGATTTCTTGTTGCCTCAATAATATCCAATATATAACCTTTAACGGTATCACTTACTTTAACGGTAAGAACGGATTGTTGGGCTTCTAATATTTCTTCTGCGGAAGCAACGGTTTTAATTCTCATCAAAGGATTGTCGGTTTGAAACCGGTCTAAGATTCTTTTTCCTTCTTCTTTGGTGGGATAGCCAATTTTCAGCTTCATAAAAAACCGATCTAATTGGGCTTCAGGCAGCGGAAAGGTTCCTTGCGTTTCGATAGGGTTTTGGGTAGCAATGACAAAAAAGGGCTGGTTCAATACCTTGGTATCCCCGTCAATGGTTACTTGTTTTTCTTCCATACATTCCAGAAGGCTGGACTGGGTTCGCGGTGTGGCACGATTGATTTCATCAGCCAGCAGAATATTGGTAAATATGGGTCCGGGCCTGAAGCAAAATTCGCCCTGTTTTTGATTGTAATAGTTAATGCCTGTCAAATCGGAAGGCAAAAGGTCAGGGGTGAATTGTATTCTTTTAAAATTGCAGTCGATGGATTTTGCCAAAGCTTTGGATAAAACCGTTTTTCCCGTTCCAGGGACGTCTTCAAGAAGAACATGTCCGGAGCAAAACAGGGAGATAAGGATATAGTCAATCACTTTGTCTTTTCCTATGATTACCTGGGAAATATTTTCTTTAATTTTATGTTGTAGTTTTTTTATTTGTTCAAAAGTCATTTTTGAAGCTCCTTTTCTTAGGCTTTTTCATTTCCATTTTATCATTACAGTAAAAGAAAAGCAACGTATCATTTTAGTAAGTAATACTAAATATATTGACAGAATTTTCTGTTATGGTACAATATATTGTGTATCTCTAAAAAATCAATACATAATATGGTAATTGGGGTGAAAAATATGAAACTTACGGAGAATGCTGTAAAAGTATTGGAAAAGCGATATCTAAAAAAAGATGCAGACGGCAATGTCGTAGAAACGCCGGAAGAAATGTTCAGAAGAGTGGCGCGGGCAGTGGCTGAAGCAGATAAGTTCTATGATGATGCTGCGGATATTGATAAAGTCGAGCAAGAATTTTTTGAAATGATGTCCAATTTAGAGTTTTTACCCAATTCGCCTACTTTGATGAATGCAGGCAGGCCTTTAGGGCAACTTAGCGCTTGCTTTGTTCTTCCCATAGAAGATACCATGGAAGGCATTTTTGAAACCATCAAACAGGCGGCCATGATCCATAAAAGCGGTGGCGGTACGGGATTTAGTTTTTCCAGAATCAGGCCGAAAGGTTCTACGGTCAACTCCACGGGAGGAGTTGCCAGCGGACCTGTCAGTTTTATGAAAGTTTACAATGCTGCTACCGAAGCCGTTAAACAGGGTGGAACCCGCAGGGGTGCCAACATGGGAATCCTTCGCGTGGACCATCCGGATATTCTGGAGTTTATAACATGTAAACAAGATAATGCAGAGATTAATAATTTTAACATTAGCGTAGGTTTGACGGAAGAATTCATGAAAGCGGTAGAAGAAAACAGGGACTATGAGCTTGTCAACCCTCATGATAAAAAAGTGGTAGGCAAACTCAATGCCAGAGAGGTCTTTAATAAAATAGTGGATTCGGCTTGGCGCAACGGGGAGCCCGGAATTATATTTTTGGACCGGCTGAATAAGGACAATGTGGTGCCTGAGCTGGGAGAGATTGAAAGTACCAATCCCTGTGGTGAGCAACCTCTGCTTCCTTATGAATCCTGCAATTTAGGCTCCATTAATCTTTCTGCAATGACAAAGGAAAATAACGGAAGGACCGAAATTGATTATGATAAACTTGAACGGACGGTATTTAAAGCAGTACATTTTTTGGATAATGTAATTGACGTTAATAATTATCCTTTGGAAAGAATTGCGGAAATGACCAGGTCTACTCGCAAAATCGGGCTTGGCGTTATGGGATTTGCGGATTTGTTATTTAAACTTCGTGTTTCTTATGCTTCGGACGAAGGAATCGAACTTGCAGAAGAAATTATGCGTTTTATCCGCGAAAAAGGCAGGGAAGCAAGTATTCAATTAGCGAAGCAACGAGGGACGTTCCCGCTATATGAAAAAAGTACCTATAAAGATTTGGGCCTTAAACTTCGAAATGCTACCGTTACTACCATTGCGCCTACAGGGACATTAAGTATTATTGCCGGCGTATCCAGCGGAATTGAGCCTGTATTTGCACTTTCTTACATAAGAAATGTCATGGATAATACGGAATTACTGGAGGTCAATCCGGTTTTTGAACAAGTAGCCAGGGAAGAGGGATTTTATTCGGAAGAATTCATGAGAAGGATTGCTCAAAAAGGCAATATTCACGATATGGCGGAAATACCGGAACACATTAGAAAAGTATTCATTACCGCTCATGAGGTATCCCCCTTGTGGCATATTAAAATGCAGGCGGCATTTCAGAAATATACCGATAATGCCGTATCTAAGACGGTGAATTTCAGGCATGAAGCAACGCGTGACGAGGTAGCGGAGGTATTTCAATTAGCGTATAAGTTAGGATGTAAAGGTGTTACCATTTATCGTGACGGCAGCCGCGACATGCAGGTGTTAAACATCGGTAAGGTAAAAGGAAAAGACAACCATGAACAAAACCATGAACCCGTTCCTCAACATAAAGTGACACCCAGGCCAAGGCCGGATGTTACAACAGGATTCACGGAGAAAGTAAGGATCGGTTGCGGAAATCTTTATATAACGGTGAATTATGATGAACAAGGAATATGTGAAGTATTTACCAATACAGGCCGAGCAGGAGGATGTCCGTCCCAATCGGAAGCAACAAGCCGTTTGATTTCTATAGCATTGCGTTCCGGAATGGATGTCAAGGCACTTGTGGAACAATTAAAGGGCATACGCTGTCCGTCTACCATCAGACAGCAGGGATTGAAGGTTCTTTCGTGTCCTGATGCCATTGCGCGTGTCATAGAAAAAGTTGCAAATTTTCAAAACGGCAACGGAAAAGACAATAGTGAGCCCCCTTTACAAGGCGCAGTGTGTAGTATGAAAGCGTTTACGGATCATTCTGAAAATGAGGGCCGAGGGAACGGAAAATATTGTCCGGACTGTGGTCAGCTTGTGGAACATGAAGGCGGATGTGTGTTATGTAAAAATTGCGGTTATTCCAAATGCGGTTGAGAAATTTGCAAACAAAAAATGGGCTGTTGCACAAACGGGCGACCACAGGCAATGTCGTCAACTCAATATATCATATAGTGGATACGATTCATATATTCCTAAATCGGTATTCCTCGTGCACAGACTCATCAACTTGTCAAATATCCATTTAGGCCGCATCAACGCAACGTCCGTGTTGCGGGTGATGCTAAAAATACCGTCCATGGTATTTTTGCCTAAAAGTCTATTTGACTTCGCTGTGACTCTGTAGCACTCAGAATAACGATTTATACATATATGAATCCGTATTTACTGTAGGGGCGATTCAAGAATCGCCCATCAAGTCTGTAAATATTGGTAATTTAAGTTGATGACATGTTCAAGAGTTGTCCATAAATATTGCTATTAGATAATAATATATTTATTGCATTTTTAGGGACGCCATATATGGCGTCTGCTTTCTGTTCAAGAAAACTTCTTGACATTGACGTAACGTAAAGAGAAATTATTATCGGAGGGAAAAACATGAGAAAATTAAAAGTTCATCCAGGAAAACGTTATCTTATGTATGAGGATGGAGAACCGTTTTTCTATCTTGGTGACACTGCATGGAATCTATTTCACAAATTATCAAGGAGTGAAATAGAGTATTATTTAAGTGTTCGTGCGAAACAAGGTTTTAACGTAGTTCAGGCTGTAGCCTTGGCAGAGCACGATGGGCTTGCAACGCCCAATCATTATGGCCGATATCCTCTTAAAAAGATTAATGGAGTATACGATCCTACAATGCCGGATGAGGATCCGGGTTTTAATTACTGGCAAAATATTGATTTTGCTGTTGAGGTTGCTGCTAAATACAACATTTTTATTGCTCTTTTACCTACATGGGGGGATAAATATAATAAGGCACAAGGGATAGGTCCGGAGATTTTTAATGCAGAAAATGCGTATCTCTACGGTAAATGGATAGCAAATCGATATAAAGATTGTTGGAACATTATATGGGTGCTGGGTGGTGATCGCTGTCTTGAGACGGAGCAACACTTTGCAGTGATAGATGCTATGGCAAAAGGGATAAAAGAAGTTGACGGAAATCATTTGATGACATTCCATCCTCCGGGAGCATGTTCGTCGATTGACTATTTGAAAGACAAGGATTATATAGATTTTCATGCGATTCAATCCGGTCATGCAATTGAGTGTTATGATAGCTGGAAGATGCTTCGATCCACCAAGGAAAGTGAAAACAAGCCATTTATGGATTTAGAACCACGTTATGAAGATCATCCGGCTTGTTTTAACATTGATTATGAGTATATGTGGAATGCTGCTGATGTACGCAATAATGCATACTGGAATCTGATGGAAGGTGCGTGCGGACATACTTACGGAAATCATTCAACATGGGCTTTTAGTATGAAAGAAAGTGCATATTGGAAGTATCGATGGCAAGATGTACTAATGCATGAAGGAGCAAACCAATTAAAATATATGATGCAGCTAAGAATGAGCCGTCCGTATTTTGAATTTAGAAGTGCTCCTGAGCTATTAATCGATGATTCGGCGGTAAATGCACATCAATGTGCAGGGCGTGGCGATAAATATGCGTTTTTCTATTCACCGTTAGGAATGCCGATAAGGGCTAAACTTGATAGTTTTTCCGGATATGCTGCAAAGACCGCTTGGTTTGATCCAAGAACAGGGAATGAAATGGTTGAAGGAATCGTTCCACTTAAAGAAGTACTGTTTGTTCCACCGTCACAAGGTAAAGGGTGTGATTGGGTATTAATAGTGGATATTTTGTGATTCAATGGTTATGGTATTTTAAAAGCGGCAAAGATTTACAATATTATAAGGATGTTCCGATTTGTCCTATGCCTTATGGGTAAACTCTCACAATATTATTAACCAGGTTTCTTAAACATATGGAAATTTTACCAATAGTAGTGTTTTATAAGTATTGTACTTATCCAATGACATGTCACTTAAAAGTTTACTGAACCTGACTTTAGGAATAAAAAGGGAAAAGAGGTGCTAAGCTTCAAAATTTATAGTTTAGCATCTTTTTTTCTTTTTTAATATATGAGTTTCAAGAAGAGTCATTCTGTTAAGCCTATCACTTTATTTTTATGCTTTTTACGAATAATTTCTTTTTAAAAATGTTATGATGTTAGTATGTTCCAAAAGGTGAATTTTATTATTGTACTTTAGCGCCAAAACATAGAGTAGAATTTGATAATTTGTACAGACTAAAGGTATATATTATGAGAGGCGAAGTACGCATGTATGCTAAATGGTATTATTGGTTGTATTATTTCATATCTGTTTTGAGTTCGGCTGGCATTATCCTTTTTGTGTTGCTTACTCATAAAAATATATATGATAAACATGGCTTGCCTATTATTATTAGCCTTGTGTTTTTTATCATGATAATGTCGGTGCATCTTTTTGTGTTAAGAAGAAATAGGATGGCACTGAAAAAAAGTATAGAGAACTATCAAAATTTATTAAATATTTCACCAAACGGAATTATCGTTTATGATAAGGAGCGAATTGTTTATGTGAATGAAACTTTTGTACAATTAATAAAAGGAAAAAGTAAAAAGGAGCTTATCGGTAAGCCCATATCTGAAATACTTGAACCGTCAGAATATGGGAAAATATCTGCAGCTATTGAAAAGATTTTTCAGGGGGAACAAATGGGATATGTAGAAATTCAATTGAATTTTAGAAATGCTTCGGTGGATGTAGAAGTGGTCAATATAGCAACTACTTATAACGGGAAAAAGGTTATTATGTCAATTTTGAGGGATGTTAGTGAGAGAAAGAGAATGGAAGCGGAACTCATTGAAGCGGAAAACAAGTATCGTAGTATTGTGGAGGGAGCTTTGGTCGGAGTATATCTTATTCAGAATGGAAAAATGGTTTATGTCAATAAATATTACGAAGATACTTTTGGTTACAGTGCAGACGAAATATATCATATGGATTTTTTAGACCTTATTGCTCCTGAGTTCAGGAATACCGTTATGGAGAACATACAAAAGCTGCAGTCAGGAGAACAGGAAGTAATTTTGGAGCTTAACGGGATAAAAAAAGACGGAAATATTATTCACCTTAAAACTTATGCAAAATCCGTTATCTATAACGGTTTTCCTGCTATTATCGGTACCGTGCTTGATATTACGGAGCAAAAGAAATCCGAGGAAACCATACGGCAAATGGCCTTGTATGATTCGGTAACAGGACTTCCAAACAGATATTATTTAAGCTCCTATCTTCATAAAAGTTTGCAAAAGTCGGATGTGGAGAATACGCCTGTGGCTCTTTTATTTATTGATTTTGACAGGTTCAAGATCATCAATGATACGTTGGGACATACCTTTGGCGATAAGGTATTGGAACGGGTTTCGACGGAAATGGAGGCATGTTTAAAAGAAGAAGACTTTCTTGCAAGATATGCAGGAGATGAGTTCATTGTCATATTAGACAACGGTTCACCGGCAAGAGCCGCTGAAGTAGCAGGAAATATTATAAAACGATTTTCAGATTCTTTGAAAATTGAAGGTCAAATTATTAATACTACACCCAGCATTGGAATCAGTTTTTATCCAATGGATGCCGATGACATCGAAGCCTTGTTGAAAAATGCGGATATTGCAATGTATCAGGCTAAGGCGCAGGGAAGAAACAATTTTCAATTCTACAAACCGGATATGCACTTTCAGTTTACCCAAAAAATAGAGATGGAAGGGGCACTGAGAAAAGCACTGCAAAATGATGAATTTGTCATTCATTATCAACCACTAATTGATTTAAAATCCGGATGTATTTACGGGGCAGAAGCTTTAATCCGCTGGAAACATCCTAAGTTTGGATTGGTCCGGCCTGACGTTTTTATACCTATTGCGGAGGAAACCGGTCTTGTAGTGCCTATCGGTGATTGGGTTTTAAAAACTGCATGCATGCAGAACAAAGTTTGGCGTGATTCAGGGTTACCGCCAATTCATATGGCAGTGAATATATCTTATCATCATTTAAAGCATGAAGGCTTAATTTCTTCAATAAGGCAGGTGCTTAAGGAAACAGAGATGGAGCCGCAATATCTTGAGTTGGAAATTACAGAAGGTGCTTTAAAGGATGGTGAAGAATTAAAAAGTATACTGGAAATAATAGCATCCATAGGTGTTAAAATATCCATTGATGATTTTGGACTGGGATATTCTTCTTTTAGCGTCCTGCAGAATATTGCAATCAACAATTTGAAAATTGATAAATCCATTATAAAAAATATAGCGCGCAATAGTAAAGCAGAGGCTATTGTAAAAACCATTATTGAATTGGGAAAGAATTTAAATTGCAAGATTATCGCCGAAGGGATCGAAGAGAAGGAACAGGTTGATTTATTAGCAAAATATCATTGTGATATAGGGCAGGGTTTTCTTTTCAGTAAGCCTTTGGAATCAGAAGAATTTGTGGAATTCTATAGGGCATGGAAATGTAATTAATTGTATTCGTACTTAACGCATGATACTTCGTAATATTCGTCAAGTTTAACTATTGAACAATGAAAGAAAATATTTTAAAATAAAGACGTTGTAATATATATGATGGTATCAATCGTTATCATACGTTTTTAGGAGGAACAATGAAACTGTTATTGGATTGTCATTGTCATACAACAGCCAGCGGACATGCTTACAGTACGGTAAGAGAGTATGTGGAAGAGGCTTCAAAAAAAGGACTTAAAGTTATAGCGATTACGGATCACGGTCCTGCCATGCCCGGCAGTTGCCATTTATTTCATTTTCAAAATTTAAAAGTGGTACCGAATGAATTATATGGCGTAAGAATTCTAAAAGGTGCGGAAGTCAATATTATTCATGAGAACGGTTTGCTGGACCTTCCGGATGATGTTTTAAGTACCCTTGATTTAAATATTGCCAGTTTTCATCCGCCGTGTCTGGAAGCGAAAACGGAAGAAATCAATACTCAAACCATGATTCATGTCATGAAAAATCCGTATATACATGTAATCGGACACCCTGATGATGCTCGTATTCCCTTGAATTACGAGGCGTTGGTGAAAGCAGCCAAAAAATATCATGTTATGCTTGAAGTAAACAATTCTTCCTTAAGGCCCGGTACTTATAGAGAAAATGCCTGGTCAAACTATATCCATATGCTTGAACAATGTAAAAAATATGAGGTTCCTGTGTTGGTAAGTTCAGATTCTCATATCCATACGGATATCGGAGAGTTTGAATTTGCCATAAAGTTGTTGCATGAAACGGAATTTCCCGAAAACCTTATTATGAATTGCAGTATTGAGAGATTTATGGAACAAATTCAAAATAAATTACGAATGAAGGTGTTAAAAAATGATTGATTTTCAATTTTATACGCCTACCAAGATTTTTTTTGGAAGAAATACTCATAAAAAAGTCGGTGAAATTATAAAAAGTTATGGTTATAAAAAAATTTTATTTCATTACGGACAAGGCAGTATTAAACGAAGCGGTCTTTATGACCAGATCATTGAGTCGTTGAATAGCAACGGTATTGATTTTATTGAACTTGGTGGAGTGGAGCCCAATCCAAAAGTAAGTTTGGTGAGAATAGGGGCGCAGCTTTGTAAAAAAGAAAACATAGAGATGATTTTGGCGGTGGGCGGCGGTAGTGTTATTGATTCGGCCAAGGTTATGGCAATTGCTGCATTATCCAACCATGACCCATGGGATTTTTCATCGAAAAAAGCCGTTCCTACATCTGCACTTCCGGTAGGAACCATTGTAACGTTGGCTGCTTCCGGAAGTGAAATGAGCTCTTCGGCGGTACTCACCAATGAAGAAGAATTACTTAAGAGAGGTTTTAACAGTGACTATAACAGGCCGCTTTTTTCCATCTTGAATCCTGAATTGACGTTTTCAGTTGATAAATTTCAAACCGGATGCGGCATTGTTGACATTATGATGCACACATTGGAGAGGTACTTTACAAAAACCAAGAATGTGGATTTAACCGACCGTTTAGCGGAAGGGCTGTTGAAGTCGGTCATTGAAGCAGGCAGAATTGCCATAAAGAATCCGGAAGATTATGAAGCAAGAGCAACATTAATGTGGGCGGGGAGTTTGTCCCATAATGATTTAATGGGAGCAGGACGGGAAGTGTTTATGGAATGCCATCAGATAGCACATGAATTAAGCGGTCTGTATGATTTTGTAGCGCATGGCGCGGCACTTTCCGTTATTTTTCCTGCTTGGGCCAAGTATGTATACAAGTATAATGTAGAAAGGTTTTGTCAATATGCCGTACAAGTATGGAATATGGATATGAATTTTGAACAGCCGGAGAAAACAGCTCTAGCCGGTATTATGGCGACAGAAGATTATTTTCGGTCATTGGGTATGCCGGTAAGATTATCGGAATTAAATATTTCCAGTGAAAAGTTTGAAGAGATGGCTGAAAAATGTACGTTTTTCGGAAAACGAACGTTGCCTAGTTATATAGAATTAGGAAAGAAAGAAATCATGGATATATTTGAATTGTGTAAATAGATAAAATGATATTTGACTAATTTAATTTTATTAAGCTGAAAATATTGCAATTATGGTTGAAATATTGTAGAATTATCTTGAATGTTGAACATATTTTAGCAACTATGTAATTTCTAAAAAATGTGTCAACCAAGCAGATATGTTTTTTTAAATTCTTGCCTCATTGACCAATGGAGGTGATGCTGTTCATTACGAAAGAAAACGGAGTAAAAAAAACTTGAAAGGCAGATTGTTAGTGACATTGAAAGAAAAAGCATAAGGAGGTTGTTTTGTTATGAAAAAATTATTGGTATTTCTGACAACGGCTTTATTTTTGATTAGTGTTTCAATGAATACGGTTATTGGACAAGCACAATTTTCTGATGTAAATGAGGCAGATTGGTTTTATCCCACGGTGTCAAAATTGGTGGAAAAAGGTTATATCAATGGATATCCTGACGGAACGTTCAGACCGGACGACAATATTAGCGTAGCGGAGTTTATCAAGATATTGATTTCCGCTCTTGGTTATCAGGAAGAAGTAGCAGAAACGTATTGGGCTGAAAATTACATAAATAAAGCGAAAGAGCTTAGTATTGTTCAAGACGGTGAATTTGATGATTATGACCGTTATATCACTCGTGGAGAAATGGCCAGAATGATTGTTCGAGCAGGAACCGATGCAAGTGTCGAGGAAAAAGGAATTGGTTTGGATGTTCCTGAAAATTACCAAGAATATTCTTCATTGATTGCGGATTATTCAACCCTTGAAGCAGATGCACAGGAGATTGCTTTAAAAATCTTTACTTCCGGAATTATGTCAGGATTCCCGGATGGAAGCTTTGGTTTTGAGAAAAATGCTACAAGAGCGGAAGCAAGTACCATTTTGATTAAGTTCCTTGAAAAAGACCAAAGAACCGTTCCTCAATTGGATGAAGGAAAAGAAAGTGAAGAAGAAAAAGAAGTTAATGAAGCAACAGAAACAGAAGCTGAACAATCTGAAACGGAAGAAACAATCACTGATAATGTAGTGAATGAGAATGATACAGAGAATTATGAAGATACGGAATACAGAGATGGTGAATATTACGAAGGTGATGAATATTACGAAGGTGATGAATATTACGAAGGCGATGAATATTACGAAGGCGATGAATATTACGAAGGAGAAGGTTTTGAAGAAGGAGAAGCTGTTGAAGATATAGGCGAATAAAAGCTATTGTAGAAAGGCAATGGAATAGTAAAGATCCATTGCCTTTTGTAAATATGAAATAAACAATTCTCCGATGTTATTCGGAGAATTATTTATTATGCTGATAAAATATATTGCCTAAGCATAAGAATATGTGATATTATAAATGTTGATTTATATTAAAAAGTTGACAAATCAAAAATATTATGATATTATTCATACAAAACATATCGGTATTGTATGAATTTAAGGAAGAGTGGTTATGACAGATCCAACAATAATAAAAATTAAAAATCTTAGTAAAAGTTTTGTATCCAAAAACGGTACTGTTACTGCATTGGAAAACATCAATATAGATATAAAACAAGGTGAAATATTTGGGATTATAGGTATGAGCGGTGCAGGAAAGAGTACCTTGGTAAGATGTATCAATTTTTTGGAAAGACCTACAAGCGGTACTGTCATCTTTGACGGAAAGGACTTGTCGCTGTTAAGTAAAAAAGAACTGGAACGTGTAAGGCAATCCATGGGAATGATTTTTCAGCAATTTAATCTACTTATGCAAAGAACGGTGATATCCAATGTTTGCTTTCCTCTTGAGATAGCCAAGGTATCGAAAAAAGAGGCTTTAAAACGTGCTCATGAATTATTGGAGGTTGTAGGATTAGCAGATAAAGCAAAAGCATATCCCGCTCAGCTGTCAGGAGGGCAAAAGCAGAGGGTTGCTATTGCCAGGGCATTGGCAACTAATCCCAAGGTTTTGCTTTGTGATGAAGCCACAAGCGCATTGGATCCTTCTACTACCCGGTCCATTTTAGCGTTACTGAAAGATATTAATAAGAAGATGGGAATCACCATCGTGATTATTACGCATGAAATGAGTGTCATAGAAGATATCTGCCAAAGGGTAGCCATTATTGATAACAGCCGGATTGCAGAGATTGGCACGGTAGAAGAAGTGTTTACAAGACCCAAATCCCAGACGGCCAGAAAATTTGTTTTCCCTGAAGGAAAGCGAATTGACCACTTTGTGAGCAATCGATGTTGCCGCATTATTTTTGACGGACTTTCGTCCTTTGAGCCCGTTATTGCCAATATGGTTTTGGAATGTAAAGAGGTTGTAAATATTATTTTTGCGGATACAAAAAACATTGACGGTAAGGCTGTTGGGCAAATTGTGATTCAATTGCCGGAAAAAGAATTAGCAGCACAAAAAATTCTTAACTACTTAAAGGCAAAAGGTTTAACGGTGGAGGAGGTACATAACTATGTTTGAATTAATATGGCAAGGGTTGTTTGAAACACTTTACATGACCATTGTTTCAACGCTGCTTGCTTATGTTATCGGACTGCCTCTGGGAGTCATTATGGTGGTTACGGATAAGGACGGCATATATCCTTTGGTCACATTAAATAAAATACTTGGTGTAATTATTAACTTAGTACGTTCCATACCGTTTCTTATCTTGTTAATTGCTGTACTTCCTTTTACGCGATTTGTAGTGGGGACCACAATAGGTTCAACGGCAACCATTGTTCCGCTTGTTATAGGGGCGGCACCGTTTATTGCAAGATTGGTAGAAGCTTCCATTAAAGAGGTTGACAAGGGTGTGATTGAAGCGGCTCAATCTATGGGGGCGACATCGTTTCAGATTATATATAAAGTGTTGATACCTGAAGCAAAGCCTTCATTGATTGTGGGCAGTGCCATTGCCATAACAACCATTTTAAGTTATTCGGCAATGGCCGGTATTGTCGGCGGAGGAGGACTTGGCGACATAGCCATTCGTTATGGATATTATCGTTATCAAAATGATGTGATGCTTGTGACTGTAGCAGTTTTGGTTCTTATTGTGCAAGCTTTTCAGGAAATAGGAATGAAGCTTGCTAAAATAAATGATAAAAGAAATTAATGAGTAATGAAGAAAAGGAGGAATTTTATTTATGAGAAAATTATTATCCATTGTGTTAATTACTGTACTGGCAGTGTCATTATTGACGGCTTGCGGTGCAAAAACTGAAGTGAATAACAATCAGGCCTCGAATGAAAAAGAAGTGCCTAAAAAGATTGTTGTAGGTGCATCTGTCACGCCACATGCAGAAATTTTGCAAGTAGCAGCGGAAGTGTTGAAAGAACAGGGGTATGAACTTGAAATTAAGGAATTTGAAGATTATGTTCAGCCTAATTTGACCCTTGAAAGCAAAGAATTGGATGCTAACTATTTCCAGCACAAACCTTATTTGGATGATTTCAATGAGGAAAATAAAACCAATCTTGTTTCGGTGGCAGCCATTCACTATGAGCCGTTGGGCCTCTATCCGGGTAAGACCAAGACATTGGCTGATTTAAAAGACGGTGCACAGATTGCGGTACCCAATGACACCACCAATGAAGCAAGAGCTTTACTGCTTCTTGAAGCACAAGGGCTTATTAAGTTAAAACCCGAAGCAGGATTGAAAGCTACGGTAAAAGATATTGTGGAAAATGAAAAAAATATTAAAATCGTTGAAATTGAAGCTGCACAGCTTGCACGATCATTGCCTGATGTTGATATGGCTGTTATTAACGGTAATTATGCCATTAAAGCAGGTTTAAATGTTACCAAGGATTCCATTGCCAAGGAGGAAAAAGATTCTCTTGCAGCAACAACGTATGCAAATATTGTTGCAGTCAGAGCAGGGGATGAAAACAGGGAAGATATAAAGGCGTTGGTTGATGCACTTCAGAGCGACAAGGTGAAGGAGTTTATTGAAACTACATATCAAGGTGCGGTAGTACCGATGTTTTAAAAATACTTGACTGTTGTACAAGCGGCCTGTGGTTATTGTGACCATAGGCCGCTTTTTATCATTCTTCATATTAAAAAAGTGTTAGTAAACAATGCTTAAAATATACTTGCTGATAAGTCAGAAAATTTATATAATGGAAAGTAATTAAACGCTGACAAGCAGTATGAACAAAAAAAGTGAAAGAATTTATAAGGAGGGCTACAAGTGCAGGAACATCCAACTATAAAATTAATTCGGCAATCAGGCTATTTACCTAAAATACCGAAGATATTTGGAGAAACTTTAAACATGCTGTTGGAGCCCAGTGAATTTAATATGGACGAATGTATTGAAAGGTTAGCTGTTCTTCCGGGTTTGGAATCAACTTTAATACAAGCCTTAAACTACAGTTCAAAATTAAGGCGTGCTTTTATTACCTTAAAAGATGCAGTTGTGTATTTGGGGGCAAAAAATACGAGGATGATTGTTATTGCATATATCACAAAACTGTTATTACCCAATAAGGACGGAAGGGCGAAAATATTCGATAACGGGAAATATTGGAAGCATTGTGTGGGAACTGCCATTGCAAGTTACATGATTGCGGACAAGACCGGCTTATGTGACAAGGAAAAAATTTTCACCTACGGATTAATACATGATATCGGTATAAATGTTTTGGACATATGTTTACCCAATCACTTAGACCGTATTTATACCATGCAATTACAAAAAGGAACACATCAAATCGTGGCGGAAAAAGTAGTTTTGAATGGAATAACTCACATGGAAATCGGAATGTGGTTATGCAAAGAATGGGGATTGCCAAGAGAAATTGCCGAGATTGTAGGATATCATCATTCTCCGTTTATCAATACGGAAGTCAGCAATGAATTAAAAATAATGCATCTTGCCGATTTTATCAGTACAAAATATTATGAAAAACTATTGGGAACCAACACAACTTTTATGTACGTTGACAGAGCAAGGGAGTTGTTAAACCTGCCGGAAGAATTTATGGAAAATGTAGCAGAAAGACTGCCGCAAGAAGTAGAGAAGATAGGCAGTATTCCGTTCTTTGCATTTTAAGGCTGAATGATTTAAAAATAAATGGATTAGATTGGCAATGTAAAAGATGAAAAGGACTTCTGTTTTGGTGCAAAAGTGTTTGTTTCATGGGATATATATATAGAAAAGCCATATAATAAAGCACATGCTAGAAAGCATGTGCTTTATTATATGGCTTTTTGTAAGAGATAGTCTATGAACTATTAGTATAGGTATGAATTACGATTTTCATCCGGTTATTATTTAGCCGGCTATATGAAAAATAAATACAATATCCAATGTTTTTAAAAATACTGACATATAATTAAAAAATTGTCAGTATACAGTTAATACGCGTGAATGTTATATTTCAGGTGAGGCAAAGAAAAAATGAATTCAATTTAAATAGTGAAAGGAGAGAAGAAAATATGAAATTAGGAAGACGTTTTTTAGCATGTATCATTGCCTTTATTGTTGCAACATCGGCTGTTTTCCCATGGTGGACTGTATATGCAGAAGGAGCGGAAGAATTTGTGTCAATTTATACCCAAAACTATAATGAAATGAATGTGGGAGATGTAATGTCGGGGGTGGATGGCCTAAGCTTTACTCACAATCCAGATTATCAAACGTATGTTATGATTGATGAGTTAAATGGCAATCGGTTTTTAAAATTCGGCAAATCAACATCAGGTGCAGTATTTGATGTAAAAAAATCATTTGCTGAATCATTTGACGGATACGGTTCAGATAAAAATAATTATCGTTTAAAGTTTAAGTTAAAGGCTGATTTTGGCGGTAGTAGTTGTAATATTGATGTTGGCGGATGTTTTTTTGCTTTACAAAAGGTACAAGGCAGTGTATATAAATTCATGTATTACGTTGATGGCTTTTTAGATGGGTCTCAATATGATTTAAGTGAATGGAAGGAATTTGAAATTTATGTAAAGAACAGAACAACTATAGATATTTATATTGACGGGCAAATTGCAGTTGAATCGTTGGGGCGAAGATATAACAGGCCTTTTGAAGAACTTACTTTTACTATGAATAGCGGACTGACAGGAAGCATTTATGTTGATGATTTTGATGTTTCAATTGTAAATAGAAACATAACCGCACAAGAAATAGTGACGGCAGGGGATTTTCACTCTGCAGCTTCTATTAGTTGTAAAAACGGTGCACAGGCATCTATGGTTACGACTTCGGTGGATAATATGGAATTTGATGTTTCAAAAAAAGTGACCGTTTCCGAACTCGGAAGTTCTAAAGATGATGTTACCGTAGAATATCCATTGACGGCAGAACAGCAATCGAAAATTTCTGCAGGAGACTTGTTATTGTTAAAGTTTACCGTAAAATCCGAAGAAGGTACCGGTATTATCATTCCCAGGATTTTGAGCTCTGATTACATGGATTTGGTTACTTATGCAGCAGGTTCCAGTCAGACCAATATGACCTATTATGTTCCTGCACAGTGGACGGAAATCTGTATGCCCTTTGAAGGGCCGGCAGCTCCAATAGGATTTATCCGTTTTGACCTGTCTGAAAAACTCCAAACGGTGCATATAGCCAATGTGCAATTATTGAATTATGGTTCGGAAATAACCGTTGACGATATTGCAATACATACCGGAATGTTCAATCTGGAAGAATTTGAAGAATTTCGTTTAACGGATCCGGGAAGTAATTATGTTATCGGCAAAACAATCGATATGGTTTGCAAGGGGAATTATCTTTATTCCATAGGTGACAATAAGTTGGTTATATCGGATATTTCCGTTCCAAATCAACCGGTAAAAATTTCTGAACTGGCCATCGATACGACAAGGCAGATTGCAATTACTGAAGACGGCACGGCAGTATTGGTTACCGGTCGGCACGACGGAGTGTTGGTTATTGATGTAAGCGATCCTTACAATCCATATATTCGGAGCAGATACGACAGTGTAGAAATGGCTACGGGTATTTGTATATATGACAATTATGCCTATATTAGCAATCGTCAATTTGGTGTTGAAATCGTAGATATCAGGAACCTGGATTATCCTAAACATATCGCGCTTGTTCGGTGTAACGGCGAAGCACAGTCGTGTTCTGTAGAGGATGGGATTTTATACATAGGCTTGTGGGGAGAACAACGTGTAGACATGTATGATGTCACTCAGCCGTCGAATCCTGTGCGACTGGGCAGTGCATATTTAAACGGACGTGGCGACGGAGTTTGCATTCGTAAAAGTGCAGACGGTACAAAAACTTATTTATATGCAGCAACCGGTCAACATACATACGGTGTTTCTAACTCCAGTTCACTATTTGATGTACGTTATGGACAGGGGAATGGAATGGATATTTTTGACGTGACGGAGCCTTCCAATCCAATTTGGCTGTCCACGGTAAAAATTGACGGCAGATTCTATTATACCAACAATGACTTCTGGAATACCGCTTTTTCACGTAGTGAAGACGGTAAGGAATATGTTTATTTAGCAAGCACATACAACGGCGTATATGTCTTTGACGTAACGGATCCTGCAGCACCTGTAAGAAAAGCCCATATTTATATCCCTATACAAAGGAACTTTGTAAACTGGGCAAATTTATCTTCTTCCAGCCGAAAAATTATTTTCCCGTTTAATCATAATGGAAATGAAATTTGGGGGCCTGTGGGCTCGGTTGTTGCGAAAGACGGTGTATTATACGTAGCAGGGGTATATACGGATATACATGTATTTACCAACAGTGAACTTATTCACGAAGAAGCGGGAGGAGGCAGGAACGTAGGTATCCAGGAGGATGACGGGACTTTCTACAACATTCCGGAGGATCACTTTGGCCTGAAAAATTGGGTATGAAACTTTAACTGTGGAATAATGATTTTTTGAACCTTGAAAATTAAA
>ENA-UPSB01000202-UPSB01000202.1-bioreactor-metagenome-genome-assembly--contig:-NODE-202-length-108679-cov-378.133856_pt1 | contig 108679 bp, 99 predicted proteins | sample MGYA00238182_ERZ773286 | MGnify/ENA primary metagenome ERZ773286 (study PRJEB29026, sample SAMN07631240) | bioreactor metagenome | isolation source: Switchgrass digestor | place: USA: Dartmouth... | reverse complement strand
AGGAGACTTTTTTTAACAACTTTATATTCTCCTTTATCTGCATTTCTTTAAAACTTTTTTAGATACTTGTACCAAGGCAGGAAGAGGGCTTCGCCCTGAACCCATTACTAATTCAAATACTTACTTTTAGAAAATCTCCTTTTTTTAAACTTTTTTAGATACTTGTACCAAGGCAGGAAGAGGGCTTCGCCCTGAACCCATTACTAATTCAAATGCTTACTTTTAGAAAATCTGCATTTCTTTAATACTTTTTTAGATACTTGTACCAAGGCAGGAAGAGGGCTTCGCCCTGAACCCATTATTAATTCAAATACTTACTTTTAGAAAATCTCCTTTTTTTATTTAAAAATAATCTACATAATATTATAACTTAACTAGACAAAAAATATTTATATGAATTTATTATTTTTCAATTCGTATGTAATGCATAAAATTCTAATGAAACCAGGTATTGAATTTATGAATTATTTAAAATTTTTAATCAGAGACCTTAGAAATAAAGATTTTGGAATTTCTGAAGACAGTATAATTTTAAATAAAAAAGAGGCCTCTTAAGCATATAACTAAGGCCCCTTAACATAGGATGTTAAATTATTTTATTTTATTTTAGAGTAATAGCAAAAATATGCATTGTCGGTATCTGAGGAAGGAAAATAGATTTAATGGGTTTTTCTTTCAATACTATCTTATTTAGATACAACCTGGTCGTTATGTTTTCTTTGATTCCTAGATTGTCATATCTATAATCAAATTCCATTAAGATTGTTTCTCCATAAGCAGGGTCTTGACACCAATCTGAAAAAGCTATTCTATTTTCTTCTATTGTTTCATCACTATACACTATAGTTAAATATCCTTCATAGTTACCATGATCACAAGAACCCACTATATATAGATTAGAAGGAGAAACATCAAAGTTTTTTAAATAGATCTCTTGAGATGTACATATTAGGTTATCTACCCCTTCAGTTTTAAATTTAAAATACACATCTTCTTTTTCAAAATAAAAAACATTGTTGTCTAACTTCTTTTGAAGCTCTTCTACTGGATATTTAGCGCCAATAACTCCATCAAAGTTATCAAAGTTACCTGATTTTCTATTTGCATAATCAACTATCCCATCATTATTAAACAACTCTTCCAAGTTAAACAAATAACTTTCATTGACCTTTTCAATAGGCACTTCAACTTTTTGAACATATTGACTTTTAACGTCTGCTATCGCATATTCTATTTGTTTCACTCCCGTTTTACTAAACTCATAATAATTATCTTTTAATTTATACACAAAAAGGTGATCAACTGGCTTTATAATAACCTGATCAATATATATATTTCCTCCATCTGGTTTAAAATAAAGTATTATTTCATTTTTACTCATATGTATTTTTCCTATACTGCTTATTCCTTTTGATGATTTCAAAGTTACTTCCACAGAATTCTCACCAGAAGTAACTTTAACTGTGGTATTAGGCTCAAATATTCCACTAACGTATATTTCGTATTCTCCAGGATAAAAATCCTTTAAAGTCTGTCTAATTCTTATGCTTTCATCTGTTTTTAAAGCAATGTTGTTTATATTATCAAGAGTAAAACTATATATACCAGTATTCATCTTTTCTGCTTCTAACAAATTGGTCTTTCTTCCTGAAACTATTATTGCTTCAGTTATTTCTTGAAATTTCATAGGTAAGATTTTAAGTCTGGTAATGCTCAATAAAGCACAGATTGTCGATTCTGCTCCAGAGTTAGTATTAATATATACAGAATGTAATGAATCATATCCTTCACCATTTGGACCATACATAGGTGTTTTTAAATTGTTATTCTTTTCAAAAAAGCCTCCAAATAACGAAGCCATATACGCATAATTATCGTCTTTGCTTACTGAATATAACTTAACCAAAGTTGATATGATAGGTTCAACACCATAAGCGATTTGAGGATAAAGCATTATATACTCACTTATTTGATAAACAGGTCCTAAGGAAAGCAAAACTGGGTAAAACTCATCTGCAAGTAACTTTACCGCTTTCAAATACTTGTCATCTTGTGTTATTTTATACAATTCAAGCAAGGCTTCACCTTGCCTGCTACCCCAGCTATGCCACAAGGGTGTCTCTTCACCTTCGTCGAACGCACCTTTTAGAAAACCATCTTTAATTTGCTTACTTAAAATAGAATCACCTATTTTTATTGCTAAATCTTTTATTTTTTCGTCTTTTGTGTACTTATAATATTCAACTACCCCCATTAAAAAAACAGAAGAAACATCTGAATTATGGTTTAAAAAGTAATTTTCATCTAAATTTTTTGATAGAAAATTATAGGCTAACTTAGCTGAATTTTCTAATTTCTTTTGAAACTCTTTATCATTTTCAAAAATTTCTAAGGCATTGGAAATAGACCAGAAACCTCTAGCAGCCCACCAATTTGCTGATTTTCTACTTGTAATACCTTGCTTATTAATACTCCCATCTTCAAAAACAAAATTATAAAAATCTCCATCGGTATCTTGGAAAGCCATTACAAAATCTAAGGCCTCTTTAGCCCTTTGCAAATAAAATTCATTATTATCAAGTTTATATAATTCAGTATATAACACAGCCACCCTTGCTACATCATCCACACAAGTAACTCCTTCACCTTTAGCCTCTGTGTGTACATATTTGTCACCATATTTTTCAGCATATATCCAATATCCTATCTTTGTTTCGTTTTCAATTTGAAATTCATCTCTTAAAAATTCTAGATGATTTAGATTTAATTCAGGCATTCCTAAAGATGTTAACGGCATAAATATTATGGTAAATATAATAAAATATTTTCTTTTCATTATGTGACCTCCCTTGAATCATGATTAATAAGTGAATAGATAGTTGAACTAATTTGAACAATCAATTTTATGTTTGGAAATTTATACTAAAAGTTTTTTTCAGCTTCATTGAATATTTTCGTTAAATAATAGCTAATAAAAGTGAAACCTCTGCAGCATTCTCAATTTCTGCAGAGGTTTATAAAATTACTCAGCTACAACTTTTAAATTTTGAATTTCATGTGTTCTATTTTCAAGAAGTTTTATAGCTTCATCAACATTTTTAGAAGAATACATTGAAAAATATCTTGTATAAGTTAATTTGTCCCCTGCTTTAAATTGAGCCATCCAATCTGCTTCATGTGTATTTTCAAAAACTCCTTTAGTAGCTTCGTAAATTTCTAACTCTCCAGGAACCCATCTAAAGATTCCATCTCTAAACTCTCTACTTTCATAGAACCAAAAATCGTTATATACAAATTTCTTAAGATCCGAGTAAATTACTGGTTTTTCAGGAAGAATTTCAGCGGCAACTATATCATAACTATCAGAAAAATTTGCTCTCCAATTTTCCATTGAGGCATAACAATATGTTGCACCCCACCACAATGGTTTCATCGGATCAATAGCAGGAAATACTATGAATGGATTGTTATCAACCATCTTAACTGCATTTCTTTCCTTCCAATAGTCATATGGTGAAATTCCTAATTGTTCAGCCCAAAGCATCCTTCTAAACATAGGCATAATATGAACAGCTTTATCATCTAAGCTTGTCAATGGTGAAGTTGCCATAACTTGTAATTTCATTATATCAACATAATTAGTGAATGAAAATTCGTTTTCTACGATAACGTCACCTGTTTTAAATATATGGGTGGTTATCTTCTGGTTAAAACCTGGTAATTCTTCATAATATAATAATGCTTCAACAGTAACCGCAACCGGACCTGGCTGAAATACATTTAATTCTTTAACCTTTAGACCAGAAGAAGTTGTTTCCACATGTTTACCTAAATATCCGTCGACATAATATGTGCTTCCAGACCAACCTGCTACTCTTGCTGTTCCAAGCTCATTGTACAAATTCCCTTCAGCATTATTGAATTTGACAAAGCTAGCAAGGCCATAAGAATTCACCTTTACTGTAAATTTGTCAGAAGATACAATATATTCACCATCTTTTTCTTCAACTTTCAAACTAGGTGCAAACTGAAGTAAATCTAAATCCCAATCATCAGAAACAACTAATTTTGCTTCTTTTTTGAAGGTAAATTGAAGTAAGTCTTTTGATGAAATCTTCCCATTTTTATCAACATCTACTAATTGATATGGAAGATCTTTTCCATTTGAATCCTTCACTCTAATAGAATACCAATTTGCATCAAAATCTTCACCAACTAAATCCAATAACTCAGAAAAACTCATAACATAAGGTACCTCAAGGTTTGTCTTTTGGTCGGTTACAACTTTTATTACCTTTTCAGCAGAAAATACTGCAACAGACATTAAAACAACTAACAAACACACAAAAAACATTCTAATATTTTTCATCCTACTACCTCCTCCTTACAAAATTTTTCATTCTCATTTTAAAATCATGAAACTCAGATTCTATAATTATTTAGACATTGAATTTCTTTACTACAACCTTGGAGCTATTTCTGGTTAACTTTGAAGCCATTGATATTACTAAAATCTATGGAGTTTTTATTAAACTAGTAGAAGAAATTTCTACCAATTGTAAAATAGTTTTAGGTACGTCTGTATTATCTAGAACCTCGCTAAAATGTTCGGCTCCAGGTCCATAGGCATATATTGGTACTAATGCATCAGTATGTTCTGTAGTAGACCATTTTGCTGTGCAATTAGCTTTTCCAACTATTACTTTGAAAATTGCGCTATGTCTATCTTGTGAATCTTCAATGGAATTGATTTCTGTTGGAGTTAAAGTAATTTCAAAACATTTTTCTATACTATTTTTCAATTCATTTATATTTGATGAATGTGATATTACTTGAGTAATTTCTTTTTGAAAATTCTTCATTGTTTCTAAATCAACAGTTTGACTACCTCCGATAGGCATAGACAGTCCTTTCTTGGTAGCTAAATTCAAACCGCTCACATTTAAAATTAACCCACCTGTTTCATGATCAGCAGTAACTAAAACCAGAGTATCAGGATTTTTTTCAGCAAATTCTAACGCTACTCCAATAGCTTCATCAAACTCTAGGACTTCTTTTATAAGTCCATCTAGATCATTTTCATGAGATCTCATGTCAATTTGAGAACCCTCAACCATAAGAAAGAAAGGACTACCATCTTTTGACAAAATTTCTATTGCCTTTTTTGTCATTTCAGGTAAAGTAGGTTCATCACTGGTTCTTTGAGTTACAGGATGAAGATGATCTTCACTAAATAAACCTATGACCTTTTTCCCTTTTTTACCAACATAAGAAATCATCTCTTGTTTTGTTTTTAAATAATCAAACCTATTAAATTTCAAATCTTCTTGCAACTCTTCAAAGTAATTTGCTCCCCCACCAAATACAACCATTAAATTGCTATCTACTAACTGCTTAGCAAGCTTTGATTCTTCATCTCTGCTTTCAACATGCCCATAGAACCCAGCAGGGGTTGCATGAGTAACTCTGCAAGTAACTACTATTCCTGTTTTATAACCGTTATTAGATAAGATCTCTGTCAAGTTGGGAATAACTTCACAATTTGGAAGCATTCCGATCATTCCATTATTAGTTTTATATCCAGTAGCAAGTGCGGTTGCAGCTGCAGCAGAATCTGTCACTTCATTATTTAAGGAAAAAGTTTGTACATATCCGAACAAGTCTGTTTTTAACATATTGAGTTCTTTACCCTCTATAAACCTAGTTGCAACCACATGATTTTGTCCCATTCCATCACCAATAAATAATATGACATTTTGAATTTCACCTGCATATATAATCAATGACAAAGCAATTAGAAGAAAGATTAAAACTATTTTTTTCATTTTAACTCACCTTTTTCTAAAGAAGTCTCTTGAATCCAGCTAATTATTTGTAAGCGCTTACAAAAATATTATAATATAATTGACAATAATTTCAAAAGAATATTAGAGTCAAATAAAGATAATTAGAAAGCATTAAAGCAATTTAAGCTCAGAAATCATAAAATATCTCACGTTTTGATAAATATATTTATCGGACTAAGGAAACTGCTGGTTATTTCTACTTAAATGCTAATATTTCAACATAAATTACCCTAAATGTCTAAAATTGCGCTTGCACTTACCTTTAATTTTTGGTAGAATGTTTACGTAAGCGCTTACACATAAAGGAGGATAAAATTACCTATGCCAACAATAGACGAAGTCGCCAAATTAGCGGGAGTTTCTATAGCTACTGTTTCAAGAGTTTTAAATTCAAAAAATACTGTTTCAGAAAAAACTAGAGAAAAAGTTTTAAAAGTCATTGAAGAATTAAACTATAAACCTTCAACAATTGCCAGAGATCTTGCTAATAAGAAAACTTCTTTTCAAATTGGAGTTATTATCAGTGAAAGAATCGCAAAAATATTAAAAAATAGAGATCATTACGGTATAAGCGAATTTTATCTTACTGTACTAACAGGTATTGAATCATATTCTAAAGAAAACAATATATCTTTTGAAGTAAAAACATTTGAAGAATGTAGGGGAGATTTTCTAAAAACTATAGATGGTTTTCTAGTAGTTGGTGGCGATAAATTGCCTAGATGTGTAGAAGAATGTGATCTACCAAAAGTTCTTGTTGATAATTATATTCCTACACTTAAGGTTGATTCAATTGTTTCTAACGGTTTTGATGGAGCTTATTATGCTATAAATAAGATGATTGAAAGAGGTTATACTAGGATAGTTCACATTCATGGCTCTGTTAGTTTTTATGGTTTTAGAGATAGATTTGATGGTTATACTGCTGCAATGAGTGATAATGGTTTATTGCCTCAAACATTTGAATGTGATGAGACCCCTGAAGGAATTTCGTATGCATTGAATTTAGCTTTGTCAAAAAATCCTGAAATTATTTTTGCATCAAATGATGTTATAGCCTTAACTATATTGAATACACTCAAAAAAATAGGGATTGCCGTACCAAACGATATCCAACTAATAGGTTTCGATGATATTATATCTGCTTCAATTTCTGAACCAAAACTCTCTACACTTAAAGTTTTTAAATACGAGATGGGAAACATCGCATTGAGCAGATTAATAGACTTGATTAATGAGAAAAATCCTCATCCTGTATTGATTTCTCTTTTTACCACGTTCATGGAAAGAGAAACAACTAAAAAAGAAAAGGAGGTTAAGTAACATGAAGAGAGTGTTGATTCTATCTTTAGTAGCTTTGTTATGTGTGATTTCTTTTTCAGTGACTAAATTGGTATTCTGGACAGCACCAGATCCACAACAGGAAGTTTTTTGGAAGGAATTAGTTGCAGAATATGAACAATTACATCCTGAGATTGATATTGAATGGTCAACAATTCCAGCTGCTGGAAGCTCAGAAGAGGCAATTTTAACAGCTATAGCTTCAGGACGAGCACCTGACGTCTGTACTAATATTTTCTCTGGTTTTGCTGCTCAATTAGTTGAAATCGATCAACTTGTCGAATTTGACAAACTTGAAGGATTTGATGAGGTTGTGGAAAAAAGAAAAATGGGTAATATACTTGAAGGGTGGAAGATAGACGGTAAAAATTACGTCATACCAATTTATTCAAATCCTATCCTGATGTGGTGGAGAGCTTCTTTACTTAAAGAAGCTGGTTTTGATACCCCACCACGAACCTACTCTGAAATCTATGAATTCTCAAAAAAGTTTGTCATACCACAAGAAAGATATTCTGTTCAAATTATTCAAGGAAGAAACTGGTGGGATAGATGGTTTGACTTCATTACTTATTATTATGCTGCTAGTGAAGGAGAACCTTATATAGATACATCTAAAGGTAGAGCTATCTTTAATAACGAACCAGGAAAAGAAGTTGCTACTTTTATTGATACAATGTTTAAAAACGGATGGACTGCTGTAGAACTTGTAAGCAATCCTCTTTATATTGGTGCTATAGCAGGTGGTTTAAGAGGTCCTTGGGAAATATCTTTTGCTCAAACACAATTTCCTGAAATTATTAATGACATTGTAATTACACCTCCACCAGTTCCTGACAATTATCCAAAAGATAAACCTATTTACACCTTTGCTGACGCTAAAGGTTTAGTAATACTTAAAAGTTCAAAACATCAAAAAGAAGCTTGGGATTTCGTAAAATGGTTATTTACAAAGGAAGATTTTGATGTAAAATGGCTTGAATACACAAAAATGCCTCCTGCAAGAGAAGATTTGTTGGATAATGAAGATTTCAAAGATTTTTGGAATGAAAATCCTTTGGCAGCTGAATATGCTAAGTATGTTGCCTACGCTGTTCCTCCTGCACCTATAACTCAAACAGTCGATGTTCAAGATTTAATGACTTTTGAATTTATAGAACCTTTAATGTATCAGAAAAAAGATCCACAAAAGGCTTTAGACGATGCTGTTAAAGCTATAAATAAGATTCTTTGGTAAAGGTAGGAGAGAAAATGTCTAAAAAAAATAAAAACTTAGCAAAGAAGGAGGCAATAAAAGGGTTTTCAATTTCTTCTATATATCTCATTTATGCTGCTATATTTTGGGGTTATCCTTTTGTTTGGCTATTTATTCTAGTTTTTTCTAAATGGAAATTTGTAGGATCTCCTCAATTTGTTGGTTTTAAAAACATAACGAGGGTCTTATCAGACCCTCTTTTCTGGAAAACCGTTCTTAATGTTTTTCGTTTTATGCTATATTATATTCCTCTTGTTCTTTTAGGAGCTATGCTTTTTGCAATCGCTTTAAACAAGCTTAAATATGGAAAAACCTTTGTTACTCTTTCTTTCTTAGTCGCTAATGTATCATCAGGAGTAGCATATTCAATAATGTTCTCAAATCTTTTTGCAGTAAATGGACCTATAAATAAACTCTTGTATAATCTATTTGGAGTAACTATTCCATGGTTCACAAGTCCATCACTAGCAATGTTTTCAATTGCTTTAATAGTTATCTGGAAATTTATCGGGTATTATGGGCTAATTCTATATGCTGGAATTAGCGCCATCCCTGAGTCTTTATATGAAGCAGCAGAATTAGATGGAGCTGGTGGTTTTACAAAGTTCTTTAAAATCACTTTACCTCTTTTAAATCCTTCTATTGTTATGGTTATGGTATTGGCAATAACTCTAGCTTTTGGAATATTTACTGAACCATACATGATAACTGGAGGAGGTCCAATGAGAACTACTCTGACTCCAATGATGCACATGATTACAACCTCATTTCAAAGAATGGATCCAACATATGCTGCTACAATGGCTGTATTTGTTGCTGGAATAAGTTTTGGAATGATTTGGCTTGTAAGAAAAATCATGGAGAGGGAAGTTGATTTAGTATGAAAACTAAAAAAAAGAGAAAAACAGGAAACGTAATCCTTCACATAGTTATGTTTGGCTTGGCGCTAATTTGGTTGTATCCATATATATGGCTCTTTTTAGCATCTGTAAAACCGTCTGCTGAAATATATACACGGTTTTGGCCTACAAAATTCACATTAGAACATTTTAGATTCATTCTAGAAAGCGCAGAAAGAATGAATAGACCTTTTGTTAGAGCTTTTTTTAATAGTTTGTTCGTTTCTGTAACTGTAACTTTATGTGTTTTGATAAGTTCAGCAATTATTGCTTTTGCTTTGTCTAAATATAAATTTAAAGCTAGAGAAGGAATATTTAATTTTATTATATTTCAGATGGTGTTTCCTGGTTTTATGTTTACAATACCAATGTATATTTTGATTAGGAATCTGAATTTACTAAATAGTTATGGAGCACTAATACTACCTTCGATTATGAGTGGCTGGGGTATTTTTATGTTAACCCAAAGTTTCAAAGGAACCCCCAACGACTATATAGAAGCTGCAAAGATGGATGGGGCATCTGATTTTTTCGTAATTTTTAGAATAATGGTCCCATTGAACAATTCGGCTATGGCTATAGTTGGGCTTTTCACATTCATTGGTATATGGGATAACTTCATGTGGCCTTTAATAGTAATTCAAGACTATAATAAAATGCCACTTTCTGTACTATTAGCTACTTTTAATCATGAATATGGTGCGTATGTTGGTCCCATAATGGCTGGGTCTGTTATACAAACTATTCCAATGGTTTTAATATTTATTATTTTCAGAAAAGCTTTCTTGCAAGGCATATCAATGACATTAAAATAAGAAACTAAGAAAGGAAGGGATTTATCTTGAATTTGAAACTAAATAGGCATCCATTAAACCCCTTGTTCGCTCCAAACCCTATGCACTTATGGGAATCAAGATTTGTATTCAATCCGGCTGTAGTGTATGATGGCGAACTATTTCATATGCTCTATCGAGCACAAGGTGAAGACATGGTTTCAAGAATGGGGTATGCTGTAAGTTTGGATGGAGTTCATTTTAACAGAATGGAAAGACCAGTTTTTGAACCCCAACATCAAAATGAGTTGTACGGAGTAGAAGATCCAAGGCTTACTTTTTTAAATGGTAGATACTACATGTGTTATACAGCATATTCTCCAAAGAATATAAGTGTAGCTATGGCTTCTACAAAAAATTTTATCTCTTGGGAAAGATATGGAATAATATTACCCGAAAGCCCTAACAAAGATGCTGCCTTATTCCCCGAAAAAATTAATGGTCAGTATGTCCTTATTCATAGATTAGAACCAGATATTTGGTTTGCATATTCTGATGATTTACTTCATTGGAGTAACTATGTGAAAATTGCATCACCACGTAAAAACTATTGGGATAACTTGAAGATAGGAGCGGGAGGTCCTCCGTTGAAAACTCCGTATGGTTGGCTATTTTTATATCATGGAGTCCAAGACGACGCTCGACCTATTTACAGACTTGGATTTATGCTACTAGATTTAAATGATCCTACAAAGGTATTAAAAAGATCCGAAGAACCAATTTTAGAACCTGAAGAAACATGGGAAATATTTGGAGGAGTTCCAAACGTTGTTTTCTCAGATGCTATGGTAGAGTATAAAGACCAGTATTATGTTTATTATGGAGCTGCAGACAATTATATCGCTTTAGCTACTATCTCAAAAGAAGAAGTTTTCAAATGGATTAATGAATAAATATTTCATTATAGGCTTAGGATAGATAGGATATATCCTAAGCCTTTTTTAATTTAACATTAATAAATAGTATTAATAACAATTTTAACATTTAATTATGAAATAAAAATCGGCAGCTTAGATTAGCTGCCTTATATTGAGAGGGGCGAAAATAGGTTAAAGTGGCTTCTCTTTTATTTTTCTATTAATTCACATTAACCATATTTATATGAAATTTTTGGGTATTTTTACTTTTTTGGTGTTTTTCGGTTATTTTTTGGTGGATATCTCTCAACAACTTCTGAATGAAATATATATGGTTTGTCAACATCCATTTCTAATACAACAGATTGATCCTTATTCAACTTGATAAAAGAAGGTAGCGATAGTGAAAATTCCCATTTATCATTTGAAAGATAGAAATAGAGACCTCTGTTAGTATCATAGTATACAAAAGCATCAGGATAATATCGATAGGTATATTTTGCTCTGTAACCATGCGCTGGAGCCCAAGGTGGTGGCCCTTGATCCTTCGATTTAGAATCTGAAACGATTGCTGCATCCCCAACGGTAATTTCAACGAAATAATCAATCTTTCCCAGAAAACCATTTTGAGCATATATTATTGAAATAATACCTACAATAAATAACATTAATAATAATTTTTTCAATTCAATCACTCCTCTAATATAGATTATATTGTTACCTCTAGACTTTCATTAGATTTTCCCCCATAATCTTTCATTTTTATTTTATATTATCATTATGAATTTACAATTAAAATGTAAGTAAACAGCTTTTTTATATTATTTATCATACTTGACTTTTGTATGATTATGTGTTATAGTTAACTATAACACATAATAAAGCAAGGGAGATATCGTTTTGTCTAAAAATCTTAATTATTTATCTCTAATTTTCCTATCTATGATTTTTGTAATTTGTATATTTTTTGTTTCTTCTCATGCATTACAAATTATCTTATTTATTCTAGGAATTTTCTTTTTAACGTATGCTATTTTTGGAGAAAAGGTCATTTTTATAATTTTTGTTTCACTTTATTTTTTAATTTCTCTTATTATATTTGTTATTTTTAGTATCATTAATCTAATAATGAGAATATTCAAAACATCTTCAAATAGTTCTAAACTAAGTTGAAATTAAAAAACCACGACATCTGAAGTCGTGGTTTTTTATATTTTATATTATCATATCTTTTTTTACAACATTACCGCTTTCATCATATATTTCAAAATGTATTTTATTTACCTTTATCATATTTTTCGGATCTTCCTTTTCTACTTGAACCTTAAAATCGTTACTCTCTTTTAAAATTTCTATTTTCAAATGTCCAAATTCTCCTTTCGCAAAATTGTAGGTCAATCCATCATCATCGTAATAAGTATATACTGCTTGTGAGGTTACTAAACCAACAATCCATAACTCGGTAATTTCTTTTTCACCTACATAATTCATTGGTTCAGTTAAAACCAACAAATTATTTTCTTTTATGAAAAGAGGTATTTGACTTAATTCTGCTTCAATGTAATAATCTCCTGGTTTATAAACCGTCATATTTCTTTCTTCAAATTTTGTGGCAGTCCAATTGAGCCATTTTACATCTGGAAGATATACATATCTTCCCTTTTTGTTTTGTTCATGAACAGGAGCTACCATTAAAGAATTCCCGTACATAAACTGATCTTCTATATCCTTCTCTTTTTTTCCGTCAAATACAAAGGATAAAGGCTTTATAAAAGGTTCTGATTCTTTCACAGAGTTCATATATTCTGAATATGTATAAGGCAAAAGAGCATATCTAAGTCTAACTGTATCTCTCATTATGTTTAAAGATTCTTCATCAAACTGCCATGGCTCTTGAGGCCGGGTATTTAAGGCAGCATGGTTTCTATAAAATGGATTAAATACACCGAGTTGCATCCATCTTATAACTAATTCAGGTGAAGCATCACCACCAAAACCTCCTATATCTGCCCCTGTATAGAAAAATCCCATCATGTTCAAAGATTGCAACAGTCTAATATTGACTAACATATGTTCCCACCAAGACATATTGTCGCCCATCCATATTGAAGCCATTCTGTGAAGTCCTGGATAGCTACTTCTTGATAGTAAAAGCGGCCTTTCATTTGGCAAAAGCGTTTTTAAAGCTTCTGAGGCCGCTTCTGTCATTTTTAATCCGTATAAATTATGTACAAGATCGTGATTTATTAATGTTCCATCATCTAGTTTATGATAAAAACTTTTGTAGTCTTCTCTATTGTTTGGAATATTTTTGATAGCTTCTTGTATTAACGATAATTTCTGACCTAGCTCATTTTCTTCAACTTTCGCTTTTTCTAATGATTCAAATAATTTTTGCACCCTGGTTGGTGTATAAAAAATTGAAGGTTCGTTCATATCATTCCAAACGCCTTTTATACCCATATCTGTAAATATCTTGTATTGTCTCCCCCACCATTTCCTCACGTCGGAATTTAAAAAGTCAGGAAAGTGAGTTAACCCTGGCCAAACAGCTGCAACAAAGTCTTCTCTATTTTTATCAACACAAAAATATTTATTCATTTTTCCTTCTTCATATACATGGTAACCTTCTTCTATTTTTACTCCAGGATCAATGATGGGAATAACTTTAATTCCTTTTTGAGCCAAATCTTTAACCATTCCTTCGTAGTTTGGAAAGGTTTCACGATTAATGGTAAAAACCTTATAACCATCCATATAGTCAATATCTGTATATATTACATCTAGAGGAATATCAAGTTCTCTATACTTATTTGCAACGTATCTAACTTCTTCTTCAGAAAAATAGCTCCATCTAGATTGTTGAAATCCAAAAGCCCATTTTGGAGGTATGTAAGGTTTTCCCGTTAAGGCGAAATATTCCTTTATTATAGTTAATTTTTCATCACACTCAAATAAATAAATATCAAGATCTTTTGAAAAGATAGTAATTTTTATGTAATCTTTATGAGTAAAACCTATATCAAAAATAATTTCAGAAGGATAGTCAATAAACAATCCAAATGATTTTTCTCCATCTAAGATCATAAAAGGATGAGAACCATACAAAGCCTTTTTGTCGGGGGTATGCAGGGGATCATCTGTGGCATAAAATTGGTAAATCTTCCCTCTTTTGTTTAAGGCACCTAAGGTTTCTCCTAAGCCATAAACAACGTCATCTTTTTGCATTTTATAAATAAGGTTTGTTTCTTTATCATTCGTTTCAATTTCAAAATATGGAATTCTAGGGCTATCTTGAAAATTGACTTTACTTAAATCTAGAATAACCGCCCCCGTTTTAAAGGGTTCCCCACTTCTATATAAGTGTGTTTGAGCTGAAATCTGTGCTTTTTTAAACATTTATTCTCCTCCTGTAAAAATATTATACTTACTTTAAGAATTCTAATACTATGATTTCATAAAAAATTTTAAATTGATTTTTCAAACACATCTTTCCAACTCTAATACTTACTAATAACTCTGGATTTATGTAATTTATTAGGTACCTTGTATAAAGGAGATAGGGGAGGGCTACGCCCTAGACCCCTAATAAAATTCTATAATTTATTTTTGGAAGATATCTTTTCTAGAGTCTATAAAATAGAATATAAAAGACTTATGATTATTATACCATTTCAAATTAAGAATCGCATTATGGTTGTAAAAAGTTATATAGTTATCCATTTAATTCCGATTATCCTTTCTCCTTTATTGCTAGGAAAACCTATCATAACATCTTTCTTACCAAATTCTCTTTTTATTTTATCTATTGCAGCATGATATTGTCTTAAACAATCATCACTTTTAATATAATTTTCTAGATCATCAACAATCAAAATAGCGTTGAAATCCTGACTCCAATGAGACTCTCCCAAACCCTTAGATTTATCTATGCTTAATGGAATAATAGAACCTTTTTTCAAAAATACAGGGTGATACCCTTTAGAATTATAATTAATAGGCTCTTCTTCGCTTTGTATCCATTGTCCTTCCCATAAACTTAACCATGTTCCATAAGGTAACGTAATTTTATCTTCATCATATTGTTTAGAAATTTTTGGATAGACAATTATACTTCTACCAAAAAAATAAGCCAAAGGTTGATCATAAAGGTTACTATTGTCTAACCATACAGGGTAAGTTAGAGGACGACACTCCTCAACACTGGCTTTAGCTTCTTGAAAAATATAAGGAGAAAGATTCATTCTTAAAGAAGCATAAAATCTATAATTATCTATTATTTGATTATTTTTATAGTAATCAGCCATATTCCAAGGTGACCTTTCGGCACTAGGTACAGGATCTCCAGGGTGTTCTGAATGAAATTGAAATATTGGAGTAAAAACAGCCAACTCGCAAGATCTATTGTATAGATCGGGTTCTGGAAGATCACCACTAAAACCTGCTATATCCCATCCCCAGAATGGGTTTCCAGAAAGAGATACATTTAACCCAGCAATAATATTAGATTTTAAAGCTTCATATTCAGAATCTTCATCGCCAACCCAAAATAAGGTATTATTTGGTGAATGAATGTACCCAGAGCGACTGAATAAAATAAGTTTGTCTTTTTGAATTGATTTTGCAGTTTCAAAATATTTTTCAGGATATAAATTTCTTAATTGAGTAGCTTCTAGTTCAGAGTCAACTGAGATTAAATCTCGTCCCCATAAATGTTCTCCACCATCTGTTTTAAAACCTGCCACTCCTAGCTCTTCTATCAAATATTTACGCTTGTTTGCCCACCATTTCGATGCCTCTTCATTATAAAAATTAACAACATAACTGTGTTCAAACCATCTCCCTTTAGGTATCTTATAGTAGCCTTCTTCCCTAGTTTTTAAAACATAATCGGATTTCAGGGCATAATCAACATCATTTTTATGTTGTTTTTCAAATTGATCGTAATATTTTAAAACCGGTATTTGCCATAGAATCAATTTGATATTTTTCTGTGTGAGTTCTTCTATCATCTTTTTTGGGTTTGGCCAAGGTTCTTTGAAATTAAAATCTTCTAAAGCAAACGCTTGTTCTCCGTTTTTTTCCTTATATTCAGCTCCATTAAAAATGTAAAATGTTTGTTCGTCAGACCATGCTTCAATTACCAACACAGTAGCAGGGATATCAAATTCAGTAGTTTTTTGTATAACTCTTTCAATTTTTTTCTGAGAGTTCCATTCATTTGCAGACATCCATGGCCCAAATACCCAGATAGGAGGAACTTTTGGTTGTGAAATTTTATATATATTTGAAATTGAATCTTTCATATTATCATTTTCCCATAAATTAATTTCTATTTTATTCTTTACTGGTATCCCTAACGTTTCAATTTCTATTTTTATATCATTTGAAGAAAAGTCCCACTTTGTTCTGAAACCACTGTTAATGAGAATTCCAAATCCTTTGTTAGAAAACAAAAAAGGAACAGGTGCATATGCCCTTTCTCTTTGAACTTTATATTGATCAAAAACATGAACATATCTAATTCCTTTTGTTATTTCAAAATCTTCGTAATGTTCACCCAAACCAAAAAATTTTTCACCATCTTTTCTTTTTATAGAAATCTTAAAGTTATATATATTTTTTCCATCTGTCAAAAATTCAATTTTATTTATTCGATTTATATCTCCATTTCCCCTAAAAATAAGTTTTTCCTTCAAAATATCTTCTTTCCATTCTTTAACAGTATAACAATACCATTTGCTAGTATAAGATCTCTTCTTCCCAGTTCCTACCCTAATTCGATATTGAACTTTTGTACCAACTTTTGCACAGGGAATAAATCCGCACCACTGGGCCATTTCTCCAACATTATTTTGAAACTGAGCCCTACTTTCATATTCTTGATCATCAAACTGATATTCAATCCATCCTCTTTGACCTAAAATAGGGGTTGCTTGAAAATCTATTCTAACCTCATCATTAATAAGTGGATCCCTGGGATATCTTTCAATCCCAGGGAAGCCTATATATGGATCATCTATTCCATAAGGTTTATGTATAATATTCATAAATTTGTCACTCTTCCTTTCGAACATTAATTATTTTAATTTAATCGCCTTTTCTAGTTCAGCTTGAGCATCATTTAAAGCTTGCTGGGGTGTTTTCTTTCCGTATCTTGCGGCTTCAAGATGCTTGTCAATTATATCTGCAGCTTTTTGATATTCTACTATTGGTGGTGGAGTCACTAAATAATTTAATGACTCAAAAACCGCTTCTTTGTTATATGGTGGAACATCTTTTTTGTATAATTCGATTATCTCTGGATACATTGCAGCTGGTAATTCCCAGTTAGCTTTAACTCTACCTTCCGCAACTTCTTTGCTAGAAGATAAAAATGTCATCCACTTAAAAGCTGCTTCAGCTTTTTTGGTGTCTTTACTCATGACTAGACCATTAGAAAAGAAATGAGTAGCTTTCTTTTTATTACCTGGTTCTACTTCAATATCCCAATCAAAGTCCGCTTTTTCTTTAAATGTAGGAAATGCCCATGATCCTGTAACAATCATACCCAATCTTCCAGAAATAAAAAGATCCCAATCACCCATTCCAGCCATTTGGGCATCTGTTGGCATTACGTTGTACTTTAATACTCTATCTACCATGTATTGTAAAGTTTCTACGTTTTCTTGTTTATTTACAGTAAAAGCGGTTCCATCATCACTTAATAAACTTCCATTGTTTTGCTGAACCATTTTATATAATTCATTAAAGGTTATTGGCTGATATATACCAAAAACCATTGGATCAAGAGCTCTTATCTTCTGAGCAGCGGATAGAACATCATCCCAAGTCCATTCATTTGTTGGGTAAGAAACACCTGCCTTGTCAAAAAGATTCATGTTGTATATTAGAATTACATTTGAAAAACTATATGGAAGTCCATACTGTGTTCCAGCAACTTGAAAAGCTTCTAAAGCATTTTTGTTTATTATACTCAAATCATAACCACTTTGCTTTATCAATTTATCTAAGTTAAATAACACTCCCTTTGACGCATATGTATTAAAGTTTTCATAATTAAGTTCAAAAACATCCGGGGCATTTCCACCTGCTATAACTGTAGCTAACTTTGTAAAATAGTCACCAAAGCCTACTGTTTCAATCTCAACCTTTATATCTGGATTCTGTTTCTCAAATATTTCTTTCCATTGATCCAAATATTTTTCATTGCCACCTGCACATGAAAAATTCATAAATTTAATTGTTGTAACTCCAAAACCTGTTGAAATAACCAGTGCTACTATTGCCACTAAAATAAAATTTATAGCCTTTTTCATACTCACACATCTCCTCACCAATATTTTTTTTTACTTTTTTTCGTAAGAAGAACATACTCTTAAAATCTAAAAACCACCTCCTTATATAATAGCAAATGGATATACAAGTAACTATCCCTTTATTCCTCCCGCTGTAAGACCTTCTTCAAAATATTTTTGCGCAAAGGCATAGACAATAAGAATAGGAATGATAGATATAAGGGCTCCTGCCATAAGTAAATTGTATTCTGTAGAATATTGTCCATTGAGCATACTAAGCGCTACTGGAAGGGTCATTTTACTTTTATCGGTCAAAACTATAAGAGGCCACAAATAATCATTCCAAGCACCCATAAAGGTAATAACTGTAAGAGTAGCTATACTAGGCTTAGATAAAGGAATTATTATATTAAAAAAAATAGTCCATTGTGAGGCTCCGTCCATAACAGCGGCATCAATAAAATCATCAGGAATTGTTCTAATATGCTGACGCAAGATAAAAATCCCAAAAATATTGAAAAAAGAAGGTAGAATAACTCCTAAATAACTATTTAAAAGATGTAAGTTCCTTAAGATTAAGTAATTTGGTATCAAAGTTACGCTTCCAGGTATCATCATAGTAGAAATAAATATTCCAAACAACGCTTCTCTTCCTTTAAAAGGAATTTTAGCAAATATATAAGCAGCCATGCTTGCTGAAAAAACACTTATAAAAGTTATTGCAACAGATACTATTATGCTATTGATAAACGCCTTGCCAAAGGGAAATATGGTAAACAATTTTGAGTATGATCCAAAACTAATCTTTTTTGGAATCCATTCTATTGGTATCGCTGTTAATGCTCCACTTTCCTTTAAAGAAGTAGTTATCATCCAAAATAACGGCAGAATCATAAAAACAGACAGAATAATCATTATTAAATAATATAATAATTTAAAAATTAGCTTTTTATGTTTCATAGTGAACCCACCTTTTTTGGAAAATCCACTGTAATACTGTAAACAAGAAGATAAAAACAAAAAGTATCCAGGAATACGCCGATGCATAACCCATCTCATAATACTTAAAGGCATAAGAATAAATCCTTTCCATAAACACCTCAGTTGAACCAAAAGGTCCACCCTGCGTCATGATCATTACTTGTGGGAATAATTGAAAAGAGTTGATTGAAGTAATGATCAAAACAAAAAACACCGATGGAGAAAGTAATGGAAATGTAATTCTAAAAAATCTTTGAATTGCAGAGGCACCATCAATTTCAGCAGCCTCATAATAAGAAGGATCGATTGCTTGTAGACCAGAGAGAAAAATTAGACCAAAATACCCAACATCTTTCCATAAGCTCGCTAAAACAATTGCTGGCATTGCCCAATTGGAATCATATAGCCAATTAGGACCAGAAACACCAAAAAAATGGAATATAGCATTAATAGGTCCATAATAAGGGCTTAATAACCATCTCCACAACATAGCTGCTGCTACCCAAGAAGTCAAAACCGGGATAAAGAATATGGTTCGAAATATATTGGTAGCTTTACTTTTTACATTTAAAAGCAAGGCAACAACAATAGAAAAAATAATTATAAGTGGAATATATAGAACCATGTAGTAAAGGGTATTTTTTAATACTCTCCAAAACTCCTCACTATGAAGAATATTAGAATAATTCTTAAAACCCACAAAACTAAAGGGGGTCAAAATGTCCCAATCGGTAAAACTTAAAAAGAACGAAAACGAAATTGAAAACACAGAAAAAACAGAAAAAGCTAAGATACTTGGTAGAAGAAAAGACAATATAGTTATGTTCTTTTTAGCTTTTTTATTTGATTTCATTATGATTCCTCCAAAACTCTTTTATCCGTTTTTCTGAATATCAACATAAAACATTTCTTCTTGAACTACCTTATAAATTCCCCCCAAAATCCATGCATCTGTACCAAGATTATCTATTTCAAAAGTTACTCTTTCACCCAAATTACCAAAAGAGGCAGTTTTTGCAAACTTGATAGACTTTTCAAGGAAATATTCAGAAAATTCTAAAGCTTCCCCGCCTATTAAGATACATTCAGGTGCATAGATATTAATTAAATTCTTAATAGCAATTCCTATTATGTATGAATACTCATCAAAAACTTTTTTAAATATTTTTTCATCTTCTTTAAGAGCCAATTTTAAAAAGTCAATCTGAGAAGTTTCAAGATTTTTGTAATCTCTATACGCTTCTTTAAGTACTATATTTTTAGTATTCTCATAAATTTTGGTAGCAAGTGCATCAAATCCAGCCTCAGATTCTAGACAACCTTGACTCCCACAAGTACACTTATTACCTTTATCAATTAGTGTCATATGCCCAAATTCTCCAGCGCCACCATTACCTGTATATAATTCACTATTGATAACAATTGATCCTCCAATTCCTGTTCCTAACGTAATCACTAACGCATTCTTATAATTGACTAATTTTCCTTTCCATAAGTGGGCTATAGTAAAAGAATCCACATCATTAATTAAATATACTGGTGCTTTAAGTACCTGTTTTATTAAACTAGCAAGTTTTACATTCTTCCAATTTAGAAGGAATGAATCAAGTACTATACCTTTTTTAGGGTCTACTGTTCCTGAAACTGCAATCGCTATTCCAACTAGACTATTTTTGTTTTGCTCATCGACATAATTTTTTATTATGTTGGTAATTTTTACGGGATCTGCTTCTTCACCATAATCTAAACGAGATTTAGATAATACGTCCCCATTTAAATTTGTTATCATAATATATATATATCCTAAACCTACTTTAACCCCCAAAATGTTTCCAAAATTTTTATTTATGCAAAGTAAAATTGGTTTTCTTCCACCGGTTGAATCACTTTCCCCAACCTCAACTATTAAACCTTTTTGAATCAAACTTGAAACAATTTTCGTCACTGTAGCACTACTTAGTCCTGTTTTTCTAGCAAGTGAAGCCCTATCAATTTGTTTTTCTAAAAATATTGTTTTTAAAATTGTTTTTTCATTTATATCCCTTATTAATTCTCTGCTTCCGATTATAGACATTATTTTCTCCTTTATGTTATTATTAATGAAGTAATTTATCTCACTCACTCACTTACTTTCTTTACTAAGGAAAGTAAGTTTATTTTTATTATAGGTTATATTTAAAAAATAAGCAAATAAGATTAGACATAATGAAGAGAGATTAGAAGAAATTAGATACAATTATAGTTACATTTCTTACTTTTTCTCAATTTTTAAAATGTTATTTGTAAATATTATAAAATATACAAAAAAATGAACAATTTTGTAGGTGAATTGTTTTAGAGTTTTTGTATTAACTTTTTACTAATTTTTTAAAGGGGGAGAATAAATTTATTCGTGGTTTTTTATTCTGAAAGATCTGTACAAGCTTGCTCAGGTGCTATATGATTAATATTAAAACCCGTACCCCACTCAAAACCTGCTATATTTGTTAGACGAGGTATTATTTCAATGTGCCAATGATAGTATTGATCGAGTCCTTCTACAAAAGGAGCTGTATGTATAACTAGATTAAAAGGGGGATCATCAATCTTTTTTTCAAACCTTTTAGTAATGATTGATATAGCCTTTGCAAGATCTTCAACTAAAGGTGGCTTTGTTTCTATACTTCCAAAATCATGGGAATGTTTTAAGGGCAATATCCATGTTTCATAAGGAAATCTAGAAGCATAGGGTTCAATTACTACAAATTCTGAAGTCTTGAATACAACTCTAACCTTTTGAGATAACTCTTGAAAAATTATATCGCAAAAGACACATCTTTCTCTGAAATCATAATAAGATTTAGCACCTTCAATTTCTGAACGAATTGTAATAGGAACAATTGGGGTGGCTATAAGCTGTGAATGGGGGTGTGATAGTGTAGCACCAGCTTCTCTTCCTTTATTTTTAAAAATTTGTATGTATTTAATATTTCTATCTTTTCTGATCTCTTGAAATCTTTTGACATATGCCCACATTATCTCTCTAATTTGACTTTCTGGCATTTTGGCGAGAGAGGTATTGTGTTCTGGAGTTTCAATTATTACTTCATGGTATCCATATCCTGACATCTGGTCATATATTCCATATCCTTGTTTTTTCAATTCATGTTCAGTACTTAATGCAGGAAATTTATTTGGAACGACCCTTAACCACCAACCAGATGAATTGGGTTTCGAAGAGGGTTCTCTAAACGCCAAAACCTCTGGTGGGGTACTATATTCATTACCATAATCAAAAGGACAAAAAAATGTTTCGGGTTCTTCTATCACCTTCTTAAAATCCATTGGTCTTTTTGATCTTTCGGAAGATATAATAACCCATCTTTTTACAATGGGATCTTTTCTCAATTCTATCATTTTGTTTAAGCCACCTACCTATTGTAATTTTTTATGTTTATGAGTTCTAACTTTTCTTCGACATAGCTTTTTTGTAAAGTTCTATATATTCTTTTGCAGTTTTTTCATATGAAAAATCTTCACGCATGCAATTTTCAAATAATATTTTCCAATCATCTTTCATTTTTTGATGGTAGTATACAGCTTTTAAACTGGTTAATAACAATTCACTTTCATTATAGTCATAAAAGCCAAACCCTGTTCCCAATTTTGTAATAGGGTCATATTCTTTAACTGTATCTTCTAGCCCTCCTGTATATCTCACAACTGGAATTGTTCCATATCTCATTGAGTACATTTGACCTAGTCCACATGGTTCATATCTTGAAGGCATAATAAAGATATCTGAACCGGCATATATTTTTTGGGCTAAATCTGTATCAAAAGTAATATTTATAGAAACCTTTTGTGTATATTCTTTTTGTAAAGATCTGAAAAATTGCTCATATTTTTCATTTCCTGTTCCAAGAATTATGAATTGAACATCAGCAAGTAGTAGGTATTTTATTGTATTTGTTATCAAATCTATTCCTTTTTGTTCATATAATCTACCTATAAAAGAAATGATTGTCGAGCCCTTTTTTTGAGGTAGATTGAGATATTCTTGCAATTTTCTTTTATTTTTTATCTTGTCATCATAGCTTTTTATTGGATGAAAAATAGAGGGATCGGTTAGTGGATTGTACACAGAGTAGTCTATCCCATTTAATATGCCGTAAAGATCTTCTGATCTTATCTTTAAAATCCCTTCTAACCCAAATCCGTATTCTTTTGTTTGTATTTCTTTTGCATAGGTTGGGCTAACAGTGTTGATAACATCACTAAACATAATTCCACCTTTTAATATGTTGACTTTTCCATAAAATTCCAAGGCTTCCATATTAAAAAGATAAGAAGGTAAACCTGCTGTTGTTAGTACTCCAGAATCAAATAATCCTTGATATCCAATGTTGTGTATGGTTAATACTGTGGCTATCTTTCTAAGAGAGATATCTTCATAATAATTAGTCTTTAGGTAGACGGGTATAAGAGATGTATGCCAGTCATTGATATTTATTACATCTGTATCTGGCTCCACTTCTTTTATGGTTTTTAAAGAAGCATCACAAAAATAGGAGGTTTTTAAAAATATGTTCTCTTCTTCGTATATATTGTTGGAGTCAAATAATTTATCTGTTTTTATAAAGTATATTTTTACCTCAGAATTTGGTAAATAACTCTGAAATACAGAAAAAGGTGTTTTGTAACTATGAGAATCTGGGACTAAATTTTCCCTAACCAATTTAAACTCAGAAACATCAAAATTTTTTTCAATACTTTTATGCAAAGGCATAATTACGTATGGTTCTACACCCATTTTTTTTAAATATATGGGTAGAGCTCCGGCTACATCTGCTAATCCTCCTGCCTTTGCGTAGGGAGAAACTTCATATGAGATATATGCAATTTTCACATAGGAACCTCCTTACTTTAATTTTCTTGTTCTTAATTTCCTTTGTCTTCTTCATAAATCCCATCATATTCAATTTCTTGATCTTCTAGAATTTCTGAGATCTTATTTATATCTTTAATACCTAGTTTTAAACTAACCATTCTTTTGTTTTCTGATATTTTTGCAGTCATTAACGATAATACATTAATCTTTTCTCTAGCAAACACTGCTAATACTTTATTTAGTTCTCCTGGTTCATCCTTTATTTTTATAATAGCCCTTGTACCTGATTCATCCATAGCAGAAATAGTTTTAAAGGCTTTTAGTAATTCAAAAAAACCAAAGGTACCAACTGGAAATAATTCACTGTCAACAACAGGCAAAACTTTAACTCGATTTTCTAACATAATTAACAAAGCATCCTCTACTAAATCATCATCAAATAAAAAACTATCAGTTGGATCAAGAATTTCAATTAATTTTCTATTAGGTTCATAAGTTTTTAAAAATTCAATATCTATTTGTGATAAGAGATTATATAATGTGCCATCTCTCCTTATAACGACTAAGGAATCTCCAACTGAAATGAGTTTATTTATAGCCTCCTGGACTGTTTCATAGTAATCAATTTTTGCAAAATGAGTATTTTGCCATAATTTGATGTACATTTTCTGGCCCCCAATAATTATATAAAGTCAAAGAATTTAATTTATTTATTTATAATTGTGACATTAAATACCCAAAAACTTTTGTATCATCAATTAAATTTGTTATTTTTACATATTCATTTGGTTGGTGCGCTGTACCGTCTATTGTAGACCATACTACTGCTGGATATCCTGCTGTTCTAACGATTGCTGCGCAAGTTCCTCCACCTATTCCCCCAACGGATGGTTCAAAACCTCTTAATTCTTTTATACTTTCTTTTAGTAAAACAACAGATGAATGATTTTGCGGAGTTGGTGGTGCTGCTTTTTCTACGTGGTATGCTTCTATCTGTATTTTAACATTTAACTTTTTTTCAAACTCTTCAGAAAGCTTTTTTAACTCATTTATTAATTTATCTATGTCATAATTTGGCAATATTCTTCCGTCAAAGTATACAATATCTGTGCCTGGAATTGTATTTACATTTTCAACATTAGTAACTTTTTTAGTAGGTTCAAATGAGGAGTATGGGTAATCAAATAAATCATCTTTTAAATTATAATTTTCATGTATATATTTGTCACAAGCTAACGCAAATTGCATCCCTGCCCTATGGGCATTAATTGAAACATTTGGCATTGAAGCATGTCCTTGTTTCCCTTTTGTGGTAATTTTAACCCACATTATAGATTTTTCGGCTATTTCAATGAAGTTACCTTTGCTATTTCCTGCATCTGGCACATAAAACCAGTCTTCTTTCATAAATATTCCCTGCTTTAAAAGATATTTTATGCCAAAATCTGAACCTGTTTCTTCGTCAGAAACTAAGGCAATTGCTATATTATTTTTGGGCCTCACTCCTAAATCCATAATGGTTTTTACTGCATATATAGTTGCAATTAATGAAGCTCCGTTGTCTTCACTTCCCCTTCCAAAAATCTTTCCATCCTTTTCTACAGGAGTAAAGGGGTCTGTGTCCCATAAGCTCAGATCTCCAGCAGGGACTTTATCCATATGCGTGACAAACCAAATAGTCTTGTCTGGATCTGTTCCTTTATATGTTGCAACAATATTAGGCCTATATCCGTACTCTACTTCTTTATCAGGGGCATCATATCTTTTAATCTCATCAAAATTCCATTGTTTTAGTAAAGATTCTAGCCATTTTGCTGCTTCTTTTTCGCCTGGTCCACCTGTTCTAGGGTTGACAGAATTTATGGAGATAAATTTTTTAGAACTATTAATAATTTCTTGACTAAGAGAATTAACTTTTTCTTCTATCTGATTTTTCATTAATTTTAAGCACAGGATGCTCCCTCCTCTATAGGGTGGAGATCAATGTGCCATTCCCTCCTTTCAAATATAAATGTTTTGACTTTACTAATAAATGTCAGTTTCTTATAACTAGCACTTCTATGAATTATATTCTATCTTTTCTTATTTCTTTTAAGGTCTTTAATAAAATTTCTTCAAAATTATCTTCATATTCTATCTTTATTGGCTCCATATATCTTTTTATCCCAACTATATATCCAGCTTTTGGTTTACCAAAATCCTTAAGCAAATACAGATAAAACTGAATTTGAAAATTGTAATCCTTTATTTTTTTGGGGTCGTTTAGGTCCGAAAACTTGAAATCTAGTATCTCAATCTCTCCATTTTGTATTATAACTTTATCTGGAATTCCAAAAAGCATGTACTCCCTGCCTTGATATATCATTCTTTTCATGAGTCGCCATTCGTTTTTTATAATTTTATTAGGTTCAGGTGAAAATGCTTTTCTAATTATTTCTAATTTATCAAAACCTCTTGGCAACTCACCTAATTCGATCATATTTCGTATATGGCTCAAATTCTGAGCACTACATAATTTTTTGTGTAATTCGGAGCCTTTTTTTAAAAGATTTTGCTCTGAGAACAACTTATCTATTTCGAAAGTAAGAGATAGGTTAATTTGACTATCTTCCAAATCTTCTGTAACTTGTAATTCTGAAGGCTTAACTTCGTGGATTAAATAAGTTGGGGCTATATACTGTTTATAGGCCAAATTTCTAAAGTCTTTTAGATTTTCTTGAGGAACCTCTTTAAAAATATTTTCGTTGTCTTCATCGCTTGTTAGTTCTTCTGTATTTTCAATTTCAATATCGCGGCTATCTATTATATCAATATGATCATTTTTTTCAATTTTAAAAAAAGTATTTAGGGTACCTTTCCCATCACCTAAAACTAAAATAGGAATGAGCAAGTCTTTTGCCCTGGTTATTCCTACATAAATAAGTCTATTGGCCTCAGTTAAATCTAAGAAATCATTGTTTTTATACCACTTTAATAACCAATTATCGCTTTCTTGAAAGATCTTTTCAATTTTTTTGTTTTTTAAAATATAATACCTGTTTCCATTCAAATCTGGTAGCGAAAATTCTACATCAATATAATCATGAGTATCGGTAACTTGAATATTTCTATGTAAACCCATCAATATAACTATTGGAAATTCTAACCCTTTTGCTTTATGAATTGTCATTACTTTCACACTATTAGAAGTTTCATCTTCGATAGAGGCTTCTTCTTCTGAAAATGAAGTTGCACTTTTTAAATATCTAACTAATTCTGAAAAGGAATTTGCAATGTTGTTATAATTTTCAGCATCGTTCATTAGCTTTTTAACGTTAGATATTGCAACTTCTGGATCTTTTGTTAATGATAATTTTAAAAAGTAGTTGTTTTCATTTATTATTCCTTTAAATATTGTCGATGGATTTAGATAGTATTTTAGGTCTCCATATTTTTTTAACACTTCATAACTGTTGACTATATCTTCTGAAAACATGTTTTTTATTTTTTCAAAAGTTTCAAATAATGAGCCCTCACGATATTGAACTAATTTTGATAAATCCTGAAAGCTCATTCCAACTAACAATGACATCATATACCTAACAAATTCATAGTCATTGTATGGATTTTGAACACAACTGATAGCAGCAAAAATTGCTTGAATCTCTGGTCTATTGTAAAAAGTTTTACTACCTGATATATAAAAAGGAATTTTATATTTTGAAAAAACTTCCCTTATGGTTTCTTCTGAATTTTTTAGGTCTTTTGTAAGTATTGCAATATCTTTCGGCTCAATTTTTCTTCTTTCGTAACAAAGTTTTCCATCTTTTCGCACCAAAAAATCATTTTCTTGACCTATTAATTTTTGTATTACTTTAGCAATGGTTTCAATTTCATAAAAAACACGATTATTTCTATTATTTAGCTTAATTTGGTCATCTTCATTAACGGTGACGTATTTAATTCTTTTTTTATCGGTACCAATCAGCGAAGGTACTATCTCATTTTCTTTAGGAGGTATCTCTGAAAAAGATGTATCTCCACTATTGAATATAAAAGTATTTAGTAGCAAAGGATCAGTATCTTCTAAATTAATATAATCTTTGTTGAATAATACTTTTTCTGAAATAAAATTGGCATAATCAATTATTGATTTGTGAGATCTTCTATTGATTGTTAGTTCTCCAAGAAGCAACTCTTCAGACGATTTTGCAGAATCTGTCAATGTCTGAGAAAAAACTGAAACGTCGGCCCCTCTAAACCTGTAAATCGATTGTTTTCTATCTCCAACATAAAAAAAATAATTATCTTTTGTATGAAGTTTATCAAATATTTCTTTTTGTAAGTAATTAGTGTCTTGAAATTCATCTACTATTATGTATTTAAACTTATCTTGATATTTTTTAAGTAGAAGAGGATTTTCAAATACTTCTAAAACTTTTTCTGAAAGAGCTTTAAAATCATACATAAAAAGATCAACAGTTTGGCTTAAAAAGAATTCACAAGTTATTAGAGATATTATTTTTAATAACCATAAGATATTTTTATACATTTCACTAAAAGTGTGGTCTGAAAGTTCAAAATCTTCTACTATGTTTGCTCTTGAGATCTCTAATCGCCAGTCGCTTATAATCTTATTTAAGACCTCGATTAACTGTTCGAATCCAATTTCCTTTAATATATATTTAAATGTCAACTTGAATTTTTTTCTCTCAGTTGTTAGTTGCTTCATTTGTTTTTCTATATTCTCTTTTCTTTTTGTTGGCAAAGAATTTATACTATCAGTAGTTTTATCTTCATACAGCTCTAATATGACTGTGAGAGCAGAGAAAATTGCTTTATCTATTTCTCTTTGTTTTTGAAAATTACTCATAATGATAAAATTTGGGTCTACACCAATTGCTATGTTGTTTTCCCTTATTATGCGCGAACAAAAACTATCAATAGTTCTAATCCAAGACCTTGATAAATTGATTTTTACTTCATTCCAATATCTATTCCATTCTAAATCATTGTACTCTAAAGGAGGTTTTTCGGTAGATTTTTTTGAAACTAAATCCATTATTCTGTTTTTCATTTCCGCAGCAGCCTTATTTGTAAAGGTTACAGCAAGTATATTATCTACTATATCAGCATTAGGAAAATTAGTTTCTAATATTTTAAGGTAGTATTGTGTCAACAGATAAGTTTTGCCAGTTCCCGCTGAAGCAGAGATAAAAAAATTCCTGTTAGGATTATCTATTTCTTTATATATATCAACTTTTTTTATACCCATTTTCCTACCAACCCTTTTATTTCATAGTATATTATAATATTTTTACATCCTGCATTTATTATATCATACAAAGCTTTTTCATTTTCAAAAAAATGAATTGATTGCTTTCTATTATAGTCCACTTTTCCAAGACTATATTAAAAAGAGACGCCTGTTAGGCGCCTCTCTTTAATATTAGAACAGGATTTATATTACAAAGTGGCTTTTATCTTCTCTGATCCTATTTGAGATAAAGGTCTTTCGTACAGAAAATCTTTGGTAACTTTTCCTTCTTTTATCTCTACTATTCTTTTTGAATATTTTTCTACTATTTTCATGTTATGTGTTACCATAATGATTGTTATTCCCATTTCGTTGTTAATTTTTAAGGTTAAGTCCATAACTTTGTCAACATTTTTGGGATCTAAAGCAGCGGTATGTTCATCCAATAAAAGAAGGTCGGGATATGTAATCGCAGCCAATATCATTGAAAGAGCTTGTTTTTGACCACCAGATAATTCTTTAACCTTAGTTTTTAATCTCTCTTCTAGACCCATGTTTAAAGATTTGAGTAATTCCAGTCCCTTATACTTTCCAAAAGAGAAGAATCGATTTCCCTTTTTTGATCCTAAAATTAGATTCTCTTCGATTGTCAAATCTGGAAATACACCTCTATCGGGTTCTTGATATACTATCCCAACATTTCTAAAAAGTTTGTATGGTTTAGTATGCCCAATAGTTTTGTTGTTTAATATATAGACCCCTTCTTCGGGATAAACTTCGCCGGTTAAAATTTTTAACAATGTGGTTTTCCCAGCTCCATTGGGACCTATTATTGTTACAAACTCACCTTTTCTAATTGTTAAATCTAATCCATCTAACGCCGGTTTTTCATTTGTTAGGTTCTTATTATAAACTACTCTGATGTTTTTAAGTTCAACCATTTCTTTATTTCAACCCTCCTTAAACCTATTACTATTATTATAAACAGGGAGGTAACTAACTTCATATCACTTGATTGAAAACCAATTGTATAACCATATCTCATTGCTAAGGCTAACAGTATTTGGTAAACGACAGCACCTATCACAGGACATAACATGTTATAAAATAGTTGGAACCGTCCAAAAATAATCTCCCCAAGTATTACTGCAGCTAATGAAGTGACCACAACTCCCTGACCCATATTAACGTCTGCAAAACCTCCATACATAGAGAATAAAGAACCTGCTAAACCTGCATAGAAATTACCTAAAAAAAGTCCAACGAGACTCATTAGTTCTGGATTTATTCCTAAATTCTTTATTCCTTCCTTGTTTCCCCCATAACCTCTTAATGCAATACCAAATTCTGTTCTAAGAAATATAATCGTACTAAAAAGAGCAATTATAACTATTACACTTATCAGTATTGTTGAATTATATCCAGAATTTTCTATAAATGGAGAAAGCGTTTTTTTCGATTGTGTAGGTGCTTCTATTTCAGACACTTGAGTGTTTGACTTTATTCCTAATAGGTCGTCTAATTTTGTCTTTTCTGTATATCGTGCCTCTTCCATAGCTGAAACTTCCTTAGGAACAGAGATGTTTGGACCATTCATAACTCTAATATTAATTGAGTAAAGCATCGTCATAATTAAAATACTAGCCAACAAAGAATTTACTCCCAGTTTGTTGTGTATTAAAGCCGTTAAAATCCCAAATAATCCCGCAAATATACCTCCACAAATCAAACATAAGATCCATGGTAACCCTAAATACATTAGCGAAATGCTAGCAGCTCCACCTAATACATAGGATCCATCTGGTGTCAAGTCTGGTAAATCTACAACTCTAAAACTAATAAAAACTCCGATAGCTGCTAATGAAGCAATAAGTCCTTGCTCTATAATACCTATTAAATCCATTTTATTATCCTCCTACTATTTCATCAGCTATTTCTAAAAACTCCTGTGGTATTGTTATATTCAGTTTTTTAGCTCTATCTAAGTTAATATAAAAAGTTAATGCTTCTGCACTGACTATTCTTGATTCTATCTCTGAGGGTTTTTTTCCATTAATTATTTCCAGAACAATTTGTCCAGTTTCAACTCCAGCTTGATAATAATCAAATCCAAATCCTAAAACAGCAGTGTTTCTAGCTATATCAATGTCCCCTGCAACTACTGGTATTCCGAGCTTTTCAAATACTTGTCCTAAAATTTCAGCTGAAGACGCAACTAAATTATCTGTAGATAAATAGGCAACATCAATTCTATTTGCATTTGCATGAAGTGATGTAACTAGTTCATTTGCAGAAGTCCCAGTTATTTCGATAACATTTAAACCTATTTGACTTCCATATTTTTTAGTCTCTTGGGCTATAAAAACAGAGTTTGCTTCTCCTGGATTATAGAGTACTGCTAAATTTTTTGCGTTTGGAAATATTGTCTTAATAAGTTTAACATGTGTCTCTACTGGTACCATATCACTTATTCCAACTACATTCCCTGAATTTTTTCCAAACTTTGGTATCAATCCAGCACTTATCGGATCTGTTACAGCACTAAACACTACTGGTTTATCTTTTATTTCGGTTGCTGCTGCTTGTGCTGAAGGGGTAGCTATTGCTACAATTATGTCTACATCAGTTTTGAGCTTTTTTGCTATGGCTATCGCATTCTGAAATACATTTTGGGCATTCTGATATTCAATTTCTACATCTAGCCCAGAACTGTTTAACACATCTACTATTCCTTCATAGATTTTATTCAAAGCAGGATGTTCTACTATCTGTGTAATACCAACTTTAACGACAGCAAAAGTTAATGTGAATAAACTTACCAAAAGCAATGTTAACACTAATCTTTTCATTAAAAAACACCTCCTGGAGTTTTTGAAAATAGCTATAAAAAAAGGGTGCCTACTTTTTGTAGACACCCAATCTGAATTCGCCTTCGCCTAATTACGACCTAAAAAGGCATTGGAAGGCACCAAATCGGGTGTCTTTCCAATACCAAAAGTAAAAGTATCCATTATTTTTTATGTTTCTAGTTTTAACTTTATAAGTTTTATTTTTATGTGAAATTTTTTTCATAGTAACCCTCTCTTTACACAATATTAATTTTCCATATTATAGCATCTTAATTTAAACTTGTCAATAGATATTTTTTATTTATAAAAGATTTGAAAATAATCTACAAAATGATTCAGTAAATTTTGTTATCCAAGGTATTTTTTCAAAATAATTCTGAGGCAACTTTGTACTTATCTTTAAATCTTCAAGAAAAATACTTTCTAATTCTTTAGTTTTTTCTTTGTCATAGATTAATACGTTTGCCTCATAATTAAGGTCAAAACTCCTTATATCAATGTTAGCACTGCCTACTGTAGATATTTTACTATCTATTGTTATAAATTTGGAATGGGTAAATCTGTCTTTTTTGTAAAAATAGATATCAACATTATCCTTTATCAATTCAGCCAAATATGTTCTAGATGCAAAATAAACCATAAAGTGGTCAAGTTTACCTGGGAATAATATTTTTATCTTCACTCCCGAAAGAGCGGCTATTTTTAGGGCTGTCATTATACTTTCTGGAGGTATGAAATAGGGTGTTGAAATATAAATATGGTCTTTTGCTGTGGTAATCATTTTATGAATCATCTGCATTATGGAAGGAGTTTCTGATTCTGGCCCACTGACAGCTATTTGTAAAATAGCATCCCCTTTTTCTTCATGATTTTTATAATATTTATTTGTATCTAAATTAAATTCCTTCTTTCCATTTATACTCTTTATCTTTCGAAAATCTTCTAAGAAAACTTTCTGGAGTCCATTTACCGCTTGGCCTTCAACTTTTAAATGTACGTCCCTCCAATAACCTAACCTTCCTTTGCCAAGATATTCATCACCAATGTTTAATCCACCAATGTAAGCAATTTGGCTATCAATTATAGCTATCTTTCGATGATTTCTGTAGTTTACTTGAGTATTAATTAACTTTAATAAAGGAGATAGAAAATAAGTATATAGAGCTAATTCTACACCAGCTTCTTCAAGATCTTTAATGTAGCTTCTTCTTACCCTTGCTCCTATTTTGTCAATTATAAATTTTACTTTTACACCTTCATTTGCTTTTTTTATAAGAAGTTCTTTAAGTTTTTTGCCTGTGTCATCTCCTTTAACAAGGTAGTATTCTAAATGTATCGTTTCTTTAGCATTCTCTATTTCTTGAAAAAATGATCTGAATTTTTCTTTACCATCTTTAAAAATAGTGACGTCATTACCAAAATACAAGGGAGATCTTGAAGTCCTTTCTAAAAGATTTATTAGTTGTATATATTCATCTGATACATTTCCCAAAACTTTTTCCAGTCTTCTTATCTCTTCTTCTGTTACAGTTAAACTAGACTCTAAATCTATATCACTTGTAAGTTTACTTTTTTTCCAATTTCTTCCAAAGAATAAGTATACCGCAAAACCTATCAAAGGAAAGACCGCAAAAACTAACAGCCAACTTATCGTTTTCTCTGGCCTTTTTCTCTCCAAGATTACTACAATTATTGCAATTACAGCATAAATTAATACAAATAAAGTCCAAAACTCAAATTTGCCGGAAAAAATATAATACATTACTATCTTACCTTCTATTTATTATATTTTTGTATATATTATATACTTCTTCGTGTATTTCTTCTTTTGTTTTTAGTCGGCCGTCATCTTTTAAACAATTGATTATATTCCAATTATATTTAGAAGCCACATACATGGCATTTTGATAGGTTTTGTTTATATAATTAATGTTTTTTTCATGTATATCTTTTTTACCGATTCCTTCAACCTTTTTATCTCTTTTTTTTAACAATTCAACACTTATTTTTGGGGGAATATTTAAAAAAATAACCAAAGAAGGCTTTGGTAAAGCAAATTTGTTGAATTCTAAATCCCACAGCCAGTCTAAAAAACTATCTTTTTCTTCTTTTGTTTCAAATTTTGATGATTGATATATCATATTTGAGGTTGTGTATCTGTCAGCAATTATTATGCCACCTTCTTCATAGAATTGTTTTAATTCTAGATTATATGTAGCATACCTGTCTACTGCAAAAAAAGTTGAGGATGCATAAGGATTAACAGATTCGGCATCTTCTCCAAATTCACCTCTAAGATACATTTTTATTAAGCTTGAAGATTCACTTTTATAATTAGGAAATTCTACCTTCAATACTGTTTCTTTCTCATTAATAAGACGATTATATAGTAAATCAGATTGAGTGGCTTTGCCGCTCGCATCTGTACCAGATTCTAGTACAATTAATTCACCTTTTTTCATATTCACCCTCATTTCTATTCTCTTTATGACTAATTTTAGTATTTAAATATTATTCCTACTGCAGCTGCTAATCCAATATATACAATGGGATGCAACTTAACCTTTTTCATTAAAACCAAAATTACTCCAAATAAGATTATAGCTTTGATATTAAATAAGTTTAAAAAATTATGTGTTTGAGCGAATAAGTCTATGTTAAAAAGAGCTATTTTGAAAACCTCAAATCCAGCTGCACCTATTAATCCTATAACTGCTGGCCTTAAAGTATAAAAACCATTTTGAACTATAGGTTTTTCATTTACTTTCCTAAAATAACTAGCTATTAATGAAATAATTATAATAGATGGTGCGACTATTCCCATTGTAGCGATTATTCCACCAAATATACCTGCTGTCTTATATCCCACATAAGTAGCTGCATTAATGCCTATTGGACCTGGTGTTGACTCTGAAATTGCTATTATATCTAGCAGTTCTTGAGAGGTGATCCAGCCATAAGAATCGATAAGTTCTTGTAAAAAAGGAATTGTCGCTAACCCACCACCAATAGAAAATAATCCTATCTTAAAAAATACAAAAAATAATTTAATGTAAATCACTTTACATCTACCTTTTTGCCCTTAAATATTACACCAAATAAAAATGATATTATTACAACCCATATGGGAGATATATCTAAAAATGCTACGACAACAAAAGAAAATACAAAAATAATTATTCCTAAATAATCTTTTACAGCTTTTTGCCACATGCTTATTATTGCATTTAATATAAGTGCAGCAACAGCTACTCTAATTCCAGCAAAGGCATGTTGAACTATCTGATAATGTTCAAATTGATCAAAAAAAATAGCAATAACAGTAATAATTACAATAGATGGAAATACTATTCCTAAAGTGGCTACAATAGCCCCCAAAATACCCTTTCTTTTATATCCTATAAAGGTTGCTGTATTTACTGAAATTATTCCAGGGGTACTTTGCCCTATTGCATAATAATCGAGGATCTCTTCGTCTGTTGCCCAACCTCTTTTGTCAACAATTTCCTCTTGAATCATTGGAAGCATTGCATATCCTCCACCAAATGTTAGGACACCTATTTGAGCAAAAACTTTAAATAGCTCCCACAATTCTTTCAATCAGCATCACTCCAATTTTTCTAGTGAATCTAGTCTATTTACTATCAATTTGGTAGCTCTGCAATCTTCTTCATTGTATTTAAAAATTCTTTCTAAAGATCGTTTATCTCCTTTTAGATACAGTCTATATTCTAAAATTACAGCAAATCCATTCAACTCAGTTTTCCATTGGTATCCAAAATATTTGCTAATGTCTTTTAAAGAGTAAGAAACTACAGGCAATGTATAATTCTCATTGATAACCTCATATAAGTCTAATGAATTAGCGATTTTATTATTAATAATTGTCTTATACTTTGGATATTTATTTGCTATCTTTTTTAAGGCTAGGATATCACTTTTATCATAATGTAAAAGTGGTTTATCTTTATTAGATAAATAAGATATCATTTTTTCTACACTTTTTGATTCATTGTTGCCTAGGAAAAAAGGTGTATAGTTGTCATTTTCTAAAAAACCAAAGAGAAAATCTTTTCTCATATAGCTTTCTACATCAAAAACTATGTAATCTTCTGGAAAATTAAAGGGCTCTACAGCAATAATCTTATCTTCTAATAAAGATTTAAGGTTGTAAAGAGGTTTTCTGAATTTACGATCCATTTTATCTATTTGATTGCTCTTTACTATCAAAACAGGATCCAACTGCATAGACTTTAACTCTTTGATTAAATTTTGATTAAAATTTGGAACAACAGAAATGTCACCATTATTTAAGAATTCAAGGTGACAAGTTTTTTTGATTTTACAGAATTTGCAGTGTGGTCCGTGAGTTTTTGGAACATTTTTAAGATCATTAAAATCTTTTTTTATCCATTTCTCTCTCAATATAATATCGCTAGGGAGAACTTCATAACTAGCATTTGAGGTTTCTAACACTATTCTTTTTATAGGTACTTTTTTTTCCTTAAAGTATGTGTATACTGCATAAATATGTAACCAATAAGTTTTCTTGAAATTATTCCCCAATCTAGTAATTTTCACGATGCCATCGTTTATACTTTCGTAATTAGCTTGAACGTTGATATCTTCAATATTTACATTAAAATAGATCCCTTGCCTTTTATAAGTAGGAACAAAATATCCGCAATTTTTAAAATTTTCATAGTACAATAAATCCATTATTTTATGCACACCTTTTCTTTCTATTTAACTTAATTAATCGTTTGCATTTATCCTTTATATAATCTTTCAATATCACCAATATCGTAAAATAATGCGGCTAAGCTTTTTAAAAATCCTAATCTGTTTAATCTGATAGCCTCATCTTCCGACATAACAAACACATTGTCAAAATATCTATCTATATCTTTCTTTAAAGATAGAAGCGTTTCAATTGCGCCTGAATAATCTAATTTTTTTATGTATTCTTCAAAACGAGTTTTAACTTCTAGGTATTTTTGGAATAATATCTTTTCTTCATTTTCTACAAATAATCTTCCTTGATAATCTAAACTGCTATGGTTTTTTGAAATATTATTAACACGTTGGAATGCAATTAAAAAATCTTGAAACTCCTCTTTCTTTAAAAACTCATCCAAGGCTTTAGCAGCTAGATAGGCTCGAAGTGGTCTATATGAATTTATCAAAACGGCATTAATAGCCTCTTTAGAAACACTTTCCCTTTCTAATATTGTAGCTAATCGATTATCAATAAATTCCTTTAAAATCTCTTCTTTTCCTTTCAGAGATATATTTTGATTGTTTGCTTCTAAATATGTTTGCACAGTAAGATTAAATAAATCATTAAGATTTAGGTCCCATTCAAGAGTTATTAGTATTCTTAATATCCCAAATGTTTTTCTTCTCAATCCAAAAGGATCTTTGGATCCTGTGGGTATTTTATTTATTCCAAAATATCCGACTAAATCATCAAGTTTATCTGCCAAAGACACAATGTTTGATATTAAGTTTGTTGATATTTCATCATATTCTGATACTGGTTTATAATGATCCTGAGCGGTTATGTATATATCTTCTTTTTCTCCTTTATGTTGAAGATAAATTCTACCCATAACTCCTTGAAGTTCTGGAAATTCGTATACTACTTTTGAAGGTATATCTATTTTACATAATAATCCCGCTCTTTTAATGGTATCTAACTCTTTAAAATTTAACATTTGTGCTATATTTTCCGAAATTATAGATATGCGCTCAACCTTTTCTCGATAACTTCCTAGTTCTCTTTGATATGTAATCTCTGAAAGTTCTTCCAATCTGTCTTCAATTTCTGCTTTCATATCATCTTCAAAATAGAATGCCGCATCGTCTAATCTAGCGTTGATAACCCTAGTATATCCACTCACAACATTTTGCTCTCTTCCAAAACCATCTTGAAATGATATATATAAATTTAATAATTTATTTTCTTTTGAGGCAACAAAGCTTCTTTGATGGTGTTTAATAGTTACCGTAACAATCTCTGGAGGTAAGAATAAATTCTTTTCGTTGAAACTTCCTAATACCGCTGTTGGATACTCGGTCATTTTAGCGACCTCTTGCACGAGATCTTCATGTTCTTCAATTGATACGGTGATTTTATTCTCAATTTCTATTGCATTTATTTCTTTTTTAATCTTTTGAATTCTTTCTTCATAAAAAGGTAATACATATTGATTTCTTAACTGTTCAAAAAAAGCGTCTATATTATTTACAATTATCTTGTCACCAAAGAATCGATGTCCAAAACTTATATTTGACGACTTTTTGCCAAATATCTCAAAAGAAATTATCTCATCGTTGTATAATGCCAAGACCCAATGTACAGGTCTTACAAAAGAAAACTCGCCTGTTCCCCATTTCATTGGTTTTTTAAAGGTCATTTTTGTAACAACTTCAGGAATTATATTTTCTAGAACTTTTTTGGTAGCTTCACCTATTTTAACCAACTCAATATATGCATATTCTGAACCATTAAATGACTTGAACTGTATATTTTCTACAGGTACACCCATACTTTTTGCAAAACCTTCTAAGGCTTTTGTAGGCTGATGTTGTTTATCAAAACAAATACTTTTAGGAGGACCTTTTCTTTCTTCTTTTTGATCCTCTTGTTTTAAAGGTAGCCCCTCTATATATGCTCCAAACCTTCTGGGAGTAATAAAAATATCTAGGTTATTAAAAGATAGCTTGTGCCTTTCTAGTGATTCAACAAGATTTGATTTAAGTTGCTCAACTATACTATCAAATTCACTTGATGGAAGATCTTCAACGCCTATTTCAAATAATGCTTTATTCAAGGTTGACAACCTCCGTGTTTAAACTTTTTAGATAAGAATTAGCACAACTTTTTGCCATATCTCTAATATCTAAAATATATTTTTGCCGTTCATTTACACCTATAGCATTTCTTGCATCTAACAAGTTAAAAACATGGGCACTTTTTATCATATAATCATAAGCTGGTAAATAGAAATTATTATTTATTAGATTTATAAATTCTTTTTTGTAAAGAGTATATAGGGTTTTAAGCATTTCAGTATCGGCTATTTCAAAATTATAGTGAGAAAATTGCCTTTCGTTTTCTTTATATAGTTCTTTATATTTAACATTAGCACTCCATTTGGTCTCATAAACATTATCTATCCCTTGTAAATACATTGCTATTCTTTCTACACCATACGTTATTTCTACAGGTATATATCTTAAAGGGATTCCTCCCATTTGTTGAAAATAAGTAAATTGGGTTATCTCCATTCCATCAAGCCATACTTCCCATCCTACCCCCCATGCCCCTAAAGTTGGTGATTCCCAGTTATCTTCTACAAATCGAATATCATGTTCTTTAGGATCGATTCCCAAAATTTTTAAAGAATCAAGATAAATACTTTGTATTTCTTCTGGTGAAGGTTTTAAGATAACTTGATATTGATAGAATCTCTGCATTCTATTTGGATTTTCTCCATATCTTCCATCTGTTGGCCTTCTACATGGTTGAGCATAGGCTGCACGCCATATGTTGTCCCCTAAAGATTTAAAAAAAGTAGAGGGGCTGTACGTTCCCGCCCCCATCTCTAAATCATAAGGTTGATCTATTATACACTCTAATTCTGACCAGTACTTTTCTAAAGTCATGATTACATCTTGAATAAACAATTTTGTTACGCCTCCATTATTCTACAGATATTAAAAGCGGATAATGTTTTTGACCACCTTCATGAATTTCCATTTCAATGTTAGGGTATTTTTTTGTTAAATTCTTAACTATTTCGTCTATTTTTTCCTTCTTGGCACCTTCACCATATATGATGGTTACAATTTGATATCCTTTCTTTATCAGTTCTTCAAGTATTTTCTCAGTTTCTTTATATACATATCTGCTGTGAGCTTTTAAATCTCTACCAACAAATATCAAATATTCACCTTTTTTAATCTTTTCTCCATCTATTTGAGAATCACGTATGGCATAAGTAACGTTTATTGGAACTATAGATTGAACGTAACTCATCATAGATTCTTTTAACTCTTCTTCTTCAAGATTATCATCAAATCCTAACATTGCACTTATACCTTCTTGAACGTGCTTGGTAGGAATTACTACAACTTTCTTATCTGTAAGTTCAGATACTTTCTCTGCAGTCATAATAATATTAGGATTATTTGGTAGTATTAGAACTTTTTTATGGGGGAGTTTATTTACAGCTTCAGCTAAATCTTTAACGCTTGGATTTACGGTTTGACCTCCCGTAACTACTTCGTTCACACCCAAACTTTTAAAGATCTGAGTTATACCTTTTCCTGGTGATACAGCTACTACTCCCCAATTTTTATTGTTAGAATTCATATATTCACCAACCAATGCATGTTCTATTTTTTCCGAAGCTCCCCTTAACTCTTTTTGCTCTTCTAAAACATGCTTGTGCTGGCTTTTCATGTTATCTACTTTAACTTTCATTAATTCACCATATTCAAGAACCTTTTCAAAGACGGTACCTGGATGGTTAGTATGTATATGAAACTTCAAAACCTCATCTTGATTGACTAATACTATTGAATCACCTATACTTTCAAGAAATGCTCTGATGCTTTCTAAATCACTTTTTTTTATTGGAATTTTATTGAATTGTACTATTCCTTCAGTACAATATTGGAACGTCAATTCTTCATAGGCTATTTGAGCTATTTGTTCAGGAGTTGCCTCTCCTAATACTTCCAAATCAACCTCTACATCTCCGTGTATTGCGTCCCTCATGCCTTTAAAAATATAAGCCAGACCCTTAGCACCCGCATCTACCACATTGGCATCTCTTAATTTTTTTAAGTATTTAGGAGTTTCTTTTACAATCTCAAAAGAATAATCTACAATTGCATCAAACAATTTTAGAAAATCTTCTTCACCGGTCATCGTCTCTTGCAATTTCTCTGAAAGCCTTCTAATTAACGTTAACATTGTTCCTTCAACCGGTTTCATAACTGCTTTATAAGCTCGGTCTTTAGCATTGTTTAGAGCTTTTATAAAATCCTGTGTTGTAATTCTCTTCTTTTTTTCTAATACTTCGGTAATTCCTCTAAAGATCTGAGAAATTATAACACCAGAATTACCTCTAGCACCTAAAAGTAATCCTTTTCTAAGTGCTTCCATCATTTCCTTCATATCGTTCTTGTTTTCAACGGCATCCATCCATTTGCAAGCTTCAAGCATGCCTGCTAACATATTATTTCCTGTGTCTCCATCAGGCACTGGAAAAACGTTCAACACATTAATTTCATCTTTATGCCTTGCTAATTCTTCTGTACCTTTTTTTATAGCAAGGTATATATCTTTAGCATATAAATATTTTTTCATTTCTATACACCTTTTAGCATTTTAAGCCCGAGACGTTCACGTTCACCTTTAAATTCTCGAAATTTAACATAGACTTGACTCTGTGATGAACGTTTTCCTGAATGTTTTCGGCGACTTTTTTTATAGGTAAACCATATTCAAGAATCAAATATAAATCAATAATTAAGTGCTCTTCATCTTCAGAAACATTTATGCCTTTATCTTCGCTTTTTCCTAGTATCTTATCGAAAAAACCAGATTTTCCATACATTTCTACTGCACCATAAGATTCAATAACTGCTTTATAAACTAAATCTCTTATAACATCATTTTTGATATCAATAGTTCCATATTCTGTTTCTATCAACATAAAATTCACCTCCGTAGTTTTTGGCTTTATGTAAGTTCACTCAAAACACCAGATAGATAACCTACGACTGCGTGGTAATCTCCACTTTTTTCTCCACTAGTAGTATGTTCAATTATCTCAACTTTTTTGAAACCGATGCTTATCGCAGTTGCAACAGCTCCATATCCACACATTGATATATTATACTGCCTTATGGCATTATACATCGTGTCTAAATCTAGTTTTTTAATAGCTTCTATTATTTTTCCATCTTTTTCTATTGTTTTTTCATGATTTTCATAATGGTTCATATCAGTAGATGCTACTATTAAATCTCCATCTTGTATTATTTCTTTTAAGATACCGCCCAGTTTTCTAGCAGTACTAAGACTTTGATCCATCAAACATATTGGAATTATTTGAAAATCATTATTTAAAATATATTGAAGGAAAGGTAATTGTACTTCTAATGAATGTTCCCTTAAATGAGCAGACTCATCATTAGGTTGTTTTATTCTTGATATTATATGTTTCGTTGCCTCACTATCCACATCTACCGAACCTAATGGCGTTTTCCAACTTCCCTTCTCATAGACAGATACAGATGAACCTAATCCAGTATGGTTAGGACCTATTAAGAAAGCCCTATTTGCCTTACCTTCTTGAAATACTTTTTTATAAGCTTTAGCAGCTGTTTCCCCTGAATAAATATAACCTGCGTGGGGAACTATCACCGCAGTAGGGGGCATTAATTTACTTAGATTAGGAACGTATTCTTTTCCAAAAAAACTTTCTAGCATACTTTTTAATCGTTTCGGATTTGAAGGATAAAATGTTCCTGAAACTATTGGTTCTCTAACCATTTGTTAGCCTCCAAAAACTTATTTCACTTAAATTTAAAAATGATCTCCCAAATCTGGTCGATTTAACGCTTCTGCTCTGATTATGATTACTAAATCGTATAAACTCTCTGTCGTTTCATAAGTAGAAAAAATTTTTCCTAGAATTGGAATGTCTTTAATAATAGGAATACCTTTTTCCTTCTCTATTGAACTGATAAAGTTTAATCCTCCTATTTTTATAAATCCACCACTTGGAATTATAAAGTTGCTCTTTATACTTCTCTCATCAATTATGTTTTTTTGCTCATTTTTTAGCTCACTTATACTTATTTCTAAATGAGTATCTACCAATTTTGTAATGTTATCATAGATTCCTTGTACATCCATTTTAAAACCTGATTCTATTTTAGAATATATCTTACCTTCATCGTCAAATACCGGAACAGATAAAACAGATCTTATCGTTGCAGTATTACCCTCGTTTACATATATAACAGGCTTAGAAACCAAAAATGCCTTATCTTTGTTATTATTAATTATACCATTTATTCCAACGTTTTGCTTACTAAGAAGATAAAGTTCTTCTATGGACAATTTTTCAATATTTTGTCCAGAAAAAACAAATACCTCAAATTTTAACAATTTACCATTCTCAAAAAATCTTATAGTATTTTCATTTACATAATGATAATTAATACCTTGAGATATCAAATAAGACATTAATGTCGACATTGTCAAATCAAAGTTGTTTACTATAATCTTCCTGTTTTCATTAAAATCATATATTATGTTTATTTTTTCAATTTTAGCAACGTATGCTAGTAAATCTTTTAAATAAATTTCCCCATATAATTCTTCAATATTTAAAACATTTTTAATGTCCTTTATTAAATCACTCTTTTCTTCTTCATATTCTAAAATGTATATTATTTTGTCATCAAAATTCCCTATTTTTGAATATTTTATTTTTTCTTCTAGTAGTATTCTATCAAAAATTGGGGTATTTTTAACATTTATAACAGCAAGCTCCTTTTTGATGGTAGTTATAACAATTTGGTTTTCATTTTCTTCTTGAGAAATCTGTGAATTAATTATATTATTTATATCTTCGGCAATATTTAAAGATACTTCATCTCCCAACAAAAAATATCTGTTTTTATCCAAGGGATATACCTTTACATCTGTTATTTGATCCAAAAAAGAAAGGTCATAGTTTGAATTTAACAAACGATACTTTTCAATAACTTCATTTTCATTTGCTGACTTCTTATCATCTTTTAAAGGTATCTGATTTAACAAGTTTATCACTTGAGTAATCTTTTCACTTTCTTCTACATCCGCAAGAATAGCATAGTACTTTTCTTCAAACATCACCACTTTACAATCAAAAAGTTGTTTCAGCAACGTTAAATCGTGATTAGATTCAAAAAAGAATAATTCAGTGTTTTTTCTATCTTCTTTGTTATCTTCTTCTATATGAATATTGAACTCCTTTGAAAATATTAGTTCATCTGTTTTTTCTGGATTGTTTAAATAACTTTCTATATAAATAGGTAATTCATTCTCAAATATTTTAGAATTATCTCCAATAAAAACCGTCTTTTCATCATAAAATATGGTAGATAATGAATAAATTTCTTCTAATATCCTTAAAAAATATTCTAATTGTAATTGAGTAGCGTTAACAGAAAAGTCAACTTCAGGAATATCGCTCGTTTTTATCCAATCCCAACCTGCATAATCGAAAATTAGTCCTATAGCATCTGTTAACCTTATTTTTTTAAAATTCATTTTTTGAAACGTATATGGTTCATATCCATAGAAAAAAATTGTATTATCTTTAATATCTATATGTGCAATAGGATACAATAGTTTTATTACCATTATATTTTTAGATGTTTCAATCTCTTTAACGGGACCTTTTGCAATTTGATAACTACCTTCTTTAAAAATATCTTCTTCAAATATAAACTTATATATTGTTTTTGAGTCATTATATGTATATTTGAATTTTATATCTGTTTCTAAGAACACTATATTGGCATTTTTTTGAGTATCATAATCAAGATATATACTAAAAACGCAAGAAGATAAAAATACAAAAATGATTGTCAAAAAGGTCTCCTTTTTTGTTCTCATTTGTATTGTCCCCCTTGTATATATTTTAAAAAAGTACTTGAAATTCATTTTGATTAGTCAATATCAATATTCCGTCGTCAAATATCTCTAAAATTAAATCTTCACCAAGTTTTTCTTTTGGAGAAAGTTTCATTAAAGAATCAAAAAAGTAGATAAAACCATTATATTCTCCATTCATATCTTTATATACCCCTGAAAATTCTACGCCTGGTTTCTCATATTTTGTAAAAAACTCTTTGTTATTCCATAATTCGTTAAATTCTATTGCTAAAGTAGACAGGGGATCAAAATTATGAGAAGATTGAATATTGTCAGGTTTTAAATTTGAAGTTTTTTTGTTTATTCCTACATAATTGAATATTGGAGGGGAGAAAACCACAGAAAGATTAAAAGTGTTACTTAATTCTAAAAAAAGGTCGTCTTGCCTTTTTAAAGTTAAATGTTCTATTAACAACTGTGATTCAAAAACATCTTGCAAATCTTCTTCTAACTTATATGTTGAATTATAAACTGCTTCTATGTCTTCACTAATATAAATCTCAAAAATATTGTTTTGAGATTCTTTTAATTTATAATTTTTAACAAAAATAAGGGTTATTAATATCAAGATAAATATTATTAGATAATGTTTTATTGTTGTCCTCCTTCAGTTTACTGATTTATCCTCGCTTTAGAAATTACAAAATAATTCATTTTTAAACTTTTCGGTACTTGCACCGAGGAATGGGGAGGGCCACACCCTAATCCCATTATAAGTTAAAAATTCCATTTTTAGAAAATCTTCATTCCTAAAGTATCTATTTACTGGCTTATTTCTAGAACCACATAGTATTTATCATTTATCTTTAATTTACTTATTTCTATAATTTCATATTTCGAAACAATTTTTGTAGAAGGTTCAAGAAAAGAAGAAACTTTTGCTTTTATACCACCGGAATAAGAATAATCAAATTCTATAAGGTAGAGGTCATTTTCAATTAGAAATTCAAAAAATTCTTTAAACTCTTCTCTCTGTTGATTTACACGCTTGATGTATTGATTATACTGGGCTTCATATTTTTTTTGCTGAACCTGAAAATCATTGATGACGATATATTTTCCGTATATTTCAAAAATTAATAATATTGATATACATAATATCATTAGAACAAATACATATTTCAACCACTTTCTTAAACTAGATTCTATAAAGAACATTTTTTGAATCCTCCAAAGAATCTATTGCCAAAGATTTTAATTCTTCATCATTTATAATAATGTTAGGTTTTTCTTTTACAATAATCCCTGAAAACCCATATTCGTGATTTCGAATAAACTCATAATTATAAAAACTAGTTTTAATAATATATTTTCCTTGATCTAAACTCAAAACTTTTCTTAAAATCAGTGCTTGTACAGGAAAAAAAGTATCTATAAAACATGAATATTTGTACTTTTTATAATCTTTCATTGACAATACATAATAGTAAATTATGTCAGATACAAATATTTTTTTGTAATAGATTAACTTATTAGATATTTCATTAAAGTATGTCTTTCTAAATTGAAATTCGTTTTGAAATGGTTTTATGAAAGAATCTATATGGTCTATAACTACTTTTTTTCTTTTATAATTAAACTTTATCATCGTATTTTCTCTAAAAATACTTATGGTATTGTAAGTGCCCCTGTTACGGGCACAACATTAAATATAGTCTTACCTTCACTATTTACTATTCTTCCGCCTCTACCAACTATTTTTCCAGAACTCCAAAACAGGTTTTCATTTGAATTTGATTCAATTCTATATCTTATATCATTTGTAATAAACTTAACCTTTCCTTGAATTATATGACTAGAAAAGATTCCGTTGAGATTATTTGCACCATAGTGTACTGATGCACTTCTTGTTTTATACACTACTTCTGAAGCTATAAATCTTTCTGTAAGGATGCTAAACATCTCTTGTATAGGAAATGTTACAAAATATCCAACTATTCCAAAAAAAATTATCTCAATCAGCAGATACACTATAACCTCCATAATCAAAAATCCTGCATTTGAAGTATTATTTTCTCTATATTTCAAAACCCATCCCTCCTATATATACGTTGGAGTATATTTCATATGCTAAACTAACAACAATTAATGATAAAAAAACTATTAACATCGGCTCTAACATCTTCAATAATTTTTCTGATGCCCTTTTAAAAGAAGAGTAATAATACCTTTCTAAAAAATCAAATACTTCCTTGTAGTCGCCTTTCCACTTGGAAATACTCATAGTTAAAGAGAACTCTTTAACATCATTAACTTTTGAAAATACTTCATTTATATCTTGGCCACTTTCTAAATAAATTGATGCGGATAAAAACTTGGATAATATATACTGAGATTGAGTGTTGGATAAAACTACTTCAAGCGAATCATAGAGGGTTAGACCACTTTTTATCAAGAGATTAATTTCTCTAGTAAATGTGTAAAGTATATAATTTTTATAAAATGTTTTTAATATTGGAATTTTTGTCCATATTACGTCGTTTTTTTTCCCAATGATTAAAATTATCAACGTAAATGAAAAAGTTATCAACAAAAATGTCAATAAATATGTTGACAACTTTAAATTAATTTCATAACCTAATAATGATGAAAATTCTGGAATGATAAAAAACTTTAAAAGAATTAATATCACCACAATCGAAGAAAAAACTAAAAAAGGATAAATTGTTGATTTTTCTACACTTTCTCTAGAAAGTATCATATTATCATAATAATCTTTTAGGTTTGCCAAATTTTTCCTTAAAGAATATGTTGTTTTAGATATATTCATTACGTACTTAAAATACTCGTCCAATTCATAAAAATCAAAGGAGGTTTCATAATCCAATCCTTTTCTCACCATAAAATAACTTTTGAACAACACACCTCTTATGAACTTATCAACCTGATCGTTGAAAACTAAGAAGCTCAATCCTTCAAATAACGTTAAACCCGAATTTACAAGCAAATATAAGTTTTCAACTATTATTTTCATTTTATCAACATTAATTTTTTTTGTGGAAAAATAAAAGTTATCAACACGAATGTTGATAACTTTTAATTCAAGATTACTGAAAAGTTCGTATACCTCTTCTTCTTTATTTAGCAGCAAATAACAGACATATTGTTTATCCAAAAACTTGTCTATGAGCTCTACTTTAAAGAGTTTTTTCATTTTTTTCCTCAAATTTAAATATTTTTACGTTATTATTTTTTTTAAGTATGTCTAAACATATTTCATAAAAATATTTACTTCTCATGACTTGTATCGTCTTGTATGTTCTTTGAATTGTTGAATGCTTATAATAATTATAACCTAGATCATAAATATGTATGTCTTCATTCTTCAATTTCAATAGAGAATAACACGGTGTTCTTGATAAAGATGCAGTGTTATATAGCCAATCTTTTGGAGGCCTTATGCCTGGAATAAGCGTAGAATAAAATAAAGCATCTTTTAAATTTTCTATCGTTTTTAATTTGATCTCCTCAGTCTTTAAATCTATAAGCTCTATTTCTAGATTAAAATTGATCTTTACTGTATCTTTGATCTCGTAATCAAAATTGCCTAAACCCTTTGAAAGGTAGAGACAATTTCTAATATTTCCAATAAAAAAATAATCTTTATCTATTTTATTTAAGAATGGCTCTATTATATTAAGTGATTCCTTTAAAAGCATAATTTTTCCTAGTTTATAACAACTCAGACAAAATCCAGTTAGTCCATTTGTAATAACTTTATCATACTTTGATAAATCTAGTTCTCTAAGATTAATTGCGGCTTTGACTCCATTCCATCCAAAACCACCACTAACTAATATCATCTTAGCTTCTCCAATATTTCGTCTTTTTTATCTATTACTGCTTTTCTTCCTGTTTCTATAAGTTCTTGAGTCTGCGTAAAATCTAATGTTTTATATTTTTCAGTAGGTAATTCAATAATAATATTTGCATCGCTTTCTGTAATAGTTTGTAATATATTCTCTCTTATTCCATCTATTCTATCAAATGCGTCTGCTGAATTCTTTACTTCACTATAATCTCGCTTTTTTGAAAGCAATTTTAGTCCAACGATTTCGTCAGCCCCTAATCTCTTAGTTGTTCTTATTGGAAGAATTTCCAAGGTTCCACCATCTGTATATTTTTTCCCGTCTATCTTAACAGGCTTGAATACACCAGGCATTGCCATACTTGCTTTCACGGCAGGTAAAATATCTCCTTGTGTAAATACTGTTAATTCACCGTTTTCAATATTCACAGCGGTACATGCAAATTGTATAGGTAAGTCTTCAAATCTCAAGTTTTTTAGAATTTTGTTTAAAACCCAAAAATAAAGAAAGGATGGTAAACTAGCAGGCAACATGCTAGATCCTAAGCACTTAATAAAAGGTTTAATCTCTTTTGACGACGGGGCTCTCTTAATCAGCGGTGTATTTTGCAAATTTAATGCATATTCATACAATAAATCTACGTTTCCTAACGCTGCATACCCTACCCCTACTAATGCGCCAATACTAGTTCCTACCACCATATCAAACTTTATTCCCATTCTGTCTAATTCCAATAAAGCGCCCACATGTGCAGCGCCTTTTGCTCCGCCACCTGATAAAGCTAGTGCTCGCAAAAAATCAGTCCTCCAGAAAATTTGAAATGTTTTTAACTACCTCTTCAAGTTTTTTTACTTCTTTACCCCCTGCTTGAGCGAAGATAGGACTTCCTCCACCTCCACCCCCTAGATAAGAAGCAATCTTTTTAGCAATATGTCCTGCGTTAAATTTGTTAATCAGCTCTTTTGAAACTTTAACTATGATACTGACATTGCTTTCATTATTTTTATTAAATAAGATAACAACACCTTTACCTAGCTTTTGTGATAAAACATCCGCTGTATTTGCGTGTACGTCTTTGTCAACGTTTTCTAAAATAGCAACTATAACTTTTTCACCTTTCACTAATATAGGATTTTCTAGGAATCTTTCGATTTCCTTTGATGCAAGTTGAGATTGTAATTTCTTGATTTCTTTCTCTTGTTCTTTTATTATTTTCATAAATTCATCTATTTTACTCTCAATGTTATCCCTTGACACCTCTAATTTAGTTGCAATACTATTTACTATTTTCTCTAAATGATTCACATATTTAAGACTTTCTATGCCAGTAATAGCTTCTATCCTTCTTACACCAGATGAAATTGAAAATTCGGAAATAATTTTTAACATACCTATTTCACCGGTATTAGATACATGGGTGCCACCGCAAAATTCTCTCGAAAATTCATTTATTTCAATGATTCTAACAGTGTCGCCATATTTTTCTTCAAAAAGTGCAAGTGCATCTAGATTTTTTGCCTCATCTAAACTTTTTATATAAGTAATTACTGGTAAAGCTTTTTGAATTTGTTCGTTGACAAGACACTCGATTTCTACGATTTCATCTTCTCTTAATGATTCAAAATGAGTGAAATCAAATCTCAGCCTTTCAGGTCCTACATACGAACCTGCTTGTTTAACATGATTACCAATTACTTTTCTTAATGCAGCATGAATAAGATGTGTGGCAGTATGATTTTTTTCAATTGCTTTTCTTCGGGATTCATCAACTTTAAGTGTTACTTCATCCCCAACTTTTATATTGCCTCTTTTTATTTTTACGAAGTGAGAGATGACTTTTTCACTGACGAACTGAACATCTACTACTTCACTTTCAAATAGGTTTGAAAAAATTATTCCTTTATCTGCAACCTGTCCTCCCTTTTCAGCATAAAAAGGGGTTTTTAAGAAGAATAATTCGACTTCTTCACCTTCTTTGGCTTCTGTAACTAAATTATTATCTCTAACAATCAGTTTTACTTCCTGAACAGATTCGAGCATTTCATAACCTATAAACTCAGTTTGATTTATTCTTTTGATAACCTCTTTGTAAATTGATTTGGTTTTATCGTATTCAACCGACCCTGAAGCATATCTTGCCATTTCTCTTTGAGTATCCATTAATTGATTAAATTCATCTTCATCAACCATTATTCCTTTTTCTTCTAAAATCTCTTTAGTAATATCTAAAGGAAAACCATAGGTATCATATAGTTCAAATGCAATAGAACCAGGAAGAACCTTTGTATTATCTAATGTTTCAATTATTTTATTTAACCTTTCTACACCTTTTTCTAAGGTTTCAAAAAATTTTTCTTCTTCTATATAAGTGATTTTTTTAATTAACTCTTGCTTTTCGATCAGCTCTGGATATGTTTTTCCCATTTTTTCTATGACAGCTTCTAAAATATTTCTCATGAATGGTCCTTCGGCATTTAATAAAGCTCCGTGCCTCACAGCCCTCCTAATCAACCTTCTGAGTACGTATCCCCTTCCTTCATTAGAGGGAAGAATGCCTTCTGAGATTAAAAAGGATATTGCTCTAGCGTGATCAGCTATAACTTTTATTGATACATCAGTTTCTTTGTCTTGTCCAAATTTCACATTGAACGTCTTTTCAATCTCTTCAATAATTTCTTTAAACAAATCTGATTTAAAATTATCATATTTTCCTTGAACGACAGCACAAATTCTTTCAAATCCCGCACCAGTATCAATATTCTTTCTTGGTAAAGGAGATAAATTTCCTTCTTCATCCGCATAGAACTCGGTAAATACAATATTCCAAATTTCTACAAACCTTCCACAATCACATGCAGGTGTACAATTGTCAGGATCAGGACAATTTTCAACGTGTCCAGTATCATAATAAATTTCTGAACACGGACCACAAGGTCCTGTAGGTCCTGCAGGACCCCACCAATTATCGTCTTTCCCAAATCTTAATATTTTATTCTCTGGTATGTTTATTTTATTTTTCCATATGTTAAAAGCATCATCATCAGTTTCATAAACTGATACCCATAATTTTTCAGAATTCATATTTAATTCTTTTGTCAAGAATTCCCATGCCCATTCTATTGCTTCTTCTTTAAAATAATCGCCAAATGAAAAATTCCCTAACATTTCAAAAAAAGTATGATGTCTAGGTGTACGTCCCACATTTTCTATATCATTAGTTCTAATACATTTTTGACATGTAGTTACTCTAGTATAGGTAGGTTCAACTTTACCCCAAAATATTGGCTTAAATGGGACCATCCCAGCAACTGTAAATAGTAACTGTGGATCATTTGGTATTAATGAAGCACTTGGCAATCTTTTATGACCTTTAGATTCAAAAAACGACAAGAATTTTTCTCTTATTTCGTCCGAATTCAAATAGTTCATCTAAACAATTCCTCCTGTTTTTACCAGTTTTGTTTTTTGAAAATTTGTGTAATTACATTTTTCCCTAACTATTCTCATCTATATATTTTCCCATATCTCAAAATACCTCAAGCGCTAATATGTAACAAGTAAATAGGGGAAAGAACCCTCTGAATAAGAGATATCTTTATCGATTTTATATAAATCTTTTCCAGATAGATCTTCACCTGTATATTCTATTTTAATTTCTCTTGATCCACCTGCGGATATTTGTATATTCTCAGGAGTTGTACTTAAATAGTTTTCATTAACTAATGTTTCAATGTTCAAATCTTTTAAGTTGCTATTAAAAAGTGAATAATTTAATACAGCAACTTCTACATTTCTCATATCTGTTATTACTTTTGTAGCTTCGGCTTGAGTGATAATCCCTTTAATTGAGGGAACGGCAATACTAGCAATGATAGCAATAACACCTAACACAACCAGTACCTCAATTAGTGTAAATCCTTCTTTAAATTTCTGCTTAATCATTTTTAACCCATCCTTATGTTTATTTAAACCCCTATTATAGCCAAAAGCAGATACCACATAGGCGTGGCTATCAATAAGCCATCTATCCTATCAAGCATTCCTCCATGTCCGGGAAGAATCTTACTTGAATCCTTAACATTATAATATCGTTTAATAACAGATTCCATAAGATCTCCAATAGTGTCAAAAATTCCAACCATTAAGGCGAATATAAAAAAATGCAAGATATCCATTTTCGGCATTACAGAAAATAATAATCCAATAAAATCAAAAATAAACAAATACACAAAAGTAAATGCAATTCCTCCAATTAATCCCTCCCAACTTTTTTTAGGAGAGAAATGTGGAGAAAGTTTATGTTTACCAAACTTCGAACCTATAAAAAAAGCGCCTGCGTCATAAGCCCAAACAGATGTAAGAGCCATGATCGCTAAACCAGATCCATAATTCATTTGAATTAAATAAAAATGAGAAAGAAAGAAAGAAACATATAATAAGCTCAAAGCAGATGATTCAATTAATCTTTTTGTATATTTTATTTCTTTCACATTTATCAATATCAAAATAATACAGATTACAAAACCTAAAAAGAAAGTACCTTCAGCTTCAAAAGGTAAAATCCCTCTAGATTCAGCTTCAAGAGCAAAACCATATACTAAAGTTGAGGCTCCTACGATAAAAGTTATAAGAAATTTAATTAAAGGATTTTTTAAATCACTTGTAAACATTTCTATCAATTCAAAAGATGAAATCATAACAATAGCAGTGACTAATCCAAGGAGAGTAGGATAGGTTAAAAAAGAAAAAACAACAATTGGACCTAATATCACACCTGATATTGTTCTCTTTGCGAGCTCTTTTTTATTCAAAGACGTCACTCCACTTGATTTATATTAGCTTGGATAGGTATTGCTCCAAATTTTCTTTCTCTTTTGGAATAATCTAAAAGTGCCTTAATATATTCTTCACGAGAAAAATCTGGCCACAATACATCAGTAAAATAAAGTTCTGCATAAGCCGACTGCCAAAGAAGAAAATTACTAAGTCTTTTTTCACCAGCTGTTCTTATAATTAAATCAGGATATGGAACATTAGAAAGATACAGATTTTCGTTAATGTCTTCTATACTCACTTGTTCTTTAGATTGATTTAAAATTTTGTTGACTGCATCAACAATTTCTTGTCTACCACTGTAATTTAGTGCAAGAATGACAGTTAAATCTTTATTTTGACTACTCATTTCTCTTATTTCAATACAAGATTTAAACACTTCATCTGGTAACTTGTCAATTCTACCAATAAATTCAATCTTCACCCCATTATCGATTATCTTTTTAAAGTTTACTTGAAAATAACCTACAAAAAGCTCAAACAAAAAATCTATTTCTTCTTTTGGCCTTTTCCAATTTTCTTCCGAAAAAGTGTATAGAGTGAGATACTTTACATTAAACTCTTTAGTCCATTCTATCACTTTTTCTGCCACAACCGCCCCTTGCTCATGACCATACGATCTATCTTTATTATTTTTTGTAGCCCATCTACCATTTCCGTCCATTATAATTCCAATATGGGTAGGTAAATTAATACCATCTGGAATTTCGTTAGAGATCTCCATTTAATTTTCCATAATCTCCTTTTCTTTTCTTTCATAAATTTTTTCGACTTCTTCTTCCATACTCTTTAAGACTTCTTGAATTTCTTCTTCAATCTTTTTAGCTTCATCTTCACTCAATTTGGAATTATTTTTGTCATCTTTTACCTTTTTTATATCTTCTCTTCTGATATTTCTTAATGCAACTTTTGTTTCTTCTAACATCTCTTTAGTAAGTTTTACTAATTTCTTTCTATCCTCTACAGTAGGGGTTGGAAACTTTACTCTAATCACATTCCCATCGTTTATTGCATTGAAGCCAAAGTTTGAGGAGTTTATTGCTTTTTCTATAGCTTCAAGCATCTTTCTATCCCATGGACTAATTATGACAGTTCTATCTTCACCTATACTCATGTTGGCAATTTGATTAATTGGGGTAGGCGTTCCATAGTAGTTTACTTTAATATCTTCAAAAAAAGCCGTTGATGGTCTACCGGTTCTTACTTTTTTTAACTCTTCTTCAAAATGTTCTACTACTTTCGCCATCTTTTCTTCTGTTTGCTTAGCATAAACGCTTTTCCTTGCCATTATTTCACCTCCACTTGTTCAAGATATAAAAAAGTCTTTAGCAAAATTAATCAAATAGAGTGTAGTATAATTAATTTATGTACTTTTATATCAGAATCAAAATTTATTATATCACATTGCATTAATTTTTTTATCCCAATTTGAAGGAGGTAGTACAATTTATGAAAAAAAGTTATTTTATCTTTTTCTTTTTATTTTTATTTCTTTCTATAACATTATTTTCTGTTAACCCTAATATTTCACAAAATAATTCATGTACTTTGCACAACGATTACTTAAAGGTAGAACTTTTTACTGACGGAGAAAACGTTGGATTCATAAAATCTGTCAAATTAGCTAATTTTGATCAGTCACTCATTTCAAACCACAAATTTTTAATCTCTGGGAGTAGTTTAATAAGTGAAATACAAGAGACTTCAGACAATTCAATTAGCTTTATATCTTATGGACATGAACTTGAAGTTCTTACTAAATACACTTTAGAAAACAATAATATATTTATTTCTACGACTATAATAAATTTGTCAAATAAAACAAAAAAATCTCAGTTAGTTGAAATAATTGATTATTCAGATACATTCCCATTTTTTAGTAATACAAAATTAATGAATAATCATGTTTTTTTGCTGCAACAGGATTATGGAGGTTTTGGATATTTACCTCTTGATAAACCTTCTTTTGATAGAATCATTCCTGGAAATAATATGATCAGTAATATATCAATACTTACATTGAATTCTAATGAAAAAGTTACATTTAACAGGGTCATTAAGGTAGAAAAAAGTATTGCAGATATTGAAAAAGAGTATTATGAAATGCATGGTATAGCTTTTCAGACCTTTGGTAAAAAAATCCAGCTAAATAATGGAAAATCTTCTCAAGGGATAAGAGTGGTGCTCGAAGATAAGTTAAAAAAAATTAGATCTGTTCAAATAGTCGATGAAAATGAAATGGCTTTATTTTTTATTCCATCAAATGACGATTACCAAATCAAAGTTGATTTTGGAAATTTGAAAACTGAATCGATGAGTTTATTAAACAGTGATTATATTATATTAGATGTTCCTGAAAATTACTTTTTCTATCAACCACTTTTAACTAATAAATCAGAAAATGGCATAACAGTTAATTTCAGAACATTTATTCCTGCTAGAGCGGAAATTGAAGTATATCTTGAAAACAATCCTAATGATATTTTACAGACCTACGATTTAATTCCTATGGAATATCATCATGTTTCTCTTCAAGGATTAAAACCTGGTGGGATATATAATTATACTATAAGAGTTGACGATACTTATAGTAACTCTTTAGAATCTGAGACAAAAAGCTTTCAAATAAAGCCTTATGATGAAGAAATTAAAAGTTTTAACTTTTTAGTTTACGGTGATACTCAAATATATGATTATTTACACAGCTATGTAGTTAATAGAATAATTAATGATAATTCAGATATATTAAACTTTGCTTTTGTTGTTAAACCTGGTGATCATACAGAAGAGGGAAGCTCTGAAAAGAGTTGGTCAAATTTTTTTGAATCAGCTTATCCAATAGGTTCTCAAGTTCCTTATTACACAGCTTTAGGTAACCATGAGCGAAACAATGAACTTTATTATAGAGCTTTTGAGTTACCTCGTGGAGGCGGTGATTATTCAAAAAGATGGTATTCCTTTAATTATGGAAACTCTCACTTTATCATTTTGGACTCAAATATCCTTGAAAATACTTCTTTATTTCAAGAACAAGTTAAGTGGCTTGAAAACGACTTAAAAAATAACCAAGATAGTGCCTTCATTTTTGTTGCTTTTCATCATCCTTTTTGGACTACAGCAACCGAATATGGACCTATGGATGAAAATTCTCCGGACGGTCATTATAATACCAAATACTGGTTACCCTTATTCAAAGAATATGGAGTAGATGTAGTTATAAATGGTCATATTCACGCCTATGAACGTTACTATAAGGATGGCATAATGTTTATAACAACAGGTGGTGGTGGAGCCAAACTTAACACAGATCACAGTGCGGAACCTTTAGCCTGGCATATTAAACATGTACTAGGTAAATTGCACTATATCAATTTTGAAGTTACTGAAGATTCTGTAAAAGCAACTGTTATTGCTGTGGCTGAAATTATAAATCCTCTTTTTCCAAATGAATATAATGAGATAAACGAGATAATAGATGAGTTTTACATACATTAATAATAAAGGGAAGATTGATATCAATCTTCCCTTATAGATTATCTTATGCCTTAAAAATTGACAGAGTATAACTATACTAAACCTGAAAAACCCATAAACGCCATAGATAACAACCCCACAGTTACCAATGCTAGAGCTGTTCCTTCGAATGCTTTTGGAACATCATTTAATTGCATTTTCTCTCTAATAGCTGAAAATATTATCAATGCAAGTGCAAATCCACATCCTGAACCAAATGAATTGATTACAGCCTCTATAAAATTATAATTTTCTCTTATATTTAATAATGACATACCTAATATAGCACAATTTGTAGTTATTAAAGGAAGATATATCCCTAATGCATCGTAAAGAGAGGGACTTGTTTTTTTCAAGAAAAGCTCAACAAATTGCACTAACACAGCAATTATAAGAATAAAAGATATAGTTTGTAAAAATTCTAGTCCTAAAATTACTAATAATTCGTTTAAAAACCATGTTATGGCTCCTGATATAGTAATAACAAAAATAACAGCAAGTCCCATTCCTATAGCTGAATCTTTACTCTTTGACATCCCTAAAAAAGGACATTCTCCTAAAAATCTAGACAAGAGAACGTTGTTTATTAACGCTGCTGAAATAAAAAGTAAAACTAAATTCATTTGTTAGCACCTACCTTTTTCTGCTTGTTTTTCTTAGAATTACCTATTGAATTAAACATTGCAAGTAACAAACCTAAAGTCAGAAAAGCTCCAGGTGCTAAAACAAGTAAGGGAACCTTAAAAGAATTTCCAAAAATATTTATTCCTAATATACTTCCATTTCCTATTAACTCTCTCACTGTTCCTATTAAAAACAAAGAACCTGTAAAACCCAAACCATTACCAAGTGCATCAAATATTGAATCTATTACTCCGTTTTTTGAAGCGAAAGCTTCTGCTCTTCCCATAATAATACAATTAACAACTATAAGGGGTATGAAAATACCAAGAGATTCCCATAACTCGGGGAGAAAACCATGCATCAATAAATCTATAACAGTAACAAAAGAAGCTATAACCACTATATATATCGGAATTCTAACATTTTCAGGAACAATTTTTCTTATTAATGAAATAACTATGTTAGATAGTATCAAAGCAAATAATGTAGCTACTCCCATGCCTAAAGCATTTTTAGCACTTGTCGTTGTTGCTAGAGTAGGACATATTCCTAAAACTTGAACAAAAGTTGGGTTGTTTTTTATCAAGCCATTAGTAAAATTTTTAATATCAGCCATTTTATTCAATCACCCCTTCCTGTTTTAAAAATTCTACTGCAGCGTTTATTGAATCAGCTACTGATCTGGCAGTAATTGTAGCAGAGGTCATTACATCACTAGTTTTAACTACACCTTGTTTTTTGTAGTTTTCTATTTCTTCTGAAGATACTGTAACACCAGCATCTTTATCAACTTTCACACCAGAAGATAGACCAGAATAAGGTATTGAGTAAAATCTTTCTTTAACCTTATCTTCTGCAATCTTGGCTCCAAGGCCTGGCGTTTCACCAGAATAATCTAAAACCTCAATTTTGTTCAACCTTAGTTCGTTATTCTCCTTAACAAAGGATATTATACTTTTAACTTCCCCTCCGAAGCCTTTTCCTGCAATATTTAAAACGTATATCTCTCTGGCATCTTCTGTAAACTTATAACTAGGAGAATATACTTTTGCACCCTTTGAACTTGTATATAATACTCCATCCGAATTTTCCTTCCAAATGGCTGATTCTAAACTATCTAGATCTGTAGGTACGTCTGAAACAAGATATTCTCCAGTTTCACTATCGATAAGAATCTTATCAATTGCCTGTAAAATAACGTTCCAATCAATTTCTTCTTGAACATCACTTGGCTCTACAGAAACTTCCTTCAATTCAGCTTTAAGAACTCCTTCTTGATTTAAAAATTCTACAGCAGCGTTTATTGAATCAGCTACTGCTCTTGCTGTTATAGTAGCACCTGTCATAATATCACTTGTCTTTACAATTCCTTGTTCTTTGTAACTGTCTATCTCTTCTGTTGATATACTAGCTTTTGCATCTTTATCAACTCGGATTCCTGATATCAATCCTTCCTGTGGAATATTGTAAAATCTGCTTTTTACAGAATCTTGAGCAATTTTTGCACCAAGGCCTGGCGTTTCACCAGAATAATCTAATACTTCAATTTTGTTTAATTTAAGTTCATTATTTTCTTTTACTAAAGAAAGAATACTTTTAACTTCTCCACCAAAACCTAAACCAGAGACAGTTAAAACATATATCTCCTTGCTACCTTCTTTAAACATGTAGGACGGAGAATACACTTTAGCCCCTTTTGAACTTGTATACAGCACTCCATCTGGACTATCTTTCCAAACAGCTTCATCAAGGGACTTTTTATCTTTTGGAATACTTGAAATAATCAATGATCCAGATGTAGGATCCTTTAAAACTTCTTCTATAGCTTTTAATGTGTTTGATATATCTCCTTGCTCTAAATATGGACTTACAAAATTATAAACAATTGATACTAATAATCCGGAGGCCAACATAAATACTGCTAAGATAAGACCTGTTTTTAAGTGTTCTTTCAATTTTCAGCACCTCCTTTAGAAGTGCCATATATTCTAGGTTTGAGCCAATCATCTATCAATGGAACAAATGCATTCATTATTAAAATTGAGAAAGATACTCCTTCCGGATAACCACCAAATGACCTTATTAAAATGGTTAAAACACCTGCACCTACTCCAAATACAAATTCACCTTTTGGGGTCATAGGAGTAGTTACCATATCTGTAGCCATAAAAAGCGCTCCCAACATCAATCCACCTGTCAAGATATGAAATAATGGATTGCTAAACTTTATAGGATCTACAAAATAGAGAATGGAGCTAAATACTACAACGGTCCCAATATAAGATAATGGAATCATAACTTTAACTCTATTTCTCACAAGCAAATAAATGAACCCTATAATTAGAGCTAATGCACTTACTTCACCAATAGAACCAGGAATCTTTCCAACAAACATTTCCCAATAGCTATAATTGCTTAATACTTGGTCAATTCCTTGTTCCGATAACATAGATAAAGGTGAAGCAGCAGTCATTATACTTGGACTTTTATAATAAAAAGGTTGATACCAAGTAGTCATAGCAGTAGGAAAAGAAATCATTAAAAATACCCTTCCAACTAAAGCTGGATTGAAAAAATTCTGTCCCAATCCACCAAAAGCGTGCTTAGCTATTAATATAGACACAACTACCCCAATCATTATTTGCCACCAATTAACTCCTAATGAGAGATTCATTCCTAAAAGCAATCCCGTAACAGAGGCAGAAAAATCTGGTTTAAAATCCTTTTGTTTTTTCAAAAATTTTACGGTTACATATTCTAATACCTCTGCAAATACCATTGAAAAAAGCATAATAAAAAGAGCCCTTAAACCAAAAATCCATGTTGATACGATAACAGCAGGAGTTAAAGCTATTAACACATCTAACATTATTTTTTGGGTAGTATCATTTGTTCTAAAATGGGGAGCAGCTTCGGTACTAAGTCTCAAATCAACCCCTCCTTTTCTGAATTGCCTGAATTACTTTTTTGGTTGTCTGAAAAGTTCTAGATAAATCAATATTTGACGGACAAATGTATGAACACGCACCACATTCAATACAACTTAATATCCCATTTTCTTGAGCCAAATCGTTCTTTCTAGCATCGGCAAGTTTCTTGAGATAATAGGGTTGCAAACCCATGGGGCAAACCTCAACACAAGATGCACACCTTATACAAGGATAAGTTCTTCTTCTTAATATTTCTTCGTTTGTCAAGACTGTTATAGCATTGTTACCTTTAAATGTTGGTAAATCAATACTTGGGATCGGAATCCCCATCATAGGACCACCGTATAGAATTCTATCAATTTTTGCTTCAACAATACCAACAAAATTTAAAAGATCTGAAACTTTGGTTCCTATCCTAAACCAATAATTACCAGGATTTTTAACCCCTTTCCCCGTTATAGTGATTCCTCGTTCAACTAAAGGTTTCCCATTTATTACTGCATCATATACAGCATAAACAGTAGAAACATTAAAAACCAGCGTCCCAACATCAATTGGCAACTTACCTTCTGGCACTTCCCTTTTGGTAATTGCTGTTATTAATTGCTTCTCAGCACCTTGAGGATATTTGGTCTGTAATGGGGCTACTTCAATTTTTACTTTATTCTTAATACTTTTCTTTAGAGTTTCAATAGCTTCTGGTTTGTTATTTTCAATACCAATGAAAATCTTCTTCGGATTTAGCACATAATCCATAATTTCAATACCTTTTATGATTTCATTAGCTTTTTCTCTCATTATTCTTTCATCTATGGTAATATAAGGTTCACATTCAGCACCGTTAATTATCAAATAATCTACAACCTTATTATCAGGAATACTCATTTTAATATGAGTTGGAAACATTGCTCCACCCAACCCAACAATTCCTGAATCTTTTACTATTTGAATTATTTCTTCTTTAGTAAATTTTTTAAAATCAGCATCATGTTTTACATATTCCCACTGATCCTCGGAAGTTCTTTTTACAACAACAGCCTGATCTCTTCTTCCGGTTGAAGCATTAACTATAGATTCAATCCCCATAACTTCACCAGTTACCGAAGAATGGATATTAGCAGATATACCTTTTGCACCTTCACCAACAAGTTGACCAGTTTTCACAAAGTCTCCTTCTTTAACTACTGGTTTTGCAGGCACTCCTAAATGGTTACTCATAAACAGATAAACTATGTCAGGCAGCGGAAGTTTTTGAATACTTTTATCCCTAGATTGTTCTTTCATCTGGGGAGGATGAACACCACCTTTAAAAGTAAATGTTGGCACAAAATTACCTCCTTTGCAATATTTTATAAATTTAAAAGTTGTGAAAAAAGTAACTTGTATAATTGTATCTCCACCGCTTTTATTATAACATCAAATACAGACACTAATAATGTATTCTTTGTGAAAATTATTAAATTTTTGTTTGTTAATTGCGTATTCATGTGTTGTTAATATTAAAATTGTATAATAGTTACAGTTATATAAGTAAAAATACAAATTTAATCTTAGTTATTAGAATTTCATGTTATTAATGAATTATATTTGCACTTAATAAGTTTAACTTTTAAACTTTAATTTAATTTTCTAATAATGTTAATTCTTACTTTTTAATAGTAGAAGGTGATTTTTGAATGTTGGAAGAAAAGAAATGTTGTGATTCTAACATTAACACATCAAAAGTAAAAGTATCGGAGCCTTACCTAAAGAAAGAAACTACCTCTCGAACATTGACCACTAAATCTCCAAAGGAAAAAAACGGTGAACGAGTTGATATTGTCAAAAAGATTAAAAATAAAGCCTTGAAAAACAACAACACAATAACCTTTGAAGAAATAGAAGTGGTCATAACATCTTTTAACAACGACGAATTTAGCCTTGAGTTCCTCATAGATTTTTACAATAAGTTAAAGCAAGCAGAGATATCTGTAATTGATGGTGATGAACTGGAGCAATATTGCGAAAATTTGGGGTCAGAATATGGATCTAATACTAAAGAAGATGAGGATAACGAAAACGTCTTAGAGAGTTTTTACGAAGATTTCACTGACGAAGAAATAGATAATATTTTTGAGGGCTTTTCTGAGTTAGAAGTTGAAATGTGTGACAACATTTCAATGCAAGATCCTATAAAAATCTACCTTAAAGAAATAAGCAAAAGTAAACTTCTGACACCTTCCAGAGAAAGAAAATTAGCAATGAGGGCAAAAAAAGGCGATAAAAGAGCTAGAGATGAATTAATTAAGTGTAATCTTAGGTTAGTAATTAGTATAGCAAAAAGGTATACAGGTAGAGGTCTAAGCTTTTTGGATTTAATACAAGAAGGAAACATTGGACTAATGAAAGCAGTAGAAAAGTTTGACTGGAAAAAAGGGTATAAGTTTTCAACTTATGCCTATTGGTGGATAAGACAAGCAATTACTAGAGCAATTGCAGATCAAGGCAGAACTGTAAGAATACCTGTACATCTTGTAGAAACGATTAATAAAATGAACCGCATTGTTAATGAATATGTTCAAGAAAACGGTGAAGCTCCTAATTTGGAAACTCTAGCAGAATTAATGGATAAACCTGTTGAAAAGATGAAAGAAATATTGGTAAGCTCTAAAAATATTTATTCTTTAAATGCTCCGATATCAAATGATGTTGATAGTGAGGGTGAATCTGAATTATTAGATTTCGTTGATTCTGATATCCCTACCCCTCATGAAGAAGGACGTAAGATGATTATTCGTGAAAAGGTTGAAGAAGTAATTGACACATTATCAACTAAAGAAGCTATGGTACTAAAGATGAGATTCGGTTTTATTGATGGTAAGCAAAAAACATTAGAGGAAGTCGGGGAATATTTCAACGTTACTCGAGAAAGAATAAGGCAGATAGAATCTAAATCTATTAGAAAGCTAAAACATCCTGTTAGAAGAAAGATGATCGAAAATATACTTAATGAGTATTAATCGCAATATTAAGCTAAAAAAGTGATTGACAGGATTAACCAATAATGATATAATTTCTATGAATGTATGATGTAGCTCACGATGGCCCCATAGGATAATGGTTAGTCCATTGGATTCTCAGTCCAAGAGTCAGGGTTCGATTCCCTGTGGGGCTGCCACCCCATCTAACTTCTTCTAAGTTGTATAATTGAAGAATGCAGCGATGACAACGCCATCGCTGCATTTTCATTTTATATAACTTTTATAGTCTTTCAGTAGGAATAGATCCATTTTCTAATACATGACAGTACAATCCAAAAGCATTTTCTTGAGCTGTTTTTAGGGTGGCTCCTTTTGTTAGACAACTTATAAAAGCAGCTTCAAACGCTGCAACAGCTTCATCAAAATATTTTTTTTGCATTACGCGTACCTCTAAAATCTTGTCTTGAAACATTATAGCTTCTTTGGAAATGATTATATTGCTTGTTGTATTAAGATTTTTTAATAAGTTATTGACACCTTGTAGATTTGTAGATTCTTTGGCAATTAAAAATAGGTAATCACAGTAAAATACTGTATCATTATCCATTTTTTGATTATCTAGATGTACAAAAATTGTTCGATTTTTTGAATTAATAAAATCTAAAACTTTTTGATTCCAATCTTCATAACATACATATACATTTTTTAAATTATGTAAAAATTGGATCAAAAATTCTGCCTCAATCTTCAATTTCGTTTCTCTTAGATCTATATACTCTTTATCTTCATTTAAGATTCTTATTTTTCTCTTGTTACCCAAAGGTTTATCTAACCAAACAACTTGTATTTTCTTCATTTGGAAAGTTTTTAATATTAGATCAAAATACTCATCTATACTAAGAAAATCTAATATTATAGGCTTTAAATGAAAGAAATCATTTAAATATAATGCGAGTTTTCCACCAGGTCCTCCGACTTGAGTAACAATGGTTGAATTATCTCTTATTTTATCAACTATGTGCTCTACTTCAATTCCACCAATTATTCCTAAATCTGGATTTTTGTCTTTTGTAATAATGGAGAGAGTTTGTTCTTGATACTGATAAATTGTTCGCACTTTTTATCCTCCCCCAAGTATGCTAGTTACTAAAACTAAAGATAAAACCATGTACACTATATACTAGTATCTACGTTTCCCATTTCTTGATGGATATATAACAACTTTTCGATATGGTTCTAATCCAACCGAAACACTTGCTAATTTGGGATAATTGTTCTTTATATACTCATGTATTGCTTTGCGTTCAAAAGCAAACATGGGAGATAGTTCAACCTTAGTATTCGTTATTATAGCTCTTTTAGCAGCTTGCTCGGCAATTAATTCTAAATTCTTTTTCCTTTTTTTTCTGTATTCTCCTACATCCAATCTTACGTCAAATTTAGTGTCAGTCATTCTGTTTACATAAATCATAACAAGATGTTGAAGCGCCCCAAGATTTCTTCCTTGTTTTCCTATAATTTTACCTAAGCTTTCCCCTTCTAAGTAAATAGTAATAGTTTTATTATGACACTTAATTTTAATGTCTACCTCTTCTTCAAAATAGTATAGGATTGACTCTAAAAACTCATTTACCCTATTTATTAAGTATTGTTCGTTTAGGTATGCTTCTAGTATAATAGGTTTTTTCCCAATACCAAGAAAACCTTTCGAGGGCTCTTGAATAATCTTATACGATATTTCTTCATTACTTTGAACCTTAAAATCTTCTCTCACCTTTTCCAAAGTCGTTTCTAAATCATTTCCTTCAAAAACTTTTTTTTGCTCTATTTTTAGCACTTCGACGTTCACCTCCTGACAGGCTTAGGACCCAAACCAAAAAGTTGTCTAACAGAAATACCTTTAACTTTGTAGATTTTGTTATAAATAAAAGTTAACAACGTTTGTACTATATTATTCATTGCATAATAAATGAATACTCCCACAGGTAATCCTATTAACATGAAAGGGAAAATTACAGACATAATAACCGATGTCCATGCAGTTTTGGAATCTTGAGACATTAACATGGCATTTATTATCGATGCAACAATTGCTATTAATAAAAGCGGAAAGTTTGCTTTAAACCCACCTATAGAAAGGTCTGTCCAAAAAAAGAACCTTGGATTATAGGCATAACTTCCTTCAAAATAATAAATAACCTGCCATAACATGATCATTATAGGTAGCGGTATTAAAGAAGTTAAACATCCACTTGCAGGATTAATACCTTTTTCTTGATATAACTTCATCATTTCCTCTTGTTGTTTTTGTGGATTTTTATATTTCTTCTTAATTTTATCTAATTCAGGTTGTAGTTGTTTCATTTCAATAGCAGATTTTTTCTGCTTTCCATAGATTGGGAATAAGATTGCGTTGACTATCAAAGTAAATAAAATTATTGCCCAACCAAAATTTCCTGTTACAGTAAATAGCCACCAGAAAAAATAAACTAAACCATAAAATATGTTAGAAAAAAAACCAAACTTTCCTAGATCTTTAATTAAATTTAATATATTAGAATAGACAGCTCCATCATCTATGTTAGAGAATGTTTCTTTCAAAAATAATTTCTTGGTGGGACCTAAATAAGATATTAATGAGCAAGATTCACCATTGATTTTAAATAAATATTTATTTTCATATAATTCAATATTAGATGGGGCATGAAAAGCTAATGTTGCATCTAATTTAGCCCCTGTTAATGGTGATTTATCAATATAAGAGACAAAATCATTATTCTTATACCTAATTCCTGAGGTATAAGATATTGTTGGTAAAGTAATATAGCCAGTTAAATTTTTAAACTCAACGTCAAAATGAAAATTTGGATCATTATAGAATTTATAGATTTTTTCACCTTGTTCTGGATAAAAATATCTAATTTCTATATAACCTCGATCATTTGGAACAAAGTAATCATAACTAATCGGTAAAATTTCTTCCATTGTGGTTTCGTCTAGAACGTCAAAACTGTCACCTATATACTCATATACTAAATTGAATTTCTTAGTTCTATTATCATAAAGCTCAAAGCTTACAATATGTCCATCCTTATCAAGTACTAATTTATAAAGCTTCATTTCAATAAATATAGTATCATGAAGAGAACTTTCTGAAACCTGAATCTCTGGAATCGCAAAAGTAAAAATAGCTAAAGTTGTTAAGAAAAGAAGTAGAATAATTCTTTTTTTCAAGTCACACACTCCTTCACATTTTTAAAATAAAAAACTATGTCTAAACGTCTAGACATTTTTTAGACTTATTCTTGTTAGAAAGAAAACTAAAGGTTTTTGGCACTGGATCATACCCTCCTTTGTGTAAAGGATTACACCTTAAAAAACGTCTTAATCCCAGATATAATCCCTTAAATACCCCAAATCTTTCAACTGCTTCATAAGTATAAGCAGAACAAGTAGGAATATACCTGCAACGGGGAGGAGTGGTTGGAGAAATACGTTTTTGATAAAACTCAATAGACTTAAGAACAAACTTCTTCATTTTTTGTCATCCTCTTAACCATAGATAAAATCATTTCTCTTAATTCAGAATAACTAACTTTACAAAAGTTATCAGATAAAAACTTTCGGGGTATAAACACAAAATCATACCCTTTTGGAAAAAACGTTTTATTAGTTCGGTAAATTTCCCTAATATATCTTTTAATTTTATTTCTTTGAAAGGCCTTACCAAAATCTTTTCTAACTACAGTAGCTATTCTACTATATCTTAAATTGTTTTCAAAATAAATGATAACAAAATAAGTATCGATTATCCTTTTTCCTTTTTCAAAAGCCCTTTTAAAATCTTTGTTAAATTTAAGACGTTCCCTTTTAGGTAATTTCTGATCACTCATAATGCTAATCTAAACCGTTAATCTTTTTCTTCCTTTAGCTCTTCTTCTTCTTAAAACGTTCCTACCTCCTGGGGTACTCTTCCTTGCCAAAAATCCGTGTGTCCTATTACGTTTAATTTTTGATGGTTGATATGTCCTTTTCATTTTTACACCTCCAAGTTCTAAAATTATTATATATATTATATCAATTATATCAATATTATACTAAAAGAATATTCTTTAAATTTATCGAATAATATTATAATGGTTTATTGTTGTATTGTCAATAAAATGAGGTAACAAATTTTGTCAAGTATTTATTAACAAAACTATAAGAAATAAAATACTTACTTAATTTTAGGATGATAAAATTAATTAGGATAATTTCTCTTCAATATCTCAATATATTTATGAAAAAATCTTCAAGGAGTGAATAATGTGAAAGTGGATTATAAATGTATAAATTGTATACTAAACTATGCTTCCGAATTATTGCCAAAGGTAATAGCCAATAATCATTTTTCATCCACTCAAATTTTTAACGATTACAAGACAATGATCCAAAAAATTTTGAATCAACTTAATCCAGACCTAGAGTTTTCATATTTGTCTAAGATTTTTTTTGACACATTTTTTGAAATTTTTCCAAATAAAGATTACTTTTATATCGAAAAAACAAATGCAAATCAGCATTTCTTAGAGATTTACGACGACTTAATTGATTTGTGTTTATCCACTGAAGACCCTTTAAAATCAGCTTTTAAGCTTTGTGTAATGGGTGAACTATTTAGCCATACTTCAGAAAATTCTTTTGGGGAATTAGAGATAGAAATAAATAGTTTTTTCAGAAATAAAACGATAGTTATAAACGACTTTCAACAATTAAATAAAGATTTAGAAAAAGCTAATTCTTTACTCTTTATTCATAATTATGCAGGGGAAATTGTTTTTGATAAACTTTTTATTAAAACAATAAAAGACATTTATCCAAATTTGATAATCCATTCTGCTGTAAAATCTAAACCTGTATATAAATGTGCAACTATGAAAGACGCCGAAGAAATTTTTTTAAAGGAAATCTCTATCCCATTTGAAAGTGGTTCAGATTATTTAGGTACATTGTGGGAGGATTCCACTTCAACCTTTAAAAATATTTTTGAAAATGCTGATATAATAATAGTAAAAGGCCAAGCAAACTATGAAAGTTTAGCTAACCTTAGCTCACGTAAACCTATATATTTTTCTTTGGTTGTTAATTGCAAAGTCATATCTGAACTTTTAGGTGTTAATGTAGGTGACTTAATATTCAAAAAAAACAGTACTAATGTGAAATAATAGGTTACTCCGTTATATGGTATCACAAATTTAAAGGAGGGATCCAAGTGAAAAAACTTACTAGCGTCATTCTGATTTTGTTGGTGGCTTTATCGATCTTTGCAAAACCTACGCATCTTGTCATCCTACATTTAAATGACACACATGGACACGTATGGGGTACAGACGATGGTGGAGGATTTGCAAGAATTGCGACTATTGTTAACCAGGTTAAAGAAGAGGTCGAAAAAGAAGATGGCTATGTACTTTTTGTTCATGCAGGTGACGTTAATACTGGTGTCCCAGAATCAGATCAAGTAAATGCCTTGCCAGATTTTATGATATTAAGTTATATGGGTTTAGATGCTATGACGCTTGGAAATCACGAATTTGATAAACCTTTTGAGATCCTTGAACTACAAAGTAAAATTGCACAGTTCCCTTTTGTTGCTGCTAACTATGTTGACAATCTACACGGCGGACCGATTTTTGAGCCTTATATCATTAAAAAAGTTGGAGATTTAAAAGTGGGAATTATAGGTCTTGCAACAGAGCAAACTTTAGTTTTAGAACCAATATATTTAGGGGATAATACTATAGTAAATGCAAAAGAAACTCTAGAAAACTATTTACCTATAGTTCAAGAAAAAGCTGATGTAGTTGTTGTTTTGTCACATTTAGGTTACTATGATGATAAAAATCCCGAACCAAACCTTCCAGTTAAATTTACATCAACAAATGAACTTGCCAAATCTTTCAGAGGAATTGATGTAATAATCGATGGTCATACACATTCTGTTTTAGATTCACCTGTATTAATAAATGATGTCATTATTGCTCAAGCAGGAGAACACGGTAAATTCTTAGGTAGAATAGATTTATGGGTAGACAGTGGTCGAGTTGTCGACTGGAGAGGCGAGTTAATACCTATAACTGCAGATATTCCAGAAGATCCTTTCATAAAAATGTTTTCTGATATGTTCTATCAGTTAGGATCCGCCGCCCTTGATCAAGTTGTTGGGGTAACTAACGTTCTTCTTGATGGTGAAAGAGCACATGTGAGGAGTCACGCTACAAACTTGAGCAACTTAATAGCAGACTCTATGATATGGAAAACAGGTGCAGATGTAGCTTTAGTTAATGGTGGCGGTATTAGAAGCTCTATAGATGTTGGAGAAATAACATATAGGGATGTCCTAACTGTTCTTCCTTTTGGCAATACAGTTTATGTGATGGAACTAACAGGGAAAGATTTAATGGCTGTTCTAGAATATGCTGCAACTATTCCAGACGGTCAAGGAGCAAAACTTCATGTTGGTGGAATGACTGCAGAGATTAAGGATGGCAAACCTATTAATGTTAAAATAAATGGAGAACCTTTAGATCTTAACAAAACTTATAAAGTTGTATCTAATAACTATGTGGCTGCTGGTGGCGATGGTTACACCATGCTCGTCGGTAAACCGGGTTATGATACAGGATTCACCGATGCAGATGTTTTAGCAGAATATATTATGTATTTAGAGGTTATTGAAGATTATCCTTCCGAACAAAGAATCAAATATTTAAATTAATAAAATTCGTTATTAATCATACTCAAAAGGCGCCAACAACGGGCGCCTTTTTTATTATTTTACTATCAGTATATTGCTGGTTTGTGTTTGTTTACGTTCTTTCAAAATATTTATCTAATTCTTTAAAACTTAAATGCATCATTATTGGTCTTCCATGAGGACAGGTTAACAACTTATTTTCTAAAATCTCAGTTAACAGTTTTTCCAAACCCACAGGATTATCACCTGTTTTAACTGCTGAACGACAAGCTATGGTAGCCAAATTTTTATCAAAAATTTTTTCTGCACCTTCAAAATCAATAACACGTAATTCATCTGCTATGTTCCAAATAACTGTCTCTATGTCATTATAATCTATTCCTGTAGGTAAACCCTTAACGTATACTTCATAACTCTTCTCTTCAATAATAATTCCTAGTTTTTCTAAATAATCTTTATTTTCTATTATTATGCTTTTTCTTATTTCGTCTAAATTAATTTTATACGGAGTAATTAAAAGATTTGTACTCAAAGAACCTTTTTCACTTATCTGTTTTTTCAATTCTTCAAAGATATATCTTTCATGAGCTGCGTGAAAATCCACGATTAAAATACTTTCTTTAGTTTCAACAATAATATATCTATTTGCCACTGTTCCTAAAATTCGAATCAAATTGTTCAAATCTAAATCAAAAAAAGTTTCATCCTTTTTGAATTCATTTTTAATCCTATCAAAATCAAAATACATATTTTTATTGATTTCATGAACGTTATGTTCTTTAAATTTGTTGATTCTTAATTCATTTGGATCAAATCTTCTACCTTCACTTCTAGGATCAAATGAAACTGAGCTTTCTTTAAAAACCTGATCGTCAAATGATTCTGTATTTGCACTTTTGACATATAAATCCTGTATTGGATTAATATTAGATATTTTTTCTTCTTGTTGTTGTTTTTCTTCATTATCAGAGCGAGTACTTACAAATTCTATTGTGAATTTAGTCTTTTTTAAGAGTGATTCTCTGATAACATTTTTTAATAACATAACAATTTTTTGTTCCTCCTTGAACTTTACCTCTAACTTTTGAGGATGAATATTTACATCTATCGTATCTGGAGGAAGGTCTATAAAAATGACCGAATAAGGATGCTTCCCTTTTTCTAACATTTCTCCATAACCTTTTTCTAAAATTGAAAAAAGCGAAGCGGCTTTTATATATCTTTTATTTACAAAAAAAGTTTGGGCGGTTCGATTACTCCTAGCCACTTTGGGATTTGATATTATGCCAGAGATTATTATTGAGGTATCCTCATAGAAGATTTCTATTAAATCTTTACTTTTTAATTCGGGATAAATTTTTAAACACTTGGTTACTAAATCCAAGTCTTTCGTGAAATGGTAAATTTCTCTCTTATCTCTTAAGTATACAAGATTTACAGAGTTTGATAAGGCAAATTTTTCAATGATTTCTGTTACATATCTTCCTTCTACAGATTCGCTTTTTAAGAACTTTCTCCTTGCTGGAATATTGTAAAAGAGATCTTCCACCTCAATTATCGTTCCTGTTTTTGCATTCACTTTTTTTTCATCAACTATTTCTCCACCAAATATTTCTAATTGGGTTCCTATCTCTTCTTCTTGAGTTTTGGATATCATTTTCATTTTAGATACTCTTGATATTGATGCCAACGCCTCTCCTCTAAAACCAAAGCTTTGAAGTGAATACAAGTCTTCAATAGTAGATATTTTACTTGTTGTATGTGGCATTATTGATAATTTCATTTCTTCGGCTGTCATACCGCATCCATTATCTTCAACACGTATTATTGCTTTGCCACCATCAACTATCTCAATTGTAATTTCATCTGCCCCAGCATCTAATGAATTTTCCAAAAGTTCCTTAACTACAGAGTTAGGACCTGCAACCACCTCTCCTGCAGCTATTTTGATAATTACTTCTTTAGGTAACTCTTTTATTCTAATCATAACTGTCGGCTCGCCTTTTCTCCTTTCTTCACTTAAATTAATCACATTTTTAACAAAAAAATATATAATATCAGTTGTTTTTAATTATATCATTTTATGAATTAAACTATTATTACTTATAAAATATTTAATTTTTTGTTATAATTAGTTTGGGTATAGAATAATTAATTCTTTTTTTATCTTTTAACGCAATATACAATAGATCATTCTCAGCAATTTGAGAGTGTCAGATTTTTATTATTTCATGCATTATAAAATTCACAAATAGGAGGAAAGGCGTATTTTCGTATATATTTAAGAAAACCTACGCTGTATACAAAATGAATATCGGGATGTTTTCAGATACCTATATACCTCAAAAAAATGGGGTTGCTACTGCTTTAAAATTATATAAAGATGAAATGGAAAAACTTGGACATAATGTTTTTCTTTTTGTACCAAAATATGATATTAATTATACAAGAGAAGAAAAAAATGTAATTGAATTTCCTGCTGTAAAGTTTCCTTTTGAGAAAGAGCAAAGAGTAGCTATTCCTTTTTCATGGAAAGTTTTTAAAATAAAAGATTTAAATCTTGATATAGTTCATTCTCATGACCCTTTTTCAATGGGAATTCTGGCTATGTCTGTTTCAAGATTGTTAAATATTAAACATATTGGAACCCACCATACTATGTATGAATATTATCTGCATTATTTACCACCCATAATGAGGCCACCGGTTGAGCTCACTCAAAAAGTGGTCAAAAACTGGTGTTTGAAATTAGATAAAGTAATAGCTCCAACAAACAACATTAAAAATACCCTCATAGAATATGGAGTTCCATCTTATCATATAGAAGTAATACCCACAGGAATAGATATTAGCTCTTTTGATAATCCAATAACTTGGGACTTAAGGAAAGAGTATCCTTCGATAAAAGAAGAAGATAGAATACTTATATTTGTAGGTAGATTGGGTAAAGAAAAAAATATAGATTTTCTAATTAAGGTCTTTTCTAAAGTATTTGCAGAAGAAAAAAATGTTAAATTTGTAATTATTGGTGGCGGACCCGAAAAAGAAAATTTAGAACTTTTAGCCCAAGAATTAAAAGTTAAAGAACACGTTATTTTTACCGATGCTCAACCTCGAGAAAAGGTTATAGATGCCTATAAGCAATCTGATATCTTTATATTTGCCTCTTATACAGAAACACAAGGATTAGTAGTTTTGGAAGCCATGAGTGCGGGAACACCCGTAGTAGCTTTGGGAAAATTGGGTGTATATGATCTTCTCTCTCAGGAAGATGCAGGTGGAATAATGATAAAAGAATTAAACGAGGATGATTTTGTTAATGAAATTCTAAGGTTATTGAGAGATAATACTCTGTATGAAGAGTTATCCCGAAAAGCAAAAGATTTTGTCAAAAACAACTACTCTATTGAAACTTGTGTAAAAAATATTCTAGATTTATATGAAAGGGAGATTATGAGCGGTGAAGATGAATAATATCGAAGATATATTTGAATTTCAACTTGCAGATTTAAGAGAAATTCCTATAGATAATTTTGCCTATATTGGAGATGCAGTTATAGGCCTTATTTATAAAGTTAAATTATTAGGTGATGGAAGAGTAAAGACTCGCACAGTTTATGAAAACTCAAAAAAATTCTTAAGTGCAAAAGCTCATTCAAGGTTTATTGACTTAATTTATGAAGAATTTACGGACACCGAAAAGCAGTATTATAAAAGAGCTGTAAACTCTAATGGAGCTAAAAAAAGAGGGAACGATAATGAATATAGAAAATCTACAGGTTTTGAAGCAGTTATTGGCTATTTATTTTTAACAAAAAATTATGAAAGAATAAAGGAACTATTAGGAGTGATTGATAGTTGTATGTCTATGGAAGAAACATATTAAAAGAAATAATTGAATCAGATTATAAGATTAAACATATTTTCTTTAGTGATTCAAAGACAGAAAAAGGTACTTTAAATGAATTTGTAGAGCTTGCTAAAAGAAAAGGCTATTCTTATAGTTTTGCACATAATGATATACTTGAAAAGATGTCTTTGACAAATAAACATCAAGGTATTGTGATTGATATTGGTAACGAATTCTCCTACCAATCACTGGATATTTTAGAAGATAAAGAGAACTTGTTCTTAGTAATGTTAGATCAAATACATGACCCACATAATTTTGGAGCTATTATAAGATCTTCAGTTGCAGCTGGTGCAGATGCTATAATTATTCCAAAAGACAATACAGTTGAAGTTACTCCCATAGTTGTTAAAGTTTCATCAGGCTTGGTATTTAAAATACCCATAATTCAGGTAACCAATTTATCTAATACAATAGAATTATTAAAAAAATGGAATGTTTGGGTTTATGGGACTGATTCAGTTGGTACACCATACTACGAAATAGATTTTAGCGGAAATGTATGTTTAGTCTATGGTAATGAAGGAAGTGGTTTAAGGAGAAATGTTAAAAAGCATTGTGACCAATTGATCACTATACCTATGTCAAATAATGTTGATTCTTTAAATGTATCTGTAAGTGCTGGAATAATTCTTTTTGAGGTAAAGAAACAGAGAGATTTTTTAAAAAAAGGGATTAATTAAAAAACTTTAAAATACTCGGAGGTGTTTTATGATTAAAAATCTAAAAAAGATGTTAGTGTTAGGAGCTATTATGGTTATTGCTCTATTAGGGTTCTCTCAAGGAACTTCTAATTTAAAGATTGGATATGTTAATTTAGAAAAGACAGTTCAAAGTTATTACAAGTGGCAGGATCTACAGTCACTATATCAATCTGATATTCAATATTACCAAAACAAAATAAATGAAATGGAAAATCAATTCAAGCAACTTCAACAATCAGGGGCTACAGACGAAGAACTACAACAAAATTATTTAAGATTACAATCAACTGTTAATCAGTATCAACAGACACTTCAAAATGATTATCAAACTAAAATTGATTCTGTTGTATCCGAAGTAGCTCAAAAAATAGGAGAATATGCAAAAGCAAATAATTATGATTTAATAATTTATGAAAGTGCAATTATTTACGTAAAAGATGCATTAGACTTAACGGATGTTATTATAAGCTACATAAATGTGAAATAATCTTACATATATGGAAAATGTAATAATTGATTGTAAAAATATAGCAAAAAAATATGGGAAAAAGAAAGTACTTATAGATGTCAACTTTCAATCTAAAAAAGGAATTGTAACTGGTTTATTAGGACCTAATGGTGCTGGAAAGAGTACTCTTTTTAAAATAATTCTTGGACTCGTTGTTCCAAATTCAGGTAAAATCCATCTCGATGGCGTAGATATAACCCATTTACCCATACATAAAAGGGCTCTTAGTGGTTTAGCATACTTGCCACAAGAACCCTCTGTTTTTAGAAACTTAACAGTTATAGATAATCTACAAATGATTTCTGATTTGCTTAAGATAGACAATGCTGATTATAAAATATCATCAATCATAAAAGAATTTGGATTAGACAACTTAGAACATCAATATGCTTACTCTTTATCAGGTGGAGAAAAGAGAAAGTTGGAATTTGCTAGAACTTTACTCACTAATCCTAAGGTTATTCTTCTAGATGAACCCTTTGTAGGTATAGACCCTATAACCGTTAAAGATATTCAAAAGATTATAAGAAAATTATCTGAAACAGGAATCTCAATAATAGTAACTGACCATAGTGTAGATGAAATAGTACAAGTAGTTGATGAACTATACGTTATTCATAAAGGAACAATTATTGCTAGGGGTTCGCCAAAAAATGTCTTACAAGATGAAAATGTCAAAGCAAATTATTTAGGTTGGTGACGGTCTTGAACGTAGGAGTTATTGGATATTCTGGTGATATTTATAAAGAACCTATAAAATCTTTAACATCGATATGTCTTGAAATTGGAAAATGCATCGCAAAAAATAATTGGATACTAGTAAATGGCGGTAGAGATGGAGTTATGCATCTTGTTTCAAAAGCAGCTAAAAACAACGGTGGCTATGTTATAGGATATTTACCTTGGGGAGAAGAAGGGAATGAATATCTAACTCTTCCTATCAAAACCGGTTTAGATTTTAACATGCGGTCATTTATAATGCTTAAAAACGTTGATGCTGTTGTTAGTTTAGGTGGAGAAATTGGAACAGCAATAGAAATTTTGGGTGCTTATTCATATAAGAAACCTATAATTTTATTTAGAAACACTGGAGGTTGGACTGATAATATAACAAAAATTTTAATTGAAGAAAAATATTTAGATAACAGAAAATTGATAGAATTAAGGCAAGTTTATAAAGTCACAGAAATGGAAATAGCTTTAAAAGAAATTGAACAAGGAGTGAAAAAAGATTGGTAAGAGTAAGATTTGCCCCTAGTCCAACCGGTAATTTACACGTTGGAGGACTAAGAACTGCTTTATTTAATTGGTATTTTGCTAAAAAAAATGACGGTAAGTTTATTCTTAGAATTGAAGACACAGACACAGAAAGGTCAAAGATAGAATATGAAAATGCAATAATAGAGGAACTACGATGGGCTGGTTTGGATTACGACGAAGGTGTAGACAAAAAAGGAAAATATGGGCCATACAGACAAAGTGAAAGACTCGATATTTATAAAAAATACATTGATCAATTGCTAAAAGAAGACAAAGCATATTATTCAGTATATAAAGGAGAAGAAATAGTCTTTGAAGGTAATCCACTACCTAATAAATATAAAACAGATTCAAATGATAACTATTCAATTGTTGTTAAATTTAAGGTTGAGAAAGGAAAGATAATATCTTTTAATGATCTAATTAGAGGATTAATAGAATTTAATACTGATAATATAGATGACTTTGTTATTTTAAGATCAAATGGGGTTGCAGTATATAATTTTTGTGTAGTAATAGATGATTATCTTATGAAAATAAGCCATGTGATTAGAGGAGAAGATCATATATCAAACACACCAAAACAGATATTGCTGTATAATGCCCTATCCTTTAATTTACCTGAATTTGCTCATTTACCTTTAATTGTAGGTGAAGACAAAACGCCCCTTTCAAAAAGGCACGGGGAAGTATCTATATCTTACTTTAGAAAAGAAGGATATCTACCCAAAGCATTGCTAAATTATCTTAGCTTATTAGGTTGGAACGCAAATGAACAAATTTTCGATTTTAGAGAGAAGTATAAAGATTTCGATATAAAAAGCGTATCAAAAAGCCCAACAGTCTTTGATTATAACAAATTATTATGGACCAATGAAGTTCATTTACGTAACAATCCGATAGATGAAGTTTATCAAAATTTTTTAGACTGGAGTAATTATTGTAAAATTAAGATAGCTGCAGAAGATACTTATATAAAAAGAGTAATTGAGATATCAAGACAAAAGGTTCAAACATTGAAAGAATTATATGAATTCTCTCGAAACTTTTTCATAGATGACTTTGAATATGAAGAAGAATTTGTAAAAAAATACATGTGCAAACCTTGGTTTAAAGAAGTTATTGAAACAACTATAGACCAACTGCAACAACTTGATCATTTTGAAATAAACAATATTGAGAACACCTTAAAACAAATAGCAGCTTTAAATATTACCGGAAAAAAGAATGTTTTTCAATCAATTAGAGGTTCAATTTTAGGAAAACTAGTTACACCCGGTTTATATGAATCCATAAAAGTTTTAGGAAAAGAACAAACCATAAATAGACTAAAAAAAGCCGTAGATTTTTCTAATAATATTAATAGATGAAATATGAGAAAATGGGAGGTTATATGAAATACCCCTATTTAGAAAATAAAAAAATTCTTATTGGTGTATCAAGTGGGATTGCCATATATAAAGTCATAGATCTGGTTTCCAGATTAAGAAAGATGAACGTTGATTTGAAGATTATTATGACAGAGAACGCTAAAAACTGGATTTCAGACCAAATTTTTTCTGCTGTAGGTAATTGCGATGTATACTATTCTACCTTTGATGTAAAAGGGGGTTGGATACCACACACCCAACTTTCTAACTGGGCAGATATATTTATTGTTGCTCCTGCAACTGCAAATATTATCGCAAAATTAGCTTGCGGTATAGGTGATGACTTGTTAACATCAACTGCAATTGCTTTTGCAAAAAATAGTAAATTAATTGTCCCTACAATGAATGTAAGAATGTATGAAAATATAGCCTTACAAAGAAATTTAAAAACTTTAGAAACAGATGGATGGATGATTGTAGAACCAGAAGTTGGACATCTTGCTGATGGAGAATCTGGAAAAGGTCGCTATCCTGACAATGAAAAAATAATAGAATATGCAGAATATTTACTCTGCAAAAAAGATTTTCATAATAAAAAGGTATTAATTAGTGCTGGACCAACTATTGAAAAAATAGACCCTGTACGATTTATCTCTAATAGATCTAGTGGTAAAATGGGATATGAACTATCTCGTGAGTTTGCTTGTAGGGGGGCAGAAGTGACCCTTGTATCAGGCCCTGTAAATTTACCCCCTCCTTCACTAGTAAAAAAAATTATTTCGGTTGAAAGCGCTATTGACATGGAAAAAGCAATAGCAACACACTCGGAAAATAGTGATATAATTATTATGACAGCGGCGGTAAGCGATTTTCGAATTAAAAATTATTCTACTCAGAAAATAAAAAAAGACAACATTCCTACTCTTGTGTTAGAAAAAAATCCTGATATCTTAAAAGAATTGGGAAAGAAAAAAAGCAAGAATCAAATTTTAATTGGATTTGCCGCAGAAACCCAAAATCATAAAGAAAATGCCATAAAGAAACTCAAAGAGAAAAATTTAGATATGATTATTGTAAATGATGTTTCTAGAAAAGATATTGGATTTGAATCCGACGAAAATGAGATAATTGTTTATAGTGATGGGGAGGAATATCGACTTGAAAAAAATAATAAGAGAATTATTGCTGCTGGTATTGTTGATTACATCTATAATAAGTTTTTCTGAAGATTTCTTTTTAATGTATCCAAGCGAATATGATCAATCAAAAAATACTGTTAAAATAAATCTTGAAAGCTTAATAGAACTTCAAAGTATTCCCGATGTTTACATTTATGATGGGGGAATACGAAAAAAATTGATTACCTCTCAAGTTAGGGAAAATGTATATAGTTTTTATGTCAATTTAAATTCTTATACTGGTGACGTTTATTCTTTCTTAGTATCTTCGACTGATAAAGATGGTCAGTATATATCACATTTTTTTAATAATTTCTTGGCAAAGGAAGATTTTGTTCCGGAAATTAAAGTTGAAATAACTACTTCTATAGGTCCAAATGGATATGAATATTACCTAGACTTTTACCCAAACAATACATTATACTTAATTGATATCATTATTGATGGTAAAGAATTTGACAGTAAAGAAGATTTTCTAAACGCCTTAAAAAACCTTAAAGAAGGACTTTATCGAACTCAATTTATATTCAGAAATAGGTATGGTATTTATTTTAAAGTAGATTCTACTTTTTTGAAACTAAGCGAGGTAGTAATAACAGAAAATATTTTAAAACCTCAACAAAAATTTGAAATTATTGGTTATCACATAGTACAAAAAGGAGAAAGCTTATATAAAATAGCAAGAGAATATAATGTCCTCCCGGGTGATTTAGTTAACATAAATAATTTACGAGATCCATCTCTAATCTATCCTGGCCAAGCCTTAAAAATCGGAAAAGTTGAATATTATGAAAGCCCAATACACTTAGAAATAGATCTTTCAAAAAATAAAATGTACCTTTATTTTCATGAACAACTTTTAAAAACATACGTTGTAGCTGTAGGAATGAGTGATTACACTCCACCTGGCTATTACAGAATATCATATAAAGAAAAAGATCCCGCATTATACTGGTATGATGAATATATTCCGCCAGGCTCGCTTCTTAATGGTATGGGAACAAGATGGTTACAGCTTTCAAATCCCCAATATGGAATTCATGGAACTACAAAACCTTGGGAAATAGGAAAAAGAATATCACATGGCTGTATCAGAATGTTCAATTTTGATGTGGAAGAAATAGATTTTATCACTTCATTAGGAACGGAAGTTTATGTATATAATAGCAAAAATTAAAACCTCGCGAAACTATCTCGTGAGGTTTTAATTATTTGGGGTGGCTGGTGGGATTTGAACCCACGACATCCTGAGTCACAGTCAGGCGTTCTGCCACTGAACTACAGCCACCATTATTAAAAAACATATACATAAAAAAACAAAGATTGGTGCGCCTGGCGGGACTCGAACCCACAGCCCTTGGATTAGAAATCCAATGCTCTATCCTTTGAGCTACAGGCGCTGGAGCGGCCGACGGGGATCGAACCCGCAACCCTTGGCTTGGAAGGCCAATACTCTACCAGTTGAGCTACGGCCGCAGATAACTTATCTCGTTCCAAAGCAACAAAAATGGTCGGAGCGACTGGATTTGAACCAGCGACCTCCGGTGCCCAAGACCGGCGCGCTCCCAACTGCGCTACGCTCCGTTTCCCTATCGAAATATATAATATCACAATGATATATATTTGTCAACACAATTTTGTAAATTTCCTTCTAATTTTTATTTAAAGTAGGTATCACAAAATTAATAAATAATCGATATATTCTTAATTAATTTTGTGATAAAATAATTATGATCGTTTGTATAAATGTGAAAAATTTACTAAATTATACCCTTAATATCAAAAAAATATTTAAGGGGGTAAGTATTTATGAAAACCAAAAAAGTTAAAAAAAGTTATCTAACTTCTTTCAAAGCTGATGAACCAACTATTCAAGAGCTACGAAATATAGCTAAGAATTTGGGTATAAAACTAAAAAGAAATATGAAAAAAAAAGACATACTAAAGCTTACTTTGAATGAAATTAAAAAAATCGAGAAATCTTTTGAGATAGATACTCAAAAAGTGGAGAAAACAACCGAACATTCAAATTTGCAAAAGAAAGATAAGCTAAAATTAATACCTGTAAATCCTCGGTGGGTCTACACCTACTGGGATTTCTCTAAAAAAACCATAAATAAAATTTCAACAAAAAAAGCATCAAAGCTGTTTCTCAGGATATTAGAATCTCCTAAAACAACAGAAACAACGGATAATTACATTTTTGAAGATTTTGTCCCCATAGAAAGTTCCTCTGAATATTTCCTCAATGTACCTCATGAAGATTCAAGTTATATTGTTCAAATTGGGACAAAAGACGAAAATAATATTTTTAAAGTGATTCTAGAATCTAAAAGTGTAAAAACTCCTAGATCAACACCAATGATAATAGATAAAGAAAAATGGCTAATAATCAAGGGGAAAAATAATATTATTGAGGAAAAAGAAAGTAACCATATACAAGATATTCCTACCAAACTAACGGAGGTTAGTAGTAAACAAATGGTTAACAATCAAAAGTTGCTTTTTCCCTTCATTTCCGACGGAGGTTCTTCAATATGAGTCAATTTAAAGCTGGTTTATTGTTAGTTCTACATGCACATCTTCCATACATACACCATCCTGATTTTGAGCAATTCATGGAAGAACGTTGGTTGTTTGAAGCTATTACTGAAACTTATATTCCGCTAATAAAAGTTTTTAAATCCCTAGAAAAAGACAAAATACCTTTTAATCTGACTATAAGCTTTTCCCCTCCACTTATGGAAATGCTAACTTCAAATAGTTTGCAAACCAAATATTTAAATCATCTCTCCAAATTAATTGAGTTAACAGAAAAAGAAATTCAAAGAACTAAAAATGAAGATCCTAAAAAAATGCAAATTGCAAAATTTTATAGACAAGAATTTATCGAAGCTATGAAGATATATTCTGACCAATACAATCAGAATATTCTAAAAGCTTTTAAAGAATTTCAAGATAAAGGTTACATTGAAGTGATAACATCTAATGGTACGCATTCTTATTTACCGCTTTACAGAGAATATCCAGAAGCTATACGTGCCCAATTAAAGGTGGCTATTTCAACATTTAAAGAGAATTTTGGAAAACATCCTAGAGGTATGTGGTCTGCTGAATGTGCTTATTATGAAGGGCTAGATAAATATTTTAAAGAAGAAAATATCGAATATTTTTTTGTTGATTCTCATGCATTTCATTTTGCCGCTCCTGCGCCAAAATATGGGGTATATAGACCAATAATTACCCCTAACAATGTCTTTGTCTTTGCTAGAGATCCCGAATCAAGCGAGCAAATATGGAGTTCACAAATAGGATATCCTGGTGATCCTAGGTATAGAGAGTTTTATAGAGACATAGGTTTTGAAAGAGAGGAAGAGTATATAAAACCGTACATAGACAAAAGCGGAATTAGATGTAATACTGGAATTAAATATTACAGAGTTACTGATAAAAATCTTCCTTTAGATAAAAAAGAAATATATGATGTGGATGAGGCAAAAAACGCCGCAAAAGGCCATGCTAAAGATTTTGTTTTGAAAAAATTATCTCAAATAGAAAAAATTAAGAATTCGATCGAAGGTGAATCACCAATAATAGTTGCTCCTTTTGATGCTGAATTATTTGGTCATTGGTGGTATGAAGGACCTTTGTTTTTAGAGTATATTTTTAGAAATCTAGCCCAACTTGATAATCTAGAGTCATGCACCCCTTCGAAGGTAATTGACACGATAGAAAAGGTTCAAATAGTTACACCTGCTGAATCTTCGTGGGGAGCCAATGGTTATCATGATGTTTGGTTAAATTCCTCAAATAGTTGGATATATAGATATATCTATGACATGACTGAAAAAATGATCCTTTATGCTAATACCTATCAAAATCCTTCCTCTTTAGAGAAAAGATTATTGAATCAAATGGCACGTGAAGTTTTTTTAATTCAAGCGAGTGATTGGCCTTTTATAATGACTACCAATACCACAGTAGAGTATGCAAATATGAAAATTAAAAATTGTGTTAACAGATTCTTGGAATTAGAAAAAATGCTCATAGAAAAAAAGATAAATGAACAAACACTCTCCTACTATGAATGGGTAGACGGTATTTTTAAAGATTTAGATTATAAAATTTTTGCGAGCAAATACTAAAAGAATTCATACTATTGAAAGGAGGATAAACAAGTGCCTGAAAAATATTTTGAAATAAGATGGCATGGAAGAGCGGGACAGGGAGCAAAAAGTGCTTCTCAATTTCTAACAGAGGCCGCAGAGGAATCTGGAAAATATTCTACCTCATTCCCAGAATACGGTGCAGAGAGAACTGGTGCTCCTATGAAAGCATTCAACAGAATTGCAGATGTCCCAATCAGGCTCCGAAGTGACATAGAAAATCCAGATGTTGTATGTGTAATTGATGATACACTCTTGAAAAATCCGGAAATTACCAGTGGACTATCAGAAGATAAATTGTTACTGGTGAATACTACAAGAAGTATTGAAGAAGTGAGAAAGCTTACAAAATTTAAAGGCAAAATAGGTGTAGTTCCTGCTACTGAAATTGCTCTAGAAGAAATTGGTCGTCCTATACCTAATACTACTATGATAGGTGCCTTAATTAGGGCAACAGACGTCGTCCCCATGGATGCTGTAAAACAGAAGATCAGAGCCGCATTTGCTAGAAAATTCTCTGAAAGTGTTGTACAAGCAAACATTAGAGCTTTAGAAAGGGGCTACCAGGAGGTGAAGTTTAGTGAGTAACCTTAAAGGATGGAAAGATATTCCCATTGGTGGGGTTATAGATAAACCAGCCACATCAAGACAATATAAAACTGGTGAATGGAGAGTTTCAAGACCCGTTGTTGATCGAGAAAAATGTATAAATTGTATGCAATGCTGGTTATATTGTCCAGATATGGCGATAGAAGGTAGCATCGATGGTAAAAAAATGAAACTAGGTGCATTTAACATGGATTATTGTAAAGGCTGTGGAGTATGTGCAGCTGTTTGTCCGGTTAATGCCATTGAAATGAAACCAGAATCAGAATTTCTTGATGAATAAAGGAGGTTAAAATAAATGCCTGTGAAATTAACTGTTACAGGAGCTCATGCTGTAGCTCATGCTATGAGGCAAATTAATCCTGATGTTGTGGCAGCTTATCCTATCACGCCTCAAACACCCGTAGTTGAATATTATGCAAATTTTGTTGCAGACGGAATAGTTGATACTGTACTAGTCCCCGTTGAATCTGAACATTCAGCTATGAGTGCAGTTGTTGGAGCTGCTGCTGCAGGTGCTAGAACTATGACAGCAACCGCTGCTAATGGATTAGCCTTAATGATTGAAATTGTATACATAGCTGCTTCAAATAGATTACCAATTATAATGCCTGTTGTAAATAGAGCCCTTTCTGGCCCTTTAAACATTCATTGTGATCATTCTGATGCAATGTTGGCTAGAGATTCAGGTTGGATTCAATTTTTTACTGAAAACCACCAAGAAGCTTATGATTTTATGATAATAGCCACCAAGTTAGCTGAAAAAGAAAATGTGCTTTTACCAGTTATGGTTAATTTAGATGGATTTATCACTTCTCATGGTGTTGAAAGCTTTGAAATGCTTGACGATGAAGTGGTTAAGGAGTTTGTAGGAACTTGGAATCCCAAATATTCTCTACTTGATACTCAAAATCCTGTAACTTATGGACCGGTTGATCTTTTTGATTATTATTTTGAGCATCATAGACAACAAGAAGAAGGCATGAAACATGCGTATGAAGAATTACCAAAAGTTTTTGAGGAATTTGCAGAAATTTCTGGTAGAAAATACGACTTTCTTGATTTATATAAAACCGACGACGCTGACTATATAATGGTAATAATGAATTCTACAGCATCAACCGCAAAATATGTAGTTGATGAACTTAGAGAAGAAGGAAAAAAGGTTGGATTAATTAAGCCTCAAGTTTTTACACCTTTTCCTAAAAAAGAATTCCAAAAAGTTTTGAATGGTCGCAAAGGAGTTATTGTTTTAGATAGAGCTATGTCTTTTGGAAAAGAAGCTCCTTTGTATTCATTAATAAAATCTTCATTATACGAAGTACCTTCAAGACCAAAGCTTGGTTCTTATATTTATGGTTTAGGAGGAAGAAACACATCTCCTAAAATGATAAGACAAGCTTTTGAAGACGCTTTTAATGGTAATTTACTCGCTGACGAACAAAGATATTTAGGATTAAGAGAATAATTGGAGGTGGACAATTGTGCCTAATATAAGAGATTTAGTGGATTACGTTGAAAACAATGATTGGGCTTTTGCTCAAGGTCATAGGCTTTGTCCGGGTTGTAATGCTCCAATGGTTGCAAACTGGGCTACGCTAGCTGCTAAAAGTTTAGGATATGAACCCGTTGTAGGAGTAGCTACAGGATGTTTGGAAGTTTCAACATCAATATTTCCTTACACCTCATGGAATGTTCCCTATATACATAATGCATTTGAAAATGTAGCCGCAACAATTTCAGGTGTCGAATCAGCCTATAGGTCACTAAGAAATAGAAAGAAAATAGACAATGATAAGATTAAGTTCATAGCAATAGGTGGAGACGGCGGAACCTATGATATAGGTTTACAATCTCTTTCTGGAGCTATTGAAAGAGGACACGACTTTGTTTATATACTCTATGATAACGAAGGATACATGAATACAGGTAATCAACGTTCAGGATCTACACCCCCAGGTGCCGATTCAACAACAGAACCTTTGGGAAAAGCTTCTTCTGGAAAACTACAATTAAAAAAGAGCATAGTTGATATAATAGCTGGTCATGAAGGGGTTTACGCAGCAACTGCGGTTACCTCAGAACCATGGGATTTTATGAAAAAAATGCAAGAAGCCCTAGAATTCCCTGGTCCTGCATTCATAGCTGTATTAGCTCCATGTGTGAGATTTTGGAGAATACCTGATGATTCAGGAGTTGAAGTAACTAAGTTAGCAGTTGAAACAAAGTATTGGCCTTTATGGCAATATAACATGGGAGTATACAAAGTCACTAAGAAACCTAAAACCTTTAAACCTGTAAAAGAATATATAACAAAACTTGGTAGATACAATAAGCTGATGAAGAGACCAGATGCTAATGAGATCATTGAAGAGTTACAAAACTATGTAAATGCTAAATGGGATAGATTGCTAGCACTTGAAGAAATAACAAAAGATAAACCTATCAGAACAAAAATATAAGTTGAAACTCTATTCTCATTAAAAAGGGGATTTTTATCCCCTTTTTATTAATTTCAGGGTATAATGTTAGTACTTTTTCATCGAATATGTGATAAAATTACTGATAAGTGTCTTTAAAAATTTGATTGATACATTTTAAATAATTAGTATATGGTAAATCAAACTGTTTTTAATATGGAGCCTATGCACGAATTATTAGTTATAGTATTCTAAACAGTGAAATGTCTAGTTAAATGAATATACCTTTTATATGGTTTAAAAATATTTATACTCTTTATAAGTTAGGAGGAATATATAGATGAACAACTGGTTTAAAAAACATGAGAAGCTTATTACTATTTTGGTTATAGCAGGTTTTTTAGCAGGTATTGTCTGGTGGTCTATAGCAACATACCTATCATCAAAAAGAACCTCTTCTGTGGTTCAAGACTCTACCCTCAATAAAGAAAACTCGGTATTAGTTATTACTAAGGACGGGGTGGAGCTCGAGTATCCTTATTGGATTATGAAGGATGAAGTTAATGCCCTTTCTCAACAACAAGCTCAGATGTATCAACTATACTACGGACAACAGCTAGACCCTGTTTTTGATTATCTAGTTCTTAAAAATCAAATAGTTGATATGCTTTATGATCAAAGACTAATTCAATACTATGCTGAACAAAACAATCTTTTACCTGATTCTAAAACCTTGAATGAATCCATTAACAATTTAAAGGCAAATGAAAATAATTGGAATATGATAGTTAGTTATTACGGAAGCGAAGATGCTGTCAAGAGTCTATTAGCTTCCGGAATACTAGAAAGTAATGTACGAAATGCTGTTGCTGCGGTTTCTAGAGATGAAGCTATGAGTTATATTGAGCAAAATTTTGAAGATATAAAAAATAATTACGAACAGATAAAAGTACAACACATACTAGTCTCAGATGAAGCTACAGCTAACCAAGTGAAGGATGACATCATTAGCGGAAATTTATCTTTTGAAGAAGCAGCGGCTCTGTATTCGCTAGATACATCCAACGCAACAAATTCTGGCGATCTTGGTTGGGTAAAACATGGAGAATTAGAAGAAAATTTTGAAATCGCTGCGTTCAATGCCCCCAAGGGTGAAATAGTAGGGCCTGTTCAAACTACCTATGGTTTCCATTTAATAAAGGTAACAGATAAAAAGATCTTTGAAAACCCTCAAGATGTATTTTTATATGAAGATGTTTACACAGAAATTGAAAATACCCTTCAAGAACAAAAATTTCAGGAATGGTTAGTCAATTATAAAAAAGAAGAGAATTTTGGAAGAATATATTATGACACTAAACTCTTGTATATGCACGAAATATTTTCAAATACTTTAGATGAAAAAGCCAAAGAAAATTTAGCCAAAGAACTTGAAGATTTGATTTTTGAAGGTGAGGATATCTCTCTAGAAGTAGATTCAGATTATCTTGCAATATATACAATGCTAACAACCGATCTATTAAATAGTTATTCAACACAGTTAACTAATCTAAATAATTACATTTATCTGTCAGAAAATGTCGACCCAAATATTTCAATATTGGGTTTAGATGAGATTAACAAGAAAATTGAAGAACTTAATCAATTATCAGACGAGAACGATGAAATTGCTAATGAGAAAGCTAAGTATGAGGCAGCAAGAGATTTTCTCAACACTAAAGAATCCGTAGAAAATATGGGAATAACCACTTTAGAAGAAGCTGAAGCTCTAAAAATAGAATTGGAAAATAAATTTGAGAAGACTAAGACTAATTTAACAAAAGTATTATCAGATTTATTTGCTCAATATCCTTCTTCTTCATCTGTAGTACAGTTGTACTATCAATTTAATCCTCAAGATCTTAAAGTAAAGGTAAAATACTCTGAATTACAGATGAATCAACTAAAACAATATATAAACTATTTAGGTCCTCAGTACCTTTTTATGTTTTTTCAACAACCAATTAATGAAATTCTTGTCAACATTCAAACAGTAATAGAGTCCGAAGAAGCAGAAATTAGCATTAAGTTAGAAGCTTTAGAATTAGGTTTAGATCTTGCAGAAATGTTATCACTAAATGACTTAAAATTGTATTATCTAGAAAAAATAAAAGAAATTGATCCTGAATATTACTCTGATATAGATAAATTAATTGAAGAAACAAGAAAAGCTATAGAAGATTCCACAAAAACCGCTACAGAAGTGGAAGTTCAATAAAAAGAAAACAAGAAGCGGGGAAGATAACTTCCCCGCTTCTTTTATTTATATTGGCTGGGACGGTAGGATTCGAACCTACGAATAACGGAGTCAAAGTCCGTCGCCTTGCCACTTGGCTACGTCCCAATTACTTATCATCCCGAGTTTTATTATAACATATGATTATAACTTTGTCAACTAAGTTTTAATTCATCTCAGACATACTTTTAGCTAGCATATAACCATGTGCTGTAGCGTAGGTAATAGACCTAGTCCATCCGCTACAATCGCCTATAATCTTTATATTTTCAAAAAAACCATTGTTTATCTTGTTTGTGTAGAACTTTACCTCAGCTCCATATAAAAGATTATCTGGATAGGTAATTCCTGGAATAACCTCTTCAAGTCTTTCTAAAAAATCAATAATAGATTCTATCGTTCTTCTAGGTAAAGCTAAATTTAAGTCCCCTAGAATATAATAACTAGAATCTAAAGTTGGTTCCACCCTACCTAACTTCTTAGTCCTTTTTGAATTTTTAAAATCTTCATAACATTGAAGAATTACTTTATCTCCACCAGCTAATATATTCGAAAGTTTGGAAATATATGAACCATAACCAACCGGATCGTTAAAAGGCTGTGTAAAAGAATGCGTGACTAATATAGCAAAATTTGTATTTGAGGTCTTCTGATTGGAATTGGCATGTCCATTAACGGTAACAAAATCATCGTATTTTTCTATTGTAACTTTTCCTGAAGGATTATTACAGAATGTTCTAACTATATAGCCCGTCTTTGATCTCAACCTAATTTTAAATTCATACATTTCCTTGTTTAACTCCGCTACTACATGATCTGGTAGTTCAAATCTTATCCCCAAATCCACTTTGTCATTTGATAAAATTAGTTCAGGGTGATTTTTAACCATGTCATTTACCAGTTTGTGCCCTCTTCTTCCAACAGCTACAATAACCTTATCATAAACTCCTTCTCCGTTTTTTGTAACAACCACAACCTTGGATTCTTGTGGAATTATTTGTATAACTTCTTCTCCAAAATGAAAATTAACATTATCTATAGTTATATAATCTTCATAGATTTTTTGCACAGTTTCGGTCAATAAATCTGTTCCCAAGTGATAGAAATGAGACCTAATTGGTTCGAAACCTGCATGATAAAATTTTTTGTATAATTCTTCATTCTCAAAAGAAGCTCCTCTTTCAAGATTTTCTGAAAATACCACTATTCCTTTATTATCTGTTTTAGCCAACCCAGACTTTAGTAGGTAAAATTCGACCACCCTTCTTTGTACACTTAATGGAATTTCCAGGTCTCCACCCATTCCTTTCGATATAAATAATTTACCATCATATTTTAAGCCCCCAAAACCTGTTCTTCCAATATCTTCACCTTTTTCATATACATCAACTGAATATATCTTATTCAATCCAAACTCTTCAAACCCCTTTAAAAATCCTATTGCTGATGCTCCAAAACCTATCAAAGCTATTTTTTTCACTATGTTCACTCCTTACAAGTTGTCTTAAAAATTTTATCAATCAGAGCTTTACTCAATATACCATCATTACTGTAACACACCTTGACATTTTATTATAATTATAGTATAATAACTCTGTAATATCAAGCTGAATATTATTATATAATTTACTTAACGCCGAGGTGGCGGAATAGGCAGACGCGGCGGACTCAAAATCCGTTGGGGTGGAGAACCTCGTGCGGGTTCAACTCCCGCCCTCGGCACCAAATAACAACAGCTCGTAAATCCTATTTAAGGGTTTCGAGCTTTTTTTCAACACATTTTTGAAACTTTAATGCACAATTTAACCTTAAGATGTCATTATTAAGTTTAGATCCTTGTAGAAGTTATCGTAAAATAACAATAATTTTGTTAAATACAATAAAATATCATCCTTAAATCTAGTTCTCAAATCTTTTCCTAACCAAACTACTCTTCCTTTATTATTGTTGAATAATCTATTTTTCTGTTTTTGAAGTAATACTCCTTATCGTACTCATTAACTTCACGAAGTACTTTGCAAGGATTCCCCACAGCAACTACATTAGATGGTAAATCCTTTGTTACAATGCTTCCGGCACCTATCACAACATTATCTCCAATAGTTATACCTGGTAAAATAACTACCCCGGCACCAATCCAACAGTTTTTACCAATATACACAGGTGCATTATATTGATATCCTTTCTGGCGAAGTTCAGGTAAGATTGGATGTCCAGCAGTTGCTACGGTAACATTTGGACCAAACATAGTATAATCTCCAACATAAATATGGGTATCATCGACCATTGTCAAATTAAAATTAGCGTATATATTCTTTCCCCAATGACAATGTGCCCCACCAAAATTTGAATGAAAAGGAGGCTCTATATAACAACCTTCTCCAATTTCTGCAAACATTTCTTTCATAAGTGCTTGACGTTTTTCAAATTCCGTAGGACGTGTCATATTAAAATCATAAAGCCTGTCTAGGCATTTTGTCTGCCACTCAATAATCTCCTCATCACCTGGAAAATAAAGCTCTCCTGTGTGCATTTTATCTTTCATCTTCATTTCAGTTTTCCTCCTCGAGAATTAAATCTTACTAACTTTAGAAATTCCAAAATTCTTATTAATTATATATGCTTTAGAACTGAATTTTTTGAATTTTTTTGTACTTATACCAATACCGTAGGAGGGCTCCGCCCTGAACCCATTATAAATTTAAATGCCTACTTTTAGAAAACATTCATTTCCATAACCTCTATTTGAATTTTTTGGTACTTATACCAATACCGTAGGAGGGCTCCGCCCTGAACCCATTATAAATTTAAATGCTTACTTTTAGAAAACATTCATTTCCAAAGTCCCTAAATTAAATCTTTGCATTTTGCATTACATTTCACTTTGAATTAATCATTTTCAACATGATTTACCTTAATTTGGAATCTGTTAAAAAATATGGAGTTTGTTCTTTGAAAAACGCTCAGGGTGTAGATAGCATATGTTATTATGCAGAAGCATTTTACAAATGTTTGTGAAAGAACCTTACAGAATAGCAAAGCAGATAAAAAGGTTTATATCATACGCAATTTATAATAGTTTGGTAAACAATATATATATACCAGCCGATTAAAACGGCTGGTTTTTAATAAACTAAGAAAAATTTTATTTGTATTATTGTAGTACAAAATTAATCTCTAACCGTCTTTCACCTATATTTTTTACACTTAATAATAACCCGTTTTCATCTTCTAAACCTGGTCCATACTGTCTAAAAATAGAAGTAATGTCTAAGAATACATAAGCTATATCTCCTACTCCTATTTGATTACTTAATTTTTTAAACAAAGTATTTTCAGATAATTTTGGCTTTTGATTCATCTTTTTTTGCAAATTTTTTTGGTTGTCTCTTGAAATAAAAAGGTAATCATCTTTCCAAACATAGTATGTGTATTTAACAGATTCTTTTTTATTATTCTGCTTGACTATTTCATCTTTAACATAAAACTCAAGTGTATTCTGAGCGGTTTTTTTGTATTCAATATTATTCTCTTTTAATATCGGAATTATATCCTCAACATTAGCTTCAGTTTTAATTTTTATATAATTATTTTCAGAAATTTGCGAGAAGTTGTCATTGAAATTAATAGATAATATATCTGCATTAACTTCTATTCCACTAGACAATGTCAAGAGATTCTTTATGATTTGATAATCTACAAAATTGTCTATTAGGCTAGCAAATGCGTCAAGATCTTTTGGTATAAAACCAGATGTAATAAATAAATTTCCGAAAAACGGATATTCACTTGGATTTTTAACAAAGCTTTTATCAACAAAATCCGGATCATAATCACCTGTGCTTTTTCCCATTAATAAATTATCAATAACATAAAAATATCCATTTCCTTGATAATCTGAAGTATTTACTATATAATATAATCCACTTCTATCCTCAATAACTTCTTTTAACTGTTCAACACCCTTTTTCGAAGATTCATAGACATTCTCATCAGCAATTAAAATAAAATATTCTTCATTATTTATATTTTTTTGAAGGGTTGTAAATTCATAGCCCGAGCTTTTTATTGGATCAAGTAATGCCTTTAAATCAGAGGAAAATGAATTCATATCTTTGATTGGCCCAAGAACAAAACCATAAGCGTAATTATTTTCAGTATTTTCTTGGATAAAAAACGCTAAGTTAGTATCTAACTGACTTATAAAATTTTGATAATCGACTTTTAAGGCACTTAAATACATTTGTGTTAAAGCGGATACTAGCATTTCTCCATTAAATGGTTCTAAAAGCAAACTTTTGGTAGTTGGCACCAACTTCAAATCGTTATAAAATTTAGCTAAATCTTTAAAATAAAATACGGCTTTAGAATTTGAAGGAACCAATTCTAAAATATCTTGTGAAAAAACTGATAAGATGAAACAAACTGTCAAAATAAAAATAAATAAGATTTTCTTCGGGCACTTGCAATTCTTATTATGCAATATTTACTCTCCTCCTCTTTAGGGGATATATAAATAACTTTATTTGGATATAATGATTTAATCCATTAATGTATTACCAACTTAGCTTTTTAAAAAGTTAGTTATGTGTTCGACAATCTTTTGAATTTCAACAAGGATATCTTCTGCTTTTATAGAAAAACCAGCAGCCCTAGGATGTCCCCCTCCTCCAAAATCTAAAGCTATTTTTGAAACATCAGCCCACTCTTTTGATCTAAGTGAAACATGATATAAATTTTTTTCAAATTCTTGAAAGATCATAGCTACTTCCACTCCTCTAATTGAACGAAGATTTTCTACTAATGATGGAGAATCTTTCGGAAGAATATTGTATTTTGAAAGCATATCTAGGGTAATTAAAGAATAAGCTATCAAACCTTGTGAAGCTAATTTAAGATTTGATATAACATCTTTGTATAGATAAATATGCTCCAAAGGAGTATTGCCATGAATTTTATTAGAAATATAGCTAATACTTGCACCTTTTTCTATCAAACTTGCAGCTACCCTAAATGTTTCTGGACCTGTATTTTCATACTTAAAAAAACCCGTATCTGTTGCGATTCCTAGGAGATTCATCGTGGCTAATTGTTCATCATAATCAACACTCATAAAATTTAATAGCCTATAAACCATCTGTGCGGTAGCTCCCACTGTTGGATCTACCCAATTGACATTTCCAAAATTTGTGTTAGTAATATGGTGATCGATAACAATGACATGAAAAAAATTTAAATAATTTTCTAATCTTCCTATTCGGTCAGGTGAAGAGGAATCCAATACTATCATTAAATCAAATTCATTACAGATATTCTGTTCGATCTCACTATCTAATTTTTTAATCTTTTTTTTAACTAAAGGAAATTCTAATAGATATTCTCCAATATCGTCATCTATAACTGCTAAAGTCCTTTTTCCAAGTTTTTCTAGGCCTAGCGACATGGAAACCAATGAGCTTACATCATCACCATCGGGAAGTATATGTCCAACAAGAAGTATATTGTTACTTTTGTTAATTTCTGAAGCGATTATCTTTTCATCCACCTTATGCAACTTCTCAAATCCCCCTATCTCAAAATGATTTTATTGCATTATACACAACTTTTTCAAACTTGTTCTTTATCCTTTCCGTTGTTTGTAAAACCTCTTCATGTCTAAGCGGTTGAGGCAGAATTCCCGCTGCCATATTTGTTACTGCAGAAAAAGAAACAACTTTTAATCCTATATGTTTAGCAGCTATTATCTCAGGCATCGTTGACATCCCTACTAAATCTGCACCTAATTTATCAAATAATCTTATTTCTGCAGGAGTTTCATAAGAGGGCCCGAGTGTCCAAAGGTAAGTACCTTCTTTAATTTCTATATTTTGTTTCTTAGATTCTTCTATAATTGATTTAAGCCATTGTTTATCAACTGGTTGAACCATTGAAGGAAATCTAGGACCAAATTCGTCCATATTCGGACCAATAAGAGGATTTTTAAATGTGTAATTTATAAAATCCTTATTTGCAACAATATCTCCGGGATGGTATGTCCGATTTATTCCACCTGCAGCATTTGTTATTATTAGCCCTTGAACTCCCAATTTTTTCATAACATATATAGGAAAAACAATCTTTTTTAAATCGGTCCCTTCGTAAGCATGAAACCTCCCTTTGAGTACTATTACAGGAACACCTTGAATCATACCAACAACCAAGCTTCCTTCATGTCCGACTACCGTTGATATAGGAAAATAGGGAATATCTTTATAATTTAGAGAAATAGAATTTTCAACTTTGTCAGCAATATACCCCAACCCTGAGCCTAAAATCATTCCTATAACTGGTTTTACTTTTATATTTTCTTTTATATATTGTGTTGCTTTTTCTATCTCTAAAGACATATATTTTCTCTCCTTGTACTAAAAATTCACTTATTCACTAACAACAACATGTTGTGCCTCATTTTTTGTAAGTCTTATTACCATTTCGTTAGCTAATACTTCTATATAATTTTTCGTTTTTGCAAGTACTTTTAATCTTAAACCCGGCGAAGTCCCCTTACTAATCAAATTTTTTCTTTGTTTTTCACCACCAGAAATATCCACCACCTCGCAAGATTCAGAAGGTTGTAAATCCCAAAGCGTGGTTTTTAAATCATGAGGCATTGCCTTTTGATACTTTGAAATGAACTCTTTCGCCTTATTAAATTCTATTGGATTTCTTTTTAAAAAGAGCAATAGTCCATCTAATGCAATATAGAAGTTATCGGTTATGTGATGCTCAATTCCGCAAGCTAAATTATAAGCTTGTTCTTTTGTTATTCCTAAAACATTGACTAAAAAATCGATTAAAATAATATATCTCCTATAAACTCTTTCAGCTGCTAACATACCTTTATCCGTTAAATTAACGTATCCATAACGTTGATGTTTAACATAACCAACTTTTTCTAATTTCTTAATTGCTTCAGCAGCAGATGCATCTTTGACCCCGAGCATCTTGGAAATATCTTTTATTCTTGGTACTTTTCCGTCTATTTGTAATGTATATACTGCTCTAAGATAATTTTCTAAACTTTCTGAAAGATTATTATCCAAATTCATTCTCCTTTTCGAACAACTTCTTTTATAAACAAGCCTGATTCTACTCCAGTTTCCACAATGGTGTTATCAAATTTAACTACTGGAAATGAAGAAGTTTTCCCTTTACGAATGACTACAGCTTTTTTACCATTATTTAAAATAACTTCTGTTCCAGTTGGATATAAGCCTGCAATTGAAAAAAAGACACTAACATAATATGGATCAAAAATCAAACCAGAATATCTCAATAGAAAACTCATAGCATTATACGGAGAATGACCTGATTCTATGTAAGAATCATAGGCGTCCCCCACTTGTAGTATTCTAACTAACGGGCTTATTGAATTTTCCTTTAATTTCATAAATATTCCATTTCCATCAAAACGTTCGTGATGTGTCGAAACAGAGTCTACCACATCTTTACCAATTTTACTTTGAATACTTCTCAGCATCTCATACGCAGACAAAATATGCGATCTCACAGTCATATCATCTAAATTGTCGTAATCAAATATTACTCTATTACCTATTAAACTGTATCCAATATCGTGCAATAAACAAGTCTTTAACAATGAGTTTAAGAACATTTCAGGCATATCAAGTTTTGAAGCTATTAACGTGGAAATTATTGCTGTATTTATTGAATGGGCGTTTAATGCTTTCTCCCCTATAGAATGAAAAAGGTTCAAAACCAAATCGTCAGCTTTTAAAAATTTTTTATAGATATCTTCAACCAATTCTTCAAGCTCTGATGTATCTTCCTTCAAATAGGTGATATCCTTAACTATTTCAAATTGTTCATGCCATTGAGAATATTGTTCTTCATCTACTAAGGAAGGTATATCTTCAAATTGAACGATAATTTTTTCTTGTATTGCACCGGTAACAAAGTCAGTTTCATCATAAACTGTAACTGTTTTAATGCCATGATTTTTGAGCCTTTCTATATCTCTTGCCCTTAATACGGTACCTTTAGAAATTAAAAGGGTAGAACCTTTAAACACATCTTCTGCGACGACTTGACCAGGTTTCAATTCATAGAAAGGAACACTTTTCATTCTAATCTACCTACCTTTGTATTCAATAGATTTATATACCTGGAGAAAGCAAAGATATATATTTGTTGCTTTGAGATATACTTTTTGCAACTCTAATAACATCCTCAATTTCTGTTTTTTCAATTTGGTTAATAAACTCTTCCATTGTAATAATTTTATCATAATTTACATATAAATCAAAAATGGTTAATGCAACAGATAAATTGTTTTCCATACTTAAAGTTAGCTGACCTATTAGTCGATTCTTACCATAATTAAACCATTTACCAATTTTATTTTGATTTTGTATCATTATTATAATTTCTTCAAATTTATCTAATAACAACGGTATTTTTTCATCATTTGATAAAGCAAAAAAAAGTAACAACCCTCTCAAGGGATATGCTTCATAATGAGAAGCAACTTCATACACCAGGGCACTTTCTTCTCTGAGTTTTGAAAACAAAAGTGAACTCATTCCGCTTCCTAAAAATGTATTTAAGATAAGTGTTGCATAATAATCTTTACTTAATTTAGGAGGGGCTATAAAACCTTGAACTATATAGTTTGAAGAAAGATCCTTTTTTGTTCTTTCGATTTTTATATCTTCTTTTTTTATTTCTGGACTTTTTAATTCACTCTTTATTGAACAATTATTTTTTGACCAATTAATACTATTAAGTTGATTTAATACCTTATCTTCATTAAATTTACCTACTATTACGACATAGACATTTTGAGGGTGATAAAATTTACTATAGTAGTCTATAATTATATCATAATTGATATTAGTAACTGTCTGCCTATAACCTAGAACAGGTCTTGCAAAATCCTCATCAAATATATGTTGATATAAATTTTCAATAACTATGCTTCCTGGATCGTCTTCATATGACGCTATTTCTTCTAATATTATACTTTTTTCGCGCTCAATATCTTCACTTCTAAATTTTGGTTCGAAAACTAACCCAGATAGTATATCAATCGCTTCACTTACTTTTGTAGTAGGAATCTTTGAAAAGTATACTGTAAAATTTTTAGAAGTAAAGGCATTTAATTCTCCTCCTACTTCTTCAATTGGATTTTTAATTTGAACACTATTTCTTTTTTCTGTACCTCTAAAAACTGTATGTTCTATTAAATGAGAAATACCAGCAATAGATTCATTTTCCATTGCAGAACCAACTTTTACTCCAAAAAGTATTGATGCACTCATCATCGACTCTCTTTGTACCAAAATTACATCTAGTCCATTGTCTAATCTCTCATGTTTGTACAAATTTATCTACCCCTTTTCAAACTATTTAAATGTTTATATTAATTATTGCGGTACCGCAATAATTAATATAAACATGCGGTTTAAATCCGCACGTTTTTTATTCTTCTTTAAGCTGTTTCAATTGAAACTTTCCTTGCTCTTCTACACTCAGAACTTCGACTTTTACCTTATCTCCTATCTTAAAGGTATCTAGTTTGTCCTTTAAATTTGATTTGTGTAGCATACCAACTTTTCCAGGCAACACTTCGACAAAAATGCCATAATTTTCCACTCTTTTTACTGTTCCTTCAAAAATTTTCCCGCTTTCAACCTCTTCGGTCATATCTTTTATATATTTAACTGCGCCATTTACTTTTTCAAGATTTCTACCGTTGACTTTAACTCTTCCATCGGGCTCAATATATATTTCTACATCATATATCTCGCTTATTTCTTTTATTACTCTTCCACTTGGCCCTATTACTTCTCCTATTTTAGAAACTGGTATATTTATAACTTTAATTATAGGCACCTCAGAAGCTAATTCTTTTCGTGGTTCAGCAATTGTTTTATACATTAAATCTAATATTTTTAATCTGCCTATTTTTGCTTTTTCTAAAGCAATTTTAAGGACACTTTCATCTATTTTGTTTGTTTTAACATCCATTTGAAAAGCTGTTATTCCTTCTCTGGTTCCTGCAACTTTGAAATCCATATCTCCTAAATGATCTTCCATACCTAAAATATCTGTCAAAATAACAAATCTATCTTCCTCGAAAACAAGTCCCATTGCAATACCAGCAACATGCTTTTTAATAGGAACACCTGCATCCATAAGTGCTAGAGAAGCTGAACATACGCTTGCCATTGAAGAAGAACCATTTGATTCTAATATTTCTGATACAACTCTAATTGTATAAGGAAATTCCATATCACTTGGAATGAGATTTTTATGAGCTCTTTCAGCCAAATGCCCATGACCAATTTCTCTCCTACTTACTCCACGCAATCTCTTAACTTCACCCGTAGAGAATGGAGGAAAATTATAATGTAGCATAAATCGTTTTTCTTCATCACTAAATATTGTATCAACTAATTGAACATCCATAGGAGCTCCTAATGTTACAACAGCTAAAGATTGAGTCTCGCCTCTAGTAAAAAGGCCTGAGCCATGAACTCTTGGTATTAAGCCTACTTCACAGCTAATCTCCCTGATATCATCTACACCCCTACCATCAACTCTTCTATTTTCATTAATAATGAGTGCCCTCATTGTTTTTTGGAGTTTATCTTCAAATGCCTTATTCAAAAAGGAAAATTTTTCAGCGTAGAAACTTTCTCCCCATTTATCTAAAAACTCTTCTTCAAACTTGCTTTTCACATCTTCTTTGTACTTAGCAATTGCTTTATCTCTATTCTTTTTTCCTTGAGTTAGTAAAGCATTCTTTAATTCCAATTCATCTATGAGAGATAAATAATCTTCTATAAATTCCTTTGGAACTCTTTCTTCTTCTATTTCCCATTTTTCAACATTAAAATCTGACAAAATCTCTTCTTCAAAAGTTATAATTTCCTTAATTGCATCTTGCGCAAACATTAAGGCTTTTACCATCTCTTCTTCACTAACTTCCAAAGCTTCTCCTTCCACCATAGTTAATGCCTCTTTAGTACCAGCAACTACTATATCCATTTTAGATCGTTTTAATTCTTCTTGCGTTGGAAAAACTATAAATCGTCCATCAACATATCCTATTCTTACACCTGCTACTAAACCGTTAAATGGAATTGGCGATAGATTTAACGCTAGAGAAGCTCCTGTTATTCCCCATGTTTCAATACTATCATCACCTAGCATTGAAAAAACTGTTACTATTACTTGTACTTCGTTATAGAAGTTTTCAGGAAATAATGGTCTTATGGGTCTATCAATGAGCCTGGCCGCAAGAATAGCTTCATCACTAGGTTTTCCTTCTCTTTTTATAAAACCTCCGGGAATTTTCCCAACCGCATAAAATTTTTCTTGAAATTCCACTGTCAATGGAAAAAAATCTCCACCTTTTACTGGTTCTTCTTCCGCATCAGCTGTAACCAATATAGTTGATTGGTTATAGGTCAAAACAACTGATCCTAGCGATTGTTTAGCAACTTTCCCATACTCTAATCGCAGTTTTCTTCCAAAAAGTTCTTTTTCCCATACTTTCATTTTTTTACCTCCATTCTGTTTTTGCAATATACATTATATATTTTCAATTTGTAATTATTGCTAAATATAAAAACAAAACGGAGCTAGTAGCCCCGCTTTTTTATAGATTAATTTTATTTAACCTCTTATTCCCAATTTAGTAACTATATCTTGATAAACTAAAGGTTTGTTCTTTTTAAGGTACTTTAACATCTTTCTTCTTCTTCCAACCATAGTCATCAAACCACGCCTACTATGATAGTCTTTTGGATGTTCCTTTAAATGTTCAGTTAAATGCTTAATTCTTGCGGTTAGAAGAGCTACCTGTACTTCAATAGATCCTGTATCCTTATCGCTAATTTGAAATTCTTGAATGATCTGTTCTTTTATTTCTGGTTCTAATCCTCTAGACATCGATCAAAAACCTCCTGCAAATTATTCCTATAACCAAGTAAAGGGATAATTCCTAAACTGAGTTAAGGTTCTCCTATATTATACAATTATATTTCTAATTTGTCAATTTCATTTTTATGTTATATATTAAGATATTTCCTAATAGCGTTTGAAGCTGCAATTGCACCGTCAGAAACAGCAGTAACTATCTGTCGGATATCCTTGTGTCTTACATCTCCAGCTGCATAAACCCTATTTATATTAGTTAACATCGTCTCATCAGTAATTATGAATCCATATTCATCAGTTTCAAAAAAACCTTTAGGCAAAAAACTAGTTTCAGGTAATATTCCAATAAAAATAAAAACTCCATCGAACTCTTCCTCATAAACTTCGTTGGTTAGTGTATTTCTAATAACTAAACTTTTTACCTTTAAATCTCCTTTTATCTCTTCTACAACAGAATTCCATTTAAACTTAATATTATCTCTTGAAAACGCTCTATCTTGATATAATTTATCTGCTCTCAATTTATCTCGTCGATGAATTAGGTGTACTTCTTTTGCTATATTAGAAAGGTACACGGCTTCTTCTACTGCAGAATTACCACCGCCAACAACAGCCACTTTCATGTTTTTAAAAAAATGTCCATCACAACTAGCACAATACGAGACGCCTTTTGAAGTAAATTCTTGTTCACCCTTAACACCTAATTTTTTTGGCTTAGAACCACTTGCTACTATAAGTACCCTAGACTTTACAGTATTACCATCGTCCAAATTAGTTAGTATTAAATCATCTTTAAACTCCATGTTAATCACTTCTGAAGAATAGAACTCTGCTCCAAACTTTTCTGCATGCTCTTTCATAAGCATCGAGAGCTCTTGGCCTTTTATTGACACAAAGCCTGGGTAATTCTCTATTACATCTGTAGTATTCATTTGTCCCCCTTCTAAGGCTTTTTCTAATACCAATACAGATACACCGCCCTGTACCCCATAAAGAGCTGCAGATAAACCAGCAGGACCTCCTCCAATTATTACTATATCGTATTGTTCTTTAATTTTATTATTTATATTAACTGACTCAACATTAAAAAACACTGGGCTTCCTCCTTCCTAACCTACAAAAACAACAATATATGTTATAAATCGGACATTGTAAAAGATAAAAATGAGATCAAAGAAACAAGTTTTATTCATTTTAACCTTAATAATTGTTAATGTAGTTGATGCACTCTGTTTTATTATTCTATGGCTTTTAGAACTTCAAGAATATAGTTATTTTGAGGATAAGCGCCAATAAATTCGTTTTTCATTACCCATATCCCATTTTCTTTTACCTCAATTACAGTATGAGGCACAGATTTAATATCATATTTTACAGATAATTCTTCAAATTCGTTTGCCTCTATCATTTCTCCAATTATGTTTGAGTTAATGACTGCTGTTTGATGTGCAGCTAACACAGCTCTTGGACAATAAGGACAGGTAGGAGTAACAAAAACTCTAATTCTAATTTCCTTATCTATACTTTTTATTTTTTCGATGTTATCTTCACTAAAATCCATAATTTTTTTGGTAGATACAATTAAAATATCTTGTAACAATGTGATAAACTCGTGTCCTCCAGGCACTCCATAAAACCTTATTCCATAATCGATACCTTCGCTATCAAGAATGAACATTGCAGGAAGTAAATCTTTCTCTACTTCATACGTATCGTAATCAAAGGAATCTGCTGAAAAAACTTTAACATCAATCAAATCATTTAATTCTGTCAATTCCAACAATAATTGTTCTAAAATTTCAGAATAATCATTATTACCTTTAATTAGAACTAACTGAACATTGTCTTCCATGTTTTCCAGAATTTCTTGTACCTTAATTCGTGTTTCTTTATCTAATAATTTCTCCATTTTTTAAACCTCCGAGTGTTTTATCTACATTATAATTTTTGTAATTTATCATTTTTTAGATTTAATATACCCCCTATGGGTATTTTAACATTTTATTATTTAGTCTATATTAAAAATTTATATACTTTGTTATTTTTACTTACTTTAATAACAGAAGCTAAAAAAAATAAGATCGAAGGTATCACTGCAATTGCGGGATTCAAAGGCCAATATAGCAAAGAAAACAATTTATTCACTAAATAACAAAAGCCTAAACCTACAAGATAAGCTTCGAACCCTCTTGCTAATATTTTTTTTGATAAGAAGTTATTGAAATAAGTCTTTTTGGTATAACCAAACGATAAGATTATAACTTTAAATCTTTCATGATACTTTTTATTTGCTGCATCAAATGCCCTAATATAAAAGAACAGTAAAACGAGAAAAGTAAGCAACTCAAGAACTATTATATAACCTGTTAAGAACCTTAAATATGAAAATAAAAGAACAAAAGACATTGCTCCGTATATATTAAATAATTGAATAAAAGCAAAAATTTGATAATTTCTTAAAATAAGAAATTTAATAATATAAAAAGCAGATATGATTGCTATTGTATTGAGCAATAAAATCTCTAAAAAAATCATATTTACCTCTTTACGTTTTAGTTACCTTCAGAAATATTATCTTTAGAAATTTCTGCTATTCCCGCTACAGTACTTAAAATACTAGAAATTTCATATGGCATAAATATTTTAGTCGCTTTTCCATCAGAGATTGCCTTCAAAGACTCTAAATACCTTATGGCAATAAGTTCATTTGTAGGATGACCTTTATGTATTGCTTCAAAAACCTTTGAGATGGCTTCTGCTTCACCGTCCGCTTCAGTACTAAGTTTGAATTTCTCTGCTTCTGCTATTTTCTTAACTGATTCAGCCTCTCCCTCTGCTCTTAATATTGCTGCATTTCTATCTCCCTCAGCTTTTGTTATTTCTGCCTCCCTATAACCTTCTGCCTCTAAAATTACAGCCCTTTTAGTTCTCTCTGCCTTCATCTGCTTACTCATTGCTTCCATTATATCCTGAGGCGGATCTATTTTTTTGATTTCGACTCTGGTTATCCTGACTCCCCACTTATCAGTAGCCTCATCTAATACTTCTCTTAATTTTGTATTTATTCTCTCCCTTGAGGTTAAGGTTTGATCTAATTCTAATTCTCCTATAACATTTCTCAAGTTTGTCTGAGCTAATTTTATAGCGGCAGGAATAAACTCTGCAACATTATATGTTACTCTGTAAGCATCGGTTATTTCATAGTAAATAATTGCATCAACTGTTACTATGACGTTATCCCTTGTTATAACTTCTTGAGGTGGAACATCGATTAACATTTCTCGCAAATCGACTTTAATAAGCCTTTCAATAAAAGGTACTATGAAATTAAGTCCTGGTTCTGCCATTTTATGAAATTTACCTAATCTTTCAATAAGTCCCTTTTCATACGGTCTAATAATCTTTAAACTCATTGATACCACAATAATCAGAAAAATCACTACTATTATTAATACAACTAACATACCTTTTGCCCCCCTTTTATATACGCTTACTTAAGGAATTCGCTTATTCAAAATTGCTATCTTCACCGTTTTCGGATCTTATTTTTTTTACATAAACAAAATTCCCCGATCTCTTCGTAATCAAGACTTCATCATCTACTTCTAACTTTTCTTTTTCGGTTTCATCAGGATAAGCTCGCCATACATCTCCTTTAATCTTTACCAATATTTTTTCGCCATTCTCATTGATTTTTATTATTTTGCCTTTCATTCCAACAATTTGATCTTGAAAAGTTTTTAGATCTGTAGATTTCTTGTATAAATTTTTGACTAGTTTTCTGGTAGAAATCCAAAGAGTGAATGAAACAACCAGAAAAATTGCTAGGTTCCAAGAAACAGAAGCAATAAACAAAGAGGTTATTGCAGCAGCACCTGCACCAATTGCAAACCATAGAAAAAAGAATGTTGGAGTTAAGGCTTCTGCAATTGCAAAAATTATAGCAAATATAACCCATAAACCCCATTGACCCATATTAATAACCCCCATTTCAACTATATTTTTGTAACTTTTTCAGGATAAACAATTTCTATGTCAATGTTCGGAAACTCTAGTCTTAATTCATTTTTTACTTTATTAATTTGCCTGTTATACCTACTGGATACGTGATATATAATTAACCTTTTTGGAAAGGTTGCCCTAACGAGTTTTTTTAGCTCAGGTAGAGATGTATGATTTCTTATTTTTCTGTCTGTTTCATCAAAAAAAGTACATTCATGTATCAACGTTTCACAATTTTTTGCAAATTCAGGGGGTATGGGTAAAGCATCTCCTGTTATTGTTAAAATATTTGCAACATATTCTTCTAAAATATCTTTCTTTTGATTAACTATTAAATCTTTTATTACATCTTGAGGATAGCCTCTATACATTGATTTTAGTCTTTTTCTCTTTTCCAATATTTGATAACCAAATGAGACTTCTCCTGGGGTATGTCTTGTTTTGAATGGTTTTAAAAACCTTTTGTTGTCTAAGTCAATTGTATCCGTTAAATTTAGCTCATGAGTTTCTAAGCGATATCTTAACCCTTTATTCATTTTCTTTATGAATTCAAGATATTCTATAATGTTTGTAGAACCTTTGGGATAGTATATTTCTAACTTTTTGTTTCTACTTCCCATCGCGTTATTGCGTGTGTTTATTATACCCCATAAACCTGCAATATGATCAACGTGTGAGTGTGTAAGAATAATTTTTTCGATGCCATATATTTTATTACCAAGTTCTGAACTCACACCTTCTCCTGCATCAAAAAGTAATCTGTGAGGCTTGTAAAAAACCCATGTTGTATAAAGCGCTTTAGATTTAATTATAAACTCCAACTATGACAACCCCTGTTAATTTATTTATCAGGTATTAATTCTACCTTAATTTCACCTTTGACTCCTTGCGGAAGTTTGATTTTAACCATATAGGTTCCTACTTCTTTTAAATTGACTTTATCTTCAAACCATGTTTTATCGAATTGAATCCCGACCAATTCTTCTATTTTATTGGCTATATCTTGAGAAGTAACTGCACCAAATAACTTTCCTTTTTCGCCAGCTTTAACTTTAAGAACTACAGTTACATCTTTTAGTTTTTCTAAAATTTCTTCGCTTTTCTCTTTTAAACTTTGTTTTCTCTTTTCTTCAATTTTTTTGTTTTCCTCTATATGTTTTATATATCCATTGGTAGCTTCAACGGCTAAGTTTCTTGGAAAAAGATAATTTCTTGCATAACCATCAGAAACTTCCTTTATCTCCCCTCTTTTACCTAACTTTGGTACATCTTCTAATAACAATACTTTCATAGATATTTTAACCTCCTTAATTTTACCATATTAGTCATACGAAATTCTTATCTTTTACATTATGATATATTAATTATACGCTATTTAAAAAATCTATGTTATCTTGAAACTAAAAAAAAGATAGAGAGTATACCCCTCTATCTATTTTTAATATAAAAACAATTTAATTAATCGTTTGTATATGGTAATAGCATCATCTTTCGAGCCCTTTCTATAGCGTTTCTAACCATTCTTTGATGCTTTGCACAATTCCCGTTTATTCTTTTAGGTATAATCTTTCCTTTTTCATTTATATATTCTCTTAATCGTCTTAAGTCCTTATAATCAATATATTCTACGTTATCTCGACACAATTTACATCGTTTAACAGTTTTTCTATCCCTTCTAACATATGCCATTTATATAAGCACCTCCATTATTTCATGCTCTATTCTTCAGAAAATAAGTCTTTGTCCAAATCTTCAAAATTTAATCCAAACAACTCATCAGTTTCAAATTCTGGTAATTCATAATCTGAAGCATCTGTTTCATCATCAATACTTTCAATAAAATTGTCATTGTCGTTGTTATTATGGACACTTTCTTCCACAATTATATCGGTATTAGAGTATATTCTTTCTTCTTCATCTTTTTTCGTTTCCATAAAGTTCATTCTATTAGCCCAAATCTCAGCTTTTTCCCGTCTAACATTGTCTCTATCTGTCCATTGATTTATACGAAGAGATCCTTCAACTAATATTAACTTTCCTTTTTTTAAGTAATTAGAAGCGAATTCTGCCTGTTTTCCAAAAGCAACTATATTTATAAAATCTGTTGCATTTGGATCGCTTGAAAACTGTCTGTCAACAGCTAACCTGAAAGTAGCCACGGGATCTCCTTTAACAGTTGATCTTACCTCGGGATCCTTCGTCAATCTTCCTACCAAAATAACCTTATTATACGAAATAGACATTAAATCACTTCCTAATTGTTATTCATTATCTTGCTCACTATCTTGTTCATTATCTTCTTCGATAGCTTGCACGGGTTCCTCTACCTTTATTTTAGATTCTTTTTGTTTATTTTTTTGCTTTTTTTCCAGATCTTCTCTCCTAATAGTTTGATATCTAAATATTTCTTGAGTCACCCTATAGAAACTTTCTAACTCTTTAAGTTTGTCTGGATCTGCTTTAAAGATTATGTAGGTGTAATCACCTTCAGTAAATTTACCTTTCTGGGTTCTATATGCCAGTCTTCTGACGCCCCATCTTGTAAACTCTTCAACCTCACCATCAATTTTTTCTTCGATGAAGTTTTTAACCTTTTGCGCTAAATTTTCTCTTTCTTCCTCTGAAAGATCTGTTCTTACAATAAACATTGTTTCATAATACCTTTTACTCACTGTATACCTCCTCCTGTGGTCTATGGCCTCTGATTCTAATATTTTTATTTCAGAGGCAGGAATTTTATTTCTTGATAATTCACGTACGATTATATCAGAAAAAATGAAGTTTGTTATTTTATTTCTTTAAAAATTATATTAAAATTTTACTTTGAATCCTAAGTCAACGTTAAGTAAATCTTTATCTGTATTGCTTGGAACAAAGCAATCATTAGTATCATCATATATAAGCTCATTGAAAATTTTTCCAAGATTTGCTGATAAGTTAAGCTCAAAAAACTTAAAATATAAATTTGCGGAAATTGTATAAATAAATGATTTTTCTAATGTATCTTCATCTAAAAAGTGTGTCCCTTCAACAAGAGGTGCAATATTCTTTGTAGGAGATTTACTTCCCGAGAATACTGTTTCAAAAGACGAATATATGTCAAATCTATTTTTATAAGTGTATAGATAATCTACCAAGACAGATGCGGCATTTTCTCCATATTTATATCCAATATAATTTTCTTTGTAGTTAATTATTTTATCGTAATATTTATTTAGAGGATATACTGTATATGAAGGTCCTCCTCCAGGTTCAAACGTATATTGAGTAGCAAGGGCACCGTGTAAACCAAAATTGCCTGCGCTGGTTTTAAATGTTATTCCGGAAGAAAATGCAATTTTGTCGGGATTTTGATCTTTTTCTGGATAAAAGAACCTGTTAGTGTTTAAATCATCAACTAATATTTGAGAATAAAAATAATAAGTTGGTTTGTCATAATCAATGAAAAAACCCATCAAAGAATTGTCGTTTTTCGATTTCTCTGCCCATGGCATAATGTTCTCTGAAGCTCTAATTTCTTGTGAAAAATACACCGGCAGTGGATTAAAAAGATAAAAGAAATCAAACTCTCTATTGTAAACAACTGCATCTTGATATCCAAATCTAAAATCACCAAATTTTAGTCCATAAGTTTTATAATTCATACTTTTTGGTTCATCAAAATAATTATTACTTGAACTAACTAACTGAATCCAGCGGGTATCATAAAACATATGCTCATCTTCGTAACCAAATTCTAGATAAGGTTGGGATATCCTTTCAGAAGAGAAAAACAGAGAATATGGAGAATTAACCTCATCTTGCAAATCTTTTATTCCTGAACTAAATTTTATACTGTTATTAAAACTTCGAAAGGTTATATAACCATTTTCAATCAAAAAGTAATGATCGAAATAGTAGTCTGATTCGTAGAAACTGTATTTATCATCAC
>ENA-UPSB01000196-UPSB01000196.1-bioreactor-metagenome-genome-assembly--contig:-NODE-196-length-109954-cov-16.198500_pt1 | contig 109954 bp, 106 predicted proteins | sample MGYA00238182_ERZ773286 | MGnify/ENA primary metagenome ERZ773286 (study PRJEB29026, sample SAMN07631240) | bioreactor metagenome | isolation source: Switchgrass digestor | place: USA: Dartmouth... | reverse complement strand
AGATAGTTTATGCCCGGTGTGAATTTGAAAAAGCAGAATTCAAAGCGAAATTAGTATTCAGCGAGGAGGGGAAAATCATCGGGTTTCAACTTCTTCCCTCTTCCCAGGTTGAGTATTCTCTACCAGATTATGTGGAAGAAAATAAAATCACAGAAAGAGAAGTAGTTTTTGGAATCCCGGGGTGGGAGTTGCCCGGCACTTTAACCCTACCCCAAGGAGAGGGACCATTCCCGGGCTTAGTTCTAATACATGGCTCCGGTTCAAACGATAGAGACGAAACTATACTAGCCAATAAACCATTAAAGGACCTAGCGGGTGGTTTAGCCAGCCGGGGGATAGCGGTTTTGCGATATGACAAACGAACTTATGTCCATGGAGATAAAATTAAAGACTTGTCTCAGTTTACGGTAGAAGAAGAGGTTATAGAAGATGCCCTAGCAGCTCTCGAGTTTTTGCGCCACCAAGAAGAGATAAATCCGCAAGCAGTGTTTATCCTAGGACATAGCTTAGGCGGGCAATTAGTTCCGGAGATAGCTCGCCGAGATGGTAAGGTAGCCGGTGTCATTATTTTAGCCGGCCCTACTCGACCCTTATCAGAACTAATAGTAGAGCAGACCGAATACATTTTTTCTTTAGATGGTCAAATAGATGATAAAGAAAGGGAGCAGCTAGAAGAGATAAAGAAAGGGAGGGATAGGTTAAAAAATCACGAACTCAGGGAAGATGAAATAGTTCCAGGATTAGGAAGTTACGCTAACTACTGGTACGATTTGGAAAAAAGAGATCCAGTAGCTGAGGCGAGAAAATTATCTTGTCCTTTGCTTATTTTGCAAGGAGAAAGAGACTATCAAGTCACCATGGTTGATTTCAATAATTGGAAAGAGGGGCTCTCTTCTCGAGAGAACGTCACGTTTAAGCTTTATCCCCACTTAAATCACCTCTTCATCGCCGGAGAGGGAAAATCCACCCCCGGGGAGTATCAAAATCCTGGACATGTGGATAAACAAGTTATAGAAGACATTGCTCAGTGGATAAAAGAAGTCTCTCCAACTTTATAGTGGCTTGTTACATCCTTTTAATTAAAGTAGAAAAGAAACTCCTATTGACTATAGGTAAATTGGGAACTTTTCAATTTAAACCTGGGTTTTACCTTTACGTTGGAAGTGCCCGAAAAAATTTACCAGCGAGAATTCATCGTCACCTGAGCCAGAATAAGAAACTTTACTGGCATATAGATTATCTTTTGACTCAGGGAAAGGTGACCGAAATTATACTAATAAAGGAGAATGAAGAATGTAAAATAGCTGAGGTTATCCGGGAAACTTCTGGAGTGTCTTCCCCTATTCCCGGCTTTGGTTCTTCAGATTGTAGGTGTCCCACTCACCTCTTTTATATTCAGGAAAGAAACAAATGGGAAATAATTCCTGCCCGCCTTCAGAATGGGGGGTTTACTGTAAAAACAAGCTATGAGGAAGAGTGTTTCCCCTCATAACCTCGACTAGAGAGGAAAAAGGTCTCTATCACCCTCGGATGACACCAAAGAGAGAGGGTGATATAATTTATAATATTTTTAGAAAGATTCTTTCAGGTACAGTTTGTTAAAGGTGAGGTGTTTATTTTGGCTTTTATCCAAGGGAGAATACTTCTCCCCTCTGATAGTCTCTGGGTGAGAAAAGCAGCCCGAGAATATATGCATTTTAAGGAAGAAAGGGAAAAACTTCTTGCTCCTCTTCCAGATACAGAGATAAAGGTTTTTCTTGCTGAGAGTCCTGATTTGATAACGCAAACCAAAAGCAACGAGGAGGGAGAGTTTTTCTTGCGAGTTCCTCCTGGAGAAAATTACTTTCTGGAGTTTTATTCTCAATCTCAGCTAGTGGCTTTAGCCTTTGCGAACTCCACAGAAGAAGTAGTAGATTTAGGAACAGTAGATAGTCTTGCTACTGCTCAGGCTTTGAAAATGAAGATGGGGGAAAAGGGAGATTTGATTTCCATTCCTCAGCTGGCCAAAGACATAGAAGGAATGTGGGATAGAGGCGAAAGCTTAGAAAAGTTTAGGGCAGCAACTTACTCTTCTCCTGACCCTTTTCAATTGATAGAGTATTTTGATTTTTCTTTTTTTCCTGACGGTAAAACCTTATTAGTGACTTGGAAATCTCGTCAACCAGTAACGGCTCGTTTTTATTATCGTTCTTTTCACTCTTCTCGCTACCATAGCTTAATTACTCAACGCCAGAAAAGAGGAATCTTCTCTTTTGAAGTGCGAGAGTTTGAAGGATACCTTTTTTACTTAGAAGTGGAAAACAGCCAGCATATTCTGGGAAGAACTCCTCTTCGAGCAGTGCGTGCTCCTCTTTCTTCAGAGAAAAGAGAGATAATCATAGAGGGAAGAGAAGATGGCCCTATTACAGTAGCTCGTCGCAAAGTCTCCGGAGAAAAGACAATTTCTTTCCCTAAAGAAAATAAAAACATTAAACTTCTCCTCTCCCGGGCGCTGGAGAGAGAGTTTGAATCAGAAATGTACTTTAATTTTTTAGGGGTAGAGGAAATGCCTCGGTTTTTGGCCCGAGAAGGGTTTGAAGAATTAGAGTTTGCTCTTTATTTTCCTACAGAATTTTCTTTTCTGTGGGGACCAGTAGGAGGCAATCCCGGGGTGTCGCTCTCTCCAGAAAACGAGAAGGCAATCTTAGAATTGTGGAAAGATGATGATCTTACTCTTTCCCCCGGACAGCTAATGGAGGTGGGTTACAGTACACCTTTTGTAGAAGTAGTAGGCTATCGAGGGGGAACATATTTTCATCTTTTTTCTAACACTGACTTAAAAGAAAAAGTCTTTCTCCTTTCCCTGCGCCGCTTAGATTCCTTAGATTTGGAAACTACTATTTATTATTGGGGGAATTTAACTCTGCAGGGAGAAGGGTTGTTCGAAGACTATTCTCTGGAGCTTAACCTCCGAGGTAAATTTGAAGAAGGTCAAAATCCTCCTTTTTGGTCTATTCCTCAGAGCGAAGTAGAGGGTCAAATTAAACTGTGGGCAGATCTAGAAATTAAGAAGAAATAGCAGAGGGACACCATTCCCGTACTGGACATTCCGAGCAACGAGGTTTTTTGGCTGAGCAAGTTGTTCTACCCAAAAAACCCAAAAGATGAGTTGCTCTTATCCAACGCTCTGGGGGAATCAGAGAAGATAGGTCTTTTTCTATTTCCAAGGGGGAAGAGGAAGAGGTAAAACCTAATCTCTGGGATACCCGAGCTACATGAGTGTCTACGGCAATGGCAGGAAGGTTAAAAGCATTGGCTAAAACGATATTAGCAGTTTTCCTTCCCACTCCAGGCAAAGTCGTGAGTACCGAAAGCTCTGGTGAAACTTCTCCTGCGAATTTTTCCACTAAAATAGAGCTAGTTTCCTTGAGAAACCGAGCTTTTTGTCGATAATAAGGGAGAGAGTGGATAATCTCCTCAATTTCAGAAAGGGAAGCACGAGAAAGAGCCTGAGGAGTGGGAAAACGCTCAAAAAGAGTTTTGGTTATCTGATTTACCCGTTCATCAGGAGCTTGAGCAGCTAAAATGGTAGCCACTAAAAGTTCAAAAGGGTTGCGAAATTCTAAAAGCAACCGGGCATGAGGAAAATGCTTTTCTAAAGTATCCAGAATTTTAGCTACCCTTTCCTTTTCTTCCATTTTGTACTTCTCCATATTTAATATTTTGATAAAACAAAGTAATATAGTTAACCGCAAAACTCATTATAAAGACTATGAGGGGGAAAATATCCCCCTCATAACCCCCAGAAAGATAAAAACTCAAAAAAACAAGTACAAAAGACTACTAAGGAAGTGGAGAATCTTCCTCAGGGGAAAAGACTCCTATAACCCCCCAAAGAAAATGAAAACCTGAAAGAATATTATAGTATCCCTTGCTGCAGGGCGATTTCTCATCTTTGACTTCTGATGTAATTTACTTTTTAAAGCTTAATATTTTAACCAGTTTTGCGGGATACTATAAAAACAATAGGGGGGATATTCCCCCCTATAAACTTCTATATTACAAAATATATTGATACAAAAGAGATTCTAGCTCGCTCTCTGAAGCTGCACCTACTAAGGTATACTCTATTTCCCCTTTTTCATTTAAAAAAAGGAAAGATGGGACTCCTAATCCTCCAGCATATTCTTTTTGCACCTCTCCATAATTATCGATTAAAACTGGGAAGGTCCAGCCATGGGTATTAACAAAATTAGCCCTGATCATTTGAGCATACACTTCTGGAGAGGCAATTAAAGAACTGGATGTCCCGCTTTTATTTACTGCTATCCCTATCACCGCCAACTCTTCTTGGTGTCGGTAGTAAATATCTTGAATAGCAGAAGCTTCTTCTTGGCAGTGAGGACAATAAGATTTGAAGAAAAATACTAAAACTGGCTTCCCCCGAAATTCAATAAGGGAAACTTCTCCTCCATCTAAGCTAGGAAGGGTAAAATTAATTCCAGTATCTACCGGTGTTGGTATTGGCGTTTCCGTGGGTGAAGGAGTTGGGGTTTGCGTAGGAGGAAAAATGGAAAAGTTAGAGCATCCTGTTACTCCCAAAATGAAAGCGAAAACCAAAATAATAGTAGACCCTTTCAGCCATTGTGCCTTTTTCATAGCTTGAACTCCCTTCTGGCGCATTTTTCTTTTAATGACCATAATTATACACTATAAAATAGCTAGAGAGTTATACTCCCTTTGCTACCTAAAAAATTCCCTAAAGGGAAACATAATGCCCTATAACGCCAATTATAATTAACCGTCATCAGGCGGCTTACGGCGCAAAAAACTACTTATGGTGTAAATTTAACCCAAGTTGCACCATAAGTTCCAGAAATCAGCCTATATCAGGTGTTTCCTTTTGGGGATTCTCATTTTCAGGTAACACAGATTGAAAGACTGGTAAATCAGGAGATTATGAATCAATTATACTATAAAAATAGGGAATTTTCTGGTAAAAGTCTGCAACTTGGGTTGGTTTTTTGTCTTTTAGTTTATATCATAAATAGTCTCAGATGCCCGATTACTAATTTAGGGCATGACAGAAAAAGAAAGACAGTAGGCACTAAGGAAGTGTTTTTCTTTCCCCAGTAGTCTCTTTTCTTTTAATCTTGCGCCGCAGCACTAGAGGAGTGTTTTTCTCCTCAGTAAGTCTTTTTCTTCTTTTCGTCTTTTATCTTACGCCGTAGGCTGCTTACTTACAGGATAGGTATACAATAAAAAGAGGGGTTTTTCTGGTAAAAAGCTGCAAGTTGGGTTAGATGGAGTTTAATTGTAATAGCTTTTTAAAAATTTTTGTTAACCACAAAGATTTGTAGTGATCAAGGTATTTCAGGGCATGATAAGTCCAAGGATTCCTTTTCTTCCTCAGTTTCGTTTCTAGCTCATAGAAGGCTGTAATACTAAGATGCTAAAGAGAAATATTGGGGGTTGAGGAATGTAGAGGTATACTGGAGAAAGATGTTACTGGGATTCATAACCAGAAGAGAACGTTTCCACATATATTGACTGAGAGCCGGCAAGGGGTTGCAAGACTAAAATAAATATTCTAAAATATAACAAGCATTTTTTGTTTAATTAAAATTTAATTAAAATTTAATTAAAATTTAATTAAAATTAAGTAATTAAGAGGAGGAAAATAAATGGCTAGTGTTACTTTAAAGAGTGTGGTTAAGCGTTTTGGAGAAGTGGTAGCGGTAAATAAGGTCGACCTCGATATTAGGAATGAGGAGTTTCTGGTGTTAGTAGGTCCTTCTGGTTGTGGCAAAACTACTACTTTACGCATGATTGCCGGCTTGGAGGAGGTAGATGAGGGAGAGATTTATATTGGTGATGTTCTGGTAAACGATGTTCCCCCTAAAGATAGAGATATCGCTATGGTTTTCCAGAACTACGCTCTTTACCCTCATATGGATGTATACAACAATATGGCTTTTGGATTGAAACTACGGAAATTCCCTAAAGATGAAATCGATAAACGAGTAAAAGAAGCAGCAGATATTCTGGGTATTCATGAATTACTTAATCGTAAACCTAAACAGCTTTCTGGAGGTCAGCGGCAAAGAGTAGCAGTAGGAAGAGCCATTGTCCGTCACCCCAAAGTTTTCTTGTTTGATGAACCTCTTTCTAACTTAGATGCTAAATTGAGAGTGCAAATGAGAGCAGAGTTATCTAAACTTCATGACCGTTTAAAAACCACTATGATTTATGTTACTCACGACCAGATAGAAGCTATGACTATGGGGGATAGAATTGTAGTTATGAAGGATGGCATAGTGCAGCAAATAGGAACTCCTTTAGACCTCTACAATAAACCTCAAAATAAATTTGTAGCTGGCTTTATCGGAACTCCTTCTATGAATTTCTTGGATGTGGTGGTAAAGAAAGAAGGAGATGCGCTTTATCTGGATGGGGAATCCTTCAAAATCAAAATACCGGCTGAAATTAAATCTTTCGTGGAACCTTATGCAGGGAAGGAAGTTACTTTGGGTGTTCGCCCTCAAGATATTTATGACTACAGTTTCTCTCAGGATATGGCAGAGATAGATGGAAACGTTATTAATACTACAGTAGATATAGTGGAGCCTTTAGGCTCAGAGCAGACGCTATATCTGGTTACCGGACCTCATACTCTTGTTGCGCAACTAGATATGCGTACTCAAGCTAATGTAGGAGACACTTTGAAAGTAGTAGTAAATATCTCTAAGATTCACATATTTGATATAGAGACAGAAAAAGCTATTGTATAAAAGCAATTATAAGCGCTTTTATACCTTTGATGTAGAGGAGAAAGGAAGTATTGTTTCTTTCTCCTCCAAATTTTAACTCTAAATAGATAGAATTTAAGAAAGGAGCAGCGATTATGAAAGTTGGAATTAATGGGTTTGGTAGAATTGGGCGTTTAGTTTTTAGAAGAATCTTAGAAGAAGGAGATGTGGACGTAGTAGCAGTTAACGATTTAACCAGCGCTAAAGTTCTGGCTCATTTGTTAAAATATGACTCAGTACATGGAACTATCTGTAACCAAGTGGAAGCTAAGGAAGATGCTTTAGTAGTAGATGGAAAGGAAATTAAAGTCTTGGCTCAAAAAGACCCGGCTCAATTGCCTTGGCGGGACTTGGGGGTAGATTTGGTAATTGAGTCTACTGGTAAATTTACTGCTCGAGATGGAGCTTCTTTGCATTTTCAAGCTGGTGCTAAAAAAGTGGTCATCACTGCTCCGGCTAAAAATCCAGATGTTACCATAGTAATGGGGGTTAATCATCAGGCTTACGATAAAAATGCTCATCATATTATTTCTAATGCTTCCTGTACTACTAATTGTTTAGCCCCGGTAGTTAAAGTTTTAGATGATAACTTTACCATTCAAAAGGGTTTTATGACTACCATTCATTCCTATACTAATGACCAGGTTATTTTAGACTTTCCTCACAAAGATTTAAGAAGAGCTCGTGCAGCTGCTTTGTCTATGATTCCTACCACTACTGGAGCAGCTTCAGCTATTGGAGAAGTTATACCTAAACTTAAAGGTAAATTAGATGGAATGGCTATTCGAGTTCCTACCCCTGATGTCTCTATAGTAGATTTTGTAGCAGTAGTGGAGAAAGAAACCTCTATTGAGGCAGTAAATGCTGCTCTGAAAAAAGCTGCTGAAGGCGAGCTAAAAGGGATTTTAGCTTATTGTGATGAGCCTTTGGTATCAGTAGATTTTCTCCATGATACTCATTCATCTGTGGTGGATGCTTTGTCTACTAAGGTTTATGGTAATTTAGTTAAGGTTTTAGCCTGGTATGACAATGAATGGGGTTATTCTTGCCGGGTGGTCGATTTGGTTAAGTACGTGATGAAGTAGGAGCTATAGAAATGCCTCGTATTCCTATCGCTGCAGGAAATTGGAAAATGAATAAAACTTCTCAGGAAGCCTCAGCTTATGCTGAGGCTTTCCTCCCTCAGATAAAAGACTTTAAAAAAGAAGTAGAAATCATTATTTGTCCTCCTTTTACTGCTCTTCCAACTCTGGTTTCTTATTTTCGGAATTCTCCAGTGAAGTTGGGAGCCCAAAATATGCATTGGGAAGAAAAAGGTGCTTTTACTGGTGAAGTGAGTGCTCCTATGATTAAAGAATGGGGTTGCCAATATGTAATTTTGGGACATTCAGAGCGAAGGCATATTTTCCGGGAGACTTCTGAGGAAGTAGGTAAGAAAGTTAAAAAAGCATTGGAATGGGGAATTAACCCTATTCTTTGTGTGGGAGAGACCCTAGAAGAGCGAGAAAAAGGAGAAACAGAAAAAATAGTGGAAGAGCAACTTCTCCTAGGGCTTGTAGATGTTCCTAATACTAAAGCATCATCCGTTGTGATAGCCTATGAGCCAGTTTGGGCCATTGGTACGGGGAAAGCAGCTACCTCTGAGGATGCTCTAAAAGTTATTTCTTTTATCCGAGGGAAACTCTCATCTCGTTTTGATGTTGAGATTTCAAATAATATTCGTATCCTTTATGGCGGCAGTGTGAGTCCAGAAAATGTGCTTGATTTTCTTAGAGAAGATGAAATTGATGGAACTTTAGTAGGAGGAGCCAGCTTAGACCCGCTTAAGATGATAAAGATAGTGGAAGAGACTTTGCGAGCTTATTGAAGGAGAAGAGGTAGAAAATATGGAAGGGTGGATGATTGTTCAAATTGTAGTTTGTGTAGCTCTGATTTTAGTAGTGATATTACAGCCCCGTAAAGCGGGGCTGGGGGGTGGAATATTTGGAGGTATGACAAGAGCAGACCGAAGTAGTAAGTTTCGGAACTTGCCTGTTTTAAGTAAATTGACTGTAGTTCTAGGAGCAGCATTTTTGATTTTATCTTTTTTGTTTTCTTTTTTATTGACTTAGTGGAAACAAAAATGGTAGAGAAAAATAGAGTATTAACCTTAAAAGAAGTAGAAAGCCTCAAGATAGACCCGACGAGGAATTTCTACTCTGCCACCCCGGAAGAAATAAAAAATGGCTATACTACTGATATATATTTTGTTAGCGCTCAAGAAGTTTTGCGCCATTTAAATTTGAAAGACACTATAGTAACTGCAGAAATTTTTCCCCGAGGATCGGGAGTAATGTGTGGAGTGCCGGAAGTTCTTAATCTTCTCTCTTCTACCCCGGTAGAAATTTGGAGTTTGAGTGAAGGGGAAGAGTTTAGCCCTAAAGAAGTAGTAATGAGGATTAAAGGACCTTATTCGGCTTTTGGAGTTTTTGAAACTCCTATTTTGGGGATTTTAGCTCATAGTTCTGGTTGGGCTACTGCTGCTCGAGAATGTAAGGTAGCAGCAGGAGAAAAGATAGTTCTTTGTTTTGGTGCTCGACACGTTCATCCAGCGGTAGCTCCAGTTATGGAACGTTCTGCTATTGTAGGAGGAGCAGACGGAGCGGCATGTATATTAGGAGCAAAATTAGCAGGTAAAGAACCAGGTGGTACTATTCCTCATGCTGCGATTCTCATTGTAGGAGATACGGTGATAGCAGCACAGGTTTTTCAGGAAGTTATCCCTCCTCATTATTCCCGAATAATTCTGGTTGATACTTTTAAAGATGAAGCTGAAGAATCTTTGCGGGTAGCTCGGGCTTTAGGGGCAAATTTAGAAGGAGTAAGATTGGATACTCCTGAAGAGCGAGGAGGAGTAACTCCGGGTTTGGTAGAAGAAGTAAGAACGCGTTTGGATCAGGCTGGTTTTTCTCAGGTAAAGATTGTGGTTTCCGGAGGATTGAACCCGGCAAGAATCCAGGCCTTGAAAGATAAGGTAGACATTTTTGGAGTGGGGAGCTATATCAGTGGTCGCTCTCCCATTGATATGACTATGGATTTAAAAGAGATAGGGGGAGAGAAAATAGCCAAACGAGGGAGGTTACCGGGGATTATTCCTAATCCTCGGTTAAAGCAAATAAAATAAAAAGGAGGCGTTTCTCTTGAAAAGATGTGGAGTTTTTCTTTTAGCGGTTTTAGTTTTAATGGGAGGGATGGTTTTCGCTGAGGTTAAAAATCCCGATACTTATATCTACTTGAGTATCGGAGAACCAGATACTTTAGACCCTCACTATGCTTATGATACGGCAAGTGGTGAGGCAATAGAAATGGTCTATGATAACCTGATTGCCTATAAGGGAGAAAGCGTAACTGAGTTTATCCCTAGGTTGTCTCTCGAGGTTCCCTCACTGGAGAATGGTTTAATTAAAGATGACGGTAAAACTTACGTTTTCCCCCTCCGAGAAGGGGTAAAGTTCCACAACGGTAGCGACCTCACCCCCGAAGATGTAGAGTATACCTTTGAGCGGGGGATTCTCATGGATCCTTATGCTGGACCTATGTGGATGATCATCGAGGCTCTGTTTGATTATCAGACCATAGAAGATATGGTAGGGGATAAGCTGCAAATAGCCTGGAGCGATATGGTTAACGAGGACGGGACCTTAAAGAGCGAAGAATACGCTTCTAAACTTGTCGATTTTTACCACCAGTATATCGACCCGGCTATTGAAGTAGAAGGACAAAATGTGGTGTTTCATCTGGTACGGCCCTTTGCTCCTTTCTTGAGCATTCTATCTCAAAATGCAAGCTGGAGTGCTATTATGGATAAAGAGACTTGTGTTTCTTTAGGTCTCTGGAATGGAGAGCCAGATGGGTGGTGGAAATATCATAGTCTAAAAAAAGAAGAGAGTCCTATTTATGAGAAAGCTATAGGAACGGGACCTTTTCAGCTAGTAGAATGGGATAGAGCTCAGCAAAAATTGACTTTTGTTAGAAATGACAATTATTGGGGAGAAAAGCCTAAAATTGCTAAAGCGGTAATTTGGGGCATTGAAGAGTGGAGTACCCGTCGGGCAATGTTAGAAGCCGGAGATGCTGACCAGATATATGCTCCCCTTCAGTATTTAGAGCAAGTAAAAGGAATGCCGGGAATAAGAATTGAAGAAGGAGCGCGGATTACCATTACCGCTTTGCATTTTAACTGGACAGTAGAAAAGGGAAGTCAATACTTAGGAAGTGGTCAGTTAGATGGAGAAGGGATACCTCCTGATTTCTTTAGTGATGTCCATGTCCGTCGTGCTTTCTCTTATGCTTTTGACTATAATACTTTTATAGAGCAAGTTCTTCAGGGTTATGGATTCCGAGTTCCTTCGGTAATTCCTAAAGGACTTTTAGGATTTAATGAGAACCTTCCTATGTATAATTTCGATTTAGAAAAAGCAAAAGAAGAGTTTCAGGAAGCCTGGAATGGAGAAGTATGGGAAAAAGGGTTCAAGCTCACTCTCCTTTATAATACGGGAAACGAAGCTCGACAAACTGCTTGTGAAATGCTGAAAGAACACATCGAATCTCTCAACCCCAAGTTTAAGATTGAAGTGCAAGGAGTTCAGTGGCCTACCTATTTGGATGCTTACCGACAGGGACAACTTCCAGCTTTTATCATTGGCTGGTTAGCTGATTATCCTGACCCTCACAACTTTGTATTTACCTACTTCCATAGTAAAGGAGTTTATGGCACCACTCAAGGGCAAGCTTTTCTGGATTTTGCTCGAGAAAATCTGGATTCATTAGTGGAAAAAGCCATAGCTGAGACAGATAATGAGGCACGGCAAAAAATTTATGAAGAGATTCAGACCATTGCTTATGAAAATGCTTTAGGTATAACTCTCTATCAACCTAAAGAAATTTATCCTATGAGAGATTGGGTAAAAGGGTGGATGTTCAATCCTATGAGGTCAGGAGAGGTTAACTGGGAAGGAATATACAAAGAAGAGTGAAAGGAAAAGAAGGGGAGAGACTTCTCTCCCCTTCTTTTTGTAGGGTGAAAAGAAAATGACTTTTTATATCATCCGTCGGCTTTTATTTCTTCCTTTAACTTTACTGGGTATTTCCCTTCTCATTTTTCTTATGATTGGACTGTTGAGTCCTTATCAAAGATTAGCTACTTTTATTAATAGTCCGGAAAGACTAAAAGGAGCAGATATTGATAAATTAGTGGAATTCTATGGCCTAAATGACCCTCTTATTATTCAATATGGAAGATGGTTAAAAAACCTCTTCCAGGGTAATTTAGGCTGGTCTTATGTGGGGAAAAAGCCAGTTTATGATGCTCTTGTAGAGCGATTTCCTTACACTCTGGAGTTGGCTTTATTCTCCATTTTTCCTATTCTGTTTCTGGGGATAAATTTAGGGGTGATATCTGCAGTAAACCACAATCGTCCTATAGACCATAGTTTGCGCATATTTGCAGTGGTAGGATGGTCTTTTCCTGATTTTGTTTTTGGATTATTTATTTTGATGATTTTTTATAGCGTTTTAGGTTGGTTTCCCCCGGGGAATTTGAGTTTGTGGGCAGAGGAAATAGTTAAATCTTCCACCTTTCATAATTTTACCGGCATGACTACTATAGATGCTCTTCTTAACGGAAGACTGGATGTTTTGGGGGATGCTATTCTCCATCTTATAGGCCCAGTTTTAACTTTGACTTACGTCCAATTTGCCTTCATTTTGCGTATTACTCGCTCTTCTATGTTAGAGGTATTGCAGAAAGATTATGTTCGTACCGCTCGAGCTAAAGGATTGGATGAGCGGGTAGTGATTAATAAACACGCTCGACGCAATGCTCTTATCCCTGTAGCTACAGTAAGTGGGCAGACTATAATTGGACTTTTAGCTGGAGCGGTGATCGTAGAGACTATTTTTAATCGTACCGGTATCGGAAGTTTTATGTCCTTAGCTGCTCAACAACTGGATTACGCTTCTATTATGGGAGGCACTCTGTTTTTTGGGTTTATACTGGTGTTAGGAAACCTAATAGTGGATATTTCTTACGCTTTTATCGACCCTCGGGTGAGGTTAGAGTAGTTGATGAATAAAGAAACTCGGCGTATACTCAGGAGGCTGTCATCCAACACTTCCGCTATTTTGGGTTTTGTTTTGCTTATATTTTTTGTAATAGTAGCAGTATTTGCTCCTTCTATTGCTTCTCCACCTCCAGGTAGAGACCCCTATATTATGCCCATTGTTACCTGGAGTTCTAATCCCCTTCCTCCTTCTCCTGAACATCCTTTTGGAGTAGCAGGTAAACGAGATATATTTTATGGAGTAATATGGGGAACTCGAACGGCTTTCCGGGTAGGAATAATAGTGACTTTGATTTCCACCGTTTTGGGACTTTTAATAGGATCAGTGGCTGGATATTTTGGAAGACTGTGGGATGAAGTTTTAATGAGAATCACGGACATATTTTTGGCTATTCCTTTTTTAGTAGCAGCTATGGTTTTGACTACTATTTTGGGAACCGGCCTGGATAAAGTAATGATAGCTATGGTAGCATTTAGCTGGATGGAGCCTGCTCGTCTAATCCGGGGGAATATCTTACAAGTTAAAGAAGAGCAATTTGTTTTAGCAGCTAAGGCTCTGGGAGTTAGCGATTTTTCTATTATTCTTCGTCATGTTTTACCTAATACTATTTTTCCGGTTTTAATTCAAGCGTCTATGCGTATGGGGTCTTTGGTTATTACTGCTGCGGCTTTGAGTTTTTTGGGAGTGGGGGCTCCTCAGGGTTATGCTGATTGGGGAGCACTCTTGAATTATGCTCGAAACTGGATGTTAGGGGGACAGGGAGAAGCACTTAAATATTGGTATATGACTGTGTTTCCTGGTTTAGCTATGGTGCTTTTTGTGTTAGCTTGGAATTTAGTAGGAGACACCCTGCGAGATGCTTTTGACCCTCGCTTGAGGTTATAAATAATGGAAGAAAATAATCTACTCCTCCAAGTTCAAGATTTAAAAGTATATTTTTACACTGAAGAAAAGGAAGAACTGAGAGCAGTAGACGGAGTAAGTTTTTGTCTTAAAGAAGGAGAAACCATAGCCTTGGTCGGAGAGTCAGGATGTGGTAAAAGCGTTACTTCTTTAGCTATCCTGCGCTTGATTGATTCTGATGGAAAAATCCAAGGAGGGAAGATAATTTTAAGAGGTAGAGATTTACTTTCTCTTTCGGAAAAAGAGATGCGAGAAATTAGGGGAAGAGATGTCTCTATGATTTTTCAGGAGCCTTCTTCTGCTCTGAATCCAGTTTATACCATAGGTGATCAGATAATGGAAGCGATAATTTTACACCAAAAACTCTCTCCTCCTCAGGCTCGAAAAGCAGCGGAGGAAGTACTCAGGTTAGTAGGTATTCCTGAAGCTCATAAAAGATTGGATGAATATCCTCATGAGCTTTCAGGAGGAATGAAACAGAGAGCTATGATTGCTATGGCTTTATCTTGCCACCCTAAGGTTTTGATCGCTGATGAGCCTACTACTTCTTTGGATGTTACCATTCAGGCTCAAATTCTGGAGTTGATTGAAAAATTACAGCGACAGCTTAATATGGGGGTAATTCTTATTACCCATGATTTAGGAGTAGTGGCTGGTATGGCAGAGAGAGTGGTGATTATGTATGCTGGAAAAGTAGTAGAGGAAGGAAATCGCTGGGATATATTCCATAACCCCTCTCATCCTTATACTTGGGGGTTACTGCATTCTATACCCCGTTTGGATGTTAAGCAGGAAAAGTTAGCTATTATTCCTGGAGTGGTTCCTGACCCTCTTAATTTTCCTTCTGGTTGCAGGTTTCGCAATAGATGCCCTTTAGAAGATGAGATGTGTCTTACTGAGCCAAAACGGTTTGAAATAGAAAATCAGCATTATGTATACTGTCATCACTACTCTCAGATAGAAATATTAAAAACTCGGGGTTTTAACCAATGAATGGCACTCCCTTGCTGCGAGTACAGGATTTAAAAAAATATTTTCCCATTAAAGCAGGAGTTTTTCGGAAAATTGTAGGTTGGGTTAAAGCAGTAGATGGAGTGAGTTTTGAAGTTCTGTCCGGGGAAACTTTGGGTATAGTGGGAGAATCGGGTTGCGGAAAAAGCACCTTGGGAATGACTATTATGCGGCTTTACGAACCCACTGCAGGGAAAGTGTTTTTTCAAGGGCAAGATATTTCTTCTTTGCGGCCTTCTCAACTAAAAAGCATTAGGCGAAATATTCAAATGATTTTCCAGGATCCTTTTACCTCTTTGGACCCTCGTATGCATATTGGTTCTATAGTGGAAGAGGGCATGAAAGTGCATCGCATAGCCCCCCTTTCGGAAATCAGGCGCAGAGCACTGGATTTACTAGAAAAGGTGGGTTTGGGAGCGGAATATTTTTCCCGTTATCCCCATGAGTTTTCTGGAGGTCAAAGGCAGAGAATTGGTATTGCGAGGGCTTTAGCTCTGAATCCTCGTTTAGTAGTGGCAGATGAGCCGGTTTCTTCGCTGGATGTTTCGGTTCGCTCTCAAATTTTAAACTTATTAAAAGATTTGAAAAAAGAATATCAACTGACTTATATTTTTATTTCTCACGATTTGGCGGTAGTGAGGCAGATTTGCAACCGAGTTATGGTTATGTATTTAGGAAAAATAGTGGAAATAGCAGATGGAGATGATTTCTTTTCTTCTCCTTCTCATCCTTATAGTGTAGCTTTGATTTCTGCTGTGCCGGTTCCCGATCCTGATTATGAGGTTAAGCGGATTATTTTAAGCGGAGATGTCCCTAGCCCCATTAATCCTCCGCAAGGGTGCCGTTTTCATACTCGCTGTCCGGTAGCCCAAGAGAGATGTTCTCAGATAGAGCCAACTTTAGAGGAAGTGAGAGAAAACCATTGGGTGGCCTGTCACTTTCCGGGTAGTTTATCTTGGGAGAGAATTCCAAAACATGTAACTGTTTAGGTCGTTTCCTCTAAATTTTTCAAACAGCCTCCGCCCCCCTTGACGAATATAAAAAGTTGTGTTTAAATATGAGCTAAATTGAATAAGAGAAGCGATGATGAGGGAGAGTAGCCTTTGTCCTTCAGCTACAGAGAGCCAGGATAGGTGGGAGCCTGGTGTTGGAGAAAAAGGTGAATGGGCCTCGGAGCAGTTCATCGAAAGGGAATATCCCGAGTAGACTGAGACGGTTCTTTCCCGCTAAAGGAAGTAGGTATAGTAGTTTTTGTACCGAAAGAGTGAACGGTTAGCGCCGTTAATGAGAGTGGTACCGCGAGTTTAAAGCCCTCGTCTCTTGATGAGGGCTTTTTTTATGGGAGGAAAACATGGAGATAAAACCAGATAGGGAAAAGTTTAAAAAATTATCGGCTGAGGGTTATGACTTTATCCCCCTTTATACCGAGCGATTAGCGGACCGACTTACTCCGGTATCGTTAGTAGACAAATTTCGGGGGGAAACTCCTCTAATTTTATTAGAAAGCGCAGAAAGGGGAGAGAAATGGGGACGTTATTCTTTTTTAATCTGGGGTGGAGAGGAAATAAAAATAGAAGACTTCACTGACATTATCTCCCTTTTAGAGAGAGAATTTCCTTCTTATTCGGTTTATCCTGAACCTTCCCTTCCTTTTCTGGGAGGGGCAGTGGGTTTTTTAAGCTATGATGCAGTGAAAACCTGGGAGAAAACTATTCCTCGCCGAAAGACAAACTATCCCTTAGCTTATTGGATAAAAAGCAATCGTTTTCTCTATTTTGACCATTTAAAACATCTTTTGGGGGCGGTATATGTAGCCCGGAGAGGTGAAGAAGAAGATTATAACCAGGGTAAACAATGGATAGAAGAAACTTACGAGAGGTTGGATCACTCATCATCATCTTCTTTTTTTGAAACCAAAGAAGAAGCGAAATGTTCTCTCAGCCCAGAGGAGTTTATAGAGAAAGTAGAGGAAGTGAAGGGATTTATCCGAGAAGGGCATGCTTCTCAGGTGGTCATTTCTCAACGTTTTTCCCAACCTTTTTCTGGAGATCCTTTTATTCCTTATCGATTTTTGCGTTCGATAAATCCCTCTCCGTATCTTTTTTATTTGGAAACTGACCAGTTTCAGATAGCTGGCTCTTCTCCGGAGATGCTCATAAAAATAGAGAAGGAAAAAATCTTCACTAAGCCAATTGCTGGAACGAGAAAGAGATTACCTTCTCTTCCTGAAGAAGAAATAGTAGAAGATTTGCTCCATGATGAGAAAGAGATTGCTGAACACGTGATGCTTTTAGATTTGGGGAGGAATGATTTAGGAAGAGTATGCGAGAGAGGAACAGTGCAAGTGGAAAAATTTATGGATGTAGAACGATATTCTCATGTTTTCCATATCGTCTCTACTGTTTCCGGTAATTTAGTTCCCCGCCTTTCTCCGTGGAGAGCACTACAGGCATCTTTTCCTGCGGGGACGGTGAGTGGAGCGCCTAAAGTGAGAGCTATGGAGATAATTGAGAAATTAGAGCCTCTTCCCCGAGGACCTTATGCTGGGGCATTAGGCTATGTAAGTCTAAACGGTAACCTGGATACCTGCATTATTATCCGCAGTATCTTTTTCCGGGAAGGAAAAGCAGAAGTTCAAGCCGGAGCAGGTATTGTTTATGATTCTATCCCTCAGAAAGAACATGAAGAAGTACGAAGTAAAGCTGAAGCTTTACTTTTAGCTTTAAATTTAGCTGGAAGGAGGAATGATTAATGATTCTCTTGATTGATAATTATGATTCGTTCACCTATAACTTGGTTCAGTATTTAGGAGAATTAACTGAAGAAGAGATCCGAGTATTCCGTAACGACGAGATTTCTATCTCAGAAGCAGAGCAAATGAAACCAACAAGGATTGTTATTTCTCCTGGTCCTAAAGACCCCCGAGAGGCGGGAATTAGTAATGAGATAATTTCTTGTTTTCCCTCTATCCCTACTTTAGGGGTGTGTCTTTGGCCATCAGTGTATTGCTTATGTTGAAGGGGGAAAAGTAGTAAGAGCCGCTCAACCTTACCATGGAAAAAAGTCTTTAGTCCATCTTTTTCCCTCTCCTCTTTTCCAAGAATTACCTTCCCAAATCTGGGTGGGTAGATATCACTCCCTCATTGTTGAACGAGAAAGCTTGCCACCCTCATTAAAAGTCGTTGCCCAAACAGAAAGCGGAGAAATAATGGCTTTGCAGCACATTTCTCGTCCTCTTTTTGGAGTGCAATTTCACCCCGAGTCAGTTTTAACTCCTCAGGGGAAGATAATTTTAAAGAATTTTTTGGAGGTGGCACCATTATGTTAAAGACTGCTCGAGATTTTTTAGAATATATAATAGAAGGTAAAAGGCTGAGCAGAAAAGACTCCTATTTTCTGATGAGAGGTCTAATGGAAGGAGAGTTTACTTCTTCTCAAATGGGAGCACTCTTATCTTCTTTGCGAATGCGCCAAGAAGATGGAGAAGAAATTGCCGGGTTTGCGGAAGCGATGAGAGAAAAAGCAATGAATTTTTCAGTTTCTTCCCTTTCTGTGGCTGATAATTGTGGAACAGGTGGAGATGGACAGGGAACTTTTAATATTTCTACCGCTTCGGCTTTTGTGGCTTTATCTTCCGGGCTAAAAATAGTAAAACACGGTAATCGTTCAGTTTCCAGCCATTGTGGCAGCGCGGATTTACTAGAAAGCTTGGGGATAAAAGTAGATATGGAAAGAGAAAAAATGCAAACTCTTTTTGAAGAAACAGGTTTTGCTTTTCTTTATGCACCGCTCTATCATCCTGCTACGCGGACAGTGCAAGGAGTAAGAAAAGAGCTGGGGATTAGAACCGTATTTAATCTTTTAGGTCCTCTTACCAATCCTTGTCCTATGGATTATAAGCTGGTGGGTGTTTACTCTCCAGAGCTCATTGAGCCTGTAGCTTCAACTTTAGTTACTCTGGGAGTAAAAAGGGGATTGGTGGTATGGGGAGAGCCAGGAGTAGATGAGATAAGTATAACTGGAGAAACTAAATTGGCTTTGGTGGAAGGAAGTAAAATAACTTTTTCTTCTTTCCATCCTGAAGAAGTAGGTTTTCCAGTAAGGAATATAGAGGAGCTAAGAGGAGGGGCACCTGCTGAAAACGCTCAGATCTTTATGAATATTCTAAGAGGAGAAGAAAAGGGAGCACGGAGAGAGGCAGTAATTCTAAATAGTGCCTTTTTACTCTGGGTAGGAGAAAAAGCTTCAGATTTGGAAGAAGCTATAGAAAGAGTAGAAGAAGCACTTCGCTCGGGAAGAGCGTTGCAAACATTACACCAGGTAGTAAAGGTAAGTAGAGCCTTGGGGGGAGAATAATGGAAGGGTTCCTAGAAAAAATAGTAATGGGAAAGAAGAAAAGGCTTCTGGAAGGAAAGCAGTATTCTCCTCGAGAAGTAGTAGATATATTTAGTGAGCGAGAGAAGAAGAGTAACCTTCTTCTCTCCTCCCTAAGGAACTCGCCTGGTCCTAATATCATAGCTGAGATTAAGAAAGCTTCTCCTTCTCGGGGGATGCTGATAGAAGGAAGTTTTCTCCCTTTCTTAGAAGAGTACGAAGAAGGTGAAGCAAAAGTGGTTTCGGTAGTGACTGAAGAGGATTATTTTCGGGGAAGCATAGAGATGTTTCAGGAAGTAAGGAAACTTACTTCTCTTCCTCTTCTCCGTAAGGATTTTGTAATAGAGGAAACCCAAATTTATGAATCAGCACAAAACGGAGCAGATGCACTCCTTTTAATTGCTCGCCTTCTCTCCCGGGAACGACTGCAACGTTTTGTTTACCTCTGCAATCTTTTACATCTTCTTCCTTGGGTGGAAGTTCATGATGAGGAAGATATAGAAAAAGCGCTAGAAGCTCATGCTCCTTTGGTTGGCATCAACAATCGTAATCTGGCTACTTTTCAAGTTTCTCTTCAAGTGTCAGAGCGACTTTGCCGAATAATTCCTCCCTCGGTAGTAGTGGTGGCAGAAAGTGGGATTAAAAGTAGAAGTGATATAGAAAGATTGATGGATAAAGGAATCAACAATTTTTTAATAGGAGAGACTTTAATCACTTCTTGCCACCCAGCTGGAAAACTAAGGGAACTTCGAGGAGGAGTAAGAATTGCCCAAAGTTAAAGTTTGTGGAATTAAAGAAAAAAGCGATGCCTTGCTATTAAGTGAATTACCTCTTTGGGCTTTGGGCTTCATTTTAGTGGAGGATAGCCCTCGTTTTATTCCTCCAGAAAAAGTAAAAGAGATAGTTTGCTCTCTACCTTCTCGAATAATAAAAGTGGGAGTTTTTCAAAATCAAAGTATAGAAGAAGTGGAAAAACTGCGAGATTTTTGCGGTTTTGATTTAATACAATTACATGGCCAGGAAAGCCCCGCTTTTTGTGAAAAGTTAGGAAAAGGAGTGATTAAAACTTTTTCTGTAGGAGAAGATTTTAATGTCACTATAGTAGAAGAATATCTTCCAGTAGTGGATTTCCTACTTTTTGATAGCAAAAAAGGGGGAAGTGGGATAACTTTCCCCTGGGAAAAGATAAAAGGGATAACTTTCCCCAAGCCTATAATAATCGGGGGAGGATTAAAGGAGGAAAATATCTGGCAGTGCCTTTCTCTTTTGCATCCTTTCGTTTTAGATTTGAATAGTGGAGTAGAAGTTTACCCCGGAAAAAAAGACGGGATAAAAGTGAAAAGAATTTTGGAAAAAATAGGAGGCAAATGAAATGGAAAATGCAGGATTTTTTGGAGAATTTGGAGGTAAGTTTGTTCCAGAAATTTTAGTTCATCCTTTACAGGAATTAGAAGAAGCTTATGAATATTACCGAAAGGATGAGAAATTCCAGGAGGAATTAAACTATTACCTGAAAGATTATGCTGGAAGACCTACTCCTCTTTATTTAGCAGAGCGCTTAACTGAATCCTGGAAAGGAACACGAGTTTATCTAAAAAGAGAGGACTTAAACCATACTGGTTCTCACAAAATAAATAATACTTTGGGTCAAGCATTATTGGCTAAGAAAATGGGTAAAAAGAGAATCATTGCCGAGACTGGAGCAGGACAGCACGGAGTAGCTACCGCTACCGTTGCCTCTCTTTTAGGTTTAGAGTGCGAAGTTTATATGGGAGCAAAAGATGTGGAGAGACAAAAGCTTAATGCTTTTCGCATGCAGATACTGGGAGCAGAGGTAATTCCAGTTTACAGTGGAAGTCAAACCTTAAAAGATGCTATAAATGAGGCTATGAGAGATTGGGTGAGAAATTTGGATACTACCCACTATGTTATCGGCTCCGTTGTAGGTCCTCATCCTTATCCTCAGATGGTGCGCGATTTTCAATCAGTAATTGGTAGAGAGACCAAGCAACAGATAATGGAGAAAGAAGGTAGACTTCCCGACTACATTTTAGCTTGTGTAGGGGGAGGAAGTAATGCTATGGGAATGTTTTATGAGTTTGTTCCTGAAAATGTAGCGCTTATAGGAGTGGAAGCAGGAGGACAAGGAATAGAGACGGGAAAACATGCTGCTAGTATTGGAGGAGGAAGAAAAGGCATCCTTCACGGAAGCCTGAGCTATGTGTTACAGGATGAGTTTGGACAAATTCAGGAGACTCATTCCGTATCGGCTGGTCTTGACTATCCTGGAGTAGGACCAGAGCATAGCTATCTTTTCTCTTCTGGTCGAGCTCAATATGTATCAGTTACTGATGAAGAAGCCGTGCAAGCTTTTTTAGAGCTTTCTAAAAAAGAGGGGATTATACCGGCTCTCGAGAGTGCCCATGCTGTGGCTTATGCTTCTAAAATAGCTCCTCATCTTCGAGGAAAAGTTATGGTGATATGCCTCTCGGGACGAGGAGATAAAGACGTAGAAGAAGTTTTACGCTATTTAGAGGAGGAAAAAGAAAATGACTGACGTTTTACGAGAAAAATTAGCAGAGAGAAGAAAAAGAGGAAAACTTCTTCTTCCTTATCTTACTTTTGGTTATCCTGATATCCCTACTTTTTTGGATTTGATGCATATCTGTGAAGAAGAAGGGGTAGATGCGCTGGAAGTAGGTATTCCTCACTCTGACCCTGTAGCTGATGGCCCGGTAATTCAAACTACTTCTCAAAAAGCCTTAGAAAGAGGAGTTACTCCTCAGTTGGTTGGGGAAACTTTGCGTAAAGAGAAAACTACCTTACCTTTGATAGCTATGACCTATGGTAATATCGTTTACCAATATGGTTTCGGTCGTTTTGCCCGAGACTTTAAAGATGCTGGTTTTTCGGGCTTAATCATTGCTGATTTTCCTTGGGAAGCGCGAGATTTTGAAAAAGAGATGGAGGGATATCTATCTCGGATACTACTTGCTTCTGTTACTTCTTCTCCGGAGAGAATAAGGCAAATTGCCCAAGAGAGCGAGGGCTTTGTTTATTTGGTTTCCGGTAAAGGGACTACCGGGCAAGTAGACATAGAAGAAGAACGCCTGCGAGAAGTGGTAGAAATTATTAAAGAAGCTTCTTCTGCTTTAGTACTCATCGGGTTTGGAGTAAACTCCCCAGAGAAAGCTCAAAAATTAGCTCAAATTGCCGATGGAGTTATAGTAGGTTCAGCTCTTTTACAGGTTGTCATTCAAGAAGAAAAGAGTCCTCAAGAAGGATTTCGTCGTCTTCTTTCTTCTTATCGCCAAGCTCTTAGCGAGGTATCATAGAAAATTTTTCAATAGAGATATCATATCACCTGGGGGATGGTTTAATTTTTGTAATGTAATAATCATTCCCTCAGGTGATCGTACTACCCCAACTGGCGTTATAACTGCCAGAATTCATCCCGTATCAAGCCGTTTCTTTTTAAAGGCTCCCTTTTGCGGGTAACACGGATTTTTTTGCCAAAATATCTATCTCTATAGTTTAAAGTCCAATATGTTTTGACTATTTAACAATATCAAAAGAAAAGAAGGCCTTGCCCACCATAGGAAGAGGGAATTGGTATCCCATTTATTAGCGGTTAAAGATCTAAGAATTAGGAGATTTTACTCCTCTTTGGTTTGACAGTGAGGGCAAAAATAAGTGCTACGAGAGGCAATTTTTTTCCTCACAATTTTTTCCCCACAATGAGGACATCGCTCTCCCTCTTTTTCGTAAACTAACAATGAATTTTGAAATTCTCCTTGGTCTCCTCCGGAACGAACATAGTTCCGAATAGTGGTTCCGTTTTGGGCAATAGCCTCCTGCAAGACTTGAGGAATGGTAATAAATAGTTTCTCCCTTTCTTCCGGTGTTAAATCGCTTACCTTTTTTTCGGGGTGAATAGAGCTTCGAAACAGGATTTCCGAAGCATAAATATTGCCTATACCAGAAATGTAGCGCTGAGAAAGAAGAAAATCTTTAATTCTCATTTTCCTACCTTTTAGGACTTTTTCTAAGTTTTCTTTGGTATATTCAGAAGATAAGGGGTCTATCCCTACCTGATGCAGAAATTCTTCTCTTTCTTCGGAAGCTAAAAACGCTACTTTCCCTAATTTGCGCTGGTCGGTAAAAGAGAGAAAGCCAGAAGATAAACCCAAAAGGACTTTGAGGTGGGGGAAAATTTCTTCCTTAGGAGAAAAAAGTAGCCTTCCTGTCATTCCCAGATGAAAAAGGACCGAACTTTCATCTTCTAAGATTAGAAATAAGTTTTTTCCTTTCCGCTCTAGTTGTTTTATTTTTTTTCCTAAAATCACATTTGAGGGGATATAAAATTTAGGGTCCTCAATTTGGACAAAGAGGATACGGCTCCCCACCAATTTTCCTTCTAATTCTCTCTTTATTACCTCTACCTCAGGTAATTCAGGCATTTTACTCTCCTCCTTTAATAATTTCTCCTATTCGGCATAGAGCTTCTTCCATATCGGTTTCTTGGATGAAGAAGCGGATTCTCCAGTTGGGATATTGATCAATAGTTCCTGGAAGATTAATCATTCTCTTTTCTCCTAACACATCACTTAATCCCACAACTTTAATTAGGGAAGGAGTGAGAGTCAAAAAATGTAGCAGTGCCTCTTCTAAATTTTCTCCTTCTTTCCATAATCCCCATTGGGAAAGCTTTTGTAATACTTTCTCTTTAAATTCTTTTCTTTCTCTCCAGTAAATTTGAGCTTCTTCTTCACTATACATTCCTACTGTTTTTCGAAGTAAAATATCTTCTCCTTCCCAGAAGGACACTAAAGGGGGAAGATCGTGAGTGTTAAAAGTAGCTAAAGAAAGAGGAGGATAGTCCGAAGGAGAAAGAGGGAAACCCTCTGCGTCTTTTTCAAAATAAAACACCCGAGTGGAAAGCACCTTAAACTCTTGCAAACTATCTTTTAAGAGAGGGTCAACAGTTCCTAGGTCTTCTCCAATTACGGTGACTTTATTCCGCATACTTTCTAAAGCTGCAATTCCCAATAAATCAGAAAGAAAGTTATTGACATATGCTCCTTCTCGAGCCTCATTTCCTTCAGGAATCCAATAAAGACGCTGCCACCCTAAAATGTGGTCTACCCGGAGATAGCGAGCAAATTGCATATTTTTACGGATGAGAGCAATAAAATGCCGATAACCATTTTCTCTCTCTTTTTCAGGAAAAAGAGGGGGAAACCCCCAATTTTGCCCCGCCGGAGCAAAATCATCAGGTGGCGCTCCTAAGGATGCCTTAAAGGCGAAACAATTTTCTTCTAAAAAACATTCGCTCCCCATTGCCGACGCCCCTACTGGTAAATCAAAACCTAAATAGGAGCCAGAAGAGAGGAATTTTTCCATCAACCATTGTAGATATGCATAGTATAGGACTTTTTCTCGGTGGGCTTGAATATAATCTTCTATAGCTTTTTTTTCTTTATACCGATAAGAGGGAGGCCAATTTTTCCAATTTAAGCCCTGGTCCTCGCTAAAAGCGTAGAAGAAAGAAGCCCATCTTATTCTCTCTTCTTGGAAGAAAGATTCTAATTCTGAAAAGCGGGAGTCTTCATTTCTTTTTTTCCAGAATAGATGAAATAACTGACGCAAAAACTTTTGTTTTAGTGACCATACTCCGTCGTAATCAATCTCTTTGTCCGGAGGAAAAGCAGAAAAGCAAGGAAAAAGCTGAGATAAATAGTTTTTCCCTTCTTCGTAACCCATAAAAGAAACTACTTCTTCTAAAGGAAGATAAATAGGATTCCAGAGCAGCCGGTCTAGAGGTAGATAAGGGCTAATACCATAAGGAGAGTGATTTTCAGTGAGATGAAGAGGTAAAACTCCCAAAAACTCTCCTCCGGCTCTTTTTAATTTATCCTCTATGAGGAGCAGGTCTTGCCAATCTCCAATACCTTGACTCCTTTTGGTAGCAAGAGCAAAAACTGGGACCTGGATGCCCCATATTTTGTGGGAGGGAAGAAAGCAGCTTCCCGGAGAGAAAACTAAAAAAACAGGATACTCTTTTTCTCCTAAGAGAAAAGTGAGCTCATAATATCCCCATTCCATAGAGGAAGGAAATTCCCACTCCAAGAAGGAATGTTCTTCTGTGTTAAATTCTTCTTCCCACTGTTCACCTTTTTCTCCTTTCACCATTAAAACCACTTTTGGAGAAGAAAAAGGACCAAATCGTAATTTTCTTTCTTTGGTAACTATCACAGGAGGAAAGAGGCTATTTTTTTCTCTCTCTTTTTCTGCTATTCTTTCTTCTAATCCCTTTTCTGAGAAATCTTCTATTCCCATTGCCCGTAAGAGAGAAAGAAGGGTAGAGAGGGAAGCTTCTATTTTTTTACCTCGAGTATCGTAGTAATACAGTTGAATTCCTAACAGTTGAGATAGCTTTTTTACTTTTTCTTCCCAATTTTCCATATTTTTCCTCCCGTCAGTATCATATCATGCTTTTACTATATAGTTGAGAATAACTCCAGTTTCCATTCCGAGTTAAGGAATATAGCCTCGTTTTTTACACTCAACTAAAAAAGCTTGGTAGCGTTCTTCATAAAGAAAAGAAAGAAAGGAATAAGGCTTTTCCTCATCGGAAAGGTGGACCATTTCTTGAACTGCTCGGGATATTTTTCCCCAAAAAGGAGAAGCTGACAAGATGCAAGAACCAAAAGCTGATTCGGTAGTTTGAGCTAGAAAAATAGGACGATTTAGAATGTTGGCCCGGATTTTTCGCCAGATAGAACTACGAGAACCACCTCCAGAAGCGAACACTCTAGTTATGGGGTCTGCTCCCAGGCTTTCTAACAGCTCCAGACTCAGTCGCTCTATGTAACCTACTCCCTCTAAACAGGCGGTATAAAATTCTTCCCGGTTTTTTTCTTTACCTATTTGAAAAAAAGAAGCTTCTCCCGAGGCAAAAGGCAAGCGTTCTCCTCTTCGAGTGAGGGGGTAAACCAACAGAGAAGTGGGAAGATTTTCCTGACTTATTTTTTCATCCCACATTGGGTAATTTTCTCCTGGGAAATATACTTCTAAGCACTCTCCTCCGGTGTTGCTCGCTCCTCCTGGTAACCAATATCCTTCGGGGTGGCGATGGCAGTAAATCCGCCCTTGGGGATCTTTTATCAGTTGGTAGCTGATACTTCTAATTACCAGAGTAGTTCCTAAAGCACAGGAAACATCACCCGGTTGGGTAGCGCCGGAAGCTAAGAAAGATGCTGTACCATCAGTGCATCCTGCTACTACCTCACAGTTAGGAGATAAGCCTAATTCTTGAGCCATCTGAGGTCTAAGATTACCTACTATTTCTCCGGGATTAACTACTCGAGGAAGTTTGGAGATGGGGATGCCCAACCGGTTTTCGATAAAGGAAGGCCATTTGAAATCGATGAGGTCATAGCCCATCTTCAGAGAGTTAGAGGTGTCTGACACTCCCCACTCTCCGATTAATTTTCCTACTATAAAATCAGCAGCGTGAAGAAAGAGATGAGCCTTATCAAAGAGTTCTGGGTTATTTCTCTTCCACCACAATACTTTGGATAGAGCGAAAGAAGCTCCAAATTGATAACCTAATCGCTCAATAAACGAAGTAGCCTCCCGGTTTATAATTTCTGCTTCTTCTTTAGCTCTTCCATCGTTATACATAATGGCCCGGCTGAGAGGTCGTCCTTCTCGGTCGAGTGCTAAAACCGTACCGGAAGTGGAGTCGCAAGATAAAGCCTGAATGGAGCTGGGGTCTTTTCCTTCTTCTCTAAGGCAGCGAAGGGTTTCCCGCAAAGCTTGAGTAGTTACTTCCCACCATTCTTCTGGTTCCTGCTCAAATTGCTCTCCCTCTCGGTAAATGTGAGAAATTTTTCCTTTCCCTTCTGCTACTATTTCTCCCTGAGAGCTAGAGACCAAGCATCTAACTCCTTGAGTTCCTAAGTCAATTCCCAAAAACAATGGCTCTTGCTTTTTCATCTTAACAATTTTTCCTTTCTTGTATCCTTGTATTGTATTATAATTTATTTGTATTATCTCGCAAAACTCATTAAATGATAATGTCAGCCCTCCAGTAAGAGAGCATTTTTTGTTTTTTCTCTCGGTTTATAGTTAACCGCAAAAGACAGCCTGCGGCGCAAACTTGAGAGGCAAAAATGAAAAGATAAAAATCACCGAGGGATGTTTTTCTCCCTCGGTGTGGTAAACTCCCTTATCAACCCTCAAAGGGCAAAAAAACTTTAAAACAAATACAAGAGACAAAGTCTTTCTCTGTGCGTGGCGATCTCGTTTTTAGGGTTTTTAGTAAATTTTTAGCAATTATAACAGGTTTTGCGGGATACTCTATATTAGATTTTTGAGGCTCTTATGTTTCAGGAAAATTGGGGATAAAACTTTTAAGCTCAAGAGGAGTTGATAGCCTAAGTTCCAGTTAATTAAGAGATTATGGACTATCTTTGTCGGCTTCAGAAGCTAGGGGTAAAGTAAAGATAAAAGTACTGCCCTGATAGGGTTGGCTTTCCACTTTTATCTTGCCGCCATGGTTTTCTATAATTTGTTTGGCAATAGCTAACCCTAGGCCTGTCCCTCCTTTTTCTCGAGAGCGGGATTTTTCTACCCGGTAAAACCGCTCAAAAAGATGAGGAATATCTTTTTCCGGTATCCCCTCCCCCTGATCTTTTATAGAAATAACTACTTCTTTTTGCTCTTTCCAGACCTTTATTTCTATGGTACTCTCGGGAGGAGAGAAAATTAGAGCATTGCTTAATAAATTTATAAATACTTGCTCAATTCTATCCATGTTTCCCCACACCAAGGGGAGCTGAGGAGTAAAGTCTTTTTTTACTTGAATTTTTTTATCTTCTATTTGAGGCATAAGCTTAAGTAGCACTTGGTCTATAAGAGGAGGGAGAGACAAGGGACCCATTTCCCATTCTATTTTTTTTGATTCCATAAGGGAGAGGTCTAAAAGGTCATGAATAAGTCGAGAAAGGCGCAAAGTCTCTCGATGAATAACTTCTAAGTATTTCTTTCTCAATTCTTCATCGCTAATTACCCCATCCATCATAGCCTCTACAAACCCCTGAATAGAGGTAAGGGGAGTACGCAATTCATGAGAAACATTAGCTAGGAAATCGCGGCGCAGCTCCTCCAGCTGACGCAATTCGGTAATATCTTGAAAAACTCCTACTGCTCCATATATTTTTTCTCCCTCTTTCAGAGGCGTTAGATGAAGAATGAGGTGGTCCCCATTCTCTGTCTGAAATTCTTGAGCTTCTTCTTTTCCTTCTTTTAGCGCTTGGGAGAACATTTCCTGTATCTGGGTTTGAGGAAATAATTGAGAGATAGGAAGTCCTAAAGGGCTTCCTCCTTCCCACTCTAGTTTTTTAAGCAGAGCTGGATTGATAGAGGTGATTTTACCTTCTTCGTCTGTAGCTACTACACCTTCTGCCATGTGAAGGAGTATGTTTTCAGTCTCCCTTTTTTCCTGGTGAAGATTATTTATGGTTTTTTCTAAAGCGGAAGAAAGATAATTAAAATCTTGTGCTAACTGTCCCAATTCATCTTCGGTAGATACTTCTATTCTTCGTTGCAAATTACCGGAGGCTAAATCTCGGGCTGCTTCGCTTATCTTCCGAATAGGGTGAGTGAGAGAGTGAGAGAAGAAGTAAGAAAGAAGGAGAGAAAAAATTAAAGAAATGGTGCTGGAAATAAGAATAATTCTCCTTACTGCAGAAAGAGTAGCCTCAATATTGACTATGGGAGACAAGAGCAAAAGAATGGAGGAAACCTCTCCATCTCGCACGACCGGGGAAGCAGCTATCAACATTGTCTGATCAAAACGAGGACTAAATCCTCTAAAAACTACAGTTTCTCCTTGCAGGACTTTTTCTATCATTTCGTGGGGAAGAGGCTCTCTTCTTATTCTACCCCAAGGAGGAGGTGGCGGCTCAGATATAGGAAAATTAGGAGAAGATAACTCTTGTCTTCGGATAAGTAGAATTTTAACTCCTTTTCTTAAGGATGGCAAGGTTTCAGGTATTTCTTCTTGGGGAGAGCGGGATATGAATTCACTAATAGTTTTAGCTTGTTCCATTATTTCTTCTTCTTTGGAAGCAAGATAGTGGCGAGAAAAAAATTGAGAACTTAAAATTCCGGAAACCAAGAAGGAAAAGGCTACTACTGCAATATAAGAAAGAAGGAGCTTAGAAAATATGCTTTTTTTCATCATTCGGGCTCAAATTTGTAGCCATACCCCCATACTGTTTTTATCGAAGAAGAAACTTTTCCTTCAGTTAGCTTTTCTCGGAGACGTTTTATGTGGGTATCCACAGTCCGAGCATCTCCGACAAAGTCATACCCCCATACATACTCTAAAAGTTGTTCTCGGGTGTAAACTCTTCGGGGATGGTTGACTAAAAACCAGAGTAGCTCAAATTCCTTAGGAGTGAGGTTAATTTCTTTTCCTTCTATTTCTACTTTTTTGGCTTCATAATCAATCCGAAGGCCGAGAGCCTCCCAGCTTCTTCCTCCTCCTAAGGAAGTATTGGCACGACGGAGAACTGCCTTAATCCTAGCTACCACTTCCCTAGGGCTAAAGGGCTTGGCTATATAGTCGTCAGCTCCTAATTCTAGCCCTAACACTTTATCGAATTCTTCTCCCCGGGCAGTAAGCATGATTATAGGAACGTGGGAGGTTTTTCTTATTTCCCGACATACTTCCCATCCATCTTTTTTGGGAAGCATAAGGTCTAAAAGAACCAGATCGGGAGAAATTCTGGACATCTTTTCCAGCGCTTCTTCTCCATCGGAAGCTAATTCTACTTTAAACCCTTCTTTTTCAAGATATAAGCGGAGAAGCTCTCTCACGCTTTCTTCGTCTTCTACTACTAAAATATTAGCCATACTCTATCCACCTTTAGCTATACTGATGAGACATAGTAACCCCGGAGTGATTCCGGGGTTACTATGATATTACTTTAAGTTTGCAGGGAAACCCATACCTGGAAGATTCATACCTTCTTGGAAGGTAAAGCCTCTTCCTCCTTTTCTGGGATACTCTTTAGCTAATTGAGAAGTCTGTTCCGGAGTTAATAGGGAGAGCATCTCTTGAAACATAGTATTTCTGGTTTCCTGCATTTTTTGTTTCAAGGAATTAATTTCTTCTATTTTAGCCCGTATCTCATTGGCTACTTCATTAGAAGGTGTTTCCAGACTCAATTTATAGAGAGCAATATATGCTTCTTCTATTTGGTCTTGTAAATTCCGGATGTCAGGGCGGTGTTTTTCCCAGATATCCAGTGCTTGGGTTTTCTGTTCCTGGCTCAAACTGAGAGAATAGTTAACATTCGGAAAGGGACCTCCTCCTCTTCTCTCTTCTCTTCTTTCCTGAGGAGGGAGAGGATTTCTCTCCTGAGCAAAAATGGGGAAAGCCACACTCAAAACCAGCACGCTCACCAAAGCTATAAGCAACCAAGATTTTCTCATGTGTTTAACCTCCTTTTAAGGTTTTGAGAACATTGTAGAAGCTTTTTTTGGCTTTTTAGTGAGCGATTTGTTACTAATTTATGAAAGTTTGTAATGTTTTTTCTTTATCTCTTTTTTCTAAAGCTAACCGAATTAGCTCATCTATGAGCTGGGGATAAGGAATACCACTTGCTCCCCAGAGTTTGGGATACATACTGATGGAAGTGAACCCCGGGATAGTATTTAGCTCATTTATCAGAATTTCTTCTCCTCGGAGGAAAAAATCTACTCGAGCCATGCCCTCGCAAGAGAGAGTCTGGAAAGCTTGAACGGCTAAATGCTGTATTTCTCTCCCTATATTTTCGGAAAGAGGAGCAGGAATTTGAAGAAGAGCTCCCTCGGGGTCAATGTATTTTGCCTCATAAGAGTAAAATTCGTGACGGGGGATAATTTCTCCCGGACAAGAAGCACGAGGACTTTCATTTCCTAGAACCGCACATTCAATTTCTCGCCCCTGGATATATTCCTCAATTAAAATTTTACTATCGTAGCGAAAAGCTTTTTCTAAAGCAGGGAGAAATTCCTCTTCTCTTTTAACTTTACTCATCCCTACAGATGAACCAAGGCTATTCGGTTTTACAAATAAAGGTAATCCTAAGTGGTTAATCACTTGGTGAAAATCAATCTTTTTTTTCTTCTCGCTGGTAAAAGATAAAAATTTAGCAGTAGGAATTCCTGCTTCTTTTAATAATCTTTTGCTTACTTCTTTATCCATGGCAATAGCTGAACCTAGTACTCCTGTTCCTACAAAGGGGACATCGGCTATTTTTAGCAAGCCTTGGACAGTGCCGTCTTCACCACATGGTCCATGGAGGATGGGAAAAACCACATCTACTTTTTGTAACTTTTCTCCAGTAGTAACATTAATCAGCTGTCCTGCACCTGCAGGTATAAACGCTACTTTATCTCCTTGAGAGGTAATATGAGGTAAGGCAGAACTCTTCATTTCTTCTTCAAAATCAGCCAAATTTTGAAGGTGCCAGCAGCCTTCTTTATCTATACCTATGAGGACAACATCATAACCATCCTTGTCTATAGCTTCTATAACATTTTTTGCCGACTGGAGAGAAATCTCATGCTCTACTGATTTTCCACCACAGATAATTGCTATTCTTAATTTTCTTTTCATGGTAAGTCCTTAGTTAGTTGTATGAAAAGAAATTTAGCACAAAATACATTTCTCCGCAAGAGAGTATGCAGTAATAGCTAGCTACCCAACTAAGTTAATATTTCTATGCTAGGGCTTCACTGGTTTTTATACTGTTACAAGCGACCTCATAAGACCTCTTTTTAAAATCTAAATCCCAACGTAAATTAGCGCTTCCTGAGTTAAGGATGTTTTTATTTTTCAAATATGGTAAAATGGTAATGTAAAAGGAGAGTGTGATAGTTAATGTCTGAAGATGTAGATTCTCCAAGTAACAGGCGCCAAAGAGCGCTAGCTGCTTGGTTTGTTTTCTGGGTTATCCAAACTATACTCTCTTCTTATAGTTACCGCTTGCGAGAAATTTATCCTTTGTTTTTTTCTGCTTCTGGGAGGTTGTATTAATCCTTATGGGATATTTAACTACTATTCTTCTCATTTTACTTTTAATTTTTATTAATGCTTTTTTCGCTGCTTCAGAAATTGCTTTAATTTCTACTCGTCGGGTGAAGTTGAAGTTGATGAAAATGGAAGATTCCCGAGAGTTAGAGGCTATTCGTCGCCTTCTGGAAAAGCCCAATGAGTTTTTAGCTACTATTCAAATTTGTATAACTTTAGCTGGATTTTTTGCCAGTGCTACTGGAGCAATTTCTCTTTCTCGGGAGTTAGGTAGGAGATTGGAAAGTACCTCCCTTCCTATATTAGGAACTTTTGGAGAAGAGCTAGCGGTTATTTTGGTTACTTTTATAATTTCTTATTTAAGCTTAGTTTTAGGAGAGCTGGTTCCCAAAAGAGTTGCCCTGGCTAACCCGGAGAAATTTGCTCTTCGGGTAGCTCGGCCTATAGTTTTCTTATCTCGAGTGCTTAGGCCTCTAGTAGTTCTTCTTTCTGCTTCTACTGATTTTATATCTCGTATTTTAGGAGTTCCTCAGGAAGAGGTGTATTCACTTACTGATGAGGAATTAAAGTTGTTTATCGCCGAACAAAGAAGTTTACCTCCTGATGAAAGAAGATTGATTAACGAGGTTTTTGATTTTGGAGATACTTTAGCTTATGAAGTGATGACTCCTCGCACTGATATGGTATGTATAGAAGATAGTGCTACTATAGAAGACGCCTTAGAGCTTTCCCTGCAGAGTCATTTTTCTCGTCTTCCGGTTTATAGTGGTGATTTAGATAACATTCTGGGGTTCGTACACATTAAAGATATTTTGCCCCACTTAAACCTTGGGGATATGGATAAACCGGTACGAGAAATAATGCGCCCCGTGCATTTTGTCCCTCTCACTAAAAGAGCTATAGAGCTATTAAAAGAGTTGCAACAAAAGAGAATTAATATGGCTATTGTTCTAGATGAATATGGAGGTACGGCGGGACTAGTTACTATCGAAGACCTTTTAGAAGAATTAGTAGGGGAAATAAGGGATGAACATGACCGGGAAACTGCTCCCTACCGAAAAATCAGTGATGATGAATATCTGGTAGATGCTTCTCTACCTATTGAGAGTCTAAATGAGCTTTTGAATTTGTCTATTCCTGAAAGTGAAGAGTTTGAGTCGGTAGGAGGGTTGGTTATGGAGCTTTTAGGAAAGGTTCCTGAGGAAGGAGAAATAGTAGAAGTAAATGGTTACCAACTGAAAGTAGAAAGAATGAAAGGGAAAAGAATCCTTACCTTGCGTCTGGTGGTGAAGAAGAAAGGAGAAGAAGAAAGTGGGGAGATTAATTATAGCTCATGATTTGGGAACTACCGGTAACAAAGCTACTCTGTTTGATGAAGAAGGGAAAAGAATAGCCAGTGAATTTTTTGGATATGATACTTATTTTCCTGATGCTCTTTCGGTAGAACAGAACGCAGAAGATTACTGGCAGGCAGTAATTTGTTCTACTCGCCGATTGCTGGAGAAAGGAAGAGTCAAAAAGGAGGATATCGGGGTTATTTCTTTCTCCGGACAAATGATGGGAGCGCTACCGGTAGATGAAAAGGGTCAACCTCTTTATCATATCCTTATCTGGGCAGACAGAAGAGGGGTAGATGAGGTAGAATGGATAAAGGAAAGGATAGGGGAAGACCGAATTTATCAATTAACTGGTCATCGTCTTAGTGCTAATTATTCTTTGGCTAAAATTCTTTGGTTTCGTAATCACTTACCGGAAATTTATAATAAAACTTATAAGTTTCTTTTAGCTAAAGATTTTGTAGTTTTTAGGTTAACTGGCCAATGGGCGACTGATTTTTCTGATGCTTCAGGAACTAATCTTTTTGATTTGGCTCAAGAAACCTGGTCGGAAGAGATATTAGATAAAGTAGGAATAGAAGAGGATAAACTTCCTCCTCTTTATCCTTCTACGGCAGTAGTGGGAGAGCTTACTGAAGAAGCGGGAGAAGAGTGTGGGCTTTTACCTGGCACTCCGGTAGTAATTGGAGGAGGGGATGGACCTTGCGCTGCTTGCGGAGCAGGGGTAGTGGAAGAAGGGGAAGCTTATCTTTATCTTGGCTCTTCTTCCTGGATTGCTTTTGCTTCTTCTCAACCTTTCTATGACCCAGAGAAGAGGACTTTTACCTTTCACCACTTGGAAAAAGGTCTTTTTATGCCTACTGGCACTATGCAATCAGCTGGTGGATCATATCAGTGGTGTCGGGATGCACTTTCTGAAAGGGAGAAAATTCTGGCTCAAGAATTAGATGTGAGTGTGTATCAATTAATGGACCTCAAGGCGAGTAAGGTTTCTCCTGGGTGTGGGGGTTTACTGTTTCTCCCTTATCTTTTGGGAGAGAGGGCTCCATGGTGGAATCCTCATGCTCGAGGGGCATTCATAGGTTTGACTCCTTCTCATAGTAAACCTCATCTCATCCGCTCGGTTTTGGAGGGGGTTAGTCTTAACCTCCGGATCATACTCGATGCTTTTCGGGAGCAAGGACTTTGTCCTGATACTTTGCGTCTCATTGGGGGAGGGGCGAAAGGGGATTTTTGGTCTAACCTTTTAGCTCAGGTTTTAGGGGTAGAAATTTTACGCCCCCACTATCTAGAGGAAGCTACCTCTTTAGGAGCAGCTGTTGCTGGAGGAGTAGGAGTGGGGATGTTTAAAGGGCTAGAAGTGGCGAAAGAATTGGTAAAGATAGAAGATCGTTTTTCACCTCGAGCGGAAATAGTAGAAGTTTACAATCGTCTGTACCCCATCTTTAAAAAAGCTTATCTTTCTCTTCTTCCCGTGTTTGATGATTTAAGTTCTTTTTAAGAGGTGATTTTGTGGAGGAGAATTTTTTCTCCTCCACTGGCTTTTATTATTTTCTGGGCATTACCCTGATAAACAGCAATCTCCAAACATCCTGAACTATCAGGATGAATTAGAAGTGCTCCTGGCGAGGCTAGAGCATAGACAAGGTGATAAGTAGCTATAAATTTTTTTTCTCTCACCTGAATAATTACTTTTTCCCCTTCTTTTATTCCTATTTCTTGCAGATAACATCCAGGAAGGTTGGTTTCTAAGTTGCCGAAGCGGTCGGTATAAGCTATCTCACCCTGCAGGTTTTGATTTTTAATCTCCGGTTTTTCATAAGGGAGAAAAACTAAATCTTTGAGGTCTATAGGGGAACCTAACTCTTCAATTGGTATACCTCTCGATAAATGAGCAGCACAGGGAGCAAATATATCTCTTCCATGGAAAGTAGAGGATGGGAGAGGGTGGTAAAAATATTGAGGGTGATTTAACTCTACTATCTTTACCACCTTTTCGGTTTCAGCTATTAAAGTGAAAAGGCCATTATCAGGGCCTACAAAAACGTAGCCTTTTTCTAACTGTAAAGCTAAAGCTTTTCTTTGTGTTCCTACTCCATAATCTACTACAGCTAAAAATATACTTTCCGGTGGAAAATCACTGAATGCTCGAAAGAGCACATACATTGCCTCTCGAACATTAAAAGCTTCCACCTCATGAGTTAAGTCAATAATTTCTGCCTGAGGGTTTATTTTTTTAATTACTGCTTTAGTTACCCCTACATAATAACCCTTATATCCCCAGTCAGTTAAAAAAGCTATGTAAGACATAATTATTAATAATCTTTTATTATTTTTCCAAACTATCTAAGGTTTTCTGAACTAAAGGGAGAAAGGTAAAAGCCGGCCCTCCTCCCATCATTACCCCGATACTAGCTGCTTCTAAAGTCTCTTCCCGAGTAGCGCCACTCTTTTTTGCCCCACGGGTATGGATCATTATGCAATTTTCACAATGTACAGCTACACCTATTGCTAGGGCTATCAGTTCTTTAACTTTAAGACTTAATGCCCCTTCACTCATGACTTTTCCATAAAAATAGTTGAACCCTTCTATTGTAGGAGCAGCTTCTTCTTTTATGGCTCGCAAACCTTCTCGGTATTCCGAGAAAAATTCTCGGGGGTCAGCAGTCAATCTCTTCACCTCTCTATAATTTAGTTAACCAGCTTTCATAATCTGGTTCTTCTCCCCTTACTACCCGGAAGAAGACTTCTTGTAAGAGACGGGTTATTTCTCCTCGCTTTCCTGTGCCGATTTTTCTTCCGTCTACTTCGGCAATAGGGGTGATTTCTGCTGCTGTTCCAGTAAAGAAAGCCTCATCGGCAAGATAAAGGTCATCCCGGGTGCAAAGAGTTTCTTGGACTTCCATACCCAATTTGCGGGCGATTTTAATTACTGTATCCCGGGTAATCCCTAAAAGAATAGAATAGGGATGAGGAGTAAAAATTACTCCATCTTTTACGTAAAATATATTCTCTCCACTTCCCTCGGAGAGAAAGCCATTAATATCTAGTAAAATTGCTTCATCATAACCCAAGTCTTTTGCTTCTACTTTGGCTAAGCTTGAGTTTAAATAATTGGCACTGCTTTTAGCTCGGGGAGAGCCAGAATTAATGTAAGTTCTGGTATAAGAAGATATTTTAGCTCGAACTCCTTCTTCAACTCCCTTTTCTCCCATATAGGCTCCCCAGCACCATACCGCTATTGCGCAATGAACATCGCAAGATGAAGGGTCCACTCCCATTTCTCCATATCCTCGGAAAACGATAGGTCGGATATAACATTCCTCTACCCCATTGGTTTTGATAGTGTCTATTACTCCTTTTTCTAATTCCTCCGGTGAATAAGGAATACTCATACGTACAATGTGGGCTGAGTTGTAAAGCCTTTTTAAGTGGTCTTTTAAACGAAATATTGCCGAGCCAGTACTGGTTTTATAACAGCGAATTCCTTCAAAAACAGCTGTTCCATAATGTAGAGCATGGGTTAAAACATGAACTTTAGCTTCTTTCCAGGGAACCAATTCACCATTCATCCATATTTTCTCTAATTCTTGCATTTTAACGCTCCTTATCTTATATTGCATTCTTTATATTTTATTCGATGAAAGCAAGTTTGCCAAGACTCAGTGAGGACCGGGATAGTTTGGTTCTACAGAGTTTATAAAATATTTTACCCTTTTGTTGCTTTTTCGAGATTTTCAATTGAGAATTTAGATGCCGCAGGTAGAGGATTTCCTGCAGTAGTATCTGTTTTTGTATTTGTTTTTAGTTTTTTGCCGCTTGCCTATAAGGTGCTAAAGGGATTATTCGCCCCACTATTTAAACCTCTTAGATACATTCATATGGCACAGAGAGTCATTTTCTCTCCGGATTTTTTAGTCTCTTTCTCATTTTTAGTAGCTATTTTTCCCCTGTAGAGCTGGAGATAAACTTTCTTAATCCTCTTCATAAGGAAGTAATTTTAACTCTCCTTGAACAAGTTCTATAAGTATACCATCAGGGTCTTTAAAGAAAGCAATTCTTACTCTCCCGGTAGCGTCAAAGGGTTCCATGGTGAACTTAACATTTGCTTCTTTTAATTTTTTGACTACTTTGTCAATGTCATCTACTTTGAAACCAATATGTTTAATTCCTATGTCCAAATCTTTTGTCTCGGTAAGAGGTTTCCCCTTCTCCTTAAAACTAAATAGTTCTATGGTGGCTCCTCCCGCATTTAGGTAAACTATTTTGAAATCACCACCATTTTGTTTCAACATACCCATTACTTTTAAGCCTAAAATATGCTGATAAAAATCTACAGACCGCTTTAAATCGGAGACAGTAATGGTAACATGGTCAAAAGCTTTTATCACTTATTATCCTTCCTTTCCCGAAGAAAATTCTAATTTTTAATACTTAGCCCAAGTTGCATCATAAATTCCAGAAATCAGCCTATATCAGGTGTTTCCTTTTGGGGATTATCATTTTCGGGTAACCCAGATTGAAAGACTGATAAATCAGGAGATTATACGAGTATTTGGATAGCTTTTTCTTTTCCAATACTCGTCCTGATGTTTTCTCCTTCAGTAAGGTTTCCTATTCTAACAATGAATATATAATATTTCGCAAAGTCTTTTATATTGCTGAAATTTTAAAGGTAAATATTTTTCTATCTTTTGCTTTCGATTTTTTACAGATTATGAGGAATAATACTCTTCATAACCTGTTGTTTACGACTCTTACTGTGATAAAAGAAGATTCTAATCCTCTAGAAGAGAAAAAAGAAATACGAATTTTTGCTTTTCTAACATTTACTGAAGTTAAACTTGTAAAACTTCTTCTTTCCCTTTATAATTATTCTCGAGAGGAGAGGTGGCTGAGTGGACGAAGGCGCCCGCCTGGAGAGCGGGTAGACAGGCGTCGAACCTGTCTCGTGGGTTCAAATCCCACCCTCTCCGCCAAGTTTGCCTCTAATCGTGCTAAGCGGGGAGATAGCGGTGCCCTGTACCTGCAATCCGCTACAGCAGGGCTGAATTCCAGCAAGAGGTTTTTTCTTTTCGACTCCGGATGGAGGAACGGAACAATGAAGGTTGGGTCTTGCGCGACGAATCTTTGCTAATCCCGTCAGGCCTGGGAGGGAGCAGCGGTATGCGAAGCTCTTCGGGTGCCGCAAGGGTGCCTAACCGGAGTTCGCTGTCTCCATCACGGCCGGGAAGAAAAAATCGAATGCTGGTGCACGATTAGAGGCATTTTAAAGAGAAAACTAAGAAGGTAGAAAGTTGGCTTATTTATCACTCTATAGAAAGTGGAGACCATCTCGGTTTGAAGAAGTAGTAGGGCAAGAGATAGCGGTACGCATTTTAACTCATTCCTTAGGGAAAAAACGTCTCCATCATGCTTATCTTTTTTGTGGGCCGCGAGGGGTAGGGAAAACTACTACTGCTCGACTTCTAGCTATGGCCGTTAACTGCGAGAGGGGTATAACTCCTCAACCTTGTGAGGAATGCGAAAGTTGTCGAGCTATCCAGGAAGGCAACTCTTTAGATGTAGTGGAGATTGATGCTGCTTCTCACCGGGGAATAGATGAAATACGAGAACTACGGGAAAGAGTTAAATATGTTCCTTTGCAGTCTCGCTTTAAAGTTTACATAATTGATGAAGTGCATATGCTTACCACTGAGGCTTTTAATGCTTTACTCAAAACTCTGGAAGAGCCACCAGAACACGTTTTGTTTGTGCTAGCTACTACTGAACCTCGTCGCCTCCCTGATACTATTATTTCTCGCTGTGTAAAGATTCTTTTTAACCCCTTATCAGAAGAAGCTATGGTAGAAAAACTGCAAGCAATAGCTAAAGCCGAAGGAAGTAAAATCGAAGAAGAAGTTTTTTATCTCATAGCTCGTAAGGCAGGGGGTTCTATGCGAGATGCCGAGGGGATGTTGGAACAAATTTTAGCCTGGGGAGAAGAATCGATAGATTTAGCTACTGCCTCATTGATTTTAAGAGAAATAGATAAAGAAGATTTTACTAGGCTTTTTCGCTTTTTAATCGAAGGGAATAAAAGAGAGGTGCTTCTTCTTCTAAACGCGTGGGTGCAAAGAGGGCTGAGTCCCGAAGATGTTAGCCATAGTTTGGAAAGTTATTTGCGGGAACTGCTCCTTTTTTGTATTACTGGAGGTCAATTTAAAGAAGGTGAAGGAAAATCAAAGGAAGGTTGGCAGCTATTGGTTAAAGAAACAGATGAAGAAAATTTACAGAAAGCTTTAGAGAGAGTAAGTGTTCTAGAATTTGAGTTGCGTCGCTCTTCACAGCCTCGGGTGTTGTTAGAACTTTGTTTATTAGATATAATTAAATACTTGGCCAAATCTGGATTGCCTGAAGAAAATCCAGTAAAGGAAGAAATTATTCAAAAGGTGGAAGAGAACAATGGTAGTTTCTGGCCGGAGATTTTGCAGGAGGTGAAAAAGGCTAAAATTTCTCTTTATGCATTTTTACAAGCGGCTGATTTTAAGGAAGTTAACTCTTATCATGCTGTTTTGTCTTTTAACTCTAATTGTCAGTTTCACAAAGAAAGCATAGAGAGAGAAGAAAACTTGAGCATTCTTAAAGAAATTTTAGCCAAGAAGCGGGGAGGAAATTGGAAAGTAGAATGTGTTATAGAGGAAAAGACTCCTGTATTAGAAATAGAAAAAAATGAGGATAAGCAAGAAAAAAAAGAGGAGCAATTTCCTCATAATCATAAACCATTGCTCAGCGAGGTTATTAACCTTTTCTCCGGGGTGTTGGTTGATTATTCTTTAACTGAAGAAATAGTGAAAGGTGGGTGGGAGGATGCAGAACTGGAAAAATCTGATGAAGGAAGCCCAGAAGATGCAGGCTAAAATAGCTAAGATGCAAGAGGAGTTAAAAGAAAAGACAGTAGAAGCTTCTTCTGGGGGAGGAATGGTAAAAGTAGTTTGCGATGGACAGCAAAATATAGTTTCGATTGAAATCGAACCTGAACTCTTAGAAGAAAAGGATGTAGAAATGTTACAAGATTTGATCCTAGCAGCAGTTAACGATGCTTTGCGTCGTTCGCGAGAAATAGCTGAGGAAGAGATGGGAAAAATTACCGGGGGATTAAATTTTCCTGGTTTAGCATGAAGAGGAATATAATTGGTAGAATCTTATCCTGAAGCTTTGTCTAAACTTATCTCTGCCTTTTCTCGTTTGCCAGGTATTGGGCCTAAGACTGCTCAACGGTTAGCTTTTTACTTAGTCAAATCTCCTGATTTAGAAGTGGAAGAATTATTATCTTCCCTGCAGGAGGTAAAAGAAAAAATTCATTTCTGTTCGGTGTGTGGTTTTTATGCTGAGGGAGATAAATGTAAAATTTGCGAGGACTCGCAAAGAGACCGAAGTGTAGTTTGTGTTGTAGAAAGACCCCAGGATGTTTTGGCTATAGAAAAAACAGGATTCCGGGGGTTGTATCATGTGTTACAGGGTATTATTTCTCCTCTTTCTGGAATTGGTCCGGAGAAGATAAAGATTAAAGAGCTATTAGAGAGAGTGAGCCAAGGAGAAATAAAGGAAGTAATCTTAGCTATTAGTCCATCAGTAGATGGGGAAGCTACCGCTCTTTATTTAGCCCAAAAGCTGTCATCGTTTCCCGTCCTCGTAACTCTCATTGCTCGGGGATTACCTTCTGGTGGAGACCTGGAATTCGCTGATGAAGTAACTTTGCAAGAAGCTTTACAAGGAAGAAGAAGAATTAGTCTAAAGCCGAGAAAGGAGGAATAGTAATCTTGAAGAAGCCTTTGGAAGTCAGGTGGCATGGTCGAGGAGGACAAGGAGTAGTCAGTGCTTCTCGAATTTTAGCTGATGCAACTTTACAAGAGGGAAAACATTTTCAATCTTTTCCCGAGTATGGTCCAGAGAGAATGGGAGCTCCAGTAAAAGCTTTTAACCGTATTAGTTCCCAGCCTCTTCGTATGCATTGTGGAGTTACCAATCCAGACATAGTAGTGGTGGTAGATCCTACTCTTTTAGGTTTAGCTGAAATTTTGGAAGGGTTAGGCGAGGGAGGAACTATAGTAGCTAATTTTGAGGGTTCTCCTCAGGAACTGAGGGAAAAATTAGGTTTTAAAGGTGGTACAGTAGTTACGGTGAATGCTTCTCAAATTTCTCGAGATATTTTAGGAAGAGTAATAGTTAACACCCCTATGTTGGGAGCTCTCAATAGAGTGCTCTCAGAAGTAAGTATGGAAAACCTGCTGAAAGCCGTTCGTTCTCAGTTTGGAGAGAAACTAAGACCAGAAGTTATAGAGAAAAACTTGCTTTGTCTTACTAAAGCTGGTGAGGAGGCACAAATAGATGGGTGAACTAAAAGGCTGGAAAGAATTGATCCCCGGTGGAATCATTGCGGAAGCAGGTAACGCCAGAGAATATAAAACTGGAGACTGGCGAACTGAAAAACCAGAACTTAATTTGGAAAAATGTATTAATTGTTTCTTTTGCTGGGCTTATTGTCCGGATAATGCAGTAATAGTAGATGCCGAAGCAGGGAAGATGGTGGCTTTTAACTATGATTACTGCAAAGGCTGTGGAATCTGTGCCAGTATTTGTCCTGCTAAAGGAGCCATTACTATGGTGGAGGAGCGATAAGGGAGGTGAAGGAAATGGCTAAAGTGGTAGGTTTTAATGGTAATGCTGCAGTGGCTTATGCTATGAAGCAGATTAATCCGGATGTGGTGGCAGCTTATCCTATCACTCCTCAGACTGATTGTGTAGAGAGATTTGCTGAATATGTTAGTGAAGGAGTGGTAGACACTGAATTTGTTACGGTAGAAAGTGAACACAGTGCTATGAGCGCTTGCATAGGAGCAGCTGCTGCAGGAGGAAGAGTAATGACTGCGACTGCTGCCAATGGTTTAGCTTTTATGTGGGAGATGCTCTATATTGCCGCCAGTATGCGTCTTCCCATTGTGATGATGGTAGCTAATCGGGCTTTGTCTGGTAATATCAATATTCACTGTGACCATTCTGATACTATGGGAGCTAGAGATGCAGGATGGATCCATCTTTTTTCGGAAAACGCTCAAGAAGCTTATGATAATACCATCCAAGCGATTAAAATTGCTGAAGACTTAGGAGTAAGGCTTCCGGTTATGGTTACCCAGGATGGATTTATAATCAGCCATGCTGTGGAGCGAGTAGAAATCTTAGAAGATGAGGAAGTGAAGAATTTTATTGGCTCTTACCCCAAGCGTTATCCTCTTCTTGATTTAGAGCATCCTGTTACCTACGGCCCCATTGACCTTTTTGACTACTATTTTGAACATAAAAGGTCACAAATTGAAGCTATTGATAACTGTTTACCAGTGATTGAGCGAGTGGGTAAGGAGTTTGAAAAACTTTCTGGAAGACAATATGGGCTTCTGGAGGGTTATCGATTAGAAGATGCTGAGTATGCGGTAGTGGCTCTGGGTTCTACTTGTGGAACGGCTCGGGAAGCTATTGATTCTCTGCGAGAGCAAGGGAAAAAAGTAGGGCTTCTTAAAATGCGCTGTTTCCGGCCCTTTCCTCGAGAAAGTGTGATTAAAGCTCTTTCTCCTTTAAAAGGAGTGGCAGTTTTAGACCGTTCTGTTTCCTTTGGAGGATTTGGTGGACCACTATTTACGGAAATTCGTTCTGCTCTCTATGATGCTCCCTCTCGTCCTTTAATCATAAATTTCTTTTATGGTTTGGGAGGAAGGGATATCTATCCTGAAGATATAGAAAAAGCTTTAGGTAAAATAGAAGAAGTGGCGAAAGTAGGTAAGATAGAGCAACACATCGATTACTTAGGTTTACGAGAATAGGAGGTTTAGAAAATGCCACCTCTAAAAGAATTAGCTAAAAGACCAGAAAGAATTACCTCTGGACATAGGTTGTGTGCGGGATGTGGAGCTCCTATTGTTGTCCGGTTGGTTTTGGCTGCGGCTGATAAACCAGTTGTTGCTGCCAATGCTACAGGGTGTTTAGAAGTATCTACCAGTATTTTCCCTTACACTGCTTGGAACATTCCCTGGATTCACAGTGCTTTTGAAAATGCAGCTGCTACCATTACTGGGGTAGAAACTATGTATCGGGCGAAGAGAAAAAAAGGAGAAATCGATGAAGATATTTATTTTGTAGCCTTTGGTGGCGATGGCGGAACTTATGATATTGGCATACAATCTCTATCTGGGGCCTGGGAGAGAGGACATCGATTTGTATATGTATGCTATAACAATGAAGCTTATATGAATACTGGTATTCAACGCTCTAGCGCTACTCCCTTGGGAGCCTGGACTACCACAAGTCCGGTAGGTAAAGCTCTCCCGGGAAAAACCCAGTGGAGGAAGAATTTGACTGAAATTGCTGTGGCTCATGATATACCCTATGTGGCTCAATCCGTTCCCTCTAACTGGCGAGATTTGACCCTCAAAGCAGAAAAAGCTTTTTATACTGAAGGTCCAGCCTTTCTTAATGTGTTAGCTTCTTGTAACCGGGGATGGCGACATCTCCCTGCCGATACCTTAAAAATAAATCAATTAGCAGTAGATTGCTGTGTATGGCCTCTTTATGAAGTAGAAAATGGTCAATATCGACTTACTTATAAACCCAAAGAGAAAAAGCCGGTAGAGGAATGGTTGAAAGTTCAGGGCCGGTTTCAGCATCTCTTTTCTCCTGCTAACCGCCATCTTATTGATGAATTCCAGGCCTATGTAGACCGGGAATGGGAAAGATTGCTCGAGAAGTGCGGAGAAGCTAAAAAATAGTTTTTGACTGCAAGAGGAGCCAGAGCTTCCTAAGCTCTGGCTCCTGAATGTCTTATTTTGGTACTGATAATACCCTCTTGTTCCTTTGCAGGCGAGAAAAGAAAGGTTTTGTCTCACCATATCGTTGGAGTGCTTTTTAGATAGCTGTTTCAGTTTTTTAAATCTCTCTTTTTCTTATGCTCTAGGCTGTCAAGGAAGGTTTACGATGATAAATTAAAGAAGCACCTAGACCAACTTGGGCAATAATTTCCAAAAATCAGTCTACATAGGGATTTTTCTTTTGGAGATTCCCATTTTCGGGTAACATAAACTAAAAACCTTGAAAGGTTTATGAATCAAGGAATTGCGACGTAATTATATCACATTTTTCTGGTAAAAAAATGGCAAGTTGGGCTAAAGTAATGTAGTGTTTTGGAAAAGATGAACAAATTACGAGAGAAAAGAATATTATAGTAAGTTTGGGGTTAATTATAATAATTTTAAAGGGAACTTAGGTGGAGAGAAAAATATGGAAATGAAAGATAAGTTAGAAGCTATCACTCAGATAAGCGAGCTTATGACTTCGGATATGTATTTTGAAGATATTTTACGCCTTATCGTAACTATTACTGCTCAGGTTATGAAATCTAATATTTGTTCCCTAATGCTTTTAGATGAGAAGAAAAAAATGCTGGAAGTAAAAGCGACTCAGTCAGTAAGCGAAGTTTATAACCGAAAGCCTCCTTTAAGATTGGGAGAGGGAATTGCGGGGAGAGCCGCTTTAGAAAAGAAACCTGTCATTGTGAGAGATGTAAAGAAAGATCCTTACTATGTGAACAAAGAAATTGCTGAGAAAGAAAACCTTTCTTCCTTAATTAGCCTTCCTCTGGTAGTGCGAGGTAAGGCCATCGGAGTTCTAAACCTTTATACTTCTGAACCCCGGGATTTTTCTCCTGAAGAGATACGAACTCTTACTGCTATAGCTAATCAGGCAGCAGTTGTCATCGAGAATCAAAGATTGTTGATGGAAAGTGAATTAATTCGAGAAGAACTGGAAACCCGCAAAAAAGTAGAAAGAGCGAAGGGCATAATTATGCAAGAATTTGGAATAAGTGAAGAAGAAGCATATCGTAGGCTTCAGCGTTATAGCATGAGTAAGCAAAAAACTATGAAAGAGGTGGCTGAAGCGCTAATATTGGCCTGGGAATTGAAAAAGAAGGATTAAGTCATTTGTTGTTTAATAGACAGGGACACAAAGAACACAATAGTGGCCAGTATTACAATAGTGGCACCGGGAGCAGTGTCTAAATAATAAGAGAGAATAAGCCCTCCTGCAGTGCATCCTAAGCTATCGACGAGGGAAATCGCCAAAGCTTTTTTAAGGTTTTTGCTCCATCGTAGAGCAGTGGCAGCAGGGATAGTTAGCAGTGCTGACACCAGTATAATTCCTACTATTCTTACTGAAATGACGATAAAAAGAGCAATTAAAGAAACAAGAAGATAGTTCAAAAAATTAACTGGTAGCCCAATCACTCGAGCCATTTCCGGGTCTAATATGGAAAGAACTAGCTCTTTGTAGAAAAAGTAAAGAGAAAAAGTGATTATTATCCCTATTACCAGAGATACTATTAAATCTTCTCTATTTACTGCTAATATGTTTCCAAATAAATATCCAAAAAGGTCGATATTGTATCCTTTTTTCAATCCGATGAGCAGTATTCCCAAAGCCATAGTGCTGGTAAAAAAAATACCTACGGCAGTATCTTCCTTTATTCGATTGTTTTCAATGAGCATTGATATTCCTATCCCTACTGACACACAAAAAATTACTGCTGTTAAAATGGGATCCCATCCTAAAAAATATCCTAAAGCTATACCTCCAAAGGCGGCGTGAGAAATTCCTGCCCCCATAAAAGAAAGCCTCTTTAGAACTACAAACACTCCTAATATTGCTCCTAAAGCTCCTACAATGAGTCCAATAGATAAAGCTCTGTGCATGAAAGCAAGTTGCAAAATTTCCAAATTTTCACCTCTCGGGAGACGTTTTTCGCACTACGATATGAGGGATAATACCATGATGGAAAAAAGCTGCTTCTTTTCCATACATTTCTTCTAATACTCCTTCTCTTATAACTTCTTCCGGACGGTCGTGCTTTATCAATCTTTGGTTGAGGCAAGCAATACTATCGGCATATTGAGCTACTACTCCTACATCATGAGAAACAGTGATGATAGTAATTTCTTGCTCATGGAGACGAAGAAGAAGCTCATAGAAACTCTCACTACTCTGTGGGTCTACCGCAGTAGTAGGTTCATCTAAAATCAATATCTCTGGTTCTGAAGCCAGAGAGCGAGCAATTAAAATTTTTTGCCTTTGTCCTCCAGAAAGCTCTCCAATTTGCTTCTTGCTCCAATTTTCCATTTTTACCTCTTTTAGAGCTTTTTGCACCATTTTCCAATCATATGGTCGAGGTCTTTTCCCCAGGCCTATCAGACCAAATCTTCCAGTCATCACAAACTCTTCCACGGTAATGGGGAAAGTATAATCAATCTGGGCAGTTTGAGGAACGTAGCCAATTTTGTTTCTCCATTTTCCCAGTTCTTCTATTCTTTTTCCCGCTATATATATCTCTCCTTTTGGGGGTTTTAGAAGCCCTAAAATTATTTTAAGCAGAGTGGTTTTCCCTCCCCCGTTAGGTCCGATTATGGCTAAAAATTCCCCCTTCTTTACTGTGAGATTTACATCTTCTAATACCTCAAGTGGGGGATAAGAGAAGGAGACATTTTTTACCTCTATAATTGGTTCTTCCATTTTTATTTCATAGCCTCCAGAATTTTATTCAAATTTTCTCTCATAAGCTCAAGATAAGATTTTTCTGGGAAATTACCCAAGGGGTCGAGAATAATAACCTGAGCATTGGTCTCTTGAGCCAACACTTGAGCTATCTTTTGATTAAGCTGAGGCTCAGTAAAAATCACTCGAACATCCCCTTTTTTCATTTCTTCGATTAAATTTTTGAGCTCTCGGGGAGAAGGCTCTTTCTCAGGGGATTTTTCTATCACTCCTTTTAGCTCCAAGTGATAGTCTCGAGCTAAATAATCCCAGGCGGAGTGATGAGCGACGAAAGAACGTTTAGGCAGCTTTTTAAGTTCCTTCCTGAACCATTGGTCTAAATCTTTTAGCTTTTGAATATATTCCTGAGCATTAGTCTCATAATAAGTACTATTTTCTGGGTCTAAGATAGATAGCGCTTTACTTATATTTTCCACCATTATTTGAGCATTGGAAATGGAAATCCAGATATGAGGGTTAACTCCTTCTCCTTCTTTTATGAGGTCTATTCCTTGATATACATAGAATATAGGTTTTTCTTCCGCTACCTTTTTAACTATTTCTTCTAAAAAGAAATCCAAACCCAACCCTACAAGGAAAAAAGCCCGCCCTTCTTCTATTTTTCTCACATCGGAAGGGCGGGGCTCATAAGTATGAGGGCTAGCTCCATTAGGTATAAGCTGGAATATTTCCACTTTGTCTTTTCCTACTTCCTGAACTAAACTACAAAGAGGAGCGATAGAAACCCCTACTTTTTGTTTTTCTCCCCAAGAAAAAGGAGAAAAACAAAAAATTAAAAACAAAATCCCCAAAATTAGGGAAAAGTATCTTTTCAAATCTTTACCTCCTCAATTCAATAACTATAAAAATTATACCATCTTGAAGAATGTTTGAGAGCTATAAAGGAGTACTGCTTCCTCATAGCTTTTAATAGAAGGAAAATCTTAAACCAAAGTTACCCTCCTGGTTGTTAGTAAAACGTGAAGAACCTATATTCTGACTTTGAGAAATAACATCGGACAAATTTTGTAATAAACTATAAGAAAATCTATGATTAAAAGGTGAGAATAATGGTTAAGTCTATTCTTTTGGCAAAAGATATAGGGAGATTTACTAAAGATATATCTGATCGGGATAAAGAAGCTAAAAAAGCTTCAGTTATTTTGAAAGTAATTCTCGATGTTCAATCTCCCAGGATTTCAGATATATCTCAAGCTATGCTTGGAAACCTGATGTTAATTACCAAGCCATCCAGAGATTCATCTCAGACCACGATTTCCAATATAACTTGATGCGCTTGTTTAATGAAGAAGCTCTTTTGGCTATCGGTGATTCCACAGAGATTTCCAGAAAACAAGCTCAGAAGAGAGTAGATAGGGAGACTCTCTGATGGTAAGACCTTAGGTTTCTATATGTTTACCTTAGCTTCTCCTTATCCAGGGAGAGCTATCCCTTTGCCTTCATCACTTATTCAGAATCCACCATCTTCAGAGAAGAAACTTCTAGAAGTTTAGAACCTAAGAAGTTATTTCGAGAAGTTAAAGAACTGATAGGAGATTTACCTTTATTAATGGATAGAAAATTTAGCTATGAAGAGATATGTGAAGAGTTAATGATGAGGAAATAAATTATGTTGTTCTATAGTATAGGGTTTCTAAGGGGAAAAATAATAAAAGAAGAGGCCTATGAGGAAAAAACAATAACTTTATTCCGGTTTCTTCATTATCCTAAAATGAAAGGTGAGGATAGCCAAGGAGATGATATTAAGGTTATTGAATAAGGCATTATATATCTTTAGACAAATTGTCTATGGTATTGTTCTAAGTCCTGTCTAAGGGTCAGTAAGGGGATTGACTTTGGGAATAAGTGCTATAAAATAGGGGCAAGGTTTTTTGCGAATTTTCTTGTGAGCTTTTTCCCAAAAATATACACGAAGAAAGGAGGTATATTTTCTTAAAGTTTTAAATTCAAAAGTTCGTTAATGGAATAGGTAAATGAGTGAGAAATTGTAGGGCAACGTAAGAAAATCCTGTAAAAAAACTTTATGAGGAGGAAATAATGAGAAAATTCAAATTATTATTATTGGTTTCAACTATGATGTTATGGGCAATTTCTATGTTTATGGTAGCAGGAGCAGCCGAGGGAGACGATACTGATTTTGAAATTGTTATGGTAGTCAAACTTGAAGGAGTGGCCTGGTTTGATAATATGAGGTTGGGGGTCGAAGAATTTGCTAAAGATACTGGAGTAAACGCTTATCAAATTGGTGCAGCTACAGCTGATCCAGCATCGCAAATTGCCTTAATTGAGGACCTTATTGCTAAAAAAGTAGACGCCATAATAGTGGTTCCCAATGACCCGGTAGCATTGGAGCCGGTCTTTAAAAAAGCGAATGATGCTGGAATTATTACCTTAACCCATGAGGCATCAAACCAAAAACAAGTGAGCTATGATATAGAAGCCTTTGATAACGAATCCTATGGAAGACATATGATGGATGTTATGGCAGAAGATATGGGCTATGAGGGGGAGTACGCTTGTTTTGTGGGACACCTTACCTCTACCACTCATAATGAATGGGTTGATGCTGAAATTGCTCAACAAAAAGAGAAGTATCCTAATATGAAATTAGTAACTGATAGGTTGGAAGAGCGGGAAAATCAGCAAATCGCTTATGAAAAAACGCTGGAACTTTTAAGAACCTACCCCAATCTTAAAGGGATTATGGGGAGCGCCATGAGTACAGTTCCGGGAGCAGCTTTAGCCATAGAGGAAATGGGTCGAGTGGGTAAATGTGCAGCATATGGGACTTGCTTACCCTCAGTGGCTTATGATTATTTGAAGAACGGCTCTGCCAGATCAATTCATTTTTGGGTTCCCGCTGATGCCGGATATGTATCTTGTAAAGTAGCCTGGGAGCTTTTAAAGGGTAATGAAATTAAAGAAGGTATGGATTTAGGGAAACCCGGTTACGAAAGCATTACTATTAAAGAGAATCAATTTGGTGTTCCAGTTATTTATGGTCAAGCCTGGCATGATGTTACTGCTGAGAACGTAGATGAATGGGTGGAACGTGGTTTGTGATCAATAAAACTGCTTTAACCTGAATTAAAAAACAAGCGAGTTGGAAAGGAAACGATATTTTCCCCAGCTCGCTTGTTTTAGAGGGGAATAATATGGTGGAAGAGTTCTTAAAAATTCAAAATGTTAGTAAGTCTTATGCCGGGGTGCAGGCGTTAGATAAGGTTAGTATGTCAATAGGTAAGGGGGAGATACACTGTTTAGTGGGTGAAAATGGCTCTGGTAAGTCTACTTTAATAAAAATAATAACTGGAGTAGTTAAACCAGATGAAGGGGAAATTATAATAAACGATAAAACCTTCAAACATTTGCGTCCTATCGATTCAATAAGTGAAGGGATACAAGTAATTTATCAGGATTTATCTTTGTTTCCCAACCTTTCGGTAGCAGAAAACATATCTCTAAATCAGCTAATAGAAGAGAAAAGACGATTAATTAACTGGAAAGACATCAAATATATTGCGGAGAAAGAACTATCAAATATTAAGAGAGAAATAGATTTAGATGAAAGAGTTGAGAACCTTTCTATCGCCAATAAACAATTAGTGGCTATCTGTAGAGCATTAATTCAAAATGCAAAGCTAATAATAATGGATGAACCTACTACCGCAATAACCAAAAAGGAAATCGACTACTTGCTATCGGTAATTTTAGATTTGAAGAAGAGGGGAATTTCTACTTTATTTGTGAGCCATAAGCTTAGTGAGGTTTTGCAAGTAGCTGAGAAAGTCACCGTTTTGCGAGATGGGAAAAAAGTGGGAGACTATAATGCTGATGAATTAGATTATGACACTCTTTCTTTTTATATGAGTGGTAAAAAAATCATTAGCTCGGCTTTTTCTTATGAAGAAAAACCTGGCCAAAAAGCTATGTTGGAAGTAAAAAACCTTTCTAAGAAGGGCGATTTTAAAAATATAAATTTTCAACTTAAACCGGGCGAGATTGTGGGACTAATTGGGCCCTTAGGTTCTGGAAGAACCGAACTGGCATTATCTTTATTTGGCCTAAACAAGCCTGACTCGGGAGAAATCTATGTTGATGGGAGCTTGGTAAGGATTGATTCTCCTCAAAAAGCAATCAATTTGGGTTTGAGTTATTTGCCAGAAGACAGACTCAACCAAGGGCTATTTTTGAGGCAATCTATTCAAAACAATTTGGTGGTCACTATCTTAAAAAAGTTACTGGATAGATTTAAACTGTTGAGTTATGAGAGAAAGTATAAATATGCCAAAGAATGGGTTGATAGGTTAAATATAAATACCCCCTCTTTAGAGGTTGCCGCTCAAGCACTTTCGGGTGGTAACCAACAGCGGGTAGTGTTAGCTAAATGGCTTGCTACAAACCCTAAAATATTTATTTTAGATAGCCCTACTGTGGGGATAGATATCGCTTCTAAAAATAACATCCACAATGTGATTAAACAATTAGCTAAGGAAGGCATGGGTATTATAATGATTTCTGATGAAATTCCGGAAGTTGTCCGCAATTGCAATCGGATAATGGTAATGATAGACGGTAGTATCGTTAAAGAAGTGAAAGCTGTTGATATAACAGAAGATGAATTGTTTGATATATTATCAAGTAGTCAAAAGCGGTGAAAGGTATTTTTACGATGATGACAAACAATAAAAATTTCCGAATTCAAAGGATATTTGCTCAAAATGAATCGTATTTGCTTTTAATTATAATTGCTTATTCTATTTTTGTAACTTTTTTGAATCCCTCTTTTTTATCGCCAGGAAATTTGTTCAATTTAAGCAAGAGCAGCGCCAGCATGGGAGTTTTGGCTATCGGAGTTTTTGTGGTTTTACTCTCCGGGGGAATAGATATATCTTTTACGGCGATAGCTATTTCCGGGCAGTATATTGCGGTCAATGTTCTAATTGCTAGTGGAGTGGATAATATCTTTTTTGCTTTTTTAATTTCTTGTTTGGTAGGGGTGGGTCTGGGAGCGATTAATGGCTTGCTCGTTTCTTATTTTAAAATTCCCACTCTTATTGTTACTTTGGGTACTTTGAATGTTTTTCATGGATTATTGCTTACCGTTGTGGGGACCAAAGCGGTTAATTCGGCTCAATTACCGGACTGTTTTAAAGCTTTTGGGGCAACCAATGTGTTTACTCTGACCGGGCCGGATGGAGTAAACTATGGGTTATCTATCTTTACCGTAATATTTATAACCGTTGCCTTGTTAACTTGGTTTATCCTGAAATACACCATGTTGGGAAGAGGAATTTACGCGATCGGCGGAGATGTAGAGGCGGCCGAGCGAGCTGGTCTTAATGTTGCTCGGATTAAGTTTTTTATTTACTGCTATGTTGGTATTTTAGCCGGTATCGCTGGCATTATCCATGTTTCTCTCATACGATATAGCAATCCTACTTATTTAGTCGGTACTGAACTCAGCGTCATAGCCCCGGTAGTTTTGGGCGGAACTAGGATAACTGGAGGAGTGGGAACAGTCATTGGCACGATATTGGGAGTAGCCATGATAACCTTGTTGAATAATAGTCTTATCTTGATTGGCCTATCTTCTTTTTGGCAAGAGTTTTTTACTGGTTTGATAGTAGCAATAAGTGTTAGTCTTAGCTCTTATCAGAGTAGAAGAAGTGTGGCAATATGATTGCTTTTAAAGTGAGAACGACTATTGATGAGGGGGTAAATCTTGCTAGGTAAACAATTGAAACAAACAAGAACAACAACTTTATTTATTTTGATGATTTGTGCTTTTGTGGTAATGTCAATTTTTTTGCCGGGTAAATTTTTAACCCTTAGTAACTTCCAATCGATGTCCAGCCAGATTCCGGAATTTGGTTTGTTGGCGATTGCTATAATGCTTGCTATGTTGACCGGGGGCATTGACTTATCAGTGGTTTCAACCGCAAATTTAGCGGGCGTGGGGGCAGCACTTATTTTGACCGGCTCCCTATTTCCTCAATTAGGAGGATATGGGGAAGGGTTAGTGGTAATCATGGCTATTTTGTTTGCTCTGGCCGTCTCTTTGCTTTGTGGTTTGGTAAACGGTTTTTTGATAGCCTATATAGGTGCTCCAGCCATTCTTGCTACCCTGGGTACGATGAGTATTTTCTCGGGGATAGCAATTGTTATAACTAAAGGTTATGGAATTGCTGGTTTTCCTGAAAGTTTTCTATTTATAGGGAGCGGCACGATTTTTTCTATACCGATGCCTCTGATCATTTTTATTATCTGTACCTTAGTGATGGCTTTAGTTCTGGATAGAACTTCTTTGGGGTTTAATCTTTACATGTTGGGGTCAAATCCAGTGGCAGCCCGTTTTAGTGGTATAAACAACAGAGGGATTCTAATTAGAACTTATATGCTGAGTGGTCTTTATTCTGGTTTGGCATCGATAATAATGATTTCAAGAGCTAATTCGATTAGGCCTGGTTATGGCTCTGCATACCTGTTGCAGGCAATTTTGGTTTGTGTTCTGGGAGGAGTAGACCCCAGTGGAGGTTATGGGAGCATATCTGGTCTAGTCCTGGGAATTATTATGTTACAAATATTGCAGAGTGGTTTTAATATTTTGGCTTTTAGCCCTTTTTCTAAAAATGTTATATGGGGTTTAATGCTAATTTTAGTTATGGTATTGAATTTTTATAGTTCTAGTTTTTCCAAAAAGCCGAAAAAGCTGAAGATACAATAAACGTCCTATCTGTGTTTATAAGAAAGTGAGAAATCAGTCATTGAGAGGGCTGAAATGAAGTTCTATTTTACAAAGTCAGGTAGATTTTTGTCCCCTCTTATTTGCTATGGTGTGGTTTACTTGCTTTTTTTGGAAGCAATAATTGTTTAAACTTTGAATAAATTCTCTTTTCTATGGGAAAGATTCATCTGAGTGAGAGAGTTACAAGAAAGATATGAATAGGAAAAATATAGTTTACCTTAGCTCAAGTTCTTACGCCGTAGGCTGTCTGTTTTTGGGGATTATGAGGGGGGTCTTTTTCCCCCTCATAATCATTATAATGGATTTTGCGGTTAACTATATAGACAGAGAGAGTTTTCTGGCAAAGATTTGTAACTTGGGTTAATGGAGGGATTGACTTTAACAGTAAGAGTTGTAGAATAAGTTTTAAAGTTTTGTGAATTTTCTTGTGAGCTTTTTCTCAAAACACGTAAAAAAGAGAGGAGGGTCGACTTGCTGTTCAAAATTAAAATCAGTTAGCTTTATATTTGGGAGGTGATAAGCAAACAAAAATAGTAAGCTGATGTATCTTGTGAGAAGCGAGTATGTAATGTGAAATAGATAATATAAACGTAAATTTTGTGGAGGTGGGAAAAAGATGAAAAGATCATTAAAAAGCTTTGGGTTTTTTTGTGTGTTAGCACTTTGCATATTAAGTATTCCTACTATCATTTTTGCTGCAGATAATCCTGTCAAAGTGGTACATGTGGCTCTGGGCAATTACGGCGATCACTGGGTTCAGCTTGTTTCTGGAGCGCGTGAAATGGCTAAAGCATTAAGTGTTGACTTAACTACTTTAGATGCTCAGATGTCTAGCAATAAGCAGGTCCAGATGTTGGATAATGCTATCAATATGAAGCCAGATGCAATTTTTATCGATCATGGAGAAGGAACTGCTTTGAAGCCGGGAATCCAAAAAGCAATGAATATGGGTATACCGGTAATTATTTTTGATGTTATAGTTGATGTTGACGTTACTTCGGAAATATCTCAGGATGATTATATGTTGGCTTATATGAGCCTTTCTAAGTTAGCGCAGGATATAAATGGTGAAGGAAATATAGTAGTAGTAACATTATCTGGAGTAGCACCCTTGGAAAGAAGAATGAGGGTTTTGCCTTTAATTCTGGAGAGATACCAGAAAATTAAAGTTATACAACAGATAGCTCCAACCTTTGGCTCAGCAGTGATTACAGAAACAATGTCACTGATGGAAGCAGTATTGAGAGCTCATGCTGGTGAGATTAGCGCGGTTTGGGCACCTTATGACCAGCTCTCAATAGGAGCTTTAAATGCTATAAAACAGCAAAATCTTACAATTCCTGTTTATGGAGTGGATGTAAGTCCTTACGACCTTTCTTTAATGGCTGAAGAAGGAAGCAATTGGAAAGCTACAGCTGCATGTGATCCCTCTGAAATAGGGCGTGTGGCTATTAGAATTGCATATTTAGCCGCAACTGGTCAAAAAGAAGCAATTCCAAGATATGCAATAATACCTCCTGCCTTAATTACTCAGGAAGATGCTAGAAAAATAAATTTAGAGGCTGGAGAATATTTGACTAAAGAATTAGTCCCGGAATGGGGAGATAGTGGAATTGCATGGACGCCAGAACTTAGAGATTTGGTTAATAAAAGTAAAGAGTAACAACAAGGGAATATGAAATGGGAGAGTCTTCTTTTGAATTAGTTGCTGCTAATTTATCCAAAACTTTTCCCGGAGTGCAAGCTCTAAAAGACGTGGATATGATTTTAAGATCGGGGGAAATTCATGCTTTAGTTGGTGCTAATGGAGCTGGTAAGAGCACTTTTGCTAAAATACTATCTGGAGTATATACCAACTACGAAGGCAATATAAGCATAAATGGCAGAGATGTTTTTATAAATAGTCCAACTAAAGCTCTCGAATACGGCATAAGCACAGTATATCAAGAAGTTGATGCTGCATTGGTTCCATATTTTACTGTAGCAGAGAATTTGTTTTTAGTTAACAAGAAAGACGAAAGGAATATAATAGTTTCGCAGCAATATTTCACTAATAAAGCCGAATCTGTCTTGAAAAAATTAAACATTAAATTAGATTTTGATATTAATTTTCCAGTTAATAAACTATCTGTTGCAGAAAAGCAGTTGTTGTTGATTGCTAAAGCCTTAATACACGAATCAAAATTTATCATCTTTGATGAACCCACATCTTCTTTAGGGCCGCAAGAAATTGCGGCCCTATTTGAAGCAATTAGGTTTTTAAAAACTAACGGTGTAGGGATTCTCTATATATCTCACAGGATGCCAGAAGTTTTTGAAATAGCGGATAAAATTAGTGTGCTTAGGGACGGCGAAAAAGTAGGTACTTTTACAAAAGATGAGGTTACGGTTGAAAAAATCGTAAAGTCTATGTTGGGCGAAAAAATCAAAAGTTTTGAAGCTAAAAGAGCTGATAGAAACGTATCAGAAAGAAAATTATTAGAGGTATTACAGTTACAAAAGAAAGATGAAGTTGGACCTCTTTCGTTTTATGTTAGAGAGGGTGAAATTTTGGGTATTACGGGGTTAGTAGGAGCAGGAAAATCAGAGCTTGTAACGACTCTTTACGGTGCTAGGAATTTTGATGTTTTGGAGGTTAAGTTGGAGGATACAAAAATAAACGTAAGAACTCCTAAAGATGCTATAGATAATAAAATTTACTTTGTACCAGAAGAGAGAAGGAAACAAGGATTGATTATTAATGAAGACGTAAAGTGGAATTTTATGTTACCTAGCTTTGGGGAATTTTCTAATGTATTAGGACTAATGAAAGAAAAGCTAATGGAAAAAGTATCGCAAGATTTTGTGGATGAATTAAGTATAAAGTGCTTTAGTCCTAAGCAGAAAGTTAGCAAGTTAAGTGGTGGCAATCAGCAAAAAGTAGTAATTGGGAGGTGGTTAATTAGAGAAAGATCAAAGGGCGCAAAAATAATAATATTTGATGAACCTACTGTAGGCATTGATGTTGGGGCTAAAGAAGAAATTTATAAGTTGGTTGAAGAGATAGCAAACAATGGTCATGGAGTAATATTTGTTTCTTCTGATATTGATGAAGTTTTGAGGATAGCAGACAGAATCGTAGTAATGTATAAAGGGAAAATAGAAGGAGAAATAGATAAAGAGAAGGCCACCAGCGAGAATATACTTACTTTAGCAACAGGTGGACATCAAGTAAAAAATAACATCGTTAAAAATAATTTGTGATTATGGAGGGTAATTTGTGATTTCGAAAATAGCTGATTTTATATCTCGTTATGGGACACTCTTAGCTTTAGTGGGTTTAATGCTTCTTTTTGGTATACTGACTCCAAATTTTGTCAGTGTTGGCAACATAACAGATATATTACGCTCGGCTGCTGTAATTTGTATTATGGCTACGGGATTTACGGTGGCCTTAAGTGCCAATGCTTTTAATTTGGGGATAACAGGTATTGCGGGATTGTCAGGAGCTATAGCAGCAGGTTTAATGGTGTGGAATGTTTTGAATCCCGTTGTTTCTATATTAATATCTCTTGGGGTTGGCGCGCTTTTTGGGTTTTTAATAGGCTTATTCGTTGTTTACTTTAAGGTAGACGACTTACTTGCAAGTTTGGGAGTTATGTTTATAACTCAGGGTTTAACTTTAACTTATACTGGGGGTCTAAATATTTATTCGGGCATGATAAAACCTGATGTAGGAGGAGGATTTATAACAGCTCCTGGATCCATCTCTGAGTCTTTTTTGTTTTTGGGACAAGGTATGGTGGGCTTCATTCCCATGCCGGTTATAATTATGTTATTAGTAATGATTGTGATTCATATTTTTTTGAATAATACCAGATGGGGGAGATGTCTATATTCTATAGGAGGTAATAGCGAAGCTTCGTATTTAGCAGGTATCCCTGTAAATTTATACCGAATAGTAGCACATACCATAGCTGCTGTAGTGGCCGCTTTTGGAGGAATATTGTTGGTTTCCCGTTTAGGTAGTGCCCAGATAGCAGAAAGTCAGTCTATGTTGCTTGATTGTGTAGCAGCAAGTTATATTGGATTTTCTGTCTTAGAAGCAGGAAAACCTAATGCTTTTGGAACTTTTATAGGTGCTGTCTTAATGGGTGTAATGATAAATGGATTGAGTATGCTTGGAGTATCCTATACAACTCAAGATATTTTTAAAGGGTTAATTTTATTGGGAGCACTGACTATATCAAAATTCACTGCTAAACAATAATTATTGTTTAGCAGCTTTTAAAAAGATGCTTATTATTGGTAGTTGATTTTTTGCGATTTCTTGTTGACTATGCGATGTTTATCATAGAAGCGCTACAATTGAATGAGGGGATTGACTTTAAAACTAAGTGCTATAGAATAAAGTTATGTTTATGTAAATTTTCTTGTGAGCTTTTTCTCAGAAACTTATAAGTTTATTTAGTTGAAGAAAGGAGACCAAAAATGTCTTCAGAAGAAAAATTAAAGCTTTCAGTAGGTATTTGGTGCATGGGAGGAGTATCTGACCGGTTTTTACCTCAAGGGTATGAAGAGCCTGTTAGTATTCAAGAACGCATTAAAAGGGTGAAAGAAGTTCCAGAAGTGGAAGCAATTGAGTTTTTTGATGATGAACTAGAAAAAATCAGCCCTCAAGATTTCAAATCTCTGCTTGACGATCAGGGTTTGAAAGTTAGCTGTATAAATCTCAACACTCACTCTCGTCCTAAGTGGCAGCTGGGAGCCTTGACTCACCGAGATCCTAAACTTAGAAGAGAAGCAATAGACGCTGCCAAAAAAATTATTGATTTAACTGATTTATTCCAGTGTAATTCTGTGGGTCTTTGGTTAGGGGTAGATGGTTTTGATTATCCTTTTCAGGTTGATTATGGAGTAGAATGGGATTTACTTTTTGAATCTTTGGGAGAAATTGCTGATTACAATTCTCAAGTTAAGATTGCCTTAGAATATAAATTAAAAGAACCGCGACAGTATCTTCTGGTGGGAAATGCTTTTCGGACTCTTTACCTGATTAAGACTCTAAACCGGAAAAACTTAGGTGTTACAGTAGATTTTGGCCATGCTCTTATGGCTAAAGAAAACCCAGGAGAAGTGGTATCAATTCTTTCTCGAGAACAAGTTCTCTATAACATCCATTTTAATGATGCTTATCGAGAATGGGATGATGACCTTATTGCTGGTAGCACTAACCTCTACGAAACTTTGGAGTTTTTGTATTACATAGAAAAATCTGGCTATCAGGGTTATTTAGGTTTTGATATATTTCCCTATCGGATTCATCCAGTCAGGGCACTTCAACTGTGTGCTAAAAATACTTTAGATCTTTATCGATTGTTGAAAAATGTAGACCAGAATTCACTTCTAAAAGCCCAGGAAAAAATGGACGCAGCTCAAGCTCACGAGATAGTGAGGAAAGTGTTTTTTAAATAGCTTTATCCTGTTATTAAGAAAACGTAAAAAATTTCTGTATTTAAATGTAATTTTCTTGTTCATTATTTGGGAATTTTTCCGTAGAAAGTGGAAAGTTTATACAAAAATTGATTGGGGAGGTGATGCCTTTGATATAGGTGTTTTTACCTTAGTTACAAGGATTTGAGGGTTTTGAAATTTTTAGAGAGGAGGATAACTAACGTGAAAAAAGGTAAAGTTTTAGCTTTTTTGTTGATTGTTTTGGTGATGTTAAGTTTAAGCGGGGGAAGTCTTTTGTCCCAAGAAAAGGTTACTCTGCGGATTTTGGGAATTGGTGGATGGCACCCTAGTGAATTGGCGATCAAGCTGGCTCCTGAGTTTAATAAGTATGCTGAAGAAAATTTGGGTTATAGTGTAGAAATTTTAGGTGATTTTGCTCCATTTACTGCATTGTATGAGAAAGCAGCCAGTGCTTTGGCGTCTCATTCTGATGCTTACGATATCATAATCTCAGATAGCCAGTGGTTAGGGGCCTTTTCTACTGGAGGGCATATTGTTCAGCTGAATGATATTATAGAGTCTGACCCTAATTTTAAGGCAGCAGTGGAGGACATGTATCCGGAACATAGAGCGTCTTATATGACTTATCCTGATGGAAGTGACCAATATTGGGGGCTTCCTCAGGAAGGAGACGACCTAGTTCTTTACGTTAGAAAAGACTTATTGGAAGACCCTACCGAGCAGGCTAATTTTAAAGAAAAGTACGGCTTTGATTTACCTCAAACTTACGAAGACTTCAAGAATATGGATTGGGAGACTTTTGAGAAAGTCCTGGAGTTTTTCACTCGACCGGAAGAAAATTTCTACGGTTTAGCTGCTGAGTACTCTAAAGAATATGATTATATATCTGACCACGTGATGTCCTTCATCTGGACCTGGGGTGGAGATGTTATAGATTGGAAGACCTTCAAAGTAGATGGAGTAATAAATGCTCCAGAAGCAGTAGAAGCCTTAGAATACTATGTGAGTTTGCTACGCTTTCAGCCTCCTGGAGCCGTAACTTATGGGATTGACCAGTGTGTTAATGCTATATCACAGGGTCAAGTGTTTTCTACTTTGACTTGGGCTGCGGTAGGAGCTCCAATTTTTGATCCCAATTTATCTAAGGTTTATGATAAGGTGATGGTGGTTATGCCCCCAGGAAAGAAAGATGAAAATGGTAATTTACGTCGAGTTTACTGCTTGGGAGGCCAGCCTTGGGTAATAAGTAGTTACTCAAAACATCAAAAAGAGGCTATTGATTTCCTAAAATGGTGGTACACAGAAGATGCTCAGTGGACTTTTGCTCGGGGAGGAGGTAATCCTGTAATAAGAAGTATTATAGACACTGAAGAATTTAAAAATCTTAATCCTTGGAATCGAGCTTATGTGGATATGATACCGGGTGGTAGAGATTTCTGGCATTTACCTTGTTACTCAGAACTTTTACTCATCCAGCAAGAAGAGTGGACAGCATATGCTTCGGCTTATGCGGCTGGTGAGGTGGAGGATACTTTTGCTGCTGCTCAAAAAGCTATGGATAACATTGCTCGACGCCAAGAACAAGTGCTTAAAGATTGGGGATTTTTAGAGTAATTTAGTAGAAAAATTTATGGGGATAGAGGTGCTTCTCTCTATCCCCATAAATAGTGGAGGGTAAAAAGATGATACAAGAAGACTATCTTTCCAGGTGGCGCTGGCGATTTTTGTTACCCCTATTAATCTTTATGATTGCTTGGAATGTGATTCCTCTTCTGTGGGTTTTAGGAATGAGTTTTTACCGTTTGAATCTGGTTTCAGGCATGTCTCCTAGGTTTCTAGGTTTAGAAAACTATAAAAGTTTATTAAATGACCCTTATTTTTGGGATCGCTTCCAAATTACATTTTCCTATGTTCTAATTGCAGTAGCTTTGGAAATAGTAATTGGTTTTGCTCTTGGCTTCTTGTTTAATAGTCAGGATGTTATGGGTAAAAAAATTATGCTTCCCATTCTATTTGCCCCTATGATGATTGCTCCAGTTGCTTCAGGAGTTTTTTTCCGTTTTATGTATGATCCTTATTGGGGAGTAATCAATCATTTCTTAAATGGAGTTTTTGGTTTTACTATCCAATTTTTAGAAGAGTCTAAATGGGCATTCCCTGCTGTTGTAGCAGTGGATGTTTGGATGTGGTCTCCCTTTATGGCTCTTATGTGTATTGCTGGCCTGCAAGCTGTCCCCTCTTATCTTTTAGAGGCAGCTGAAATTGATAGAGTATCTTGGTGGACAAAGTTCAGATATGTGATTTTACCGGCAATGAGCCCAGTTTTTGTTTTGGGAGCTTTACTCAGAACTATAGATGCTTTTAAAACTTTTGATACTATTTTTGTTATGACTGGAGGGGGTCCAGGCTCCTCTACAGAATTACTAAGTTTATCTTTGTACCGAATGGCCTTTTTGTTTTTTAATACTGGGAAAGCCTCTAGTTTGGCCATTGTGATGCTTTTTATCTCTATTGCTTTTACTAGTATTTATCTTATGCTTATTCCTAAATCAGAAGTGAGGGGGAGATAACAAATGAATCCAAAAAAAAGCAGAGAGAGAAAACACGTTAGAAGAAAGATAATTCTAACTACTGTGGCTGCATTGGTTACTTTAATCTATGCTTTTCCTACGATATGGCTGATCCTCACCTCTTTTAAGAGGAGAGGTGATATCTTTTCTGTGCCTCCTAAATTTATTTTTAAGCCAACTCTCGATAATTACGTATATACCATTCAGCGAGGTCAATTTTGGCATACTTTATTTAACAGTGTAGTTATTTCTTTTTCCAGTGTACTTTTAGCCATGATTCTTACTGTTTTTGCTGCATATGCTGTTTCTCGAATTAAATTTAGAGGCTCTAACTTTGTTATGTTTCTTATATTATCATTTAGAATGATGCCAGCAGCAGTGGTGGTAATTCCCATGTTTTTGCTTTACAGAATGCTGGGTTTGGTTAACTCCTATACAGGGATGATCCTGCTTTATACCTCTTTTAGTATACCCTTTTCTATGTGGATGATAAAAAGCTTCATGGATGAAATACCTCGCCATTTGGATGATTCTGCTTTTAGCGATGGGGCTTCTGTTCCCCGAACAGTGATGGAAGTAATTCTACCTCAATTGGGTCCAGCTTTAGTGAGTGTTCTTCTCTTCAATATTATTTTTGTTTGGAATGAATTTCTATTTGCTTATATTTTGACTGGAATTGAAACTAGAACTATTCCAGTTCAAATTGCTATGGGCATTTACACTGATAAAGGAGTGGATTGGGAATATATTACTGCTCTTTCTACCATTTTTGTGGCTCCTATTTTAGTTATGATTTTTTGGTTACAGAAGCATCTTATACGAGGATTAACCTTTGGAACGGTAAAAAGATAAGGGAGGGTAAATCTCTTGATACAAATCAAACCTTATACTTTTTTTGTGGGATTGGCGATTGTTTTGATTTTTGGAGGAGTAGCCCTTACTACTCAAGGACTCTCTTTTTTAGCTTATCAAATTGGTTTTGTAGTCCTCTTAGTAGGAGCTTTGCTTCAAATTATTATGGGAAATCTTAGCCCTGATGCTAATTGGATGGGTGCACTGAGGGTTTTGTTGATTGGACTAGGGATTTTTTTTCTGCTAGTGTTTATTAGTATTGAGTTGGTTCCTTATATATATGAGCTCCTTTGAGAGAGGAGAGGAAGCATGGAGATATTACTTGATAAAGTAACTAAAAGATTTGCAGATACGATTGCGGTAAATAACGTTAACTTAGCTTTTAAGGATCAAAGTTTTACTTGTATTTATGGACCTCCTGGAGCAGGGAAAAGTACTCTTTTGCGGTTGATTGCTGGTTTAGAATGGCCCGATGAAGGAAGAATCTTGATAGGGAATAAAAATGTTACTCCCGATCCTCCTATGGTTCGTGGGGTCTCTTATATTGCTCAAGAATTTGCTCTTTACCCTCATATGAATGTATATAGAAACATTGCTTATCCTCTCAAGATAATGAAGTTGAGAAAGGAGGAAATTGACCAAAGAGTTAAAGAATCAACTAAGTTTTTAAAGATTGATCACCTGTTAGACCGAATGCCAGTCCAGCTTTCAGGAGGAGAGCAGCAAAGAGTAGCTATCGCTCGTGGCTTAGTTAAACATTCTGAAGTCTACGTGTTTGATGAGCCACTTACTAATTTGGATTATAAAATAAGAGAAGACATGAGGAGTGAGTTTAGGAGATTTCAGAAAGAGCTTGGACAAACTATAATTTATGCTACTGGGGATCCAGCAGAAGCTCTTTCTCTTTCCGAATTTGTGGCAATAATGAATGAAGGTCGTATCATTGATTTTGGAGAAACCAGAAAAATTTACCTTGAACCTTCTAATCTTTTTACCATAGCCAATTTTGGTTATCCTACAGCTAATTTGTTTAAGGGTAATATGGAAGAAGAGAATGTTTTTCGGGGAGATCTTTTTTCAATAAAATGTCATTTTCCGGCTGAAGCTGGATTTGAAGTGGTAGCTGCAGTTAGGCCAGAGGATTTAAGAATTGTTGATTTTAAGCCTTCAGGCAAAGTATTAATAGAGGGGACGGTGTTCTTGAGTGATATTATTGGATCAGAAAATGTTATATATGTAAAGCCCCGAAATTTGGATTATCAAATAAAGGTTCTGGCTAATAGAGATTTTAGACCTTCTATTGATGCTGATATTTTACTACAAATTGATCCAGAAAAAATATTGTTCTACTCTGTAGAGAGCAGAAAGTACTTGGGGAAAGGAGGGTTGGTGATTGGCTGAGGTAAAGCTTCAAGAAGTAAGTAAAATTTTTAATCGCCGGGTAGAAGCAGTTAAGAATTTAAACATGGTAGTAGAGGACAGAAAAGTGGTATGCCTTTTAGGCCCCTCAGGATGTGGTAAAACCACTACTATTAGAATTATTGCTGGGTTGGAAGATCCTACTACTGGTGAGGTTTACCTGGGAGGGGAAGAGGTTACTTCTCTGTCTCCTAGCGAGAGAGATGTGGCAATGGTTTTTCAGTTCCCTACAGTTTATCCCAATCTTTCAGTTCGTGATAATTTGGCTTTTCCTCTTCGAGGTAAGAATTTGTCTTCTTCCCAAATTAATAATCGAGTTGAGGAAGTAGCCAAAAATTTACAATTACCCCTTCGGGTTCTTGATAGAAAATCTGGTACGGTGGACCCGGGATTAAGACAAAAAGTGGCGATCGGTAGAGCAATTGTTCGAGAGCCAAAGGTATTCTTGTTTGACGAACCCTTAACCAATTTAGATGCAGCTGCTCGAACTGAGCTTATGGGAATTATTAAACATCTTTCTCGAGAATTAGGTCAAACTTTTGTATATGTGACTCACGACCAATCAGAGGCTATGAGTTTGGCTGATAAGATTGCAGTTATGAAGGATGGTTCTCTCATACAGTATGATGATCCTGATACCATTTATGAATGGCCCAAAAATAGGTTTATAGGATGGTTTTTAGGTAATCCAGGTATGAATTTTCTTAATGGTATTCTTTCTCAAGATAGGAATAACCTGTGGCTATCTTTTGGAGAGAATCGTTTGGAGGTTTCTAAGTTTAAGAATCTTTTTTCTTCTCTTCCTTCTCCAGAAGTAATTTTAGGTATTAGACCGGAATACTTGGAAATTATGGGTAATTCTTCACTGAATCGTGGTAATATGGTATCAGGGGTTTGCAGTTTCACCGAGTTTCTAGGGGGACGGATGATTGCTCACATTAAGCTGGGAGAAGGAATGCAAGTTAAGGTGAAAGATTATCCCCGACCAGATATAAAAGAAAATAGTATTGTTACTTTGAATTTTCCCGAAGACAAACTAAGGTTTTTTACTCCGGGAGGAATTGCTTTAAAAGAAGAATAAGGTTGGTTTCTAATATATTCTTCATCAAGAAAATAGAGAGTCAAGTTGTTTAAAAAATAGAGGAAACAGTTAATTGAAAGTAGAAAAAAATTTAAAATGAAAATTCTCATGAGCACTTGACCAAGATGGAGGAGTAAGATGTGGGCATTATTACAGGAAAATTTGGAAAAAAGTAGTATCAGCTTGAAAGAAGTAGCAGAGCCTCAACCGGGGAGAGGAGAAGTTAAAATTCGAGTTCGAGCGGCAGGGATATGTGGTACCGATATTCATGGTATATCCTCTCTTAATCCACCAGTAATTTTGGGGCATGAGTTTTCTGGAGAAGTGGTAGAAGTTGGAGAAGGGGTAGAGAGAATAAAAGTAGGTGATCGGGTAACTTCTGAAACTACTATTTATCGTTGCGGAGTGTGTCCTTATTGTCGAGAAGGCTTTTTTAATCTGTGTCCAGAGAGAAAAGGTATTGGCTCGGGAGCTAATGGATCTTTTGCTGAATATATTGTGGTTCCTGAGTTTGCTGTTCATATGCTACCCCCACAGTTGTCTTTTGAGGAAGGAGCAGTACTTGAGCCTCTGGCTTGTGCTGCTCGAGGAGTTTTAGAACAAGCTCAGGTTGGAGGCAATGACAAAGTAGTAGTTCTGGGCCCTGGGCCGTTGGGAATTTTAGTGAGTTGGGTAGCAAAGACCAGAAAAGCTTCGGTTATTTTGGTAGGTAAACAAGAAGATGAGTTACGTTTTCAAGTGGCTGAAGAAGGAGGAGTGGATTACCTTCTTAACCTAGATGAAGTGAACATTAAAGAGGCGATCACCCAAGAAATTGATCCTTATGGAGTTGATGTGGCCTTTGAGTGTTCGGGGGCATTACCAGCTGTATCTTTAGGTTTGGAAGTTCTGAAGAAAAGAGGTCGATATGTTCAGATGGGCATTATCCATAAACCAGTAATTGTTGATTTTGATCAATATCTCTTTTCTCGGGAGCTTAAAATTACTGGGTCTCGCACTCAAACTACATCCAGCTGGGAGAAAGCAATTAACCTTTTAGAAAATACTGATTTTCCCTTGAAAAAAATTATTACTCATATCTTGCCTCTTTCCCAATGGCAAGAAGGATTTGAACTTACTAAAAATAGAAAAGCTATAAAAGTTATTCTTAAACCTTAAGAGGAGATGATAAAGTGCTTTCCTTGGAAGATAAGTTGGAAATGTATAGAAAGATGTACCTTATCCGTACTTTTGAAGAGCGAGCTGAAGAACTTTATATGGAAGGGAAAATTTGGGGTACTTTTCACCTCTACGTGGGAGAAGAAGCAGTAGCGGTAGGAGCCTGTTATGCCCTCAGAGCAGATGACTATATTACTTCTACTCATCGGGGTCATGGTCATTGTATAGCCAAAGGCGCTGATGTGAAGCGGATGATGGCAGAGTTATTAGCTAGGGATACTGGATATTGCCATGGATTAGGGGGTTCGATGCATATTGCCGATGTGGAGAAGGGAAACTTGGGGGCTACTGGAATTGTAGGTTCAGGTATACCTATTGCCACAGGTGCTGCCCTGGGGTGTAAATTGCAAAAAAATGATAAAGTAGTTCTTTGCTTTTTCGGTGATGGGGCAGCTAACACTGGAGCTTTCCATGAATCAGTAAATATGGCAGCTATTTTTAATCTTCCTGTAGTGTTTATTTGCGAAAATAATATGTATGCTATGTCTTTTCCGGCACAAAAAGCATTTGCTCTTCCTGACATTGCTGAGCGAGCTAAAGGGTATGGGATTCCGGGGGTGAGTATTGATGGAAATAATGTGCTAGAAGTGTATGAAACTGCTCAAATAGCAATAGAGCGAGCTCGCCAAGGAGAAGGTCCAACCTTTATAGAAGCTCGAACTTATCGCTGGAAAGGACATTCCAAAAGTGATCGACAGGCTTATCGAACGAAAGAAGAAGTTCGAGAGTGGATGAATAAGGATTCTATTAAATTTTTAGAAAAGCATCTTCGGGAAGAAACAGTACGAGAAGAAGAATTGGAAAATATCAAAAAGCAGGTGGAGAGGGAAATAGAAGAAGCGATAAATTTCGCTCTGGAAAGCCCCGAACCTACTTTAGAGGAAGCAAGGAGAATGGTTTATGCTTAGTAGAGAAATTACTTATGCTGAGGCTTTACGGGAAGCTATGCGAGAGGAAATGAGAAAAGACCCTAAGGTTTTCCTTCTGGGAGAAGATATTGGGATATACGGAGGAGCTTTTGGAGTAACTCAAGGGTTGATTGAGGAGTTTGGCCCAGAAAGGGTAATAGATACCCCTATTTCGGAGATTGCTATTATCGGAGGAGCAACAGGAGCGGCGCTGGTGGGGATGCGTCCAGTAGCTGAAATTATGTTTTTCGATTTTATGACTATTGGTTCAGACCAACTGGTGAACCAAGCAGCTAAAATCCATTTTATGTTTGGTGGGAAAGCCAAAGTTCCTATGGTAGTTCGTGCCCCGGCAGGTTCAGGAACTGGAGCGGCTGGGCATCACTCAGGGAGTCTGGAGTCTTGGTTTGCTCATGTCCCAGGGCTAAAAGTTATAGCTCCTTCTACTCCTTATGATGCTAAAGGTTTATTAAAGAGCGCAATAAAAGATGATAATCCAGTGGTTTTTGTAGAACATAAACTCCTGTATAAAACTAAGGGCCAAGTTCCTGAAGAGGAGTATTATATTCCTATAGGTAAAGCCGAAGTTAAAAAAGAGGGCAAAGACGCAACAGTGATTGGTTATTCTATAATGGTTCCTCGTGCTCTTGAGGCATCTAAAATATTAGCTCAGGAGGGAATTGATATAGAAGTGGTAGATACGAGAAGCCTTAGACCCCTAGATACCGAGACTATTGCTCATTCAGTTAAAAAGACCAACCGGGTAATGGTGGTTTATGAACCTCCCCGCTTTGGAGGGTTTGGAGCAGAAATATCTGCATGGGTAGGGGAGGAATTGTTTGATTATTTAGATGCACCGGTTGTTCGCTTAGGAGGGGAGGAAATGCCGCCTCCTTATAATCCTAATTTAGAGCGGAAAATAGTTCCTCAAATTGAAGATATTGTTAGAGAAATTAAAAAGTTGATGGAATAAAGACCGAGGTGATAATAGGATGGGAGTAATACATAAGTTTCAAAAATCTGATAAAGAATGGAACTGGGAAGGAGTAATTAAAAAAGATTATCCTTTAACTTCTGACCCCGGAGGAGCACGAGGGGTAAGTGTGCGTTGGCTCATTGGCAGGGAAGAGGGAGCTCCTTACTTTGCTCTTCGTTATTTTGAAGTTGAGCCAGGGGGTCAGACAGTTTTGGACCAACATCAGCATGACCATGGAGTATTCATTCTGCGAGGAAAAGGGACAGTGGTTTTAGGAAAAGAGAAAAAAGACGTATCTCCAGGAGACGTTATTTATATTCCCCCTATGGAGGTTCATCAACTAATTAATCAAGGAGAAGAAATATTTGCTTTTCTTTGCATCATTCCCAATAAAGAGCACCTGAAATCTATGGGGGCATTATAGATGACTGGACTTGAAGCTAATTCCGTAAAAGCACTAAAATACTATGATAGAAAAACAGTGAAGATGGAGGAAGTATCTATTCCTCAGTTGGAAAATGACGAGGTTTTAGTAGAAACTAAGGCCTGTGGCATCTGTAGTAGTGATGTAATGGACTGGTATCGTGAGCCTCATGCGCCCACTTTTTTTGGCCACGAACCAACAGGTGTAATAGTCAAGGCTGGTTCTATGGTGAAGGATTTTCGACCGGGAGACCGAGTTTTTGTCCATCATCATGTTCCTTGCTTTGTATGTCGTTATTGCCGAAAAGGTAATTATTCTATGTGTCCGAATTTCCGAGAAAATGGAATCTATCCCGGAGGATTTTCCCAATTTATAAAAGTAAAGGGAGAAAATGTGAGACGAGGGTTACTTATTCTGCCCCCTACTCTCTCCTTTATTGATGCTACTTTAACTGAACCAATAGCTTGCTGCCTGCAGGCAATATATAGATCGGGAATTTCAGTAGGTGATACTGTAGTGATAATAGGTGCAGGGTTTAACGGGTTAGTCTTGACTTTTCTATCAAAGATTTTTGGTTCTCAAAAAACTATAGTAGTGGAACCAGATGAATTTAGGTTGAAACTTGCTTCTCGCTTAGGAGCGGATGAAGGAATAAACCCTAACAGAGAAAATACCATAGAAGCTATTAAGGAGATAAATGGAGGTAGGCTAGCAGATGTAGTTTTAGTTACTCCTCCCTTTCCCCAAGTAGTGGAAAGTTCTATATCATTAGTAGATCGAGGAGGAACTTTAGTTTTATACGCTCCTTCAGCTCCAGGAGAAAGTTTTTCTTTTCCCATTTATCAGGTGTACTTTTCTCAAATTACGATAAAAACTAGTTATTCGGCCTCTCCACTTCTAACTAGAGAAGCGCTTGCGCTGTTGAATAGTAATCAAAGCAATATTAATCAGCTAATTAGTGTATATCCTTTTTCAGATTTTGAGAAAGCTTTTTCGGCAGTAAGGTATGACAAAACGTTAGTTAAAGTGGTTTTAGAGTTTTAGTTTTTTTAGATAAGGAGGTCTTAAAGCTAATGGACCAGTTTCTTTTAGGGGTAGACCTTGGCACTAGTAATGTTAAGGCAGTTCTTTTTGATACTAGGGGAAAAGTTGTTTCTTCATCGACTCGGGAATTGGCTATTGTTAGTGAACGATCGAGCGAAGCTGAGCAAGATATGGAAGAAATTTGGCAAGAGACGGCTCAAGCTATTGCTAAGTGTATTGCTACCTCAGGAAAAAATCCGGCAGACATTGCCGCTTTGGGAGTAACTGGACAGGGAACTGGCTGTTGGTTACTTGATACTCACTTCCAGCCCTTAGGTCGAGCTATAATCTGGATAGATGGTAGAGCAGCGGAAATGATTGATGAATGGAAGGATGATGGGAGACATAGTCAAGCTTTTAATATGAGCAGTAATTGTCTTTTCACCGGGTCACCAGTAGCTATTTTGGCCTGGTTAAAAAAATACCGGCCGGAAGTTTTAGAAAAAGCTCGATATTTTATGTTTGCCAAAGATTGGATAAAATTTAAGTTAACTGGAGTTATAGTTACTGACTCTTCTGATTTATTTATGTTGCCTCAGCCTATAACTGGAGAAATTTCGCCCCTATTAAAAATGTTTGATCTCTCTGATTTAGAGAGAATTATTCCTCCTGCAGAGAGCGCTTTTACGGTTATAGGGAAAGTTGGAGAAGAAGCAGCTGCGGTTACTGGACTCCAAGTAGGCACTCCGGTAGTTAACGGTGTGGTAGACGTAGCTTCTTGTGCTATTGCTTTGGGGGTTTTAGAATTTGGTCAGGTTTATTCTATTTTAGGTACTACCTGTTTTAATGCTTTTTTGAGTGATAAATCTAATAAACTTTTTGAACCTCCAGGAGTGGGAATTACTGTTTCTTATCCTTTAAAAGATGCATATCTTCGAGCAATGGGAACTATGGCGGGCACTTTAAGTTTAGACTGGTTTATAGCTCGGTTCTTAGCCGATCAAAAAGAGTTTTATCCTGAGAAAAGTTCATTTTTTTCTTTTTTGGAAAAAGAAGCTCAGAAGATTTTGCCGGGTTCGGAAGGAGTAGTATTTCTTCCTTATGTTAGTCCAGGAGGAGAGAGAGCACCTTTTATAAACCCTCATGCTCAGGGAACTTTCTTTGGTTTACGCTATAATCATACTAAGTCTCATCTGTTGCGAGCAGTGTACGAAGGGGTAGCATTTTCTATTATGGATTGTTTTCGAGCTTTTTCCATATCTTTTGAAGAAATGAAACTTACTGGTGGAGGATCTAAGAGTCCTTTTTGGTGTCAACTAATTTCAGATGCTTTGGCTACCAGAGTAGTGGTACCCAAAACACAAGAATTAGGAGCTTTGGGGGTAGCTTTGATAGCTGGAGTGGGGATTGGCATTTTCCCCAACTTGCCAGAAGCTCATAGAACTACTTTTCAAGTTGATCGGGTTTTTTATCCCGATTTAGTGTCTCATCGATTCTATCAGGAGAGATTTAAAATTTATCAGGATTTAAGAACTAAATTAGAAGACGTTTGGAGTTTGAATGATTACCAAGTGGAAAAATTTAATCGGGGGATAAATAATGGTCGATAGTTATGATGAATACGAGCTGATGTGTGAAGTTGCTCGAATGTATTATGATGATGAGCTTACTCAGGATAAAATTGGGGAGATATTGGGTCTTTCTCGGCAAAAAGTATGGAGGATTTTAAAAAGGGCTAAAGAAGAAGGCATTGTTCAAATTAGAGTGGAAGGTTCTTCTCAAATTGACTCTGAATTAGAGAATACTATCCGAGAAAGTTTTGGCTTGAAAGAAGTGTGGATAGCTCGAGTTTTTACCTCAGAAGAAAAATTGGTGGTGAAAAAGGTAGCTCAATTAGCCGCTTCTTATCTCAAGAAAAAAGTTGAACCTTATCTTTCTTTAGGAGTAGCGTATGGTCGGACCTTGTTTGAAATGACCAATTTTTTACCAGATAATCCGGTTATGGGATTACGAGTTATCCAGATTATGGGAGGATATGGCAAATTAAAGGGAGATATAATGGCAGTTGAGTTAGCTCGAAGGATTGCCCAAGCTTTTCATGGAGATGTGGTTTATCTTTTGGCTCCTGCTTTTGCTCAGGATCCCAAAGCCAAAGAGGCTATTGAAAATGAAGAGAAGATAAAACTGGTTATGGATTTAGCTAAGAAAGTAGATATGGCTTTAGTAGGGATTGGTGGTGTCTCCCCGATTTCGACTCTTATGGATACAGGAGAAATTTATCCCCAGGAAAGGGAAGAGCTTCTACAAAAAGGAGCGGTGGGCAATATTTGCGGTAATTTTTATGATATTGAAGGTAATCAGGTAAATAACTCAGCTGATAAAAGGAGGATTTCCATTGCCTTGGAAGATTTAAAAAAGATACCTTTGGTTGTCGGGGTAGCTGGAGGAAAAAGTAAAGCGGAGCCTATTTTAGGAGCGCTGAGGGGTAAATTAGTTAATGTACTAATAACCGATGAATTAACTGCTCAAAGTTTAGTGGAAGATTTAAAGTAGATAAGATTATAGCATCCCACAAAATCTTTTAAACTGTTAAAGCTTTGAAAGTAAATTAAATCGTAGTCAAAAAACTCAAGATTGTTATGTGCTGAGGGATACTATAAATTCTCTATAACATTTCCATCTGCAGAGATTAAGCTCTAAATAAACTCTTTTTCCTCTACTCCAAGTATGGAGAATCTCTCTGGTTCTACCTTTTCCATGCTTATAGAGTTTTACTGATCCACAGTAGGGACTTATTTCTTTCTCTTTTTTAGGGAAGCTTTAACTACTAACTTTTCTCCCGGTCTTTGCCACATACTTCTTTTTAGATATTTTTCCCACACAATTTATCATAGAGCCCTCCCCCTATTGACGAAATGGAAAAATGGTGGTATATTATTATTGCCATCGGTTCTGAGGAGTTAGGCCGGAGGATGGAAAAAAGAGCTTCTTGTTTGAAAGATTAGAAGCTCAAAGCTTTAAGGTGGAAGTCCATCCTGAAGTTTCTCGCTCAAAAGGTGAGAAAGAAAAGGCTAAGGTTTGTCAGAACCGGTGGCTTTTTTATTCGGCCTTGTGATTATTCAGGTTTCTACCTTTCCTTCTAAAGAGATTCACTCTTTAAAGGGTTGGTAATTTATATTTACAGTGTGGTTAGGGTGTGGTAAACTACTAAATGAGTATAAATGGGAGGTGTAAAATAGTTGGCTTTAACTAAAGATAGAAAAAAAGAACTTATAGAACAGTTTAAAATTCACGAAACAGATACTGGCTCTCCTGAAGTGCAGATTGCCATACTTACTGAGAGAATTAAAGACCTCACGGAACATTTGAAGACTCATTCTAAAGATTTTCATTCTCGGAGAGGTCTCTTCTTGATGGTAGGGCAGAGACGGAGACTGCTAAATTATCTTAAGAATTATCATGTAGACCGTTATTATGCTGTTGTAGAAAAATTAGGATTGAGAAAATAGAAGGAGGTTGTTTAGTATAACGAAGCAATTTGAAATTAGTTTTGGTAAAGAGAGTTTGTTGATAGAAACAGGAAAATTGGCTAAGCAAGCTGGAGGAGCAGTGACGGTAAGATACGGAGATACTGTGGTATTGGTAACTGCTACTGCGACTGAAGAGCCTAAAGAGGACGTTGATTTTACGCCACTTTTGGTAGAATTTGAGGAACGTTTTTATGCTGCGGGTAAAATCCCGGGAGGATTTATTAAAAGAGAAGGGAGACCAGGACAGGGAGCTATTTTGAGTGCTCGTTTAGTAGACCGCTCTATCAGGCCTCTTTTTCCTGAGCTTTTCCGCAACGATATCCAGGTGGTGGTTACTGTTCTTTCGGTGGACGAAACCCATCCTCCTGATACTATATCCATTTTAGGTGCTTCCTTAGCTTTAGGGATTTCAGATGTTCCCTTTGATGGTCCCTTAGCTGCCTGTCGTATGGGTTTGGTGGGAGACGAGCTGGTGGTTAATCCCAACTTAGAAGAGTTATCTTCCAGTAAGTTGGATATGATAATAGCTGGTTCCCCGGAGGGAATTACTATGATTGAAGCCGGGGCACAAGAAGTGCAAGAAGCACAGGTAGCTCAAGCTATGATGCTTGGCTATCAAGAAATAGCTAAAGTAATTAAAGCCCAGGAAGATATCATTTCTCAAATAGGAAAAACTAAAAGAGAAATAATTATTCCTCCTTGTTTTAATGACTTTTCTTCTTGGCTGGAGGACAATTACCGTGTTTCCGTTCGAGAGGTAATCACTATCCCGGAGAAAACTGAACGAGAAAAAGAAGTAGGGCTCCTCATGAAAAAAGCTCAGGAAGAGGCAGCAGAAAAGTTTGAAAACGTGTCTCTTTTTACTGTAGCTTGGGAACGCATCATGAGAGAAGAAATTAAAGAGTTGATTTTAAAAAGTGAGAAAAGGCAAGATGGCCGAACTCCTAAGGAAATAAGACCTATAAGCTGTGAAGTAGGGTTTCTACCCCGTACTCATGGTTCTAGTCTTTTTACTCGAGGTCAAACTCAAGCTCTAGTTATTACTACTTTAGGTTCTTCTAGTGAAGAACAAAAAGTAGATGCTCTTCAAGAGGAAGAAGCCAAAAGATTCATGTTGCACTATAATTTTCCCCCTTATAGCACGGGAGAAGTTCGTCCTATGCGGGGTCCGGGAAGAAGAGAAATTGGACATGGAGCTTTAGCTGAAAAAGCTCTGGAGTGTTTTATTCCTCCTGAAGAGGAGTTCCCTTACACCATAAGGGTGGTATCAGAGATTTTAGAATCTAACGGTTCCTCTTCTATGGCTACGGTTTGTGGAGGAAGCTTATCCCTTATGGATGCAGGAGTTCCCGTTCGCTCTGCTTGTGCTGGTTTATCCATTGGTCTAGTTAGATCGGATGAAAAATATCTTCTCTTGCGAGATATATTGGGCTCAGAAGACCATTATGGAGAAATGGATTTTAAGGTAGCAGGAAGTAAAAATGGGATAACTGCTATTCAGCTGGATGTAAAAAATAGAGGATTGAGCTGGGAAATACTAGGACAAGCTCTACAAGAAGCTAAAGAAGGCCGGTTATATATTTTGGATATTATGAATGAGGTGCTGGATCGTCCCCGAAGTTCTGTATCTCCTTATGCTCCTCGAATAGACATCTTGGATATTAACCCTGACCGTATTGGTGCTTTAATTGGTCCGGGAGGAAAAGTGATCAAGAAAATTGTGGAAGAATCAGGAGCTACTATTGATATTAAAGATGAAGGTAAAGTGATAGTTTTCTCTCGTACTGAGGAAGGTAGAAATAAAGCCATCAACATGATTAAGAGCATTGTTCAAGACGTAGAAGTCGGTCAAGTGTATCTGGGTCGAGTTACCCGAGTAACTGATTTTGGGGCTTTCGTGGAGATATTTCCAGGAAGAGAGGGTTTATGTCATATTTCTCAATTTTCCTCGGAGAGAGGAAAAAAAGTAGAAGACTTTGTTAAAGTAGGAGATGACATACTGGTTAAAGTTACGGGAATAGACTCTATGGGACGTATTGCCCTTAGCCATAAAGAAGCAATGGGAGAAAGTGATAGTTCAAGTAAAAATAATCGGAGTAGAGAGTCGAGGCCTCGGTCCAGAGAAAGGTAAACATCCCTTTGGAGTTAGGCGAAGTGAATAAGAAAGTTTTAGCAGTTTGCTTCCTGAGTTTTTTTGCCATATATAGCTTGCTTATTGTTTTTTCTTTTGATGTAGGAAAATTAGGGGAGTTAATTGGATTCTACCTTTTCCGTATTTTGGGTGTAGGAGCTTATATCTTGCCCTTTTTTTTGGGTTATCTAGCCTACGAGGTTTATCATTTTCAACCCCCTCGGAAGTTTCGGATTCTGGGCCGGATAATTAGCTTTTCCCTATGGATAGTTATTTTCCTCACCTTAAGCCAGCGAGCAGCAGAAAAAGTGGGATTTTCTTTTCCTGATGGTGCTTTTTCTGGGATAGTAGGAGTTTTTATCTATCATCATTTGGTTTATTATCTTGGGGAGACTGGCAGCCTTCTCACGCTCTTTTTTGTAGCTTTTTTAGCTGTCTATTTGGGAGGAGAGGGAAAACTCCTTCGCCAGCTTTCTCAGGGCTGGCGCTTCCTAAACAGGAAAGCAGGGGAGCTCTTTTTCAGTAAAAAAGAGATACCAGAGAGGGAGGCTCCTCCGTTAAAAGTTTCTCCCCGAGTAAAAAAAAGAGAGAGAAAAGAAACTACTTCTTCTTACTCAGAAGAAGTTTTAGATGAGATTTTTGCTCCTTTAGAATTAGCGACTACACCAGAAAATCAAAATAAAGCAAAAGTTTCTTCTCCTAAGAAAGGGAAGAAAAAAAACACTACCTGGGTACTTCCTTCTCCTCAGCTTTTAAAAGTCTATCCTTCTCGAGGGGGAGAGAAAACTAAAAAAGAAATAATGGAAGAAATAGATAAATTGGAGCAGACTTTGGCTGAGTTTAATGTGCTGGGGAAAGTGATAGACGTACAGGTAGGTCCCACCATAACTCGTTTTGAGTTTCAACCTGCTCCGGGAATTAAAGTGCAAAAGATTACCAGTCTTTCTAACGATTTAGCTCTGGCTTTCGCCGTTGCAGCAGTGAGAATTGAAGCGCCTATTCCTGGAAGGTCGGCGGTAGGGATTGAAGTTCCCAATCGTCATAAAGAGATTGTTTCCTTGCGAGATTTGATTGAAAGTGAAGAATTTCAAAAGAGCGAGTCTCCTTTGACCATTGCCTTAGGTAGAGATGTGAGTGGTAAACCTTTGGTTTGGGATTTAAGAGAGGCACCACATCTTTTAATCGCCGGAGCTACCGGTTCAGGAAAAAGCGTGTGCATAAACTCCATTTTGACCAGTTTTCTCTATCGGACTACTCCTAACGATTTGAGGATTGGGCTTGTAGACCCCAAAAGAGTGGAGCTTTCTCTCTATTCTGGTCTTCCACACCTTTGTGCTCCAGTGATTTCTGATACTCGATGGGTGGTGAGATTTCTTAAATGGCTGTGTCGGGAGATGGATAACCGCTATGAAATGCTTTCTGAGATTTCGGCTCGCAATATAGAAGAATATAACCAGATGGTATTAGAAGAAGAAAAACTCCCCTATGTAGTTATAGTTATAGATGAGTTAGCCGATTTGATGATGACTGCTCCTTCGGAAGTAGAAAGCTCTCTGTGTCGGATAGCACAGATAGCTCGGGCGGTGGGAATGCATCTTGTGGTAGCTACTCAGAGGCCTTCAGTAGATGTTATTACCGGTTTAATCAAAGCTAACTTTCCTTCTCGCTTGGCTTTTGCTGTTTCTTCTCAGGTGGATTCTCGTACTATTTTAGATAGTCCGGGAGCAGAAAAACTCTTAGGTAATGGAGACCTGCTTTTTGCTCCTTTAGGGGCGGGGAAACCCATCCGAGGGCAAGGAGCTTTGGTTACTACTTCAGAAACTAAAAAATTGGTAGAGTATTGGCTTTCTCAAAAAGGAGAGATTTATTATCCTTTAGAATATGTTCCTCGAGAAGAAAGAGGAGAGGGGGAAGGAGAGGAAGAAGACGAGCTTTATCAGGAAGCAGTTAGAGTGGTGATAGAAAGTGGCAAAGCCTCTACTTCTCTTTTGCAGAGAAGGTTGAGAGTAGGTTTTAACCGAGCAGCTCGTCTGATTGAACAAATGGAAAGAGAAGGAATTGTTGGTCCTTATGAGGGAAGTAAACCTCGGAAAGTAATTACTCCCAAGGGAGAGGGATAAAATGGCCGAAGAGCAAGTTAAATTAGGAGAAATTTTACGGGAAAAAAGGGAAGAAAAAAAACTCACTTATGATGAAGCGAGCGCAGCTACACTTATTTCTTCTCGGTATATTACTGCTTTGGAAGAAGGGAATTGGGATAAGTTACCGGGAAGGGCTTATGCTTTGGGATATTTAAAGATTTATAGTCGTTTTCTGGGGTTAGATGAGAAAGAAATGATTTCTCTTTTTAATCAGGCTTATCCAGAGAAACCGGTGGATTGGAAAAGTTTAGATTGGAAAAAAACTGAAGAGCCACGCCTTAAGGAAGCTAAAAATAAACGGAGTGAGAGGGCTACTATATTTAAAAGAATTTTGACTATTTTAGTGTCTTTAGCTGTGTTTTTTGCTATCCTTTTTGTTGTTTTCAGTTTTAATAATCCAGCTACAGAAGAGGTGGCAGTAGTTACTCCTCCTGTTTCCGAAATCAAACCTCAAGAGATTCTTCCTTCTCCCTCGGCTGAAGTTCAGCCTCAATTTGCTCTTACTGTTACTCTCCTTCCAGAAAAAGTGGCTTGGGCAGCAATTTGGTCAGGAGGCAATGAAATTTTCTCTGGGATATTAGTTCCTGATAAAGAATATGTGGTAAAAAGCAATTATCCCATAGAGGTAGAAATAAGAGGGGGAAATGGAGTTAAGGCAGTGGTAAATGGAGAGGAATGGGGTTATCTCAGTGAAAAAGAGGAAGAGTCGCGTCAGGTATTTGAACCGTGAAAAAAATTGCTTTGGTGAGTTTGGGTTGTGATAAAAATTTAGTGGATACAGAAGTAGTTTTAGGCAAATTACTATCTCGAGGGTATAATTTTTTTTCTTCCCCAGAAGAAGCAGAAATATTAATCCTTAATACTTGTGCTTTTATCGAAGAAGCTTGTCGGGAAACTGAATCCTGGATTGAGAGACTATCTTCTCTTAAAGAAAAGCATCCTTTCCAAAAATTAGTGATTATGGGTTGTTATGCCCAGCGCTGGGGGAAAGAAAAGAGCTTTGTTTATCCTGCGGTAGATTACTGGGTGGGAGTAAATGATTTCCCTTTCATTGTTGATATTATAGAAGGTAAATTCTTAGGGAAGTATTTTTTAGATTCCCCGCCGTTTCTCTACCACCATGAAACCGAGAGAGTTCTTTCTACTCCTTCCCATTATGCTTATCTCAAAATAGCCGAAGGTTGTAATCATCACTGCAGTTTCTGTTTGATACCTTCTATTCGAGGTCCCTTGCGCAGTAGGACAATGGAATCGATAGAAAAAGAAGCTCTTAATTTAGTATCTCAGGGAGTGAAAGAAATAATCCTGGTAGCTCAGGATTTATCTTCTTATGGCTTAGATCTCTACCACCGAAGGATGTTGTCATCTCTCCTTCACCGATTAGATGAGATTTTACCCCCCGGGGTATGGTTAAGATTACTGTATTTTTCTCCTGAGGGCTTGGATAGCGAGTTCGTGAGGACAGTGAGAGAATCTTCTCACCTGGTAAAATATCTGGACATCCCTCTTCAACATGTCGACTCTACGGTTTTGCAGAATATGAGACGTCCTTCTTCAATAGAAGAGATAAGAGAGAAACTGGAAAACTTGAGAGAAAATGTCCCTAGTATATTTCTACGGACTACTTTTTTAGTAGGATTCCCAGGGGAAGATGAGAAAGCTTTTCAACGCTTAATCGATTTTGTAGAAGATTTTCGCTTTGAGCGAATGGGAGCTTTTATTTATTCTGAATCACCCGATGCGCCTTCAGCTTTGCTTTACCCTAAAGTGGAGGAGAAAGTGAAGAAGGAGCGTTATCAGATGTTAATGGAAGTGCAAGAAAAAGTAATGCGAGAGTTTCATAATTCTTTAGTAGGTCAGGAATTAGAAGTAATAGTGGATGAAGTTTCCTTAAAAAAGGGGGTTACTCATTCTTGGGGAAGAACTTATGGAGATGCTCCAGAGGTAGATGGGAAAATAAGTTTTAGCTCCCGAGGTGATAGATTAAAAAGAGGAGAAATAGTAAAGGTTAGAGTTACTAAAAGTAGTAGTTATGAATTGAAAGGAGAAAAAATTTGAAAGCCGCTATTCTAGGTATAGGAACAGAGCTATTAACTGGATTAGTTAGAGACTATAATGCTTATTTTTTGGCTCAAAAGCTGGTGGGCAAAGGAATATTACCGCAATTTATTCTTTTTGTACCTGACCAGATAGAAAAGATAGTGGATGCCTTGCATTTTCTCCTAAGAGAAGAAGAAGTGAAGCTGGTAATTGTGTCAGGGGGTTTAGGCCCTACCGAGGATGATTTAACTCGGGAGGCAATAGCTCAAGCCTTGGGTAAGAATTTGGTTCTTGACTCTGAAGCTTGGAATAGAATTCAGTTTTTTTATCGGAAGCTGAGGAATATTGAACCTCCAGAGAATAATAAAAGGCAGGCTTTTATCCCTCAAGGAGCAGAAATACTTTATAACGAACGAGGAACGGCTCCTGGTTTTAAACTTCAAGTGGGGGAAAAAAATATCTTTGTTATTCCCGGTGTTCCTCGAGAGGCCGAATTTTTCTGGAGCGTGATAGAGAAAAACCTTCCTCAAGAAGAGGAATATTTTTATCGTTCTCCTGTTTTCAAATTTTGTGGCATTGGAGAATCTAACCTAGCTGAGGAAATAAAACCTTTTCTTTCTCATCTTCCTTCTTCTTTTAATTTGGCTTTTCTTCCCAACTACGGGGAAGTATGGCTCTATGTTTATAGTTCTCACTTTTCTCTGGAAGAAAAAGAGGCTGCTCTTAGTTTTTTAAATGAGGTAGCTCACCACCTGGATAAATACTTTTTTACCCCTTATGGTGACACTTTAGAAGAGGCAGTAGAAAAGATGATGAGAGAAAAAGGTCTAAAGCTGGCTTTGGCAGAATCTTGTACGGGAGGGTTGGTAGCTAATCGAATAACAGATATCGAAGGTAGCTCTCAAGTGTTTGAGCGAGGATATGTGGTATATAGTAACGAGGCTAAAAAAGAAGATTTAGGTGTTCCAGAGGGAATTTTAAAGGAAAAGGGAGCGGTGAGTAGAGAGACAGCTTACTTTTTAGCTTGCGGAGTACGCCGGAGGGGAAAAGTAGACTTAGGTCTCGGAATTACTGGTATCGCAGGCCCGGGAGGGGGAAGCGAAGAAAAACCGGTGGGATTGGTTTATATTGGTCTATCTAGTGAAGAAGGGGTTAGAGTGCAAGAGTTTCATTTTTCGGGAGATAGGTTGATGAATAAGAGATTTGCCTCTCAATCCGCTCTGGTGATGGTTTTTCAATATTTGAAGGAGAAATTTAGTTATGAGTTCAGCTACCATTAGAAGTTTTGTGGCTTTAGACCTTCTTCCTGAGGCTCAGGATTTCTTGGAAGAATTAATTAAAAAAGAAAAAAAGCACTATCCCGAAGCTAAATGGGTTAAAAAGGAACAGCTTCATATTACTCTCCATTTTTTTCCTGCTTTTGTGGCGGCTCAAATAGAGGAAATGAATAAATTGTTAGGAGAAGTAAGCAGAAGATTCACTGCTTTTCCGGTAACTTTAGAGAGATGGGGAGCTTTCCCTTCTCTTCACCGGGCTCGAGTGATATGGATAGGAATGGACGAGGCAGGAGAAGAGAAGATAAAGGAAATAAGGGGAGAAGTAGAAGAAGGAATAATTAAAAAAGGATGGGAAAGAGAGGAAAGAGAGTTTTCTCCTCATATTACTCTGGCTCGTTTTCGCTCTCCTTTTACTCTTTCTTCTCTAGGGGAGGATAATATTAACTTTCCTACGGCCATTAAAAAAATAGTTTTTTACCAAAGTACTTTAACTCCTCAAGGTTCGATTTACCAGGAATTGGGGGTTTTTCAGTTTAGAAGAGGTGAAGAAAAGTGAGTGAGAAAGATTCTCCAAATTTGAGAGAGGATATGATTAAACAAGCTATAAACTCTATAGAAAAAAAGTATGGCAAAGGGGCTATAATGTATTTGTCTCAGGATGTTTTGACTGCTGATGTAGAAGTAATAAAAACTGGTTCTATCCTTCTTAATGTTGCTTTAGGAGTAGGAGGATTTCCTCGAGGAAGAGTAGTAGAAATTTTTGGTCCCGAAGCTTCGGGTAAAACTACCATTGCTTTGCATGCCATTGCTGAGGCTCAAAAACAAGGAGGGATAGCTGCTTTTGTGGATACTGAACATGCCTTAGACCCTGCTTATGCCAGTAAAATTGGAGTGCAGATTGATAAGCTATTAATTTCTCAACCGGGAAGCGCGGAAGAGGCTTTAGATATAGTAGATGCTTTAGTGCGCACCGGAGGGGTGGATATGGTAGTGCTCGATTCAGTGGCTGCTTTGGTTCCTCAGATGGAATTAGAGGGGAGTATGTCTGATTCTTACATTGGCTTACAGGCTCGCCTGATGTCGCAGGCACTGAGAAGGTTAACTGCTTATATCAGCAAAACCAAAACTGTGGCTATTTTTGTTAACCAGCTCCGGGAAAAAATCGCTATGAGTTATGGGCCTTCAGAAACCACTCCCGGAGGGAGGGCTCTCAAATTTTATGCTAGTGTCCGATTAGATGTAAGAAGGAAAGATTATTTGAAATTAGGAGAAGAAACAATAGGCGCTTTAACCAGGGTTAAGGTGGTTAAGAATAAAGTAGCTTCTCCTTTTAAAGAAGCAGAATTAGAGTTGATTTATGGTGAGGGGATATCCCGAGAAGGAGAAATATTAAACCTAGGAGACACAACGGGAGTAATTAAGAAATCGGGGAGCTGGTTTTCTTTTGGGGAATATCGGTTAGGTCAAGGTAGAGATAACGCTCGGCAATTCCTTAAGGAAAATCCGGAAATAGCTGAAGAAATTCTTCTTTCCGCTCTTTCTAAAATGGGAATTAAACCGACGGTGGCTTTTAACTCGTGAAGGACATAGTTCAACAGAGTTTTCGCTATCTTAATCGAAAGATGCATACCCGAGATGAACTTTACCAGAAATTAGCTCGAGATGGTTTTCCGGAAGAAGAAATAGAAAAAACTCTTCAGTTTTTGGAAGAGCGGAGCTATTTAAGTGATGAAGAATTTGTGAAAGTTTACATAGAAGAAAGAAGGAAATTGAATCCTCGAGGCTTTCGAGCTTTAGCGGAGGAGTTACACCGACGAGGCGTTCCTCCTTCCCTTCTTGATTCTCTGCGGGAATTTTTCCCTAGGGAAGAAGAAATAAAAGATGCTCAAAAGTTGATTCGAGAGTGGCGGGATAAAGGGAAAGAAAAAGATGAAATTAATAACCGTCTCCTTCGCCGGGGCTTTTCCTGGGAAGTAATAGAACAAGCCTGGTATGGGGAAGAGTATTGACTTGGTCCTCGGGTGCAGCTAAAATTAGTTTTTACCTATGTAATTCGCACATTGAAAAGTGAATAAGGGGTGAATCCAGAATATGGAGTCTATATATATATTGATAGGAATAGCTGTAGGATTAGCGGCGGGATTTAGTTTCTTAAACCTTCAGCTTCAGAAGGAAAGAAAAGGTGCTCGAGAAGAAATAGAAAAAGTGAGAGAAGAAACACTTGCTCAATTGGAAACTTTCAAAAAAGAAGCTCTAATTTCAGCTAAGGAAGAAGTTTTAGAAGAGAAGAAATCTTTAGAAGAGGAAATACAGAGGAAGAGGAAAGAACTCCAGAGTTTTGAGTCCCGGATTTTGCGCCGGGAAGAAATGTTAGAACGGAAATTGGAGCAAGCAGAGAAAACGGAAAACCTGTTGCGTAAACGACAAGAGGAGATAGAAAAAGAAAGAGGAGCACTGGAAATTATGAAAGCTCAAGAGATACAGGAGCTGTCTCGAATTGCTAATCTTTCTCTGGAAGAAGCTCGTCAGGAGTTATTGGGGCGAGTGGAAAAAACTCTGGACTATGAAGTAGGGCTGAAAGTTAAGGAAGCAGAAGAGCGAGCTAAAAGAGAAGCGGAAAGAGTAGCTCAAAATGTTGTGGTTCAAGCTATCCAACGTTATGCTGCTGATTTTACTGTGGAAAATACCGTATCGGTGGTTAATTTACCCAGTGATGAAATGAAGGGAAGAATTATAGGAAGAGAAGGACGTAACATTAGAACTTTTGAAATAATCACTGGAGTGGATTTAATTATCGATGATACTCCTGAAGCAGTGCTTATCTCTTCTTTTGACCCTATAAGAAGAGAGGTAGCCCGTTTAGCTTTAGAAAAGTTGATTGTTGACGGCCGTATTCACCCGGCAAGGATAGAAGAATTAGTGGAAAAAGCAAAATCGCAAGTAGAAGAAAAAATAATTCAAGAAGGAGAGCAAGCTCTTTTTGATGCTGGAGTAAAGAATGTTAATAATGAGTTGGTAAAACTTCTGGGTAAATTATATTTTAGAACCAGCTATGGACAGAACGTTTTACAACACTCTAAAGAAGTAGCTTATTTTGCTAGCTTAATGGCTAGCGAGCTGAGAGTGGATACTACTTTGGCTAAGAGAGCTGGTCTTTTACATGATATAGGTAAAGCGCTAGATCATGAAATAGAGGGGCCTCATGCTAAAATCGGAGCAGAACTGGCTGCTCGTTATGGGGAGAGGAAAGAAGTGGTGCATGCCATTGAAGCACACCATGGAGAAATAGAAGCTCAAACTGTGGAAGCAGTTTTAGTGCAAGCTGCCGATGCTATATCGGCTTCTCGACCAGGAGCAAGGAGAGAAAGTTTAGAATCTTATATCCGGCGTCTAGAGAGATTAGAGAAAATTGCTGATGCTTTTGAAGGAGTGGAAAAGTCTTATGCCATTCAGGCGGGAAGGGAAATTAGAATTATAGTGAAGCCCGATAGAATCGATGATGCTCAAGCAATGAAGCTGGCTTATGATATAGCTCGTAAAATAGAAAAAGAGCTGGAATATCCCGGGCAGATTAAAATAACGGTAATTCGAGAGACTAGAGCTGTAGAATACGCTAAATAATGGAGGAATGAACTTTGCGGTTTTTAATAGTAGGAGATGTAGTGGGAAAGCCGGGACGAAAAATGTTGGCTGATAAATTGGAAACCATTAAGGAAGAATTAGACATTCAAGGGGTAATCGTAAACGGAGAAAATGCTGCCGGAGGGTTGGGGATTGTGCCGGAGGTATGTGAGGAAATTTTGGGCTATGGAGTAGATGTAATCACTAGTGGTAATCATATCTGGGATAAAAAAGAAATTGTAGATTATATCGATTATCAGCCTCGGCTTATCCGTCCCCTCAATTACCCTCCGGGGGTTCCGGGTAGGGGTTGGACGATAGTAGAAGGAAAGAATAAATGGATAGTGGTTAATATGAGCGGTCGAGTGTTTATGCCGGCTCTGGATTGCCCGTTTCATAGAATAGAAGAAGAGTTGGAGAATTTAAAAAAAATAACCAATTTAATTTTCCTTGACTTCCATGCTGAGGCCTCTTCAGAAAAGATAGCTATGGGGTGGTTTTTGGATGGTAAAATATCTTGTATTTTTGGTACCCATACTCATGTAGCTACTGCTGATGAGCGGATTCTTCCTCAGGGTACAGCTTACATTACCGATATTGGTATGACAGGAGCTTGTGATTCAGTTATTGGAGTGGAAAAAGAAGACATCTTAACCAAGTTTTTAACTCAAATGCCTATTAAATATCGAGTGGCTAAAGATAATGTGCAACTTAATGGCATTGTAGTGGAAGTAGATGAGGCTACAGGAAGAGCTGTGAGAATTTCTCGCTTATCTATATCTTAAAAAAATTAGTAAACGATGAAGGGGGAGTTAACATGGATGTTCTAAAAGTATCTTCTAAGTCTAATCCTAATGCTGTGGCTGGTGCTTTGGCTGGAGCTATCCGAGAGAAAGGTATAGCTGAAGTGCAAGCAGTAGGGGCGGGAGCAGTTAATCAGGCTATTAAAGCTATTGCTATAGCTCGAGGTTATGTTGCTCCCAGTGGTATTGATTTAGTTTGTATACCAGCTTTCACTGATATCAATATTGATGGGGAAGAAAGGACAGCTATTAAACTGGTGGTGAAACCTCGGAACGCTTAGGTGTTCCGTTAAAATTTGATAGATATTAAAAGAAAACTGGATTTTTCGGCCAGAAAAGTGGCTTTAGCTACTTTTTGGGTAGAAACTTTTGGTTGCCAGATGAATAAGAGCCGCTCTGAGCATTTGGCTTATTTGTTGGGGGAGGAAGGGTTTTCTCTGGCTCAAAGGATAGATGAAGCTGATATTTTGGTATTTAATACCTGTGCCGTGCGGGAGCATGCTGCAGAACGAGCCATAAATGTTATAAGTAAAGTGGCTCGAGAAAGAAAGGAAAAGAATCCCCATTCTATAGTTGTAGTCTGTGGGTGCTTGGGGCAATTAGAGAAAGAGAAGCTCCTAGGAAAAGGTAAAGAAATAGATGTTTTAGCTGGCACTCATAATTGGGAAGAAATACCCCTTTTAATTAAAAAAGCCTGGCAAGAAAGGGTAAAAATAGCAGACTTTAAGGAGGAACCTCCTCTCTTATACCAAGAAAGAGGGTATTGGCATTCTAGCTTTATTTCTGCTTATTTACCTATTACTTTTGGTTGTAATAATTTCTGTAGCTACTGTGTAGTTCCTTATACCACGGGAAGAGAGAGAAGTAAGCCCCTGGAGATAATAAAAGAAGAATTGATGAGCTTGGTAGAGAAAGGTTTCCGAGAGGTTACGCTTCTGGGGCAAAACGTTAATAGCTATGGGAGAGACAGAGGAAGAGAAAGGGGCTTTGAGGAACTACTTTTAGATATTGAGGAGTGGCTGGAGGGTAAAAAAATCTGGATTCGTTTTCTCACCTCTCACCCTCGAGACTTAAGAGAGGGAATAGTGGAAATAGTTAAAAATAGTTCTCTTTTGTGTCCTTATTTTCATCTTCCGCTGCAAGCTGGCTCTGATAAGATTTTGCAGCTTATGAGACGGGGCTATACTCGGGAAGATTACTTGAATAAAATCAATTTCATTCGCCAATCTATTCCCGAAGCTAGAATTGGAACAGACATCATTGTGGGTTTTCCTGAGGAGACAGACTCTGATTTTCAGGAAACTTTAGAGGTAGTTAAACAGGCGCAATTTGATGTGGCTTATACTTATGTGTATTCTCCTCGGCCGGGAACAGCGGCTTATCTTTTAAAAGATGATGTTCCCGAAGAAGCAAAGAAGGAACGCCTCCATATTTTAAATGATACTTTGCGGAGTATCTATCAAAAAAAATTGTCTTCCTTATTGGGAAAAGTAGTAGAAGTGTTGATTGACCAAAAAGAGAAAGGCTTAGTGTCAGGTAGGACAGCTAATAATCTTCGGGTCTATTTGCAAGAATCTTTTGGCGAAGTAGGAGAGTGGAAGGAGGTAGTTTTAGCTTCAGGAGAAGGTAATAAAATTTATGGTTCAGCTAAAAGGTGAGAAGCTTCCTGCTCTGGTTGGTCCTACTGCTAGTGGGAAAACCGACCTATCTTTAGCCTTAGCAGAACGAATAGGGAAAGTAGAATTGATTTATGCCGACTCTTTAGCGGTTTATAAATACTTGGATATAGGTACGGATAAACCCCCAGTGGGTTTCCGAGAAAAAGTTCCCCATCATCTAGTGGATTTTCTCGACCCCCGCGAGCGGTGGAGTGCTTTTCAGTTTAAAAAGGAAGCCATTTATCTCCAGAAAGAAATTAGAGAGCGAGGTAATCTTCCTCTAATAGTAGGAGGAACTGCTTTTTACCTTCGAGTGCTTTATCGGTCTTTTCTCTTTGTGGGAGCTCCGGCGCAAGATAATATTCGTCTTATCCTGGAGCGTTTGTCCACAGAAAAACTTTATGCTCTTTTACGGAATATTGACTCTCGGAGAGCGCAAAAAATAGGAAAGCACGACCGAAAAAGATTAATTAGAGCTTTGGAAATATTCTATAAGACTGGTCGTCTTCCTTCTCTGTTTTCTCCTTCCTCTTCTTTTTCACCTCTTTTGATTGGTATCCGGTGGGATAGAGACAAACTGAAAGAGAGAATTCGCCGTCGAGTGGAGGAAATGTTTAAAAAAGGAATAGTAGAGGAAGTAGAGGAGCTTTTTTCTCGGGGGTATGCAGAAGATATTCCAGCTCTCGATAACTTTACTTATCGTCCGATAACGAGACTCCTTCGAGGAGAAATTTCTACTCGGGAGGCTCAAGAGGAAATAGTACGGGGCACCTTTCAATTTTTAAAAACCCAAATTAACTGGTTTAAAAAAGCTCCAGTAGTCTGGATAGAAGGGGAGGGAAAGCCTCTTTATTCTTTGGTAGAAGAAGCTTATGAAATTATAGAAAGAAATTTAGTGGAGGAGGATACAAAATGAGTGAAGAAAAAACTACAAAACCCAGTAGCACCAAAGATTTGGGAGTTTATTTTTTAGGTCTTCTTTCAGCAAAAGCTTGGCAATATTTGGGATTGTTAGTTCACCCTGAAACCGGAGAAATATTAGTGGATTTAGAAGAAGCCCGTAAATCTATTGACCTCTATTCTATTGTTTTGGGAGCAATTAAAGAAGATCTGGGAAAAAACGAGGAGCGGGAACTAGAGGCTCAACTTTCTCAAATGCAACTTAATTTTGTAGAAAAAGCTAAGGAAGCACCCAAAAAGGAAGAGCGATAAACCCCCTCAGCGGGTTTTGCTTTTTAGCTTTTGACAAAAGAGAAGAAAACTTTATAAGGGGGGCTTCGCCTTATAATCTGGTCAATATATGGCTATAAATAAAGAAAACTACCTCTTCACCGAGGTAGTTTTCTTTATAGTCTAAATCTGGCAGGTATGAGTCGGTAAACTATTAAAGCTATAGCTCCACCTCCTAGAGCAGTAAAAAGTTGAGGAGTCTGCATCGCTTTTGCTACTGGTGGAGGTAATTGCACTATCCAGGTTACTGCCTGGGATAACAGCAAATATTTTAGAAAGGAGCCTAAAATGACTCCTATTATTTCCCTTACTAAATTTCCTCTTTTTCCTGCTATCAGGCTGAAGACTATTACTAGTATAGCATTGCCAGCCATAATGAAGGGAATCATTGGCCCTAGGGGAGGAGCAAGGATTCCCCGAATAAAAGCTATTCCCGGAGTAAATAGTCCAATTATTACCCCGCTCCACATTCCGTTTAAAAGAGCAGCCAGAAGAAGAAAAGCATTTACTAAGGGGCCAGTAAAAAACTGAGGCAGCCCCAACATCTGAATAACCAGAGTAAGAGCAAAAAGGATAGCAGTTCTAGCTAACCACCTGAGGCCATGATGAGAAGTTTCTTCCGTAACTCATTCCTCCTTATTTTCTTTGGTGTTTTCCTCTTTTTTTTCTCCTTCTTTTTCTTCGAAACGCTTTAAGAGTTCTATGGTTTTAGAAAGTTTTTCATCCACTAAATAATTTAGCGTTCCTTCTTCGAAAGTTCCATCAGCTTTTTTCTCTCCCGCAGGAAGACCAGTTAGTATTTCCATAGCCTGGTCTACGGTAGAAACGACATAAATGTGAAATTTTCCTTCTCGCACTGCTTCTACCACTTCTTCCTCTAACATAAGATTTTGAATATTGCTTTGGGGAATGATTACTCCCTGTTCCCCGGTTAGACCCTTTCCTTTAGCAGTGCGGAAAAATCCTTCAATTTTTTGGTTTACTCCTCCAATAGCTTGTACTTCTCCTTTTTGGTTGATGGAGCCAGTAACGGCGATGTCTTGACGAATAGGCGCTTCTGCCAGACTGGAGAGCACCGCACAAGTTTCAGCTAAGGAGGCGCTATCTCCTTCTACTCCTTCATAAGACTGCTCGAAACAGATACTGGCTGCTACGGAGAGCGGTTTATTTTGGGCATACCTATAACCTAAGTATCCCCCCAGAATGAGGACTCCCTTATCGTGAATGCGGCCACTTAAGCGTGACTCTCGCTCGATGTTTACTACTCCCTGTTTTCCAAGATAAGTGCGAGCAGTGATACGAGAAGGACGACCAAAGCTATAATCTCCGAGGTCATAAACTGCTAATCCATTGATTTGTCCTACTACGCTTCCTTGGGTATCAATCAATAATACATCTTCTAAAATAGCTTCTTGTAGATGGTCAGCCATAAGACTCAGTCTTTTTTTCCTCTCTTGTATGGCTTTCTGGACATGTTGGTCATAAACTCGGTCTTTTCCTTCTTCTCGCGCCCAGAAATCTGCTTCTACTAAGATATCTTTTACAAAACCAAATTGAGAGCTGAGTTTCTTCTGGTGAGAAACCGCCCGTGCTCCATATTCCAGAACTTTCGCCACCCCGGTGCGGTCAAAAGGCAAGAGTCCTTCTTCTTTACAACAGTTATTAACAAAACAGGCAAAGGAATGCAAAACTTCCTCTTCTCTTTGGACCTGATAATCAAAGTCTGCTTTTATTTTAAATAAGTCTCGAAAGTTCTCATCGACAAGAGTTAAAAGGCGGTAGTAGTATTCGTCACCAATGATAATAACTTTAGCATTGAAAGGTAAAGGGTCGGGACGTAATCCTTGGGGGACAATAAGGCCAAATTGTTCAAAGGGGTCTTCTAACCTTATTTCTTGATTTTTCAAGGTTCTCTTTAGCCCCTCCCAAGAACCAGGATTGCTAATTAAATCTCGGAAATACATTATTATGTAGCCACCATTGGCTTGATGAAGAGAGCCAGATTTCAACATAGTATGGTCACTGAAGTAAGCTCCCATAAAAGCTCGACGTTCAATCTTCCCAAAAAGATTGGTCCAATTAGGATGAGTTTCCAAGATTACGGGAGGGTCTTCTAAGGAGGAATTATCCACGAAGACATTTATTTTAAAGGGTAAGAAAGGGTCTTGCATCCTCTGGTAAGGAAGAAGTTGAGGAAGTTGCTGAGGAGTTTCTGAAGCATCGCGAAAGATGTACAGATAGGAAAGAGTGAAGTTCCGCAATGACTCCAAAAACTTAAGCACCTCAGGATAAGAATTGTATTTGTCCACTGGTTCCTTGAACAGAGGGTTAATGGCAAATTCTGCTACTCTCCGATCGAGCTCCGCTATTTTGTTTTTTAAATCTATTTCCAATTGATGAATTTTATCAAAAGCATCGCTAATTTGAGCTAAGAGTTCTTGTCTTTTATTTTCTATAAGCTCCTTTTCTTCGTCAGTTAGGGCTAAATATTGCTCTTGAGTCATAGGTTTTCCTCCTACTAAGGGAACCAATATAGGACCCATAGAAGTCATGCGGAAGGCAAACCCTTCTTCTAAAGCTTTTTTTTCTAGTTCTTGGATTATTTGCCGGTTTTTTCTTTGCTGTTCATCGATCAGAATTTGTTTCTGATTTTTATACTCATCTCCAGCAAAAGTTTTGGGTATGGCGTCTCGGAGGTTTTTTAATAATTCATCCAATAAATGGGAAAGAACTTTTCCTTCTCCTCGGGGAAGTTTTAACACTTGAGGGCGGTCAGGATTATCAAAGTTAAAAATATAACACCAGTCATTTATCTCGGGAAGAGAACCTTTCTCTTTCTTTTCCTTCACCAATCTCTCAATACACTTTTTGACTGCACTGGCTCTTCCAGTTCCTGTGGGGCCAACTACGAAGAGGTTATATCCCGGTTTTTCCATACGCAAACCAAACTCGATGGAACTCAGGGCTCTTTCTTGACCCAGGAAACCTTCCAGTTCTTCTAATTCATCGGTACACTCAAAAGAAAAGGCATCCGGGGAACAAACCCATCGCAACTGTTCCGGGCTTAAGCGATATTTAGAAAGGTCAATATTACTCTCCATAGGTTCTCCTTTCGTTTTCCCGTAAAAGAAAAAATTCCATGCTACAATTCTTCATAAATAGCTTTAACTCCTTCTATTTTTTCTAACTCTTCTTTAAGTTTTTTGAATTCTTCTAATTTGCCAGAGAGCTCTAGAACTATGATACCTTCATCTTCTCCTTCACATTCAGAACTAAATTCGTGGAGTCCCAAACGAACCTTGATGTTACATCCATAACGACTGAGCAATTCTTGCACTTTCAGAGCATTTTGTTCTCTTTTTCCCACTTTAATGAGAAGTAAATCAGCCATACCCTCATCCTCCTTGGGAATCTAATTTTTATTATTATAAAGTATTTTTTACTTCTTTGCATCTAAAGGGAAATTTTTTGAAATATAATTGTTAGCTGCAAGGTTGTATCGCCATATCTCGCTGTTTCTTTCGATGCTGAGATGCTTTCCCCCTCAGTGAGTTTATGTTTTTAGTCTCTTTTCTTTAATCTCACATCGTAGGCTATATTACCTTTAAGTGTTTTAAGGCTCATTGAAAATAGCTTGCCAACCCATCATCTCCGTAGTTACAGCTGAGAAGTACAATTAGGGCAACGAATGGCTTGGATAGGAATGTTGGTATGACAATAAGGACATTCTTTGGTAGTAGGAGAAGGAGCTTCTTCTTTGCGTTGGAACTGGTTAATTGTTCTCACCACCAAAAATAAGGTGAAGGCAATTATCAAAAAGGAAACCAGATGGCTGACGAATAACCCATAGTTAATAGTTACTGCTCCGGCATCTTTAGCACTGGTAAGGGTTAAATAAGGTCCGGGGGGATTACCTGATTTTAGCACCACAAAAAGATTGGAAAAATCTATTTCTCCTAAAAGTAGTCCTATGGGTGGCATAATTAAATCAGAAACTAAAGACTGAACCAACACTCCAAAAGCGCTACCTACAGCAATACCTACTGCTAAGTCAATAATATTTCCCCGACTGGCAAATTCTTTAAACTCTTTCATTATTTTAGACATAGAACCATCCTCCTTTTTCTTTTTATTATACAACTTGGGATATAAAAAGATATATTGGAGCAAAAAATCAAGCATTAAGGGGAACGCCACTTATTTTTTGTTCGCTGAACATAATATAAATTCATTTTCTGCAAATAAGGATGGAGGCGAAAAGATAAAGGCAGAGAGAGAAGCTCGTGCATCATATACCAGTTGGCTGGGTCTTCCGCTTCTTTTATTTTTACTTTTTCACTTGCTGGTTCAGATTTTTTCATCTTCTCTCTTTTCTCCTTTCTCACCAAAACTTTTCCTCATCTGGGTATCAGCCTGCAGGTTTTGAAGAGAATAATAATCAAAAACTCCCAATTTCCCCTCTCTTAAAGCCTGGGCTATAGCTTTAGGAATCTCTGCTTCTGCTTCCACTACTTTAGCTCGCATCTCTTGAGTATATGCCTTCATTTCCTGTTCTCTGGCTACTGCCATAGCTCTTTTCTCTTCGGCTTTAGCCTGAGCTACTCTCTTATCTGCCTCAGCCTGATCTCCTTGCAAGCGAGCTCCTATATTCTGACCTACATCTATATCGGCAATATCAATAGAGAGAATTTCAAAAGCAGTCCCGGCATCTAACCCCTTTTCTAGAACTGTTTTAGAAATACTATCAGGGTTCTCCAGAACTGCCTTGTGAGAGTGAGAAGAACCAATGGTGGTAACTATTCCTTCTCCCACTCGAGCAATTACTGTAGCCTCAGTAGCACCTCCCACCAGTCGGTCAATATTAGCTCTAACGGTAACTCGAGCTTTTACTTTAAGCTCAATTCCATCTTTAGCCACTGCTGTAACCTCAGGAGTCTCAATCACCCGGGGAAGAACACTCATCTGCACCGCTTCCAGAACATTTCTTCCGGCAAGGTCAATGGCACAAGAGCGCTCAAAAGAAAGGGGAATACCTGCTCTCTCTGCCGCAATTAAAGAGTTGACCACTCGGTCTACATTGCCTCCGGCCAAATAATGAGCCTCCAATAACCCCACATCTAGGTCCAAACCCGCTTTAGTAGCTTTAATTAAAGGAAGAATAATAGAAGCGGGCTCAACTCTCCGTAGCCTCATACCAATCAAGGTAGTAATACTTACCTTCACTCCCGCCGCCAAAGCAGAAATCCACAGCCCCACCGGAACCAAATAAAAGAAAATCACCAGAGCTACTACTACGATAATCAAAGGAACTAAATAATTTAAAAACACCAATTTTACCCTCCTTCCTCAGACTTAACTACTATAGTATTTCCTTTTACTTTTTCCACTTTTACCCTGGTACCAGGAGATATAAATTCTCCTTCAGTTATAGCATCCCATCTTTTCCCCTCAATCTCCACTATTCCCGCCGGTCGAAGCATACTTTTAGCTATTCCCGTTTTTCCCACCAGAGAAGGTTCCCAGCCTTTTTCTTCCGTTTCGTAGGCTCGCCCGGTTATTTCTTTTCTCAGCCCCAATCTTTGCCACACCGGGCTTTGGGGAAGAAAAGCAAGCAAAACCAGAAACACTCCCCCCATCAGGGCAATGTAGAAAAACAATTGATACAAAGCTTCTTGCCAGAACAAAATACTGGTTTCCCGAAGAACAAGATAGATAGAGAGAGCTAACATCCCCATCCCCGAAATCCCCGTTATCCCAAAGCCAGGGAGAAAAAGCTCCACAATCAAAAGAATTACCCCTACTAAAAAGAAAATAAGAGGCTCCCATCCTGATAAACCAGCAAGATAGCGACCTCCAAAAAAAAGAGAAAAAGAAATTAAGCCAACAATACCCGGGACTCCAAAACCAGGAGTTAAAACCTCCAGCAAAATCCCTCCCAAAGCTAAAATGAGAAGAACAGGGACTACCACCGGGTTAGTTACCAAGCGAGCCAGGTTTTCTGACCAGGAAGGAGAGAGTTCCCGAACCGTTCCTTCTAGACCTAATTTGTTTAATAGCTCTTCCCGATTAGTGGCTATCAAATCTCCCGCTCCATATTCCAGAGCTTGGGAAGCCCGCAGAGTGAGAAGTTCTCCCTTTTTCACCAGACCATTGATTTCCAAGTTACGATCTACCATAGAAGCAAAAAGGAGCGGGTCTCTTCCTCGAGCTTCAGCCAGAGCCTCAATTTGAGCGCGAATAGCCGAAACAGTTTTGGGATCAGGTTGTTCTACTTCCCCTGCAGCACCACTACGGGGCTCAGCTGCTCCCATCGTGGCATCAGGAGCAAATACAATCGTTTCACAGGCCAGGGCAATAAAAGTTCCTGCTGACCAGGCTCGGTGATTAATAAAGGCCACAGTGGGACAAGAAGAAGAAATAATAGCATCTTTAATAAAGAGCATAGCATCTACCAAACCACCTGAGGTATCGATTTCCAAAACTACTGCCTGTGCTCCAGCCTCTTCTGCTTCCCGAAGAGCTCGTTGCACAAAACTGGCCAGACCCCAGTCTACCATTCCTAAGTTTGGAACATCTTTCACCGGAACCCAAAATATAACGCCTTCTTCGCTTTGGGCCAATACAGAGCTTCCCATCAGGAAAAAGAGGAATATTATTCCCACCAACCAGTATTTAAGGGCTTTCGGCATCTTTTCTCTCCTTTTCCTGATAACTGACTTACAAATTCGTTATTAATGCTAACTGAGAAAAAGATTCTTTATTCCCAATTATAGTATCCCACAAAACTGGTTAAAAACTTTAGGAAGTAAATTATATCGAAAGTCAAAAACTCAAGGTCGCTATGTACTGAGGGATACTATAATTTTTCTATTAGCCTTTTATTTCTTTGTTCCTTGCTTTTTGGGGGTTATGAGGGGGCTTCGCCCCCTCATAGTCTTTGTAATGAATTTTGCGGGTATTATAGTCATCAGAAGTTATATTCAGTAAAGTTGAGGAGGACGAAAGTCCCGAGAGATTTCCTCGATACGCTGGAAAAGTTCTTTACCAATTTCGATATGAAAAACTTGAGCTACTACCTGAGTCCAGCCATGGAGGAAGTATATCCAGCCATCCTCTATTTTTAAGTCTTTTTCTTCTCTTTGAGCCAAAGCCTGGTGAATGAATTTTAAATCTCCTCGATAATTGAGCTCCCATACTAAACTGTGAAGAGGAAATTCACAATTATCGGTGAGAGGAGAACCAGGACGGTCTTTACCCAAGCCCGTAGCATTAACTACTAAAGAGTAGGGCTTAACTCTTTTTAAAATCTGGTCGTTTATCTCTGCTTGAGGAGAATGGATGTATTCGGCATTAATATGGGGGTTGATTTTTTTCATAATTTCTTCCATGCCGTAAAGGCGAGGAGTGCTACGGTTAGAAACGTAGAGTTTCCCGGGCATATTTCCCTCTTTCTTAGGATCAAAAAGATATGCAGCAATGGCTCGCGCGCTACCTCCCGCCCCCATAATGAAAACTTCTCCTCCATATTCTTTCCAAAAGTTAGGAGGAATAAAGGCCTCCATTGCTAAGCCACAAGATATAGGGTCTTTAGCGTGACCTTCTAAGCGCCCATCTCTTTTAGAGATAGAAGATAGCTCTCCAAATAGTTGAGCATAAGGGTCTAAATAATCGAATAAATCTTTAGCTGCTTCATATAGGTCAATTTTATGAGTGGTAACCAGAGCTCCCAGAGAAAGAGGGTCGGTCTTAATAAAGTTTACCACCTCTCGGTAAACTTCTCGAGGAGCGTGTATCTCAATATCAATTCCCTTGAGCACCGCATTATTCAACCCTAACTCCTTAGCCCACAGAGGAAAAAGCTTCATAATTGAAGATTGAGTAGTAGTAACTCCAATAAAATACATAGTGGGTTGAGAAGCACGTTCTGGTAACTTCATTTTACTTACTCCTTTTAGGATTATCTATCAGCACTACCTCTCCATTTTCTTCCACCACCAGTTTGGGAAATCCTTTTTCTTCGATAGTAGCGTAATCATGACCAGCATCAGCGGGGAAAATACAATAAAAAATGAGAGGCTCCTGTCCTACATTTACGGTGCGGTGAGACCAAAAAGGAGGAATATAAGAAGCGGAACCGGGAAACATATCTAAAGCAGCCCACTCTCCATCAGTAGACTCCATAAGCAGTTTTCCTTTTCCTCGCAAACACAAATAAATCTCTGCCGTCCCTAATTGTTCGTGCAGGTGCCCTTTAGTTAGAAAGAATTCCTTTCCTACTTTTCCAGGATAAATAATAGTAGTGCAGTTACCTAAATGTCCAGCTTCTTCTGGGATGTCAACATAGATTACTTCATAAACCAGAGGGTTGCCATTTTTTATCATTTCCTCTGCTTTTTCTCTATCCAGGAACATATTTCTAACGTCACTTACCCGGCGAATAGTCTTTTTCCCCGGGGACAATTCTCCAGTAGAGAAGTCTATGACTACATTAAAAGGCTTCATAATATCACCCTTTCTATTTTTATTTTTTGTTTTCATTCTGGAACTATAACCACCTTAAGAGATTGTTGTTTCTCCATAAGAGATAAACCTTCTTCTATTCTTTCCAAAGGTAAAACATGGCTTACAAGATAGGAAAGGTCTAATTGCTTTTGCAGTAGTAAATCTAAAGCGCTTCGAAAATGAAAATTATTAGATTTAGTAGTTCCGGTTACCGTCAATTCTTTGTAGTGGATTAAATTACTGGGAAGAGCAACTTCTTTTATCTGAGGAGGTAGGCCACCAAAGAAATTAATTCTTCCATAAACCCCGGCTACCTCTAAAGCTTCTTTTTGAGCATCAGGAGAAGGAGCAGCCACTACTACCACATCTGCCTCCTTTATCCTCTCTTTTACTTTCTCTTTCCCCACCACTATGGTTTTAACTCCTCTTTCTTGGGCTATCTTTAGACGGTCTTCGCTTAAGTCTGCCATCCAGAGCTCTTTTGCTCCTTGCAGTCGAGCTAATTCCAAAAACATCAACCCAATAGGTCCTGCTCCATATATAAGAACTCGGTCTCGGAAATTAACCCGGAGAGGAAGAAAACCATGCACTACACAAGCTAAAGCTTCTACAAAAGCAATAGAGACCAAATCAGTTTCCTCGGGAAGAGGAAAAATATTTCCCTGAAACACTGCTTTTTGAGGAACTACCATAAACTCAGCAAATCCACCATTTTCCGTTATTCCCAGAGCTTTCCCTTCCGGACAATGATGAGTAAGACCCTGAATACAGTAGTAACACTTCCCACATCCGTAATTGGGAGCCACAGCTACTTTCATACCCGGAGTTAAATCTTCTACTCCTTTTCCTACTTCCTCAATTACTCCCACCACTTCATGCCCTAAAATACGCTTTTCTCCTTCCGGTATGTCGGCATGTCCCCGCCGAGCGATACGCAGATCTGTGCCACACAAAGCTACCGCTTTCACTCGTATTAGAACTTCTCCTTCTCCAACTCGGGGACGAGGAACTTCTACCACCTGTACCTTTGGAGGATAGGAAAAAACTGCTGCCTTCAAGATTGATCACATCCTTTTAATTTGTTTCAGCTAAAAAGCTCTTTATGAGAATCGAAAACTTTACCCATCTTTTCCAGAGTATCAAGATAAAAAGGAAAAAGATTATTATAAAAAGAGCTCCATTCCTCTTGGGGAAAATGAGTTTTAACTTTTTGCACTGAATGGATAGACTTCTCCTTAAGGTCGGAAAACAATCCTACTCCAAAACCAGCAAGTAGGGCTGCTCCCCAGATAGCGAACTCTTCTCTATCTAACTCCACATAAGGTATATGTAAGATGCTGGCTTTTATCCTGTTCCAGAAAGATGACTTAGCTCCTCCACCTATCACTCGGACCTCTCGAAAGTTTACCTCCGGTAGAAGCTGTCTAATTATAGAAAGGTAATAAGCATATTCAAAAGCTACTCCTTCCAATATAGCTCGAAACAGATGTTCTCTCCGATGGTCCCAGCTAAAACCAGCAAATACCCCCCGAAAATAGGGTTCACCAGGACAATTTCTACCTCGAAGATGAGGCAGAAAAACCAAAGAGGAAGGGGAAGAAGCAATTTTTTCTACCTCATCATCAATTAACTGAAAAGCGTGGGGTAAATTTGCCCATTCCCGGAAAAATTCATCTTTAGCCCATTCTAAGTCTAATCCTCCCCCATTTATGTAAGCCATAGGATAATAATATCCATCTAACACTGCTCGAGGGAAAAGAATAGTTTTATGTTCCAAATCAGGAACAAACTTATCTACTGAGAGACTAAAGCAGGAAGCAGTGCCAGCCACGTCAAAAGCCGTGCCTTTTTCTACCACTCCAGCACCTAAATTATTAGCTGCCTGGTCTCCACAACCAGCAACCACCGGAGTGCCAACGAGGATTCCCATCTTCTCTGCCCACTCTTTTTTAACTTTCCCTATCACTTGCCAGGGTTTAACTATTAGAGGAAACTTACTTTCTTCCACCCCAAAAATTTCCATCAATTCTCTATCCCAGCAGTTATTTTCCAAATCAGAAAAACAGGAAAAATGAAGATAAGTATAGTCTATAAAAGTTTCCTCACCCCGGAGACCAGAAAGTTTCTGGCTAACCCAGCAAGAAGGAACAGTAAATTTGTCAATTTTTTGATAAACTTCGGACTGCTCTTTCTTCCACCACAGGATTTTAGGACCATGATTGATGCTGGGTGCCATGCCTGACCGTTTAATAATTAATTCTTCAGCTTTGTCTCTCATCAGCTCGGTATAGGGGGCACACCTTACATCTAACCAGGAATCATAAGGGGTAGCTGCTTCTCCACTTTCATCTACCCCCATAATCCCTGCCATTTGACCATCAAGAGCAATAGCGAGGATAGAAGAGGGAGAAACTCCACTTTTTTCTACTACCTCTTTTACAGTCTCCACTACTGAGTTCAACATCTCATAGGGGTCTTGAATCACACTTCCGTCTTTGCCGTATATCAAATTGGATTTTTGCCGGGCAATAGCTATTAACTTTCCTTTTTCATCGAAGAGACCGGTTTTAGTAGCCGTAGTTCCCAAATCACTACCGATGAGATAAGGCAAACTTACCACTCTCCTTCCCAGAGAACTGGGCTTTGTTGACTTAAAGATTTATGAGCTAATTCCACCACCTTTACTACTCTTTTACCATCAACAATAGAAGGAGATGGATTTTGATTTTCTAACACAGAACGGATAAAGGACTTCAACTCTTCTAAGTATCCTTCCCGAAAACGATCTCGCCAACTGGACTGGTTATCACGCCAGGATTTTTTATCCGGAGTATAAAGAACTGGACCTCCTGCCTCTACTTCTCCTACTTTAATCATCCCTTCAGTTCCCAGAATTTCCATCCGAGCATCATAAGCATAACCTACCGGACACCCTCCATCCACTACTCCTAGGGGGCCGTCAGTAAAATTGAGAGTTAAAAGGTAGTGGTCATAAAAATCAGGGAACTTTTCTTTTATGTCTTTTCCTTTAAAATTTTTAGCCTCTAAAGAAAGGTGGTGAGGTTTTTGGCCAGCGAACCACAAAACTGAATCTATATCATGAGCAGAAACTTCAGCTAACATCCCTCCGCTTTTTGCTCTATCGAAAATCCAGGGAGCGGGAAGACCAGGACCTCGACCGGTGGATTTAATGAGAACTACATCTCCAATTTTCCCTTCTCTCACCATTTCCCAGGCTTTCTTTATCCCTGGGTCATAACGGCGCATAAAACCGATCTGGAACTTTATACCTGCTTTTTCTACTGCTTCTTGAATTTTTTGCACTTCCTCTGAATTTTGAGCCAAGGGTTTTTCACAGAAAACGTGCTTTTTAGCTTTTGCCGCTTTTTCTATCATCTCCCGATGAGTAAAGGTTAAAGAAGCAATACACACAGCATCAAAGTCTTCTTTTTCCAGAGCTTCATCTAAGGTAGAGTAAAAAGACTTAACCCCCAGACTTTTGCTCGCTTCTTCGGCCCTCTTTAAATCTACATCCACTATAGCTTTTAGTTCTCCTTCGGGAATATAGTGAACTAGATTCCGAGCATGAACCATTCCTGCTCTTCCTGCTCCTACTAAAACAAAACGAAGTTTATCCAACTATTAATCACTCCTTCCTGAGTTATTTAATTACCATGTTTTGCTTCCCTTATTTTTAAGAATTCTATTTCTTCCTAAGGAAGAAAAAATAAATAATAGCTACACTTTCATCAACCGTCTTCTCCACTGATCAAAAACTACTACCACGATAATTAATAAGCCATTTATCACTCTCTGCCAGAAAGGTTGAACGTTCAACAAATTTAAACCATTGGCTAAAACTCCCATAAGTATCGCTCCAACCAAAGTCCCGAAGACCGTTCCCCTTCCTCCAGAAAGATTGGTCCCCCCGATAACTACTGCTGCTATGGTTTGTAATTCTATGCCTTCGGCCATCAAGGCATTGGCTGAATTCATTCGCCCTACCAACACTAATCCTCCCAATCCACAATAAAGACCGGATAAAGCGTAAACCATAACTTTCACTCTATCCACATTTATTCCTGATGTTCGAGCAGCTTCTCGATTTCCTCCTACGGCATAGAGAGACCGACCAAAAGTAGTGCGGGAAAGTATAAACCAGGTAAGGATTACCACTCCAACTGCTATTATCATAGGTACTGGAAACCCACCTACGCTGCCGCTACCCATCCAGATTAAGCCAGAAGGGAGATAACCAGTTAATGCCGTAGCAGTAAGATAAGAGGGAACAGGAAGTCCATCGGTAATCAAGAGAGCTATCCCTCTAACTGCACCTAGCATTCCTAAGGTAGCAATAAAGTCGGGAACTTTTCCTTTAGCAATTACCGCTCCACTGCCCCAACCCGCTAAACCAGCTACCAAAACTCCTAATAAAGCTCCAGCAAATAAGCTCCATCCCCAATAACACATAGCTACTGCAGCCAAAGACCCTCCCAGAGCCAAAAGTGAACCTACTGAAAGATCAATTCCAGATGAAATAATTACCATAGTTTGAGCTGAAGCTAAAATAATCACCACCGAAACTTGGCGAAAAATATTAAGCCAATTACTCAAAGTGAAAAAGTGAGGAGATAGAAGAGCAAAAGCCACGCTTAATCCGATTAGACCAATTAAAGAACCTCCTCGAAGAAAAATATCTTTTAAAAAAGAAGTAAAACTAAAAATAGAGCTATCTTTGCTATCCTTTAGAAAGCTATCTTTAACTTCCATTATGTTACTCCTTCCGCCTTATTCCACTAGCTAAGGCTAAAAGATCTGATTTGGTAGTCTCTTGAGGGTTATCAATAATCTTCACCATTCTTCCGTTTCTCATAACTAAAATTCGATCACCCATTTCTAAGGCTTCCAAGGGTTCTGAAGTAATAAAAAGCACAGCAATGCCTGTGTGAGCCAAATTCTTAACCAAACTTCTAATTTCAAATTTAGCTCCCACATCTATCCCCCGAGTAGGTTCGTCCATTATTAGTATTCTGGGATTACTAACTAACCAGCGAGCTAAAAGAACCTTTTGCTGATTTCCTCCACTTAAATACAATACCTCTCGAAAGATATTCGGAGTTTTGATTTGTAATTCTCCAATCATTTTAGAAGCAGCAGTATATTCCCAGTTTACATCCAGAATTCCTCTCCTAGACATTCTTTGGAAAGTAGCTAAAGTAATATTAGCAAAAACTGGAAGTTCATAAACCAAACCTTCTCTTCTGTCTTCTGGAATATAACCTATTCCGGATTCAATAGCTTCAACCGGCGAGGAAAAAGAAACCTTTTTACCCTCTAGAAGTATCTCTCCTTCGGTTTTACACAAACCAAACAGAGCCCGAGCCAAAGTAGTCCTGCCCGAACCCATTAATCCAAAAATAGCCAGAATTTCTCCTCGATAAATGTCTAATTCGATATCTTTAACATACTCATCACTGGAGAAATTTCTGAGAGATAGAATAATCTCACGACCTATTTTTTCTTCAGTTACCTGAGATTCATTTTCCCCAAAACGTTTCCCAGTCATATAAAAAATGACATCTTCTTCAGAGGTATTTTGTTTAGGCACAGTAATTACTTTTTTCCCATCTCTTAAAATGGTAATTCGGTCAGCTAATTGCAAGGCCTCTCCAATTTTATGAGATATAAAAATAATAGCCTTGTTTTCTTTTTTTATTTCCTCCAACAATCCAAAAAGCCTTTTTACCTCTTCCTCACTTAGAGCCGAAGTTGGTTCATCTAAAAGAAGAACTTTAGTAGTAGGTCGAAAAGAGGCTTTCAAAATCTCTATTAGTTGTTGCTCGGCAACACTTAATTTTTCCACCAAAGTTTGGGGATTTTCTTTTACATCAAACCTCTGCAGAAGTTCTTGAGTATCCTGGTTTATTTTATTCCAGTCTATACTAAGACCTTTTTGGGGCCATCTCCCCAAAAAAATGTTTTCTGCAATACTCAAGGAAGGGATAAGAGATAGTTCTTGCTGAACTAAAGAAACACCTGCATCAATTGCCTCCCGAGGATTATTAAACTCTACTTTTTTCCCTTGTAAAAATATTTCTCCTGAATCCTTAGTAACAATACCACTTAAAATTTTCATTAAAGTGCTTTTTCCTGCTCCATTCTCTCCTAAAACTGCATGTATTTCTCCTGGAAATATGTCTAAGCTGATATCGTTTAAGGCTTGTATCCCAGGGAAAGATTTACTCACATTTTTAAGTGAAATAAGGGGTTGAGTTTGCTGAGTCGCTACCATGCGGTGTATCCTCCATCCACGCTTAAAACTGCGCCGGTGGCATACCCTGCGGCATCAGAAGCTAAAAAAAGAATGGCTGACGCTATTTCTTCAGGCTTACCCAACCGTTTAAGGGGTCGGCTTTCTTCTAAAGCTTTTTTAGCTTTTTCCGGGTCAATTTCTTTTTTAAGAGATTCTGCAACCAAAGGAGTAAAAGTGGTTCCCGGACAGACACAATTCACCCTTATGCCATAAGGAGCAAGGTCAATGGCACAACTTTTAGTAATAGATATCACAGCAGATTTGGTCAAATTATAAACTACTTGATTGGCTATCCCCACTATACCCGCTTCAGAAGCTACGTTAACTATTACCCCATAATTCTTATTTTTCATTTTCTCAGCCACATATTTAGAACAAAATAGCACCCCGTGGATATTTACCTCTACTAATTTTTCTAGGTCATCTTTGGTAAAAGATAAAATATCTCCTTTCCGATATAATCCAGCACTATTAACTAAAATGCTGGGAGTTCCTACCTTTTCTTCGACAATATTGATTGCCTTCTTTACATCTTCTTCTAAAGTTAGATTTACTTTTATAGCCTCGCACTCGCCCCCAGTTTCTCTAATTTCTCGAGCTACCTTTTCTCCTTGGACATCGTTAATATCAAATAGAGCTACCTTAGCTCCTTCTTGAGCGAACAAACGACAAGTTACTTCTCCAATCCCTGAAGCTCCACCAGTTACAACAGCCACTTTATCTTTAAATCCTAAATCCATACTAATCCTCCTCTTTAATAATGGGTTAGGCAATATAAACACTCAAGAAGAGGTATTCGTGAATACCTCTTCTTGAGTTAGGATTTGCGAGAGATTCTATTATTTCCCCTGATAAGCTGTTTTTATTTCTTCCCAGTTTATGGGCTCCAGTGCTGGATTAGGATAGAACATATCAGCATTCCCCTGCCACTCAGTTCGAGGTCTAATATCTACAAATTGAGGAACCATATCTTTTAATCCTAAAGCCAACATAACCGCATACTTAGTTCCGTACCAACCCCACTCGGGGAACCCATGCCAAGTCTCAGCAATTATTCGTCCTTCTTTAATTCTCTCAACCGACTCCGGGGTTCCATCATTGGTAAATATCTTGACTTCAGCTCTTTCCATTCGCTCACAAGTAAGCATAGCTCCTAAGCCCATTTCGTTAGAAGCAGCCCAGATAAAATCGAGTGTTCCTTGGGGGTTAGCTGCTAGCATATCTTCAGTAACCTTTATTGCTTTTTCTCGGTTCCAATCAGCGGGAAGAGAGGCCACGATTTCTATGCCTGGAAATTGATCGGTCACTGAGTGGAAACCTTTCAATCTAGCTACGGAGAAAAACCCACCAGCAACTCCTTCAATTATGGCCCCTCTAGCTTTTATTTGGTTTTTCAAGCTCTCCATGACCTCAGGAGTATATAAGCTTTGCCAAAACTCCAGATCTAAATAGGTTTCAGGAGAAATATCCACTTTTTCTCCTTCTCCCAAAACACCGGGACCTCCAAAATAATCCAATACTGCATAGGCAGAAATAGTGCCAGCGACTGTGTTATCAAATCCAATGTAGCAATCCACATCTACTCCCTCAATTGGTTCTAACAGATTGACCACAATTATTGGAATCCCTGCTGCTTTAGCTTGGCTCAAAACTGGTTTTACTACTTCTACTTCTGTAGGAGAAATGGCAATAGCATCGACCTTTCTCTGAATAAAGTCCTCAACTATGGCAATTTGATCTGCAAAAGCAGTGTGAGAAGCGGGAGATCTAGTAATAATGGTTACTGGTATACCGTTATTCCGAGCATCCTCAGCTGCTTTTTCGAAGAAATCAGTAGCGGTTTTAAAAACACCGGTAATATCTGGAGGAACCCAGCCTATCACTATTTCAGGAATTTCTTGAGCACTTAGTACGCCTATGCCACACACTAAAGTTAACACCATCAAGAAAAAGATTACTTTTTTCATTGTTTCTATCCTCCTTTAATTAGTTTTACACCAAATTATCAAAATACCCAAATAACCTATGAACTCATGCTTCCATTAAATTAGTTTTTTTAATCACCCCCTTTATCTCTCTTTATATACGTTTACTCTAACTTTACCCTTATCTCCCCTAAATCGGGAACGGAAGAAATCGATTATTTGTCCCTCTTCAGTAAAGGTTATGTTTTCCATAAGAAACATAGGAGCTCCCTTTTCGATACCTAAAAGCTCAGAGTCTACTTCATTAGCTACAATGGGTTCTAAGCTTATTTCTGCCCGATAGGGCTTGAGACCATATTTTTCTGCCATAATACGATAAAGAGATTGGTCAACTAAATCTTCATCCATTAATCCGGGGCAAAGAGCTAAAGGAATGTGATTATTAACTCTGACTATTGGCTCATCTTCAATAAAACGTAGTCGATCAATAAAAATAATTTCTTCATCTTCCCCTATCCGGAGAAATCGAGCAATTTCTTTCCCTGCTTTTCTAATCTCCCTATTAAGGATAATAGTATGCAGCGAATAACCTTTTTCGATCATATCATCATAAAAAGTGGTAAAGTGTTGAATGAAACCATAATCAATTTTGGGTTTGGAGACAAAAGTGCCTCTTCCTTTTTCTCGCGTTAGCCAACCTTCATATACTAATTCTTTTAAAGCTTGTCTCACTGTGGGGCGGCTAATTCCATATTTTTCAGAAAGCTCTCTTTCCGAAATAATAGAATCTCCGGGGTTAAGTTTACCTTCTTCGATTTCTTCCTTTATAATTTCTTTCAGCTGATAATAAAGGGGAACTGGTATTTTGCGATTTAATTTTTGTTCCAAAATATATTCTCCTCCTTAATTTGTATTACTTAAGTAAAAATATTAAGTGGTATTAACCATCTAAAAATAGTTTAAACTTTTTTGAAGAATTGTCAAGGGTAGGTGAGGCTGTTTGAAAAATACCTCTCCATACCCAATCACATTCCGGCTATATATTATTCTTTATACCAGTAAAGGAATTTTCTAAGCCTTTATAGTGATGACTATTATGTTAGTGTTGACTTAAATTATACTAAAGTAGTAGAATTAAACTACGTTTTTTTGAAGAAGGAGGGTGAGGTAAAGATATTGACACAAGGCTAAGGGCTATTAATAGGGAAAAACGGAGGGAAAATATGTGAGGGTTTAAAGGTTTGATAGTTGAGTGTTTATTTGAAAGGGGGAGACAAAAATGAAAAAAGTAAGCATTTTGGGTGTTCTTGTTGTTGTTTCTTTGTTTGTTGCTTCTTTTGCCTTCGCTGACATAACTGTCACCAATGCTTCAGGAGAATCAATTACTTTCACTGATGAAGAAATAGGAACTATTGTTACTTCGGGAGAAAAACCTTTTGAGGGAGTAACTGTTACAGTGACTGTAAATGAAGGTGGGCCAAAGGGAGGAATATCTGGTCCTCTCTATGAATGGCGAGATACTTGGGAGCAGTTGACTGGAGCAAAATTGAACATTGTGGAGATTCCCTATGCTGAACATTATCCTAAAGTAATGACTGACCTTTACACTGGAACTGGCCAATTTGATGCATTTATGATTGGTTCGGATTGGATGGGAGAACTTATTGCTGGAGAATACATAATTCCTGTTGATGATTATATAAAAGACCCTCGTTTTCCCAAGTGGGATCCTGATGCTCTGCCTCCTTCTATTAGGACCCTCTACACCTGGGGAGACAAGTGGTATGGTGTTCTTAATGATTGTGATGGACAGGTTCTTTACTACCGTAAAGACATTTTAAACAATCCTGATTATCGGGTTCAATTCAAAGAGAAGCATGGATACGAGTACAATATTCCTCCTAAAACCTGGGATGAACTATACGACATTTCTGAATTTTTCAATGGTTGGGATTGGAATGATGATGGTGAGGCCGATTCGGGAATCGTGATGCATTTAAAAGTGGGAGCACAGGGTATGTATCATTATGTTTCGTTATCTGCTCCTTTCTGTATTCTTCCTGGTGAAAAAGTAGATAAATACCACAATGTATATTGGTTCGATCCAGAAGACATGACCCCTCTCATCAACGATGAGGGTCACATTAAAGCTCTGGATTTTCAACTTAAACTGGCTAAGACTGGCCCAGATGCTCAAGTAGCATGGAGTTTGGGCGAGGCCTGGGATTACTTCTTGCGCGGAAAAGCCATCTTTTGCTTTTCCTGGGGTGATTTAGGCTCTTTGGCTCAAGATGAAGCCCGATCGAAAGTAAAAGGCAAGATAGGTTGCTCTATATTACCAGGTTGCTATGAAGTATATGACCGCTCGCAAGGGCAATTTGTAAAATTTGATGATCCAGTAGTGTGGGGCAATACCACCGGTGGCTCCTGGCATGGGGTAATTTCCGTTCTATCTAAGAATCCAGAGGCAACTTATCATTTGTTGGCTTTCCATGCCACCAACAAGATAAGCTTATGGAATGCTCAGCGAGGATGGACTGGAGTAGATCCGGGAGTAAAATTCCATTTCTTGCCTCCTTATGGAACTGCTAGCTTAGATGACTATGTAGCTAATGGTTTCCACCCTGAAGACGCTAAAGAATACTTAGATGCCTACTATGAGAACTTCTTTGCCACCAATATTGTTCCTTATCTGCGAATACCAGGTGGTAATGAATACTGGGTAGCTCTGGATCGGCATCTGTCAGAAGCCTATACTGGAGCACTTTCAGCTCAAGAGGCTTTAGATCGAGTAGCCAGAGATTGGGAAGACATTACTAACCGCTATGGTAGAGAAGAGCAGTTGAAAGTATATCAAGAGTCTATCGGCTACCAGCCTGAGTAATTACCAATCGTATTCGTATAGTTAATAAAGGGGGAGCATCAGCTCCCCCCGTTAGGGGGGCATAACTGTGCGGAAGAATAGGCGAGCAAAGTATTTTTTTATTTTTCCGGCTATTATTTGGGTGTTGGCTTTTACCATTTTTCCTCTAATTTACTCTTTGGGGTTGAGCTTTTTCCGGGTTCGATTAGGCCGTCCTGCTCAATTTGTTGGTCTTAACAATTTTGCCCGCATTTTCAGTGATTATAAACTGGGAAACTCTCTACGGGTAACCCTGCTTTATGTAGCGATTACCGTAAGTATCCAGTTGATTTTAGGCATCTTAATTGCCCTTCTTTTTAACCAGGAGATTAGAGGCAAAAATATTTTTCGAGCTCTTTTAATTCTGCCCATATTCTGTACTCCAGTAGCAGTGGGGTATTTAGGTCTTACCATCTTTTATGAAGAGGGGGGCCCTATTAACAGCATTTTAATGAGCCTTTTTAATCTTAAAATTCCTTGGCTTTCTAGTCGCATCTGGGCTTGGGTGGCGGTATTTTTGCTGGATATCTGGCAATGGACACCTTTTTGCTTTTTAGTTATTTTGGCTGGACTTCAATCTCTTCCTGAGGAAATTTATGATGCTGCTTATGTTGATTCTTCTTCTGAGTGGGAAATCTTCCGGAAGATTACTTTTCCTATGATTCAGCCGGTAATTATGATAGTTCTACTTCTTCGGTTGATTGAATCTTTCAAAATATTCGATGTAGTATACAGTTTGACTGGAGGAGGACCGGGGACAGCTACCGAAGTTTATTCTCTTTATACTTACCGCACTGGAATGAAATTTTTTGACCTTGGGTATGCTTCAGCTTTGGGATATCTTCTGTTAGCTATTGTAATAGTAATAATTAACTTTCTCTTCCGTCAAATAAGAGAAGTTTACGAGTGAAGAGAGGTAAATAAAAATGGGTGTAGTAAGAAGAAAATCTCTCAGTGGTACTATCATCAGATATATTTTGGTGGCCATTATAATCTTTTGGGCGATTTTTTTAATCTACTGGGGAGTGGTTACTTCTCTTAAGCCTCCGGCGGAAACTTTTACTATTACTGGGCTTTCTGTTCCTTTTCTTCAATTCCAGCCCACCTTAGAAAATTGGCGGACCGAACTATCTACTAGGGAGAGTCGGTCTGCTCTTTTAAACAGTATTATAGTTGCTGTTTCAGCTACACTTATTGCTCTTGTTCTTGGAGTGCCGGCCGGATATGCTCTGGCTCGTTTTGAATTTAGAAGGATGAAGAATAGAGATCTTACTATTTGGTTCCTTTCTCAGCGAGTTTTGCCACCAGTAGTAGTGTTAATTCCATTTTTTTTGATTATGAGAACCCTTCATCTTTTAGATACTCTGTGGGCTTTGATTTTGGTTAATGCTACTTTTGTCCTTCCTTTCGCTGTTGTTATTATGAGACAGACTTTTCAGGACTTGCCTGCTGAGCTAGAAGAAGCTGCTGAAGTTGACGGATGTTCTGATTTCATGAGTTTTTGGAGAATCTCGCTTCCTTTAGCTGTTCCCACTTTAGTAGCGGTAGCGGCAATTTGTGTGGCTTTTACCTGGAACGAATTTCTTTTTGCTTTGTCTTTAACTACGCTAAAGGCTAAAACATTTCCCGTTTACTTAGCAGGGGCAGAAGATACCCGGGGGGTGCAATTTTGGTTTATAGCTACGCGGGCTATTTTAGCTCTTGCTCCACCTACTATTTTAGCTCTTTTCATCCAACGTTATATTGTAAGAGGCCTCACTTTTGGAGCGGTAAAGGGGTAGAGGCGGTAGTATAAAGACTTGGTTTGTCTGGTGAAGCCGGGAAGATAAACTATCTTGAGAGGATAGCGTATCTTCCCGATTAGCTTTAATTTTGTATCCAGCGTTATCAATTCTTTAGCTATTTAAAAGTGACTAAAATATTTAATAAAAATAGTATGCTCTATTTTCTGCTGGTGGATAGGGTAAGACC